>JACCDU010354823.1_pt1 | contig 14000 bp, 15 predicted proteins | sample 7446081 | NCBI WGS metagenome assembly JACCDU01 (sample SAMN15323447, study PRJNA562643) | freshwater metagenome | isolation source: river surface water | place: USA:Blue River Watershed | collected 2017-08-17 | reverse complement strand
TTCAGTGGCTCATTGGCCTCGATGACGGTTGGCCTTGTCGGCAGCACAGGCGGCGCACCTGCTGGTGCAGGCGTGGTGGTGCAGCCTTTGGGTGGGGCTGGCGCACGTCGCCCCTGATAGAATCACAGCTTCGACAAACGACACCGAATCAGGAGAAGTGGCAGAGTGGTCGAATGTACTTGACTCGAAATCAACCGATTTCGTTCTCTGGGGTGCATAAACACTAGCTTTTGTCTGTTTTGTGTAGCTACACACGGACTTCACAATTATCAGTTTTGGTAGTATTATTTTTATAGATACCCCAAATGTGAAGTGATGTGTAGCCAATATGAATGACACAAATCCAAGCGAAAAAATAACAATCCTTGATGACAAAGTGCATGTCTTCATGCGAGAAGGTTCACCATTTTGGTGGTGTGGCTTTCACTTCAATGGAAAGTACATACGCACAACTACAAAGCAGAAGCACTTAGAGGCAGCAAAAGCGTTTGCTAAAGATTGGTACTTCTCTAAGCAGACAGAAATAGCAAGTGGTGAGATTGCATCCCCAAAACATGAGTTTGGGAAGTTAGCTGAAGAAGCACTCGCTAACTATAAAACTATGTTTGTGGACAGAGGGCAACGCAGTCTGAAGACATACATTGGCATTGAAGGAATCTTGAACTCACGAGTCAAGGACTACTTCAAGAAAGTAGCTGTTCAGAACATCGACAACACAGCTTGGCACAAATACAAAGAAGACATGGTCGCTTTGTATCCAAACATTAAGCGAGGCACACTGCATCAGTACAAGAATGCAATCAGAATGGTCTTGAACTATGCGTACAGACAAGGCATCTTGAAACAGTTGCCACAGTTCAAAGACGAATACGACACAACAAAGAACACAGCTACTAGAGCTTGGTTCACTAAAGATGAGTATGCGAAATTGCATAACTCAATTAGAAAACACGCTGATTACCTAGAAACAAGAGACAAGCTACAGCATCAACATGCGAGAGAACTCTACGACTATGTGATTTTTGGCACAAATACAGGAATGCGTGTTGGTGAACTAAACGCATGTCGCTTCTGTGATGTTCGTATCGTTGTCGAAAAGCTGACTGACAAGAAAATCTTAGTCATCTCGAACATCAAAGGTAAACGAGGGGTTGGCAATTGTCAGAGTTTTTATGGCGCTGTTGATGCGTTCTTGCGTATCGTAAAGCGTAGAGGTTTAACTCTTGCTCAAGCAAAAGAGTCAACTGAGAAACTGTTTTTGGTTCATCACAGAGTGATGTTCAACAACATTCTCAAAGAAAAGAAACTCAAGATGACGAACACGAATCCTCCAACTAAGCGTGACTTCGTGTCTTTGCGTTCAACATACATTTGCTTTCGCTTGTTGCATGGAGCGCCAATCTATGAGATTGCTAACAACTGTCGAACTTCAGTGAAGATGATTCAAGACCACTATGCGAAGCATCTTGGAGGTCAATTGATGCCAAACATCAATCGAACTAGATTTGACAGTTGGGAAGGTGAGTCGCCAAAGAAAAAAGCTAGTGCGACTGCGAAAAAGACTAGTAAAAAATCAACCAAAATAAGTAGTACTAAAGGTTGATGGCGGAGCGAGAGGGATTCGAACCCTCGATGGGCTTGCACCCATGCATGATTTCGAGTCATGTACATTCAACCACTCTGCCATCGCTCCTAAGTGATTAAAGGCATTGTACTTCAAGGGTATACACGCCTAAAACAGCTCATACAAAAGATGGAATAGCTGTGTTTTGCAAATACTATAAAGTTTATAGAAAGTGAAACTTTATAGGGGTTGGTAAATGGCAAAGTCAAAGATTGAACTCAGAGCATTGCTCGATGGACTTGTTAGTGAGGCTGCAGAGCAATCAAGACTCTATGACTCGTCCATCAACAAACTTTATAGCTGTTTGTCTTCGTTGTATGTATGGTGGCGAGAAGCTCAACAGATTGATGGTTTTCTTGATGAGTTGTACGAAGAACTCAACATCAAAACGAAAAAGAAAAATGAAGAAAACTTTGTTCGTGTAATCAGACTCGCATGGCGAATTGATTGGGATGGAAACAGAGGAGCATCGCTACAAAAATGGGCGAAGGCTCTCAAAGAAATTCATCACGAGTACGAGACGAACAAAGATAGATACAAGGTCAATTCAGTAGACCTACTAGCTTTGTACATTCGCAAAAATGGGGGAGTGAGTGGTCTCATCAAAGACAAGTCTGAGTCAGATGATGAAACGAATGATGTTGAAGATAAAAACAAGAAGCAAACAAAAAAGAAAAACAAATCTCAGAGACAAAAAGAAAATGAAGCAAGACTGAATGAAAGAAACAAAGAACTTGCTGAGTTGTACTTTGAGAATGAAGCGAAGGCAATCACAAAGCTAGATTTGAATAATGTCTCTGTAGCAATAAACGACAAAGACTATGCAATTGCGCTGATACGCAAAAAGAGTGATGGATATCAAGTTCTAAGCATCACTGAGAACGATGACTTAATCACAGATGCGATGGTCAGAACATACAGAAGGCAGCAAGACTCTGCACCAATGACGCTTAGAGTCATCAATGAAATCATTCAAACTCAAGCGTACCCAAATGAGTTTGAAAAATTCAGACCTTCATTAAGTCTGAGGTCAAAAGTCAAAGATGAGAACAACAAACCTATGAAGCAGATTAGGCGACTCATCTATAGAGCAAGTGAGAAAGATTTCTTGCTGAGTGAGAACAGAGCAGACTGTTCTGTAGTGACAGTTGCAAAACCAAAAAACTTCTCGCTCAATGTCAAAGAAGATATTTTTCTAAGCGCAAACGACAGAAACTTTATTGAGCAAGAAATCATTCAAAGAAAGAATCTTGCTTTCTACGAAATCGTAGGCAACAAAGAGTTGATAGAAAACAAAGATGATGCAGTGAAAGCAAGTCATTACATCAAGTGCAAATACAAGATAGATGGTTACATCAGAAATCTGTATTTCTACAAGACTTCAACGATTAAACAAGAGAGCAAGCAACAAGCGATATTCAAACCAAAAGAAGCACCAACATGGAAAGCTGAAGTCACGAAAGAATGGATTTCTCAGTTCAATGTTCGCTTCTTGGTTGGTTGGCTTCGTTCATTTGGTACAAGTGTGAATCAAAGAAGAAATCAAGTGCTTCGTCTTGATGTTGGCAAGCAATTAGCTGTGAACTTTGATGGTGAGAATGGTGTGTTTTCACGAAGCATTAAGGACTTCACGAAGATGAATCATGTTGAAGGTAAAGACTTGAAACTTCACTTTCACGCAAGAGACTTGATTCCAACACTTCACTCACTAGCAGAACAAGACATTGTTGGAAAAATTCACTTGGCAGCAAGTGAACATGCGCTTGTCATTCAGTACAAGACTGAAATCTGCGAATACAGCATCGCAATTCCAACAACAAAGAAGAATGGAACTAGAAACAAGCAAGCATTCGCATCGCAAGGAGTCAATTAATGTCTATTGACTTAACACCTAGATGGGATGAGTTCGCTGTCTATTTGCCTGCGATTCAAGAATGGTACTCAAAGGGCGTTGCAAACAATGCGACTCTTGATAAGAACAGACCATTTCCAAGTGACATAAAACTTAGAGACTTAGACTATCTAAACCCTAAGAGCAAACTGTGGCACTACAAGTATGGGCTCTACTCAGTTGGGCAATTCAATGATTTGGGACCCAAAGCAGACTCAGTAACTCAAAGAGATAAATCTCTAGATGCAAATGGAGAAACTAAAACACTGATTCTTGGTGATAGTGGAGGCTATCAAATTGGTGTTGGCTCATTCAGAGGAACAGAACATCTCAAAAAAATTAAAGACCCAATAGAGCTATGCAATGCTTGGCGAAGCTGTGGTTCTATCAGAGATGATGTTGTCAATTGGCTTTGCACGAATGCAGACTACGCAATGACGATTGATATGCCACTTTGGGTGCTTGTATCAAAAGTCTCAACAAGTCCATTCAAGATATGTTCAAGAGAACAACTTACTCAATTAACGATTGAGAACCTTGAACACATCAAGCAAAACAAGTTTGGAAAAACAAAATGGCTTAACGTCATTCAAGGGACTAATGAAGAAGACACTGACTATTGGTGGAGTCGTGTCAAGAAGTACAAGTTTGATGGTTGGGCTCTCGCAGGAAGTGTTGGTTGGCGAGGAGGTCTTGATTCAGTCATGTACAACATCTTGCGAATGCAAGATGAAGGAGCATTTGAAGATGGTCAAGATTGGATACATGTGCTTGGTGTATCTCAACCAACTTGGGCTGTGATGCTGACAGCGATTCAATATGCATTGCGTGAGAAGTGCAATCCCAAACTAAGAATTAGCTATGACAGTGCAAGTCCATTTCAAACAGTAGGAAGAACACGAAAGCTCATACGCTATCCAAAGTTCACAAAAGACTTCAGCACATGGGTAATGACTGCACAACCAAACCCATTTAGTTCAACTTATGCAGATGGAGGAAAGTCGTTTCACTTTCCATTCAGCTCACCAATTGGAGACAGACTTCTACTTGAGCATCTGAATGTAAGAAGTGGTGAGTTTCAAAGCACACCCAATGATTCAGTGACTGACTTGCTTCTAATGAATCACACACTCTATGTGTATGTAAGAGCATTCCTAGAAGCAAATGAAATGGTGTTCATGCGTCCATCTGAAGCGAGTCAGTATGTTCCTCAAGAAATGCTAAATGCTGTTGAAATCATTCACGAACTAATTTTGAGCGATAGTTGGATGGCGAAGTATCAGAAGCACAAAAAGTTTTTGAATGAAGTTTCAATGAAGCTAAGTGCAGCGTAAAGACTCAGAAGCAGCAGAGAGAAAAAATGGCATTATCAAATCAGCAAGCTAACTACATCTCAATTAAAAAGCTAAAGAACATTAACAACTTAGATAAGCTGCCATTAAATGAGAAAAATCTGACAGCAATTCTTGGTGTTAATGGATGTGGAAAATCAACGATATTGCATGCCCTTGCTTGCTGCTACAAGCCAATTTCTCAAGCTGCAACAACCAACCATATCTTTAGTCATTGGTTTACACCAACTACTGATGCGACATGGATGGGAAGCGAATTGACGCTTCATCATCAGTGGAGAGATGGAAAAAATGACTTTACTGAAGACCATATCTTCACAAAGCAAGTAGACCGTTGGACGCCTAGATACGACAGAAGAACAGAGCGCCATGTTGAACTTATTGGCATCACGACATGCGTTCCAAAGATTGAGCAAGAGTCTCAGATTTCTTTCATCAAATACGAGACAAATGCAATCGTCACAGATGTATCTGAAAAAGTCAGAAGTGCAATGAGTGAAATATTGGGTAGGAACTACACAGAACTCAATCAGCACAAAGTCTCAAAAACTAAAAACTACGTTGGTCTTGAACATACAGGCGTTAGATACTCTGCACTGAGTATGGGCGCAGGCGAGCAACGACTGTTGTACATACTTCAAAAGGTTTTTGATGCGCCTAAGTACAGTCTCATTTTGATTGATGAGATTGATTTGTTGCTTCACACAAATGCTTTGCATCTTCTCATTCAGCAGATTCACAAAAGAGCAATTGAAAAAAGTCTGCAAATAATTTTTACGACACACAGAGAGTCTGTACTTGAACTTTCTAATATCTTAAGCATCAAGCACATCCATCAGTCAGAAAACAAGACGCATTGGCTCTCTGACACAAAGTCAGAAACGCTACTTCGCTTGACAGGAAAGGCAGACAAAGTCATTGAGATTTTTGTAGAAGATAGTGTTTCATCAGCAATTGCGATGCAAGTTGCAGGAAGTCTAGGACTTAGAAAGTTTGTAAGCGTAAAAATCTTTGGTGCTGCACAGAACAGTTTTGCAATTGCATCTAGCTTTGTCGTAAGAAAAGAAAATCTAAAAAACATAGCACTCATGCTTGATGGTGATGTGTATGTGAGCCATGAAGAAAAGAAAGAGATGATGAACAAAGCTCTAACAGGAGAGGGTGAAATTGCTGATTTGATGCGTGAGCAAGCACTATCTCTGATTCATCAATATCAATCAGATGAACAACAGTCTCCAGAGAAAGTGCTATCAAAGATGATTCTTAATCTAAATAAAGATGAGCTTTCAGATGAGCAGCTTGAAGTTTTTGATGCTGTCAAACAATCAGCATATGCTGCAGACCATCATGATGTTCTGAAAAGAACTCGTGATTTGCTTGGTTATGAAACAAATGAGTGCAATAGAGAAATCGTCAAATTGGCTTCTCTCTCACCACAATGGCATCAATACGTAAATGCACTTGAGTCATGGCTGCTGAAGAAAAAAGAGGATCTAATGGAGAACTTTCAAGCAGCTTAAGAAAGTAACTCAACAGCGTTTCTCATACTCTTTGGAGAGACTTCGTAATAGAGCATCGTTGTCTGCAACTGACGATGACCCAAAATCTTCTGAATGATTTTTGGGTTCACAGACTGTTCGCACAACTGCGTAGCTCCCCAACGCCTTCCACTGTGACTAGACGCTCCATTGATTGAGCAGTCTGCATACAGCTTAGTGAACCACTGACACAAAGTGTTTGGAGAGAAACCTCGCTGAGTGTTCTTTTGCGAGCCAAACAACGCTTTGCTTGTGTCAGTGAAGTTCAACACTTTCAAGTCTTTGTCTTTGAGTCCAAAACGCACAGACAGATAGCTTGCGATTTCGTCTTGCAGCTTTGAGGGGAAGTAGACAGTGCGACCTCGTGAACCTTTCGTCTGTGAAGGTTTCAGATAGACCTCTTCTTTGATTGACCCATCTTCTGCGAGTACATCTTTGATTGTGAGACTCGCAATTTCGCCAACTCGCATACAGCCAAAGAAGCTGCAATAGACGATTGCTTTGTTTCGTGCGTGATGCTTCTTCTTTGCGATATGGAGAAGAATTTTGCGAAATTCTGAGGGCGAGAGAATCTTTGCTTGTGACATGTTGTTCCTTACTAATCTAACTATTTATGAGCTAGACGATATTCCCAAACATTTGGTAGGACAACCTTCAACCAATACCCATGCCATTTCGTTGGGAATCAACACGCTTTCTTGGTTATGTTTACTTATCTGTATTTGTAAACATTTTTTTGCTCACGAGCGATTTGAGCGAGTCGCATGTCCATCGTCACTCTGAGTCGTATCACTGAGAAGAATCGCTTGTAGTTGGATCTGATGCGTCTGTGTGCGCTTGTGATGTGACTGTCAGACGCTCGTTACTATAAATTTATAGTAACGAAGGCAAGCATAAAGTTTCACCTTCTGTCAGAGACTCGTTTAATCCAAGCTAGAGACGACCTCTGTGCGCTGCCGTATATGGTCCGTATACGAGTTAGATAGCGTCTGTGTGGCGTCTTGCAATGAGTCCTACATGTGTTTGCTGAATAGATGAGCAACACGATTACGCCATTCCTATCCACTCACCAAAATCCAAGCTAGAACGCTCTCATTGAGTTTAAGTAACCTAGGTTAAGTCAAGAATGAATTCGTTCGAGGCTAGTGGACTTAATCAGTGCTAGATGTACTTTATGAGTGTTCAATCCAATCAGTTTGAACAGTATGAATGGGCTTGATAGTCAAGGGGCTATCAATCGCACTAATGTCTACTCGCCCCTTTTCTTCATCATTCACAACGATCCATGTGAACGCATCGTCTCCATCGTCTTGAAATTCGGGAAGAATTTTGACTAACTGACCTTTGAGAAATTTCTTGGATGTTGAATTCATAGCTATGACTGTACAGCTAAAACTTTTCAACTGTCTACCTCATACAACGGCTTGGCTAGTTTGGACTAGGAAGGTCGTTGGAATGGGTTCAAAGTTGAGTACATGAACTCAACAGAAAACCTTAAATCTGAACTCAGTCAATTCATTGGGACTGAAAAGTACTATCGCATCACTCAGCGTCACTTGTTAACTGATGGAACTAAGTATCTTGCTGAACAAGCAAAGTGTTTTTGGTTGATGGATGCGATTGCGTCACATCTGCCCAAGTACTTCAACGACTACTTCTGCGTAGCTCGTCTCACAGTCAAAGACTCAAGTGCTGAACTTGTGATTGATGATGGAAATGACAATGTGTACGCTCGTCAGAAGATTGAGTACACAGACTTCCCATTAAATGAAATCAAGCTGTACTGTCAGTTTGATGGGGAGTATTGGGTAGTCATGCTGACTAGCGAGTACTAGTCACGAAACCAATTCTCAAGCATCATTTTTTTATAGCTTTCACATGCTTCAAAAACATTGAGTATCGTGTCGTTGGGGATGTTGTATCCATCTTCCAAGTCATCTTTGAACGAATGATGTGGTTCGTATGTTTCGTACTCCTCATCAGTCGATGTGTGCTTAACATATAGACAATCATTCTCTATGTGCCATTCATGTACATCATTCAAGTCAAACTTTAGTTGCCAATGACTTTCTCTTTCGTATTTCGCTGTGATATTTGTTAATTTCATTTTTATTCCTTTATTTTTTAGTTTCTTTCAGACAAGTTCAAGCACTACGCCTTCATCTCTGAATGCGTAGTCTGCTAAGACTCCAACCCTTTACCTAAGAGCAAGTAGTTTTGATGAAGGTAGCCATGTATTCAGAACATCCCAAGTTCCTTCTACCTTCCACGCCTTAGACTTATCTGCGTATGCGTCTTTTAAGCTGTATCTACTGAAAGCACTTATGGGCGAATCTGTGCCTTCGTTCTTGTTGACCAAATCTTCTACGCTGTAAACCCAAACATCTTTTGATTGCTTCAGTTTCTTGTTCCAGGTCGCCAAAAACACTTCCTTTAACTGTTCCTTTGTGTAGTCTTTAGGAAGATTTCCAAGCATTACATTGAAGTGCATCGTGTCTCCATCTCTAACATTTGGGCTATTGAACTCAACTGTTGAGAATTGAAGCATTCCATATTCGTCTCTGTAATCTCTTGGGAGAAATGGTTCATTTTTGTAGAGTGTTTTGGACACTTCAAACAGTGTTCTTCCCAACATTTCTTGTCGTTTCGTCTGTTGAGAAAAAATGGTTTGCAGTGACTTGTCTTTTGGGTAGCAGTTTGTGTGTGCAACAACCAAAAATTGGAATTGCTCATAGTATTTGGATACCCAATTGTTAATGTCTTCTGCTGTGTAGTTACTCATGCATGTATTTATGCATAACCAAATAAATCCATAAAAAAACCAAATACTAGAGGTTGTAAATGGATAGGAATAATCGTGAAATGGGCGAAGAATTCACTCTGTTCTTAACAACAAATGGAGTGATTTATGTCTTCAATCTTGTCTTCTTTGAAGTTGACTTCTGCAAAGCGTCAACAACTGTCTAACCCAATTGAGTTTCGTCGCCAAAAGTTGAGCAACAAATTGAAAGAGCAAGTTGCCTTAGCCATTTCTATGAAAAATGGTGAAAACTATGTTGCGAAGCGTCTGCGTACTGTCACTGATTCAGATGGAATTCGTCAGACAGTAGAAGTGTCAAAACGAGTGAAGCCAATTTGGTTCACTCAGAACAACAAAGTCTTTGTTCAAGTGCGTTATGGTTCCAAAGTCGTGCCTCTCACTGCGAAGGGTGACAAGAACTCTGTTGAAGTGTCTAACGCTGATGAGTTGATTCAAGTCTTAGAGAAGCTAGATCAAGCTGTTCTAGGAGGGGAGCTAGACACTCAAATTGAAATTGCAAGCGAGGGTGTACGAGCTAGATTCACAAAATAAAAAAAGCGTCTTTAAGACGCTTTTTAAAGTTGAAATTACTTGTGCATCTCAACTGCTTTTTTGTTTGCGTACTGAAGAAATTCAGTGCCATGATAGAAGTATTGAGTACTTGTCTTGTCTTTTACTGTGATTTTCCCATCAGACTCATTGGCTTCAATCCCTATCAATCCTAAGAACGAAATTGCTTCATTGATATTTGTGTAGTAAACCTTCACTCTTTCGCTTTGATTAACTATTGAATCGCTTTCTAGCTCTATTTGATGAACAACTACTAGCGCATCATCCACTGTGTCAAAGAGCCTATCTTTGAAGATGTATTTTTTTAGAACATCGTTAAATTCCAATGGATACTTCTTAACTAGGTAAATCTTGTATGCATCGTTCGTGAGTGTTTTATCTTCTTTTTTAAAGTTAGTAGATTGAGGTTTGGGAGAAGAGAACGAAGACGATGAGCTTGCACTTCTACTTGTTGTTTGCATCTCTTTTGAAGTTTCAGATTCTGTTGGAATTGATACCCCTAGCGCTCTAGCAGCCTCTTCAGTTTTATTTTGAAAGTCTGTGAACACATAACCTTTTTCTAGTAGCTTCTTTGTGTAGTAGCCGTTGTAAAAAAACGCCCATACGAACATAGCAACGAACACGAGCAAAGGATGAGTCGCAAGTCCTATTAAGAACAAGACGACAAATGTTCCAATGAAAGTGAGAAAGTCTCCTCTGAACAGAGCAGGAAACCCTCCGAAAAATAGCGTTGTCCACGAGAAGCCAAAGTATCCCGTTTTTAAGATTCCTGAACTTTTATGCTTCAGCTGAATTGACTTTGCCATAGCTACTTGCCTTTTGTTGCATTTTTCTAATTATGACATTCGTAGATTGAGGCTCTTCTTTAATAAATAGATGTATGAAACTCTATGAAATCACAAGCCCTATTAAGACATACATCGCACGTGTGAAGCTGAAGAATGGCACAACTGTCACAGCTACAGAGCGTACAGAGTCACTGAACTACGCACGACAAATTTTTCAGCATAAGTATGGTGACAGAAACGTCTTCAACGTGTCAGAGTTGAACGAACGTGTGAACGAGATAGAAGAGGGTACAGAAACAAAATCGGCTGAGCAACTTCAAGTACAAGCACTTGCCAACAAAGCCAAGCAAATCAATCAGCAAAAGAAGCAGCTTCAAGCTAGGCAAGCGATGACTAAGGCACAAGAGAAGATGCGTGACGCTAATTTATGAATTATTCATACCATGGGAATAAAACGGACAAGTTGTCCGAAAAATTCCCATTAAAATGTATGAATGTCACTACCCAATGAACAAATCCTTGCTCATCTTTCTCTAGCTAGAGACACATATAGTCAGCAAGATTTGGCTAAATTGCTAGGTGTTACAGAGCGCACGATTAGAAGATGGCTGACTAAAGAAACAGCGCCTCCATCATTCGTTGCTGATGCTCTAGTCAAACTTATACCCAAGCCTTTAATGTCAACATCTGCAAAACCAACGTTCACGTTCATTGACCTTTTTGCAGGTATTGGAGGCATAAGACTTGCCTTTGAATCTGTTGGAGGTAAATGTGTTTTTACAAGCGAATGGGATAGCTACGCACAGAAAACTTATGGCGTTAACTTTGTTGATAGTCACGAGATTGCAGGTGACATTACAGCGATTGATGCTGCAATAGTTCCCACACATGACATTCTTCTCGCAGGCTTCCCTTGTCAACCATTTTCAATTGCAGGTGTTTCTAAAAAGAATGCTCTAGGTCGTGCACATGGATTTCTTGACGAAACACAAGGAACTTTGTTCTTTGACATTGTTCGCATCATTGAAGAAAAGAAACCATCAGCGTTTCTACTTGAAAACGTCAAAAATTTAACTTCGCATGACAGAGGAAGAACGTTTGACTTGATAAAACAAACGCTCACAAAAGGGCTTGGATATACGATTGAGTATCGAGTTATAGATGCAGCGCACTTCTTGCCACAGCATCGTGAACGTATCGTAATTGTTGGCTTTAAGAAAAACGTAAATTTCAGCTTTGAAGACTTGCAGCTCCCTGAGAAAGGTGAGCGATTACTTGCTGAGATTCTTCACAAAACTGATGGAAGTGAACCATTCCTTGAATGGGATGGTGACAGCTACTTTGACCATGCAAAGAAAGCTGTACTTGAAAAGTACACGCTGTCAGATAAGTTATGGGCGTATCTTCAGAACTACGCTGCAAAGCATCGTGAAAAAGGCAATGGTTTTGGTTTTGGTCTTGTTAGTAAGACTAGCGTTGCAAGAACGCTTTCTGCTCGTTACTACAAAGATGGCTCTGAGATTTTGGTTGAGCAAGGTAAAAACAAGAACCCTAGAAGGCTGACTCCTCGTGAGTGTGCAAGACTTATGGGGTTTCCTGATAGCTACAGAATTCCTGTTTCTGATACGAGGGCTTACAAGCAGTTTGGGAACTCTGTAGCTGTACCTGTATTCAAAGCTGTAGCTGAACTTGTCGCAGCTAGATTGCCTGCTAAAAAGGCTAAGAAAGCAGCTTCTTAAATTTAGTAGTTTGGAAGTTTCCCATGTTTGCAGAAGTGCTGCATATCTGTCACAAACTGCTCAATTGGGCGATAAAACCTCGATTGAAACGCAATCATCTTGTTTGAAGTGATTGCCCTTGCTGATGCTTCCACATTGTTCAATGTCACTTGTGGCATGTAGATAGCTGCTGCATCAGATTGCAAAAGAGTTTTGGTTCTATGTGCATTGAACTCTGATGCATCAATAAAGTAACCAAATCCAACTTTGTTGTCACCTGTTATGTCTTGCAATCCTCTAAGCAATCGTTCTCTTGCGTGATAGCTTTTTACTTCGACACCTATCTGCTGCCTGTTGCCTGCAGATGAGTAAATGACAAAGTCACCTTCAGAGTTCTTGCCTGTTCTTTTGAAGTTGTCAACAGTCATTCCTTGATTGACCATTGCTTGTTCAAGTAACTGTTCGTTAAGAGTTCCTGCAATTGAAACTAATGAGTTTCCTGCTTTTGCATAAAAATCAGAAAGGTCATTCATTAAAAAGTCAACTAGTTCTGTTGTTGGGATATCTACACGCTCTCCTTTGTAGTACGAGCCCAAGTTGTCTGCTAGAAATTTCTTGAATAGTGGTTCTGAAATACTTTTGACTATGTCGCTTGCAATGTGATTCGCTTCGTTAAGTGAAAGCTCAGTGATTTGATGTTGAAGTTTGTCTTCTACTAAAGCAACCAATGTGCTTGCAGAAGGATAGATCCCAAGTACTTTTTCAATGACTTTTGGGTTTTCGTCTATGTAATCTTTCAGATTGCTCTTTTTTGTAGCTTCGCCAACAGTAGGAAGGCGTGGGTCTTTTAGTACATCTTCACTCCAAATTGTTTTTCCATGTTCAATTTCATTGAAAATTTGGTCAAAGACAATGAAGTACTTATTTGATGATTTCTTACTCATATGAGAAGTATGCCCTAGTCAATGGCATTTTTGAAGTTCATCAAGTGAATTGAGGGTGCAACTAGTAAATTTGAATTTAGAGCAACAAGTTCGATACTATATTTTTATAGTTAGAAGCATGGATTGTGTAGCCCAATCCCAATGCTCTAGTGAGTTAAAATTTAATGGAAATTTCAACAACGACTGACAGTGAGCGAGTTGCCAACTTGGCGAAGAAATTGATACCTAAGTGCAAGAAATCAGCTTAAAAAACTGCACACTAACTACACAAAAATGACCATAGCTCTCGCGAGCCAATGTTTATGCGGTGTCTGACGGTGCTTCCTGTACTCGAAATCAAGCGTAGGGGCGACCCTACCGAGGGTTCGAATCCCTCCTTCTCCGCCAAGCCTAAAAGCACCCAAAAAGCCGTTCGTCAATGAACGGCTTTTTTCTTATTCGGTGATCAGTCTTACAGGGCGACACATGCCGCATCTTGAGCCATCTTCCAAGCTAGACCTGCTGCGCTACGTGGCCAAGTGGGTGGTTTTGGCGACGGTGGTGGCCGCACTGGCTGGGTCTGCCTCTGCACTTTTCCTCTTTGCCCTCGACTGGGCCACGAGCACCCGCGAAGCCAACCGTTGGTTGATTTGGGGCTTGCCTGTAGCTGGCTTCTTGGTTGGCTGGTTCTATCTCAAGTTTGGCCAGCATGTCGAAGCAGGTAACAACTTGCTGATTGACGAAATTCACGACCCCAAAAAAGTGGTGCCTTTGCGCATGGCGCCGTTTGTACTCG
>JACCDU010706894.1_pt1 | contig 14009 bp, 12 predicted proteins | sample 7446081 | NCBI WGS metagenome assembly JACCDU01 (sample SAMN15323447, study PRJNA562643) | freshwater metagenome | isolation source: river surface water | place: USA:Blue River Watershed | collected 2017-08-17 | reverse complement strand
TTGCTATGAATCAAGTGGTGCGCGGGGCGGGACTCGAACCCGCACATCCTTGCGGACGTCAGGACCTAAACCTGGTGCGTCTACCAATTTCGCCACCCGCGCGGGTATCTAAATAACAACGGGTGGCCTGCAAAGACCACCCGTTTGAAATCGGTCAGCTTGACATTTTAGACGGCTTTTCGACCTTAAACCACGCCGCATACATAGCAGGCAACGCAAGAAGCGTCAAGACCGTGGCCACAATGAGGCCGCCCATGATGGCAACGGCCATGGGGCCCCAGAACACGCTGCGTGTCAGCGGGATCATGGCCAGCACCGCAGCCGCTGCCGTCAGCACAATCGGGCGCAACCGGCGCACGGCAGATTCCACAATGGCCTCCCAAGCAGGTACGCCGTTGGCGCGGTCTTGCTCGATTTGGTCAATCAAAATGACCGAATTGCGCTGAATCATGCCCATCAAGGCAATCACCCCTAGCAAAGCCACAAAACCGAATGGACGATTGAGCACCAGCAAAGCGCCAGCCACACCTGCCAAGCCCAGCGGGCCGGTCAGAAAAACCAGCAACGCACGGCTGAAGCTGTGCAGCTGAAGCATCAGCAAGGTGAAGGTAATGAACAACATCACAGGCATGCCCGCCGAGATGGAGCTAGAGCCTTTAGAGCTTTCTTCCACCGCGCCAGCCACTTCAATGCGATAGGTCTGTGTGTCGGTTTCTTGCCATTTGGCTTCGAGCTTCTTCAACTCAGGTAACAACTGCTGTGTGACCGTCGCGCCCTGCAGTCCTTCAACGATGTCGCATTGCACCGTGATGGCGTATTCACGCCCCTCACGCCACATCACACCGGGCTCCCAAGACAACACGGGTTTGACGATTTGCGTGAGCGGGATCATGCGACCCGACGATGTGGGCACATAGGCGCTGGCCAAGTCGCTGATGGCATCACGCTCATTCAACGGTTGGCGCAACACAATGTCGATGAGTTTGTTGTCCTCACGGAATTGCTCCACGGTCGAGCCCACCAACAAGGTGCGCACGGCTTGCGCAATGGACTGGCTGGTCACGCCCAAGTTGCGAGCCTTGGCTTGGTCCACCTCTAGGCGCACCACTTTGATGGCTTCGTTCCAGTTATCGTTCACGCCACGTGTGTTTGCGCTGGTACGCATTTGCGCCTTCACCTCGTCGGCACGCAGGCGCAACACTTTGGGATCCGGCCCCACCACACGGAACTGCACAGGGTATGGCACAGGCGGGCCATTGGGCAGCAGCTTCACACGCGCACGCGCCTCTGGAAACTCTTGCGCCAGCACAGCAGGCAATGCCAAGCGTAAAGACTCGCGACGCTCTAAGCTGTCTGGAATCACAATGATTTGCGAGACGTTGGTTTGCGGGAACACTTGATCCAACGGCAGGTAAAAACGTGGCACGCCAGAACCAATCCAAGTGCTCACGCTTTGGACACCCTGCTCTTTGAGCAAGCGTTGTTCCACAGCCTGAGCGACAGCTTCGTTGGCTTTGAAGGCTGTGCCTTCTGGGAACCACAAGTCCACCAAAATTTCGGGGCGGCTGGAGTCTGGGAAGAACTGCTGTTGCACACGGCCCATGCCCACAATGCCGAGCACAAAAATGAGAATGGTGATGCCAATGGCTTTCCAGCGGTATTCCACGCACCACGTCACTGCCGTGCGGAAATGACGATAGAACGGGCCATCAAACAATTCATGTTCGCCGCCATGGTCACCATGCGGCTTGACCTTCAGCAGCAATGTGCCCAAATAAGGCACAAAGTACACCGACACCCACCAGCTCAAAACCAAGGCAATCACCGTCACCGCAAAAATAGCGTAGGTGTATTCACCCACAGTCGACTTGGCCATGCCAATAGGCAAGAAACCTGCAGCAGTGATAAGCGTGCCCGTCAACATAGGCATGGCGGTGACTTCATACGCAAAGGTGGCCGCGCGCACACGGTCGTAGCCCTCTTCCATTTTGCGCACCATCATCTCCACAGCAATGATGGCGTCATCGACTAACAAGCCCAACGCAATGATGAGCGAGCCCAGCGAAATTTTGTGCAGGCCAATGCCCCAATAGTTCATGGCCAAAAACGTCATGGCCAACACCAGCGGAATCGTGATGGCTACTACCCAACCTGGGCGCATATCCACATACCAGCCGTAACGCCCACCTTTGTGCAAACCCAGCGCCACAAAGCTGACTACCAATACAATCAGTACGGCCTCTATCAGCACGCTCACGAATTCGCCCACCGACTTTTGCACCGCCTTGGGCTGGTCTTGCACCTTCAGCAAACTCACACCTACAGGCAACGTTTTTTCAATGCGTGTGGTGGCAACTTCCAAAGCTTTGCCCAGCGCAATGATGTCGCCGCCTTTGGCCATCGAAACGCCGAGCGCAATGACTGGCTTGCCCTGGTGGTGAACCTTGACGGTAGCGGGGTCGACATAGCCGCGTGTGACGGTGGCAATGTCGCCTAGCTTGGTCTGCTGACCCGAGCTGCCGCGAATGGGCATGGCACGCAGCTGCGCTTCGGTTTCAAATTGACCGCCAATGCGCACTTGCAGCACATCAAGCGGAGCTTGCACGGCGCCTGCGTTTTCAACCGCGTTTTCTTGGCTGAGTTGGGCTAACACTGCCCCCACATCAAGTCCGAGTTGCGCCAAGCGCTTTTGCGGAATTTCGATGAAGATTTTTTCGTCTTGCACACCAAACTGCTCGACCTTGGCCACATCGGCCACACGCAGCAGTTGTTGGCGTACGTCGTCGGCAAACTTCTTGACCTCAGCTGGGGTGAAGCCAGGCGCATCGAGCGCATAGATAACGCCATACACATCGCCAAAGTCATCGTTAAAAAACGGGCCTTGTATGCCGGGCGGCAAGGTGTAACGAATGTCGCCAATTTTCTTACGCACCGAGTACCAAACATTGGGTACATCGGCGGGCTTGGAAGAGTCTTTGATTTGAAAAATGATTTGTGATTCGCCTGGCTTGGAATAGCTACGAATCTTGTCGGCATACGGCACTTCTTGCAGGGTGCGTTCGAGCTTATCGGTGACTTGCTCAGCCACCTGTTGCGCCGTAGCCCCTGGCCAATAGGTACGCACCACCATCGCCCTGAAGGTGAAAGGTGGGTCTTCGTCTTGACCCAACTGGAAGTAGGCCGCCACGCCTAGCACCATGAGCACCACCATCAAATAGCGTGTGAGCGCAGGGTGGTCCAGCGCCCATTTAGAAAGATTGAATTTGCCGTCCATGTTCAACTCACTTCGCTGCGCCGAACACCGACACTTTTTGACCTGCAGTCAACACATGCACGCCTGACAACACCACTTGGTCACCGTTTTGCAAACCCGAGGTCACCACGGCCTCATTGCCGTCTGCGGTGTTGACCTCAATGGCTTGTGATTTCACCATCATGGTGTTGGGGTCAAGCACCCACACGGAGGTGGCGCCCGCTTCAAAGCGCAGAGCGCTGGTGGGCAGCTTGATGGTTTTAGCCGCATCTTTGCCACGTGCCAAGTTGACCGTGACGGTGGAACCCAACACAGGCGCAGCATCTTTGGGTAAAGCAGCTTTGGCCACAAAAGTTCGAGTGACCGAGTCTGCACTGGCAGATACATCACGCACCACAGCTTCCAGCACTTGGCCGTCTACCCATTGGCGTACCTTCACTTTGTCACCCGTCTTCAACAAACCCAGTTTGTCTTCGGGGACCGAAAACACCACATCGCGCGGGCCATCCAAAGCCAAGCGCACCACAGGCTGGCCAGCAGCAACGACTTGACCCGCGCTGGCGTCAACCGATGTGACGATGCCCGCACCATCGGCCAACAAACGGGTGTAACCCGACTGGTTGCCCTGCACCGAGCTTTGCGCTTGGGCTTGTTTCCACTGAGCCTGGGCTGATATAAACGCAGCCTCGCGGCGCTGCAACTCGGCCACGCTGATGAAGCCTTGCGCATGCAAATCTTGGTAACGCTTGAAGTCTGCGCTAGCCACATCACGGTTGGTCTGAGCTGCCACCAATTGAGCCTCGGCGGCATCGGCGCTTGCGCGGTAATCTTGCGGGTCTATTTGAGCTAACAGTTGACCGGCTTTCACACGCTGACCAATTTCAGCGGGGCGGCTGAGCACTTTGCCCGCCACACGAAAGCCAAGGTTCGATTCAATGCGGGCGCGCACCTCTCCTGAGAACTCTAAGTCTGTCGTAGAACCCGACTCACCCACCGTCAACACTTTGACCGCTCGCACGGGCTCAAGGGGCGCCTGCCCCTTGCCGCAAGCGGTCAAAGTAAGCGCCGTTAAAACAATGATTGAAATGCGTCGAGAAAGCAAATTTTGATACGACATAAAGTATTGACTTTATTAATGACTGATTGGTTAGTAATATAGCCGATCTCAATTCACCTTGTGTTTACAAGGGCGAGCGACAATTCACACATATGTCAAGCATCGACCACTACGAAAATTTCCCCGTCGCATCTTGGCTGTGTCCTAAGCATTTGCGCCCCGCTGTGGCAGCGCTATACCACTTTGCCCGCACAGCCGATGATTTGGCCGACGAAGGTCATGACCCCGCACACCACCGCCTCGACGCTTTGGGCGAATACCGCGCGGACTTGCAAAACTGCCTTGGCAACGCCAAGGCAACCAGTGTTCGTTGGCCAAAAGTCTTTGGTGCGTTGCGAAGCGCGATTGAGCAACATCAGTTGCCCGCACAACCCCTGTTCGATTTGCTCGATGCCTTTGAGCAAGACGTGGTTTACACCAGCGTGGGCCAAGGCTATCGCAACCACGCCGAGCTGCTGGACTACTGCCGCCGTTCCGCCAACCCCGTGGGACGTTTGATGCTGCATTTGTATGGTGTGGATGACGCGCCATCGCTGGCGCAAAGCGACGCCATTTGCACCGCCTTGCAACTCATCAATTTTTGGCAAGACCGCGCCGAAGATTTATGGCGAGGACGCGATTATTTGCCTCAGGGCCACACACTAGACCAAGAACTGCGCTTTGCACGCGAGCTCATGGTGCAAGGCGCCCCCTTGGTGCATCGCGTCAAAGGCCTCGCAGGCTGGGAGCTGCGTGCGGTGGTGCAAGGCGGTTTGCATATCTTGGACAAGTTGGATGCGCGGGATGAAACCATCGACCACAAGCACCTTGATCGTCCCATACTGAAGAAACCAGACTTCATACGCATTGCATGGCGCTGCATTCGCATGTGATCTAGGCTTCTAGCCAACGCCCGCGTGCCCGATAATCAGGCACACATGACACCTCAAGACTACGTTCAGCAAAAAGCCTCCGCCTCGGGCAGCAGCTTTTATTACGCATTCCTCTTCCTGCCGCCACACCGCCGCGCGGCCATCACGGCGTTTTACGCGTTTTGCCGCGAGGTGGACGATGTGGTGGACGAGGTCACCGACCCTGGCGTAGCAGCCAGCAAACTGGCGTGGTGGCACAACGAAGTGCACCAAGCTTTTGCGGGCAAGCCCAACCACCCCGTCACCCAAGCGCTGATGCCCTGTGTGGCTGAGTTCAGCATTGAAGAAGCATCTTTGCAATCCGTGATTGAGGGTTGCGAAATGGACCTGACGCAAACACGCTACCTCGACTACCCTAACCTCACGCGCTACTGCCATTTGGTGGCTGGCGTGGTGGGCGAAGTGTCTGCAAAGATTTTTGGCCAAACCGAAGCGGCCACCACAGCGTATGCGCACAAGTTGGGTCAAGCATTTCAGCTCACCAACATCATTCGCGATGTAGGTGAAGATGCTTTGCGCGGCCGCATTTACCTACCCGTGAATGAGTTGCAACAATTTGATGTGAAAGCACACGAAGTTTTGAACCGCTTGGACTCTGAGCGGTTTCAAGCGCTCATGCAGTTCCAAGCTGCGCGTGCGCATGCGTTGTATGACGAAGCCTTGTCCCTGCTGCCTACCCACGACTGGAAACACCAAAAGCCAGGCTTGATGATGGCCAGCATTTACCGCACCTTGCTGCGTGAAATTGAGGCCAAGAAGTTTCCAGTGCTCAAGCAACGTGTCGCCCTGACACCGCTGCGCAAGCTCTGGCTTGCTTGGAAGATGCAAGCGCTAGGCCGCTTCTAAATTTCATCAGCAGCGCATGAGACAACTGACCATCGTGGGCGCAGGCTGGGCGGGCTTGGCCGCCGCCGTTGCTGCCACGCAAGCAGGCTGGCATGTGCATTTGTTTGAAGCAGCCAACATCGCCGGTGGCCGCGCCCGCAGCTTGCAACAAAGCTTTGCGGGCAAGCCTTTGGACAATGGCCAGCATGTGCTGATTGGAGCCTACCGCGATACGCTGGCCCTCATGCGCACCGTGGGGCTGAACCCAGATGCGCTGCTGCAACGTATTCCACTTGATTTGCGTTTTGCCGATGGCCAAGGTATCAACCTTCCTAATTGGCCTCTACCTCTCAACATACTTGCAGGCCTAGGTCGCGCGCAAGGCTGGACCTTGAAAGACAAAGCCAGCCTGATCCAAGCTGCATGGGGATGGCAGCGCGCTCGGTTTGAATGCGAGCCCACTTTGACTGTGACGCAGCTGTGCGAAGCATCCAACCTGAGCGCTCGGGTGATGACGCAACTGGTTGAACCCCTGTGTTTGTCTGCCCTCAACACACCCATGAATGAAGCCAGTGCCACGGTGTTTTTACGCGTGCTACACGATGCATTGCTGGGTGGTTCGGGCAGTTCTGACCTGCTGGTGCCACGCGTGGATTTGGGTGCACTGTTCCCCGATGCTTGTTTGCAGTGGCTGAGCGCTCATGGTGCAGACGTTCATCTGGGCACACGCATTTCTGCCACACAGGTGGAAGCGCTGCAGCATGCAGCTTCGACTGATAGTGCCGTGATACTGGCCTGCCCCCCCTGGGAAGCTGCCCGCCTCACTGCCGACATCGCACCTAAGTGGGCTTACGCATGCGCCGAGCTGTCGCACACCGCCATTGCCACTGTTTACTTGCAATGCAAAGACGCGGGCTTCAAAGGCTTGGCTCGCCCCATAATGGCCTTGCACAGTGATGCACATGCGCCTGCGCAATTTGTGTTTGACAAGGACGTGTTGTCAGAACAGCACGGCCTGTTAGCTGCTGTGGTCAGCGCCTGCACAACCGAGCGCGATGACGTAACCGAACAAGTGCTGCGCCAAGTCTGCGAGCAACTTGAACTCGTGAACGTCGAGATCGTCCAAACCGTGATCGAGAAACGCGCCACGCTCGCGTGCAGCCCCATGCTCAATAGGCCCGAACCCTTTGTAGCCAAAGGCCTGTGGGCCTGTGGCGACTACATCTGCGGCCCCTACCCGTCCACCCTCGAAGGTGCCGTGCGCTCAGGCCAGCAAGTGGTCACACAAATCAGCCAAGTGGCGCACCGTTAAGGGTGGCGCTATGTCATGCGGCCAATCATGGCCTTGGGTGTTGATCCATGCGGTTTGCATGCCAGCGTTCATCGCACCCAAGACATCGGTGTGGGCGTCATCACCTAAGTGCAACACGCTTTCCGCAGATAAATTCAGTTGAGCCGCTGCTGCATGAAAAATACGCACATCGGGCTTGGCCACGCCAAATTGGCGGGCACTCAACGAAGCTTTGAAATACGGGCCAGCTGCCGTGCGAAACACATCTGCATTCCCATTGGACAACCCAACCAGCGGGTAGCGTTCAGCCAAACGCGCAAGGGCTTGGTCAACGCCGTCATACAAGGTGACGTTTTGGCGCTCCGCAAAGAACACCTCAAACGCTTCATTGGCCAGATGTGGCGCATCACCTGCGCGGATCAAACTTTGGCGAATCGACTCGTGACGCAAAAAACTCAGGTCATGCGCTTTGTCAGCATGGCGTTGATTCACCTCTGCACGGATGCGTTTTTTAAATTCAGTATCAGCACATAACCGTGCAGTTTGTGGGGCGTGCAAAGTCAACCAATCTTGCAAAACCACCTCCGCGCGAGCAATGGTGGGCCAGACGGGCCACAAAGTGTCGTCAAGGTCTAGGGTTATGGCTTGGATTTTGGAAAGGTTCAGCATGCTGGGCGAGAATATCGCACATGTTCAAATCCCCTTTCACCCCCGAGCCTCCCTTCGCACACGGTCAAGCACCACGCACTGCTGTGTTGCTGTGTAACTTAGGTACCCCCGACGCGCCCACAGCATCAGCTGTGCGCCGCTACCTTGCCGAGTTTTTGGGCGACCACCGCGTGGTTGAAATCCCGCGCTTGGTGTGGATGGCCATCCTGCACGGCATCATCCTGCGCGTGCGTCCAGCTAAATCTGCAGCCAAATACGCCACCATTTGGACTGACGAAGGTTCGCCACTGAAAATTTGGACCGACAAACAAGCACAGGCCTTGCAAAAAGTTTTCAATGCAAAAGGCGACGCTGTGACCGTACGCTATGCCATGCGCTACGGCAATCCGTCCATTGCCAGCCAACTGGATACACTCAAGGCCGAAGGCCATACACGCGTCTTGATATTGCCCGCTTACCCACAGTACTCAGGCACCACCACAGCCAGCGTGTTCGATGCGGTATACCACTGGAGCCTGCATAGTCGCGTGCTGCCTGAGTTCCGTTTCATCAACCACTATCACGACCACCCTGCCTACATTCAGGCACTCGCCGAACGCGTGCGTTCGCACTGGGCCGAGCATGGCCAGCCTGAGCGTTTGGTCATGAGCTTTCATGGCGTGCCTGAACGCACGCTGCACTTGGGTGACCCATACCATTGCGAATGCTACAAAACTGCACGCTTGCTGGGTGAAGCCTTGGGTATATCCAAAGCGCAATACATGGTCTCCTTCCAATCGCGATTTGGCAAGGCTAAGTGGCTTGAGCCCTACACCGAGCCAACCCTGATTTCTCTTGCTGAACAAGGTGTGAAACGCGTTGATTTGATTTGCCCTGGCTTCACCAGTGACTGCTTAGAAACTCTTGAAGAAATTTCGCAAGAAGCACAAGAAGCTTATTTGCATGCAGGTGGTGAAACATTTCATTACATCCCCTGCTTGAACGACAGCGACACTTGGGTGAACGGCATGTACGACCTTTGCAAATCACACTTGGGAGGCTGGCCCGTTCATGCAGCCAACGAGCAGCAACTTGCCATCTGTCGCACTGAAGCACTGGCTCTAGGCGCTAAAAATTAAAAAACAAGAAAGCCGCTGAGAAGCGGCTTTCTTGTTTGCTTAACGGGGTAACTCAGCTTAAGGTGCTTTGCTTGCGGCATAAGCCGCAGGACTTACGATGATGGCGCTAGCGGGACGAACCATAGCTGGACTCGCACCACTGGATACTTGAACCGCGGCGCGTGGCGCACTTGAGATTGAGGCTGCCGATGCTGGCAAAACCAAGACCTCGGCTGACGACGCTGACACTTCAGCAGCGCTGGCAGCACTAGCAGCATCTGTGACATCAGCTGGTAAAGTTTGAAGTGGGGGCGCTGCTTCGCTAGGTAGTTCGTCTTGAGGTTGCAGATAAGCAGCGACCAACAAAGCTGAAACAAACAAACCCGCGATCAGCCACAAAGATGTTTTGGTTTTCTTAGGCTCGACATCGACGCTGAGGGCATACGCTTGCACTTGATCTGAAACAAGAGGATCTTGAGCTGACTCTTCTAATGTGTAAGGCAGATTAATCGTCTGAACCGCATCTAAATTTGAGGCAGGAGCTGGTTCATCAATCTGAATTTCACCTTGCGACAACTCAGATGGAGACGTCAGTACCTCTTCAGCAGACAAGCCAAGCAATGCACCAACTTTTTTGGCTGCCGTAATTTTTACAGCTTGACTGTAATACGCACTCAAACCACCTTCTTCAAGCTGGCGAATCTGCTTGACGGACATGCAAGCACGTGTCGCCAAGTCATTCAACACCCAACCACTAGCTTCACGACGAAGACGCAGCAAATCCCCGTTGATGAAAATCTCTTCTTGGCCCATAAATGTTCGCAGCGATTGGTTTGCGCGAAAAAATTATTTAACGAGCAGCAGCTCACCTTTGATAGAAGCGCCCTTTTGCACTGACAAGGTTTGGTAAACCACGTGGCCGTCAACAGAAGCAGAAGATGTGACGATCAATTCATTGCAGGTCGCGGTACCTGAAAATTTACCCTTGATGTGCAAACTGCTGCATGTCACAACACCTTCAACTTGACCTCTTGCACCAATTGTCAGCTCGTCTACTTGGATTTGGCCATTCAAAGCACCTTCCACATGAATTGCGCCTTTGGCAGAAATTTCACCACGGAAAGAGAAGCCCTCGCTCAAGATTGAGGGTTTGGTTGCGGCTGTGCTGATCATGTCCATCATGCTACTTCTTGGTGTTGGAGTTGGTGTGGGTGTTGGAACTGCGGTTGCAGTGGCAACTGGCTGAACGACATTGTCCTCAACCTGCGCGACTTCTTCGGCAGGAGCCTCAGCTGTCTCATCGGGAAGATTAACGTTGTTGGTTTTGGATTTGTTGAACATATTGTGCCGTCCGTATAACTTTTTGTGGGTTGACTGGATACCCACCAATCAAAATTTCCAAATGCAGATGCTTACCTGTTGATGATGAACCTGTACTGCCTATATTGCCTAATACAGATTCGTTAGTGACCTTATCACCCAACTTCACTTCAATGTTCGCCATGTGCGCGTAAAGGGATTCAACGCCATTTGTATGGCGAACCACCACGGTGTTTCCGTATTGCGTGTGGAACTGAGCCAACACAACGACACCAGGCTTGACTGGATGAATTTTTTCATCACCCGTTTGGCTCAACATATCCAAGCCAGTGTGAAAGTGTGTTTGCCCAGAAATCGGGTGGCGGCGAACGCCAAAATCAGAGGTGACGCTGTAGTTTGGAATAGGCATCACGCTAGGCAATGCATACAAAACTTCACGTAAGCCGCGATTCGTTGACAACTCGTCTGCCACCTTGCCACGCAACAAAGGATTGTTTTTAACATCATCTTCGAGATTGAAACCACCGTTGGCAGCGTTTTGCTGAATGATTTTCACAATCTTTTCAGTCAATCCAGATGCTTCAAGCTGCGACTTCATCGTGACGTTCTCTTGCGAAACCGCCACCATTGAGGTATCGACGAAACGTCGAATGCTCATGTCACGATCGCGAATGGTTTGCGCGAGTGACACCATTTGCTCATCACTCATGGAAAGTTGCTCTGCCGTCTCAGCGTCAGAGGCGCTACTCAACAAAGCACGATAAACCTCTTCATGGGATTTCTCTAACTTTGCTCGACTTAGCATCAAACTCAGGCTGGTGAATAACAACACGATGATGGCAGCCAGCATGCCGCCAGCTAACAAAATGCCACCCCGAACCAAGACACGTTGAATACGTGCACTCAGATTGAGGTAGTGCAAATCACCGTTTTGCTCCAGAATAATTCGAGCATCCTCGTACTGGCGAGTCCATCCACTGGAAACTAATCCAGGCAACAAACGAACACCAACAAGAAAACGGCGAAGCATCCTGTTTACCGAAGGTAATTAAGCGGCTGAACCGCCAACATTCACAGCAGGTCCGTCAACGCCTTGACTCAAGGTGCCTTCGATTTCGCCGCCTTTTTCAATTTCAATTTCTGAGTATTGAACTTTGCCAGCAATCTTGCCAGTGGAGCGAACGATCAAGCTCTTTTCGGAAATGATGGTGTTATGGAGTTGACCACGCACATCGATGACCTTTGCAGAAATGCGACCTGTGATTCGGCCTGTTGGGCCGATCAAGACCTCTTCTGCCGTCAAATCACCTTCAATAACACCATTAATAATGGCTTTTGAAGGGACGGTAAAAGTACCTTTAACAACGACGCCGTCACCGATGACAACGCTTTCGAGTGAATCTGATTGATTGGACATATGGACTCCTTGCCAAAATTTTAACAAACAAACTGCCAAAAACTACATATTTCCAAATTTTATGTTGTTTATTTGAAAAAAAAAGTGATTCAACGCAACCACTTAGAGCTATTTTTGAAAGTTCCACCTACGCTTTGCGCGCGCCGTATGTCAAACAAGACATCAGCACATGCCCCTCAACATCTAGAGTTAGAGATATATTCAAATCATATGGAAAAAAAATTTGTCATGACTGGCGTCATGGGCTGGCCCGTCGCTCACTCCCGCTCCCCCGTTATCCATAACCACTGGATTCAACAATACAAGCGCCAAGGCGCTTATGGCTTACTTCCTGTTACTCCACAAAACTTAGAAACAGCTATCAAGGGCCTACGCGCCTTAGGTTTTGCAGGATGCAATATCACCATCCCACACAAAGTCGAAGCGATGAAGCTGGTGGATTGGATAGACCCACTTGCCCAGCGCATGGGCGCAATTAACACCATAGTTGTGCAAGCGGATGGTGCTCTACATGGATTCAATAACGACGGTTATGGCTTCATACAAAGCCTGCGTGACGCCCAACCTAACTGGCGCGCGGATGCAGGGCCTGCTGTCGTGCTTGGTGCAGGGGGTGCCGCACGAGCGATTATTGTGAGTTTGATTGATCAAGGCGCGACTGAAATTCGTGTTCTTAACCGCACACGCGCCAAAGCCGATGCCCTAGCGCAGGAGTTTGGCACCACTATCACCGCATTAGATTGGTCAGCGCGCCACGAAGCGCTTGCAGGAGCAGCGCTACTGGTCAACACAACCAGTCAAGGCATGCATCACGAACCAGCCTTGGATTTGAACCTGACGGATCTACCTGCTGACACGCTGGTTTCTGACGCCATCTATATCCCACTAGAAACGCCACTTCTTGCAGCCGCAAAACAGCGAGGCAACACTACCGTCAACGGACTAGGTATGCTGCTAAACCAAGCACGCCCAGCATTTCACGCATGGTTCGGCATCATGCCGGACATAACACCTGAACTGAACAAGATCGTCATTAACACCTTTTGACTAAGCGCAGGTCCTCTATAAAATCGATCCCATGTATTGGGCTGCTGCCGGTTTCATCGCACACCTTAACAAAGTGACTTTGAAACCGGCAGCAGCCCAGTCTTATATGCTTGAGAGCCTGCGATATCAGCTAAGCGTAGACGTACAAGATTTCAAAATATCAATACCAGTTGTACCGTGAGTAGTTCGGTGGCTTTGTAGCTGCTTTAGAGGGGTCTACAAGCGCTTGTAATGCAGTTGACTATGCACCGTAGGTATTCAGGTGTGCTGTGCTCAATGAAGGCTTGGGCTTCGTGTGAGTTGTTGGTAAAGACTATGGCTAGTACAAACCAAAAAAAACCACAGAGCTAACTTTGAATCAGCTTGTGGTTATTTCGGTGGTAATTTTTACTGTGCATCGTTAGACACCAGTCAAATCACCATGTATGGCGGAAACGGAGGGATTCGAACCCTCGATGAGGCTCTACACCCCATACTCCCTTAGCAGGGGAGCACCTTCGGCCACTCGGTCACGTTTCCAGCAGGGCATATTATGCCCTAACTTAGGCGGCAGGCTGGTCCAAATCGAAAGCTTTATGCAACGCGCGCACAGCGAGTTCCATGTATTTCTCGTCAATCACCACCGATGTCTTGATTTCAGACGTCGAGATCATTTGGATGTTGATGCCCTCTTCGCTCAATGAGCGGAACATCTTGCTAGCCACACCCACATGGCTGCGCATGCCGATACCGACAATAGAGACTTTGCAAATCTTGGTGTCACCTTGGACATCAGAGGCGCCCAATGCTGGCAATACTTTGTCTTTCAACAGGTCGGTGGTGCGAGCGTAGTCGTTGCGATGTACGGTGAAGCTGAAGTCGGTTTTGCCATCCTTGCTGATGTTTTGGATGATCATGTCAACTTCAATGTTGGCTTCAGCCAAAGCGCCCAAGATTTGGTACGAAAAGCCTGGCTTTTCGGGCACGCCGACCACAGAGATTTTGGCCTCATCGCGGTTGAATGCGATGCCCGATACGATTGCTTGTTCCATTTTTTCGTCTTCCTCAAAGGTGATCAACGTG
>JACCDU010293423.1_pt1 | contig 14010 bp, 16 predicted proteins | sample 7446081 | NCBI WGS metagenome assembly JACCDU01 (sample SAMN15323447, study PRJNA562643) | freshwater metagenome | isolation source: river surface water | place: USA:Blue River Watershed | collected 2017-08-17 | reverse complement strand
TCGAGGAAGGCCGAGTGCGGATCGAGTGAGGACACCATGCCCGAGATCGCCTCGGTCAGCAGCTTCTTGTCCTCGACCGGCTCGACATAGTCGGACTTGATCAGGCCGAAGACGTCAGCCAGCGTCCGCAGCTCTTCGACCGGCAGCGGCGTGCCGGCATTGCGCTGCGCGAGTGCGTCGAACTGCATCGAGCCGGCGATGCCGGCGATCAGTCCCAGTCCCACCAGCCCGATGTTCTTCAGTCTGCTGCCCATCTGTCACCTGTTGATCCATGTCAGCGGGTCGATTGCCCGCCCTTGATGCCGCATTTCAAAGTATAAACCCGATTGTTCGTTGCCGCCGCTGTTGCCCACGGTGGCCACCACGTCGCCCGCCTTCACGCGGTCGCCGGGGCGCTTCAGTACTGCCTGGTTATTGCCATAGATGCTCATGTACTGGCCGCCATGGTCCACGATCAGCAGGTTGCCGCAGCCGCGCATCCAGTCCGCAAACACCACCTCGCCGGCGCCGGCCGCATGCACCTCGCTGCCTTCGGCGGCCTTGATGAAGATGCCTTTCCAGGCCGGGCCGTCGGCCCGCTTCGAGCCGAAGGTCGCGACCAGCTCGCCCCGCACCGGCAGCTTCAGCTTGCCGCGCTGGCCGGCAAAGGCCTGGCCATCCGGTGGCGGCGGCAGCTCGGCCGGCTCATCTGCCTTGTCGGCCCGCTCGGTTCGCTTGGCCAGCGGAGCCGGGCGTGCCGGCGACGCCGGCTGGGACGCCGGACCGGAGGCGCTTGCATGCGGCTTCGCATTGTCGGCCATTGCGTCCTTCGCGTCGGCCTTGCCCTTGTCGTCCGTACGTGATTTTGCGGCCAGATTTTCGCGGGCCTCGCGTTCGCGCGCTTCGGCTCGCGCGCGGGCGCGGCGCTTGGCCTCTTCTTCCTCGGCCTTGCGCTGCTGTGCAATCAGCACCGCCAGCCGGTCGACCAGCGACGACAGCCGCTCTTCGTCGCGCGCCAGGCTGCCGGCCTGGCGGCGCTGCTCGCCCAGACGGGATGACAGCTGCTTGACCAGCGCCTTGCGCTTGCCCTTTTCCTTTTCCAGCAGTGCCTTCTGCTGACGCTGCTCTTCCGCGATGTCTTCCAGTGCAGCGCGCGTCTCTTCGGCGTCCGCCTTGTTGGCCTCGATGGCCTCGAGGTTTTGCTGCAGTTCGCCGATCGCCTTCACCTGCTCGGCCGACACATAGCCGAGATAGCGCAGCTCGCGCGCGATGCGGTTCGGGTTGTCACCGGACAGCAGCAGCCGCACTCTATCGTCATGGCCGGCCACGTACTGCTCGCGCAGCATTTTTTCCAGCCGCGTCCGTTGCTGCGCGACCGCGGCTTCCAGTTCATGCTGGCTTTTCGACAAGGCCTCCAGCCGCTGCCGCGTGCGCTGCTGCTCGGCGGCCAGCTCGCGCAACGAGCGGTTCGCATTCGAGATGGCCTTCTCGGACTCGGCCAGTGCATCCGATGCATGGCCATGCGCCTTCTCCGTCTTCGCGATGTCGGACTTCAGCGCATCGAGCTTCTTGCGCAGTTCGGCGCGTTCCTGCTCGGCCTGTTGCTTCTGGCGCGTGCGCTCGGCCGACTTCGGCACCGGCTCCGCTGCGCCGACCGGCGTCAGCCACAGCGCGGCAAGCAGCAGTGGCAGCAGCGCACGTAGTGGTTGCATTGGTTGCAGGGGCAGCCGCCGTGGCCATGCGTGGCGTGATGCGCGCAGCGGCGGACGAACGCCGGGGCGCAAGCGCAGGAGCGAGCGCAGAAGCAAGCGATACATCCTGGCTTACTTGGCCTTGCCCTGGCTGGCGACTGCCTGCATCGCGGCTTCGATGGCAGCCGAGTCGCCGAGGTAATAGCTGCGGATGGGCTTGAGCTCGGCGTCGAGCTCATAGACCAGCGGCTGGCCGTTCGGGATGTTGAGGCCGACGATATCGGCATCGCTGATGTTGTCGAGGTACTTAATCAGCGCGCGCAGGCTGTTGCCATGCGCTGAAACGAGAATCTGCTTGCCGGCGCGGATCGCCGGTGCGATCGATTCATTCCAGACCGGCAGCACCCGGGCGACGGTGTCCTTCAGGCATTCCGACAGCGGGATCTCGTCGCGCTTGAGCTTCGCATAGCGCGGGTCGTGGTACGACGCGCGCTCGTCGTTCGGGTCCAGCGCCATCGGCGGCGTGTCATAGCTGCGGCGCCAGACCAGCACCTGCTCGTCGCCGTACTTCGCGGCAGTCTCGGCCTTGTTCAGCCCCTGCAGCGCGCCGTAGTGGCGTTCGTTCAGGCGCCAGCTGTGCACGGTCGGCAGCCACATCAGGTCCATCTCGTCGAGCGTCAGCCACAGCGTGCGGATCGCGCGCTTCAGCACCGAGGTATAGGTCAGGTCGAAAGTAAAGCCGGCTTCTTTCAGGATGCGGCCGGCATCGCGCGCTTCGGCGATGCCCTTGTCGGTCAGGTCGACATCGGCCCAGCCGGTAAAACGATTCTCGCGATTCCAGATGGACTCGCCGTGGCGCATGAAAACGATTTTGTACATGAGAGATTGCAGAGACGGGATGGTAAATATGGAGCGTAGCCTTCTATTCTATAATGGCATGCTTGCTTCAAACGAAGCTTCCAACGAAATGAAATGCCAGGAACGGAATTGCCGTGGAATTCTTGATTGACAATATCTGGCTGGTGCTGATCGCACTGGTCTCCGGTGGTGCACTCGCATGGCCCGCCCTCAGCCGCAGCAAGAACAGCCTGTCCACACTGCAAGCGACGCAGTTGCTCAATCAGGGCAAGGCCCAGATCCTCGATGTGCGCAGTGCCGATGAATTCAGCGCCGGTCATCTGCGCCAGTCGAAGCACATTCCGGTCGATGAACTCGGTAAGCGCATCGACGAACTCGACAAGGCACGTCCGGTGCTGGTGGTCTGCCAGACCGGCCCGCGAGCGCAACGGGCGTCCGGCCAGCTCGCGCGTGCAGGATTCACCGAAGTGTTTATCCTTGACGGCGGTTACGCCGAATGGCAGTCGCAGGGATTGCCGACCGCGAAATAAGCTGAACCAGCGCCGAACGACCAAACGAACCTCACTGGCAAGCGCAGCAAGAAGGAGCGAAATTGATGGGTGCGAAAGTCCGCATGTACAGCACCGGGGTCTGCCCGTACTGCAACATGGCCGAGCGTCTACTGAAGTCCAAAGGGGTGGATGAGATCGAAAAGATCCGCATCGACCTCGAGCCCGAGCAGCGCGCACTGATGATGGAAAAAACCGGACGCCGCACCGTCCCGCAGATTTACATCGGCGACACCCATGTCGGCGGTTTCGATGACCTGTCCGCGCTTGACCGTGAAGGCAAGCTCGACCCGCTGCTGAAAGCCGCCTGACCTTGATCCAGCGCGTGGCCGTCGGTCGCGACGGCGCGCATCATTCCCAACCTCACGAAAGCTTTTCATGTCAGACCAGAACCAGCCAGAGAACCAGCCCCAGTTCAATATCCAGCGCATCTACCTGAAGGACATGTCGCTGGAGCAGCCGAACTCGCCGGCGATCTTTCTCGAGCAGGAAGGCCCGTCGATCGAAGTGTCGATTGACGTTGGTTCCGAAACCCTGGGCGAAGGCATCTACGAAGCCACCTGCACCGTGACCGTCACCGCGAAGGTGCGCGACAAGGTGGCCTTCCTGGTCGAAGGCAAGCAGGCTGGCATCTTCGAGGCGCGCAACATCCCCGAAGGCCAGCTCGAGCCGCTGCTCGGCATCGCCTGCCCGAACATTCTCTACCCGTATCTGCGCGCGAACATCGCGGACATGGTGACGCGCGGCGGCTTCCCGCCGGTGCATTTGGCCGAGATCAATTTCGAGGTCTTCTATCACCAGCGCCAGCAGGTGCTCGCGCAGAACGCACCGACCCAGGTGCAGTAAGCCGGGGCAGCCACATGGTCGCGCCGCATGTTTGCCACCTGATTGCAGCATCGGTGACATCGCGGCCGCTGCTGCGCTGGGTGCTGCCCTTTGTCGTGCTGTCGCCGGCCATGCTGCCCACCGCAGCGCAGGCGGTCGATTTCCGCTCCGTCGGTCCCGGCCCGGCCGTGATGTATGACGCTCCCGGCCTGCGCTCGAAAAAAATGTTCATCGCGCCGGCGGGCATGCCGGTCGAGCTGGTGCTCAGCAATGGCGACTGGAGTCGCGTGCGTGATGCGGCCGGTGAACTGGCCTGGATCGAAAACAAGCAATTGTCGAACAAGCGCATGCTGGTCGTCGAAGCACCGCAGGCGGTCGCGCGCACCAGTGCCAGTGACAGCGCGCCGGTCGCGTTCAGCGCCGGCAAAGGCGTCTTGCTCGAACTGGCCGAGCCAGTGTCTTCCGGCTGGATCAAGGTGCGCCATCGCGACGGCGATACCGGCTATGTGAAAGCGGCGGACGTCTGGGGCGAATGAACATTTCCATCCTCGGCGCCGGTGCCTGGGGCACCGCGCTGGCCATCGCACTGGCCGAACGCCAGTCGGTACTGCTGTGGGGCCGCGAGCCGCACGCGATCGCCGACCTTGCTGCGCGACGTGAAAATGCACGCTACCTACCGGGGATCGCGTTGCCGCCATCCTTGCAGCTGTCATCCGATCTCGCCCACGCGCTCACGCATGCACAACATGGCTTGCTGATCCTCGCGACGTCGTTCTCCGGCCTGCGCAGCATGCTGCAGGCGCTCAAATCCCTCCAGGCCACCGAGGGTCACACGCTGCCCAATCTGATCTGGCTGTGCAAGGGTTTCGAGCCCGGCACGGCGTTGCTGCCGCATCAGGTCGTCGCACAAGAGCTGGGTGATGCGATTGCCTGCGGCGCGCTGTCCGGCCCGTCCTTCGCACAGGAAGTCGCGCGCGGGCTGCCGTGCGCGCTGGTCATCGGCTCCGCATCGGAGACGCTGCGCCGAAAGGCGGTGGCGGGCGTACATGGCGCGCACCTGCGCGTGTATTCGACCGATGACCTGCCCGGTGTCGAGACCGGCGGCGCGGTGAAGAACGTGCTGGCGATTGCCACCGGCATTGCCGATGGCCTCGGCCTCGGCCTGAACGCACGCGCCGCGCTGATCACGCGCGGGCTGGCCGAGATCACGCGCCTGGGCACCGCGCTTGGCGGCCGCATGGAAACCTTCATGGGCCTGACCGGCGTCGGCGACCTGATCCTTACCTGCACCGGCGACCTGTCGCGCAATCGCCAGGTCGGCCTCGGTCTGGCGCAGGGCAAGTCGCTCGATACCATCGTTGCCGAGCTCGGCCATGTGGCCGAAGGCGTGCGCTGCGTGCAGGCGGTGCAATTGCTGGCGCAGCGGCATCAGGTCACGATGCCCATCGTTGATGCGGTAGCGCAGGTCTTGTTTGGCGGCGACGCGCCGCAGACGGCGATACAGCGGCTGCTGTCGCGCGAGGCGCGCGAAGAATCCGCCTGAGCGCCGCGCCGGCCGCAACCGGGGCTTGCGCGGCATCGAAGGAATAAAATCCGTGTACGGAATAATCGCGGAACCCTGAAGCCGCAGCTTGCCGTCCGGACTGCACCTTCGGGAGGAAAGGTGGTCTGAGAACAAGCGCTTTGCCCTCCATACAGCTTTCCTATCGCCACCCGAGATGCCCATGAGCCTGTCAGCCCGCCGCCCTCACCTGCCACCTCAGCAACCAACGCATGGTCAACTGACCGTGCGTCAGAGCATCATCGCAAGCGAGCGCCAGAGCATGCTCCGCAGCATGCCGGTCCGCCGTCAGCGTGGGTTCACGCTGATCGAGATCATGGTGGTGGTCGTCATCATGGGCGTGCTGGCCGCGCTGGTGGTGCCGCGCCTGATGGGTCGGACCGATGATGCGCGCATCCTCGCTGCAAAGCAGGACATTGCGACGCTGATGCAAGCGCTCAAGCTCTACCGCCTCGACAACAACCGCTACCCGACCACCGAGCAGGGCTTGCAGGCGCTGGTCGCGCGTCCGGCCAGCGGCCCGGTGCCGGCGAACTGGAAGACCGGCGGTTATGTGGACCGTCTCAACAAGGACCCCTGGGGCAATCCCTACCAGTACCTGTCGCCGGGCGTGCGCGGCGAGATTGACCTGTTTTCGCTGGGCGCCGACGGCAAGCCGGGCGGCACCGGCATCGATGCCGACATCGGCTCCTGGCAGGAGTGACGCACATCTTGAACGCGAAAGCCGTGCATGCATTGCGCCAGCATCTGCGTCACCATGTGCGCCGTCACGCGTGTCATCACTCGCACCTGCGCCTGCATCGCTTGGCGTGCCGCTGCTCGCGCGGCGACGCCAGCTATCGTGCCGGCTTCACGCTGCTGGAGCTCTTGGTGGTGCTGGTGATCGTCGGCATCCTGCTCGGCGCAGTCGCGCTGAATGCAACGCCGGGCGATCGCCAGCTGGTGCAGAACGAGGCGCAGCGCGTCGCGCTGCTGCTGCAACTCGCGCGTGATGAAGCGATCGTACGCAACCGACCGATCGCGTTCGAGGCGGATGATTACCGCTACCGCTTCCTGGTGCGTCAGGGCGAGCGCTGGCAGCCACTGGCCGGCGACAGCCTGCTGCGCGAGCGCGAGTTCCGGCGCGCACCGCTGGCGCTGGCACTGGCGCCGGTCACATCGGAGCAGCGCCCGTTGCGCATCGTGTTCGGCAAGGAGCCGGTCGACAAGGCATTCGCGCTGACGCTGTCGCTGGGGCCGCAGGCCGCCACGATACGCGCCGATGGCATCGGCAATTTCACCGTCGAATGAGTGCGCTGCCTGTCAACGCTGTTTGCCCGCGCCGCGCCGCAGCCGGTTTCACCTTGCTCGAAGTGCTGGTGGCGCTGGTCATCGTCGGCACCGCGCTGGCTGCCAGCCTGCGGGCAGTCGGCAGTCTCACGCAAAACAGCAGCGACTTGCGCGCCGCGATGATGGCCACCTGGTCCGCCGAGAATCGGTTGACGCAGATACGCCTCGCACGCGAGTGGCCGGCGATTGGCCGCCGCGAATTTGCGTGCCCCCAGGGCGAGCTGCCGCTGCGTTGCGAAGAGCAGATCCTCGCGACACCCAATCCCTCGTTTCGCCGTGTCGAAGTCAGCGTGACCGACGAGCGCAGTCCGGACCGCAAGATCATTACGCTGTCGCAGGTGGTGCCGAATGCGCTGTGACGTTCGACAAGCTGCGCGCCGACGCTTGCCGCATGCGCGCCAGCGCGGGCTCACGCTGGTCGAGTTGCTGGTCGCGATCGGCGTACTGGCGTTTGTCGCGGTGCTGGGCTGGCGCGGGCTGGATTCGATCACGCGTGCGCGCGCAGCGCTCAATGCCGATCTGGAGCAGGCACGCGGCCTGCAACTGGCCTTTGCACAGCTGCAGGCCGATTGCATGAACGCAGTCGATGCAATCACGCTGGATGGCCGTTCGCCACTGGCGGTGAATGCCGATCGCATCACGATTGCGCGCCGCATACAGCCCGATGCGCAACCCGGCATGTTGCAGCTGGTGACCTGGCGCTTGCGCAACGGCGTACTGACGCGCGAAGAGTCGCCGCCCACGCGCGACCTCTCGCAGCTGGACCGTTACTGGCAATTCGCCGCCGGCGGCGGCGCCAGTCCGGTCGCATTGCGCGCCGGCTTGCGCGGGATGGACTTGCGTGTCTGGACCGATGACGGTCGCGGCTGGCGCAGCTGGACCCAGGCGGCCAGCCAGGCAGCAGGCCAGGGCGTGCCGTTGACCTCGCGCGGCGCGCTGATGAACCCGAGCGCCGGCACCACCGCGATGCAGACGCCGTGGACCGGGCTCGAGGTGTCGCTGCAGGTCGAGGGCAACGCCGCGCCGATGACCAAGGTTTTCATGCTGGGGGCGACCTGATGCATGCACCGTCGGGTTCGGGGGACGTGCAGCGCGCGCGCCGGTCGTGGCATCGCGGCCGGCTGCATGCCCGATTTGCACGGCAGCGGGGTGTCGCAATCGTCACCGCGCTGCTGCTGACCACACTCGCGATCACGATCGTTGCGAGCCTGTTCTGGCAGCAGCAGGTGCAGGTGCGTTCGATCGAGAACCAGCGGCTGCAGCTACAGAAGCAATGGGTGCTGCGCGGTGCGCTCGACTGGGCGCGGCTGATCCTGCGCGAAGACGCGCGCACCTCGGCGACCGATGACCTGAACGAGCCCTGGGCAGTGCCCTTGTCGGATACGCGGCTCGATCGTTATGTCGAGTCCGCATCGATTCGCGGCCATACCGGTAGCGCAGTGCTGTCCGGTGCGATCCAGGATGCCCAGGCGCGTCTGAACCTGACGGGCCTGGCCAGTCGTGGCGAGGTGAACGCGACCGAGGTTCGCGCGTTCGAGCGCCTGCTGGTCGCGTTGCGGCAAGACCCTGGTCTGGCGATGGCCGCTGCGCAGCAGCTGGCCGCGACACAGCGCCCGCCCGGTGCCGCGGGCGCACCGCGCCCGATGGCTTTCGTGCAGGTTGATGATTTGCTCGCCGTGCCCGGCTTCACGCCGGCCGCGCTCGCCGCGCTGCGTCACCATGTGGTGTTCTTGCCGCGCGCGACGCCGGTCAATGTGAACACCGCGCCGGCCGAAGTGCTGGCTGCGCGCCTGCCGGCGCTGTCATTGGCCGAGGCCAGCGCGCTGATCGATGCGCGGCGCACTGCGAGCTTCCGCGATCTGAATGATTTCGCCGCGCGCCTGCCGGGCCGGCCCGAGCCGCCGCCACCCTCACAGGTGGCGGTCGCGACCAGCTACTTCCTCGTCAACGGCCGCGTGACCATCGGCGAGGCCAGCCTGCAGGTGCAGGGCCTGGTCGAGCGGCACGGGCCGACCACGCATCTGGTCTGGCTGCGCGAGGTCTGAGATCATGAAAGACATCATGGCCACTGCCCCCTCCGCGCTGTATCTGCGCCTGCCGCCGCTCGCTGCAATTACGTTCTCGCCTGCGTCCGCGTCGGCACTGAGCGCATCATCATCGGCATCATCGGCATCGTCGCCATCACGGTCGCCACTGAGTGCAATGCCGGCGCTGTCGTTCGCCGTGGCCAGTCGCGGCCGCTTGCAGCGCATCGGCCATGCCAGCCTGCCGGAACTGACCGCGCTGATGCAGCAGGTGCCGCGCGTGATCCTGCTGCTGGCCGCGTCCGATGTCAGCCTGTTCCGCATCGCCGTGCCGCCCTTGTCGGCGACACGCCTGAAGGCTGCGCTGCCGGCGCTGATCGAAGACCGCGTGATCGGCGACCCGGCGGAGTGCGCAATTGCGCTGGGCCCGGTCAGTGGCAACGGCAGCAACGGTAACAACAGTGGCCATGGTGCGGCGAGTGGCGGCAAGCCCCACGCCGGTGCGTCAAGTGCCATGCAGGGTGGCGAGCGGTTGGTCGCGGTCGCGGACCGTGCATGGCTGCAGGACTGGTTGCAGCTGCTGCGCCGGCAGGGTGCGCGTCGCGTGTCCGCGCTGCCGTTCGCACTGTGCCTGCCCCTGCCGGCCGGGCAGGTCGCGGCCAGTGTGGTCGAGCATGGCGATCAGCGCGAACTGGTGTTGCGGCTGTCTGCGCATGAAGCGATGGGTTTGCCGCTCGCATCCGACAGTGCCGACGCCTTGCCGGCCGAGGTGTTCCAGCTGCTGTCTACCTTTGCCGGCCAGCGCCCGGTACAGCTCGCGCTGCCCGCCGGCGTGATGCAAGCGTTCCGCGCTGCCTTCGGTGATGACGGTGGTGACACTGGCGGCATCAACATCGCGCTGCGCGAGGAAAACTGGGCTGCATGGGTCGAAGGCGCCGGCCACGTGACGGTCGATCTTGCGGCCGGTATCGCCGCTGAACACAGTGATGCAAGCGACTGGCGCCGCTGGCGCTGGCCGCTGGCGCTGGCCGCAGGGCTGCTACTGGTGAATGTCGCGGCGCTGAACTGGGACTGGTGGCGCTTGCGCAGTGAAGGCCAGCATTTGCGCGATGCGATGGAGCACAGCTTCCGCCAGCATTTTCCGAACGAGACCCTGGTCGATCCGGTCGCGCAACTACGGCAGAAAGTCGCTGCGAGCAGACAGGCGGCCGGCGAGCTCGTACCCGGTGATTTCATCGCGTTGTCGGCGGCGCTCGGCGATGTGTGGGCCGAGGCTGCGCCGGCAATCGGTGTGGATGCGCGTGCGATCGCGGCGCTCGAATATCGCGATGCGGTGCTGACGGTGCGCTTTAAGCCCGGCCAGCAACCGTCGCTGGACGCCGCGCGCAGCGTGCTGGCCGCGCGCGGCCTGGAAGCGACGGTGGTTGCTGGCGATGGCGCGCAATGGCAGCTCAGGAGCATCCGATGAACGACAAGCTCAGCCTCGGCATGAAGGGCAAGCGCGGCGATGGGCCGCCCGGCAGCCTGCGCCTGTTCTGGCAGCAGCGCTCCGCGCGCGAACAGCGCGTGCTCGCGGTCGGCGGTTTGCTGCTGGCGCTGATGCTGCTGTGGCTGCTCGCGATCGAGCCGGCGCTGGAAGGTCGCGAACGCTGGCGCGCGGCATTGCCGCAGTTGCGCGCCGATGCCGCGCAGGCGCAGGCGCTGGCGCAGCAACTGGCCGCAGTGCCGCCCGCAGCTGCAGCCGGTGCCGCGCCCGCTGTTGACAGGGCCACGCTTGAAAACCAGTTGAATGCGGCGCTGAAGGCACAGGGCATCACGCCACAATCGCTGGATGTGCAGCAAGCCGGGGATGCGCTGCTGGTGCGGGTGAATTTCACCGATGTGTCATTCTCGGCGCTGACCGAATGGCTGCAGAAGCAGCAGCGCAGCGCGCAGCTGTCGGTCAGCGATGCGAACGTGACGGCGCGTGAACGCCTCGACCGCGTCGATGCCCGGCTCACGCTGCGTCGCCAGCGATGAGGCTGCTATGAGGTCGGCACGGTCGGCATGGCTGGCATGGCCCGTGTGGATGGGTGCGGCCCTGCTGGCCGCGCTGTTGACCGCCGTCGCGACGCTGCCGGCCGCCTGGCTGGTGCCGCTGGTCGAGCAGCAAACGGGTGGCCGGATATCACTGGGTGATCCGCAGGGCTCGGTGTGGCAGGGCTCGGCCTTCATCGGCGCTGCCAGCGCGGCCGGCGAGCCGCTGGCGCCCTTGCTGCCGGGTCGCTTTCACTGGCGACTGTCGCCGCTGGTTCTGGTCGGGCGCATCGATGCCGAACTGGCCAATGAGCGCGCGCTGGCGCGCGCTGTCACACTGGATGGCAGCTGGTACCGCTGGCAGGTGGGCGCGGCAGACCTCAGCATGCCCGCCGAGCGGCTGGCTGCACTGGGCGCGCCGCTGAATACGGTGCAGCCATCGGGCCGCATGCGGCTGTCCTGGCCTGCGCTGGACCTGGAGCGCACGCCACAGGGCTTGCGCGTGAATGGCCGCATGCAGCTGGAATTGACTGAAATTGCATCGGCCTTATCGCCGGTCAAGCCGCTTGGCGCATACCGGATGGAATTCCTCTGGCGCGGCGATGCGGCCCACCTCACACTGGGCACCCGCGCCGGACCGCTGATGCTGGAGGGCGCAGGTGATATCGTTCACGGCCGGCTGCAGTTTTCCGGGCAAGCGTGGGCGCAGGAGGGGAAAGAACAGAGCCTGGCGATCCTGCTGAACCTGCTGGGTCAGCGACGCCAGGTCGGAAGTCGTAGCGTGATTGCACTTGAATTCAAATGAAAAAAACATCGCTGTTTTCCACCCTGCCGATCTCGCCGGTTGCGTCCACGGAGTCCTTGCTGGCCAGCCTGACTTCCGGGACATCGCCCGCCTTGCCGACCGCTTCGACGACATTGACCACATCGATCACATCAAGCACATCGGCTCCGCTGCGCACGCTGTGCATGACGCTGGTGCTGAGCATTGCGCTGGCCGGTGTGCTGTTGCCCGCGCGCCGCGCGCATGCGCAAGACCCGTCCGCCAGCCAGGCCAGCCTGAATTTTGTCGGCGCCGACATCGAGAATGTGGTGCGTGCGATCGGCCATTACACCGGAAACACCTTCGTGATCGACCCGCGCGTGAAGGGCACCATCAACCTGGTGTCGGAAAAGCCGGTGACCAAGGCGCAGGCCTTCGACATGCTGACCTCGGTGCTGCGCCTGCAAGGCTATGCGGTGGTGCGCACGCCGGATTACATCAAGGTGCTGCCCGAGGCCGATGCGAAATTGCAGGCGGCGCCGATCACGACGGGCAAGGTGCGCGGCGACCAGATCGCAACCCAGATCTTCCGGCTGGATCATGAGAGCGCAAACGGGCTGGTGGCGATCCTGCGGCCGCTGATCTCGCCCAACAACACCATCGCTGCCGACCCGACCAACAACACGCTGGTCATCACCGACTATGCGGACAACCTGAAGCGGCTGTCGCGCATCATTGCGTCACTGGACGTGCCCGCGATCGGCGAGCTGGATGTGGTGAAGCTGCAGCATGCGATTGCGATCGACATGGTCGTGACGGTGAACCGCATGCTCGACACCGGAACCGGCGGCGCCGGCGGTGCGCAGGGCGCAGCCGACCCGGGCCGCGTGGTGCTGATGGCGGATGCGCGCACGAATTCCATCATCATTCGTGCACCGAGCGCGGCGCGCGCGAACCTGGCGCGCACCTTGATTGCAAAGCTCGATCAGCCCACCGCGTTGCCGGGCAATGTGCATGTGGTCTATCTGCGCAATGCGGAGGCAGTGAAACTCGCGCAGGTGCTGCGCGCGGTCGTGGCCGGTGAATCCGGCGCGGCCGTCACTGCGGTGCCGACCGCCACCACGCCCGCGGCGCAGCCGCAGACGGCGGCAGGCAACCTGCAAGCGCCGCCGGCGTCGCCGGCACCGCAACAGGGTCCGTTGCCGGTCGGCGGCGTGGCCGGCTTCATTCAGGCCGATCCGACCACCAATACGCTGATCATCACCGCGAATGAAAACGTGTACCGCAACCTGCGCGTCATCATCGACCAGCTCGATGCGCGGCGCGCGCAGGTGTATGTGGAATCACTGATCGTCGAAGTCAGCGCTGACAAGGCTGCTGAAATCGGTGTGCAATGGGCGGCGCTGTCCGGCGACAGCGCGAGCAGTTATCGGGTTGGTGTGCTGACCGGTTTCTCGACCGATGGCAACAACCTGGTGCAGCAGGCCGCGTCGGTGCTGGGCCCGAACAAGACCCCGCTGGCGCCGGGCAACGGGCTGACGGCATCGATTTTCCGGCAGCGCGATGGTTCGCTTGGCCTGGGTGCGCTGGCACGTGCGCTCGAGCGCGATGTGAAGGCCAACATCCTGTCGATGCCGAACCTGATCACGCTCGACAATGAAGAGGCGCGCATCATCGTCGGCCAGAACGTGCCCTTCATCACCGGTCAGTTCACCACCGCCGCGTCGGCCGGTGCGGCCGGCGTCAATCCTTTCCAGACCATCGAGCGGCGCGACATCGGCCTGTCGCTGCGCGTGCGGCCGCAGATTTCCGAAGGCGGCACCGTGAAGATGGCGATCTATCAGGAGACCTCGAGCATCCAGCAATCGACGACGTCGGGGCTGATCACCAGCAAGCGTTCGATCGATACCAATGTGCTGGTGGATGACGGACAGATCATCGTGCTGGGCGGACTGATCGAAGACACGCTCAGCGACACCACCGAAAGAGTCCCGGGGCTGGGCAGCATCCCCATCATTGGCAACCTGTTCCGCTATCAGTCCAAGCGTCGCGGCAAGACCAACCTGATGGTGTTCATCCGTCCGACCGTGGTGCGCAATGATGCGCAGAGTGTCGCAGTGGCCAGCGATCGTTACGATTACATTCGTGGTGCGCAGCAGCTCATCCGGCCGGAGCCGAATGTGCTAATGCCCGGCACCGAGCCGCCGCAACTGCCGGTGCTGCAAGACGGTCGCCCGAGCGGTGGCGCGATGTTGCGGCGTGATGCCTTGCCGTCATCGGCGGCACCGGCGGCACCGGCAGCGGCGGGCGCAGCGACACCGCTGCCTGCCGGCGGCGTGAAACCTTCGGCGCCGGCCGAGGTCTTTCCTGTCGAACCCCCCGTGATCAACCAGCGATAAACGAAGCGCCCCTTATT
>JACCDU010956528.1_pt1 | contig 14011 bp, 8 predicted proteins | sample 7446081 | NCBI WGS metagenome assembly JACCDU01 (sample SAMN15323447, study PRJNA562643) | freshwater metagenome | isolation source: river surface water | place: USA:Blue River Watershed | collected 2017-08-17 | reverse complement strand
CATCGCTTGCTCGGCGCTGCTGCTCTGGGACTGACGGCCAGCAGTCTGTGGCCCGAGATGCACAGTTTTGCGCAGCAGGCGCAGGACTTCATCATGGGACCGCCGATGTACGACATCGCGCCGCAACAAATCTCCAAGCACGTCTGGATCGTTTATGCGCCGGATGGGTTTCCCACCCCCGAGAACCGGGGCATGATGTCCAACGTCACGTTCGTGGTGACCAGCGCCGGGGTGGTGGTTCTGGATTCGGGCAGTTCCCTGCAGATCGGCGAGATGGCGATCCGCATGATCCGCCGCGTCACCGACAAGCCGGTCGTGGCCATCTTCAACTCGCACTTCCATGGCGACCACTGGCTGGGCAACCACGCCTTCGTCAAAGCCTTTGGCAAGGATTTGCCCATCCATGCGCTGGCGCCGACCCGCAAGACCATTGAGGGCTACGAGGGCAGTGTCTGGCGCTCCCTCATGGAGAAGTGGACCAACCAGTCCACCAGCGGCACCGAAGTCGTGCCCCCCAACCGCGTGGTTGACAACGGCCAGGTGCTCCGCTTCGGGGATGTGAGCTTCAAGATGCACTTCTACGGCCGGGCCCACACCGACGCCGACCTGTGCGTCGAGGTGGTCGAAGACCAGGTCACCCATGTCGGCGACATCGCCATGGCCAACCGCATTGCCAACATCGACGATGGCTCGTACCCGGGCACCTTTAAGTACTACGAGGCCTTGCAAAAGAGCGCTGGCGAGCAGTTGTGGATGCCCGGTCATGGCATGCCGGGCAAGGACATTTTGCGCACCTACGGTACGTTCCTCCAGGGCATCTGGGCGCCTTGCCTGCAAGCTGTCAAGTACGGTCAAAGCGAAGGCGAAGCCAAGGCGCTGGTGCTGAAGGACCCGCGCGTGGCCTCGCGCGCCAAGACCATGCAGGGCTTTGACAGCAACATCGGCAAGTACGTCAGCCTGGCCTACCTGGAGGCCGAAAAAGAGGCCTTCTGAAACCCTTCGTCACGCCCGGGCCATGGCCCGTGGCTATAGTGCCGCCCATGCAACGACGTGATTTCCATCGCCTGATGGCCGCAGCCCTGGGCGCGGCTGCCCTGCCCGTGACGGCACAAAGCCCGCACACCGCCCGTCTGGTGATCGTGGGCGGCGCCGAGGACCGCCTGCAGGACCGTGTGATCCTGCGCAAGTTCATCGAATACGCGGGCGGCCCCACGGCCCGCATCCGCCTGATCACGGCGGCCAGCGGGGTGCCTCAAGCCGTGGCCGAAAGTTATGGCCGTGCCTTTGGCGATCTGGGGGCGCAAGATTTTGCGGTGTTGCCGCTCACCGACCGCGACAGCGCCTTCTCGCCCGCCTTGTGTGAGGACATCCTGCAGGCCGATGGCGTGTTCATGAGCGGGGGAGACCAGTCGCGGCTGATGGCCGCAGTCTGGGAAACACCGGTGCTGGGCGCCTTGCACCAGGCTTTCCATCAGCGTGGCTGCTGCATCGGGGGCACCAGTGCCGGCGCTGCCGTGATGTCGCGCCACATGATCTCCCAGGGGCCGGCCTTGCTGCGTCCGCGCAAGGATGCGATCGACACCGACATCGGCCTGGGCCTGCTGCCGGCCGCCGTGGTGGACCAGCATTTCTCCGAACGCCGCCGCCTGGCGCGCCTGTTGTCGGCGCTGGCGCAGCGCCCCGACCTGCTGGGGGTGGGCATCGACGAAGACACGGCCCTGGTGGTCGAGCGCGGCCAGGCCATCGAGGTGATCGGCAAAGGGGTGGTCACCCTGGTCGATCCTTCGCAGGCGCGCACCAATGTCGACGATCTGGATGCCGATGACCAGATCGAGATGCTGGGCCTGCAACTGCACACCTTGCCCGCGGGCCATCGCTATGCCGTGCACGGTGGCTTGCCCCGCCACTGGCCGACAGGCTTGTGGCAGGCCTTGCAGCGGCTGGTCCAGCCCGGGCCGATGCGTGCCTGACAGCCTGACAGTGTCTAGGGGCTTTGACGCGATTGCATTCGGACGCCGCTCCCTCTAGCATGAAGGCGTGTTCAACCCTTCCTGGAGGAGAGGCCATGAAGACCATTGCGCAGATTCTGGACGGCAAGTCCCATGAAATCATCACCATCCGACCCAGTGACTCCGTGCTGGTGGCGCTGGAGGTGCTGGCGGCTTACAACATCGGGGCATTGCCGGTGGTCAGCGATGGCCAGGTGGTGGGGATCTTTTCAGAGCGTGATTACGCCCGCAAGGTGGCGCTCAAGGGCCTCACGTCTGCGGTGACGGAAATCGGCGACATCATGACGTCCAAGGTGTTCTGTGCCCAGATCAAGGACTCGGTGCTGGACTGCATGACCTTGATGACCGAAAAGCGCATCCGCCACCTGCCGGTGCTCGATCAGGGTGAGCTGGTGGGCATGCTGTCCATCGGTGATCTGGTCAAGACCATCATCGAGGACCAGCAGTTCCAGATCCAGCAGCTGGAGTCCTACATCAACCCGGCGCTCTCGCTGCACTGAGGGCCAGACCGGCCGCGCCCCGCATCACAGGGGTTGCGGCAGGGCCACGCCATACTGCTCGGCCCAGGGTTGCAACATCGGCAGGATGTTCGGGTAGAGCGTCACGCCCTGTTGGGCGGCATCCGCCTTGCGCTGCAGGCCGCGCTCGCCAGGCAGGCGGACCGCTTGTCCGGGCTGTGCCGGGCGCGAGGCGTGGCAGCGCTGCACCACTTCGTTCATTTGTGTCTGGAAGGCGGACAGGCCTGAAAAAGCCTGCGGGTCGATGATTTGCAGGAACACCGTGGCCCCCCAGCCCTCGGGCGGATCTGCACGGCCGTGGCCCGCCAGCCCGCCGGTGAGGGCTTCCACCATGCAGCTCAGACCATAGCCCTTGTGGCCGGAGTCCAGACCGCCCAGTGGCAGGATCGTGCCCTTGGGCTCGTTGAACAACACGGCGGGGTCGCGCCCGGGGCGGCCGTGACCGTCCATCACCCATTCGGCGGGCAGCAAGCCCCCTTCCTTGTGCAGACGGGTGGTCAGGCCGTTGGTGGTGGCGGAGGTCGACACGTCCATCACCACCGGCAGGCCGGAGGTCGGAAATCCTGCCGACATGGGGTTGGGCGTGAAGACCGGGTCCAGCCCACCATAGGGCGCGATGCTGGCCGCGTTCGGGTCCGAGCAGTGCAGCAGCAGCATCAGGCCCCGGTCGGTGACACGCTGGTGGTAGGCCGCGAGGCAGGCGATGTGGTGGCTGCGCCGGATGACCACGGTGCAGGTGCCCTGGCTGGCGGCACGGGCGGCGGCCAGTTCAATGGCCTGCAGTACCAGCCAGGGGCCTGGCAAGCGCTGGCCATCCCAGGTGACCGCCGCAGGTCGGTCACTGACCACCAGGGGGGCGCCGTCCTTGCGCATCTTGTCCGAGGCCAGTTCGGCCAGGTAGGGGGCCAGCAGGGCCAGACCATGTGTGGTGTGACCGAGCAGGTCGCCTTCGAGCAGCACGTCGGCCACGGCCTGGGCTTTGTCCGAGGGCAGCCCGGCGGACTGTAGCAGCTGCTGGGCAAACGAAAGAAGGTGCGGGATGGCGTAAGGCATGGCCGCATGATAGGAAGCCCGGGTGAATGGCCTGTCGCCGTGCGGACTGTCTTGCCGGTTTCAGTCTCCGGATCGGCGGGAGCGGTCGAAATAGACTGTTAAATTAATAAATACATTCAATAGGTATAAAGTCTATTTATCTGGCCGTAAATTTGGCTAAGATGACAAAAAACATTTAGCGGTGCACTTGCATGAAACTATTGTCCGTTTTGCTTGGCGTCATGGCGTTTTCAGCGACCGTTCACGGCCAGACAGTTCCTGACCGTGCCGACAAGCCAACAGCCCAGGCCATGGTGGCCAAGGGGGTTGCCGCGATTCAAAGCGATGGCTGGCGCGCTTTGGTGGAGATGACCGCACCCCGCAAAACCTTTGTCGACCGCGACCTGTACCTCGCGGTGTACGACATGGAGGGCAAGTGCAAAGCGCACGGCCAGAACTCCAAGCAGGTGGCCAAATCACTGATCGGTCTGAAAGACCCGGATGGCAAGGAGTTCGTGCGCGAACGCGTGCAAATGGCCCAGTCCCAGGCGTCGTTCTGGCAGGAATACAAATTCACCAACCCGATCACCAAAGCCATCCAGTCCAAGCTTGCCTATTGCGAGCGTGCGGGCAACCTGATCGTGTGCGGCGGCATTTACAAATAAGAAAAAGGCGCCTGTGATGTCCAATCCTTCGAAAGCCACGAGCCTGACCTGGAAGCTGATGATCGCTCCAGGCCTGGTGGTACTGCTGCTGCTGGTGTATGGCGCTTTCAGCTTCTACAGCCTCTCGACGATGAACGCCAAAATTGCCGAGTTGAATGGGGCGGTGAACGATGAACGCCTGGCGCAGGAGGCCGAGGCCACGGCCAACGCCATGCACTCGGTGATGTACAGGGCGCTGGCCATGGTCGACCACAAAGACGAGAAATCGCTCAAGGCGGCGCGCAGCATGACCTTCCGTCAGCTGTCGGTCGTCAATGACCTGCGTTTTGCCCTGTCCACCATCCATGATCCCCGGCTTAAAAAGAGCATCGAGCTCTACAACAGCTACGCCAAGACCATGAAAGAGGCGCAGGAGATCGTGGCGACAGACCCCACGTTGGCCATGTCCCTGTTGCGGGAAACGGACAAGACGTATGACGACCTGATCCAGTCCCTGCTGATGCTGGGTTCGGAAAGCCGCATCCATGCAGAAGGCATTCGTGAGCAGATCGCAGACCAGATTGCCGCATTGGAAAAAATCCAGATGGGCTTGCTGCTGGTGGCCATGCTGGTGGGGCTGGGCGCGGCGTATGTGGTGGCCCGGCGCATCATCCGGCCGCTCAGGAACATGCAGGTCAGACTCGCTGCGATTGAGCAAAGCAACAATTTCTCCCTGCGCATGGATGTGGAGTCCGCAGACGAGGTGGGCCAGACGGCACAGTCTTTGAATTCACTGCTGGGAACACTGCAAAAGGCCGTGACCGAAGTCAACAAGGTGATGGCGGCTGTGGCGCAGGGCGACCTCAATGCCCGTGTCAGGGTCGAACTGCATGGCGACATGGGGCTCATGAAGCAGTCCCTCAACGACACGCTGGCCACGGTGCAGACCACCATGAGCGCCCTCAACCAGGCCCTGTCGGCGCTCGAAGCCGGTCATTTCAACCACCGCATCCAGTCGGAAGGCCTGAAAGGGGACTTCCTGAGGAATGTGCAGCAGGCCGAAAACTCGCTCAAGTCCTTGCAAGAGATGATTGGCGATGTGGCCGATGTCATGCAGCGGGTCGCCCGCGGGGATCTGAAATGCGAGGTCACCGCCCAGGGGCATGGGGATCTGGAGCAGCTCAAGCGCAACATCAACCAGTCGCTCGTTGCATTGCGCGCCTCCTTGAAGCTGATCGGCCAGAACGCGAGCCAGGTGGCTGCGGCTTCGACCCAGTCGAGTCAGGCGATTGGCCAGATTTCCGACGGTGCACAAAACCAGACCCATGCCATCAGCCAGATCGCCGTGGCCATGCGCCAGACGACCGCGACGGTGGCCGATGTGTCACGCAACACCGAGCAGGCGAGCCAGAATTCCCGCGAGTCCATGCAGCGGGTGCGCAACAGCATGGCACAGATGAAGGACATGGTGGGCGTGGTGGAGAACATGGCCTCCAACTCGGAAAAGATCAACAAGATCACCGATGTGATCGAAAGCATTGCCAACAAGACCAACCTGTTGTCCCTGAACGCGGCCATCGAGGCGGCGCGTGCTGGCGAACATGGCAAAGGCTTCGCCGTGGTGGCCGACGAGGTGGGCAAGCTGGCCATCAACAGCGCAGAAAGCTCCAAGGAAATCGCCATCCTGGTCAAGCAGGCAGTGGATCAGGCGCGGTTGACGCTCTCTGCCGTGACCCAGGTCAGCCAGGACATGAACCACATTGAGCAAGGAACGCACGCGACCGACGAAATGTTGCAGCGCATTGCTTCGGCTCTCGAGCAGCAAAGCTCGGCAGTGGAGGAGATCAATGCCAACCTGGGCAGCGTGGAGCACATCGCACAGTCCAACGCCTTGGCGTCCGAGGAAATCACGGCCACCGTGATTGAACTGTCCAAGATCGCGGATGCGACGCACCAGGAAGTCCGAAAGTTCAACTTCTGAGGCCGCCCTGTGGCGCCCCCGACAGGAATCGAACCTGTATCTAGCGCTTAGGAGGCGCTCGTTCTATCCATTGAACTACGGCGGCGTTGGCGGATTGTAGTACGGGGGAGTTGCGCAAAAATGGCCGCGCCCGCGGCCTTCACCAAGGAGTGGCCATGCTCAGTCGGATGCGTTATTTGCCCTGGATCGCGATGTTGCCCTTGGCCGGGTGGCTGGCGGATCTGGGCTCGGTCTGGGCTGCAGCGCCGGCGCTGCTGTTCGTGTTGGGTGCCTACGATTTGCGTCAGACGCACCATGCGGTGCGGCGCAATTACCCGCTGACCGGCCGGTTGCGTTACGCGCTGGAATACATCCGTCCCGAACTGCGGCAATATTTTCTGGAGTCGGACGAGGAGCGCCTGCCGTTTTCGCGGCACCAGCGCGGCATGGTCTACGCGCGCTCCAAAAAGGAAAACGACAAGCGGGGCTTTGGCAGCATCAAGGATTTCTACGAGCCACAGGCCGAATGGCTGCTGCACTCGATGCGCCCGGTCACGCCCGACCCGGCCACCTTCCGTGTCACGGTGGGGCAGGGGCGATGCCGGCAGCCCTATGCGATGTCGGTGTTCAATATCTCCGGCATGAGCTTTGGCGCGCTCTCGGCCAACGCCATCCGCGCCCTGAACAAAGGGGCAAGGCTGGGTGGGTTTGCGCACGACACGGGCGAAGGCAGCATCTCGGTGCACCACCGCGAACATGGCGGTGACCTGGTCTGGCAGATCGCCTCGGGTTACTTTGGTTGCCGCAATGCAGAGGGCCGCTTCGACCCCGAACGCTTTGCCGCGCAAGTGGCCGACCCGCAGATCAAGATGGTCGAGATCAAGCTCTCCCAGGGGGCCAAGCCTGGCCATGGCGGGGTGCTGCCTGCGGCCAAGGTGAGCCCCGAGATCGCCCAGGCGCGCGGGGTGCCTGTCGGACAGGACTGTGTTTCTCCGGCCCGGCATTCGGCCTTTGACGGGCCGCACGACATGCTGGACTTCATCGCCCGTCTGCGCGAACTCTCGGACGGCAAGCCGATCGGCATCAAGCTGTGCATCGGCCGTGTCGAGGAGTGGCATGAACTGGTGCAGGCCATGCGCGACAAGGATGCGGTGCCCGACTTCATCGTGGTCGATGGCGGCGAGGGTGGCACCGGCGCCGCCCCGATCGAATTTGCCGACCATGTCGGCATGCCGCTGCGCGAAGGCCTGCAGCTCGTGCACAACAGCCTGGTGCAGGCGGGGCTGCGCGACCGGCTGCGCATCGGGGCCTCGGGCAAGGTGATCTCTGCCTTCGACATCGTGCGCTGTCTGGCGCTGGGGGCGGACTGGTGCAACAGCGCGCGTGGCTTCATGTTCGCGATCGGCTGCATCCAGTCGCGCGCCTGCCACACCGACCGCTGCCCGACCGGCGTGGCCACGCAAGACACGGTGCGCCAGCGCGCCCTGGTGGTGGGCGACAAGGCCGAGCGGGTGCACCACTTCCATGCCAACACCGTGCACGCGCTGGCCGACCTGATCGGTGCGGCCGGTTTCCTGCACCCCAGTCAGGTGCGGGCCGAGCACATCATGCTGCGCAATCCCAGCGGGCATGCAGTGTCGCTGGCGCAGACCCTGCAGACACCCTGAACGGTGCGCTCCTGGGCCATGTGCCAGGTCAGTCGTGCCGGATCGTGTAGACCAGGTCGAGGGCGTTGATTTCGCCGGTCTGCGCGCGCAGGGTGAGCTTGCGCGACAGGTCATAGAAGATGTACAGGCTGCCGAAGGCCCCGCTGACGCTGCTTTCGTAGGCCAGGTAGAAGTCCCTTGAAAGCCGTTTGCCCAGCGTGACGGCGGTGCCTGTGGCGGTGGTGCCTGTGGCCGTGGTGCTGCTGCGGCTGGCCAGCGAGATGTCGTCAAATCCCAGTGCGCTGGCGAGTTCACCCCCAAGGCCTTTGCCATTGCCGCCCAGCAGCACGAGGGCGGCCTGTTGCAGCACGGCGGATTCGGCGCCACCTGCCGCCGGTGAGCGGCCCAGCACCAGCCAGGCCAGCTTGTCGGCATCGGGCATGTCGGGGTCGGCGTACAGGCGGATGCGCGGTGCCAGCGCGGTGCCCGTCACGCGCACGCCCACCCGTTGGCTGAGGTTGGGGCGCACCGCCAGGATGTCGAGCGCCGGGTTGTCGTATGGACCGGAGAACTGCAGCAGGCCCTGTTCGATGTCGAGTTGCTGTCCATAAGCCTGGTAGCGCCCGCCTTCGGTCCGCACCTGGCCCAGCAGGCGCGGCTGGCCGCCGGTGGCGGCGCTGCTGCTGAGCTGGACTTCGCCCGTCAGCCGGGTGGTGATGCCCTGGCCGTGCAACAGGAAGTCGGGCCCCAGATGCAGCAGCACCTGGACATCGGGCACCCCGATGACCGAGATGCCCCCCGTGCGCGGGGCCGACGCTGCGGGCGTGGCTGCCCCCAGGACGACCACGTCCTTGCCCAGGGTCGGTGTGCTGTTGTCAGGCAGGATGAATTGCGCCGAATCGGCCTGCAGCTGCCCGCGCAACTGCATCTGGCCACGGTCCATCCGGGCGCGCACCTGGCCTGAAACGCTCAGGCGCCGGTCCACGCGGTTGCTCACGCGCAAGCCTTTGGCCACCATCTGCAGATCCATTTGCACGGCCTGCAGGCCAGGGCCAGCTTCCGGCAGCCATTCGATCTGGCCTTGCGCCGCGACGTCGCCACCCTGGGGGCCCGCGCCCTGCAGGCGCAACTCCTCGAGCAGCATTTGCTGTTGCTGCAGCCGTGCGCGCATCCGGCCTTGCCGGAATTCAATGCCTTCGACCGCCGAGCGCACGGCCAGGTTGTCGGCCTGCAAGCTGCCGGTCCATTGGGGTTGGGCGCGTGTGCCCGACAGCGCAAACTGCGCATCCAGCGAGCCTTGTACCCGCCAGCCCGGGGGGGCCAGCCAGGACCAGGCATCCACCCGGGGCAGGCGCGCATTGACCTGCCCGGACAGCGGCGCGGTGGCCGGCCACAGGCCTGGCAGCCCGTCGCGTGAGGCCAGGTCCAGGCGGCTTTGCAGCTGGGCGTTGAGCTGGCCGGCCTGCACGCTGTCCCAGTCCAGCGTCAGCCGGGCTTGCTGACCGTCGACCTGCCAGCGGGCGCGTGCGGTGCGCAGCCCGGCCTGCACGCGCGATGCCGGCTGGAGCGGATCGGTGACCACCTGCAGATCGCCTTGCTGGCGCTCCAGCCAGGCTTGCAGTTGCGGACGTTCATCGAGCTGGAGGTCCAGTCCCCCTTGCAGCAGCAGGTCACCCTGCATCTGCGGCCAGCCGAACCAGGCGGCCCAGCGCAAGGGCAATCCCGTCACCTGCGCGCGTGCATGCACCACGGGCAGGGCGCCGGTGCGCAGCGGTGCTTGCCAGTCGCCACCCTCCACGGCCACCGAGGCGGGCCCTCCAGGACCTTGCAAGGCCCAGCGATGGGCTTGCCACTGCAGGCGCTGTGGGTTCAACCAGCGCCAGTGTGCCGGGGTCTGCAAGGCCAGTTGGCCGGCGGGTGCATCGCCGCGGGCCGGCCAGTCGATTTGCAGTTGGTCCACCTGTCCGCGCCAGTCGCTGGCGGGCTTGTCCTGCTTGAGTGTGGTGCGCGCCTGGGCCTGGAAGTCTGGTGTGGCGATGCGGCCTTGCAGCTGCAGGCCCGCGCCGGCCCAGCCGCCCTGCCATTGCCCGGTGGACTGAAGGGTGCCTGGGCGGCTGCGGCCGGCCAGCCGCTCACGCAGTGCCGGCCAGCGCAGCAGCCAGTTCCACAGGCGCTGCGTGTCCTGGCTCTCGACATGCCACTCGCCCTGCCCCTGCCGGGGCGACAGCTGGCCTTCCAGGCGGGCGCTCAGGCCCGGCAGTTGCCATTGCGTGACGGCGGTCAGCGACTGCTCGGCCGGGGTCCAGCGGCCCTGACCCTGCACGCGGGCATCGGCCCACTGCAGTTCGAATCGGGGCACGGCCCAGCTGCCTGTTTGCCGGTGGGCCTCGATGTGCAGACCGCTGTTCGTCCCGGGGGCCGCAGGGCCTTCGGCTTGCAGCCCTGCCTGCAGGCTGAGCTGGCCATCAGCGGCCTGGGTGGCGGTGAGTTGGCCGCTGAGCGCAGGCCCTGCCAGCGTGGACAGCCATTGCCCAGGTTGCAGACGCTCGATGTGCCACTGGCCCGACCCTCTCGGGGCTTGCCATTGGCCCTGGCCGTGCACGCCGCCCCCGGGCCAACGCGCGTCCAGGGCTTGCACCTGCCAGCCTGTGGTGCCGTGCAGCAGTTGCGCCTGCAGGCGCTCCAGCGGGACGCGGCCGCGGTCCCAGGGGCCGGTGGTGCGGTTGTCCATGGCCACGTCCAGACGCCAGGCCTGTCCTTCGGGCCGGGCCTGCACGGTGCCATTCAAGCCGGTTTGCGGGGCGCCGGGCCAGAGCATGGCCAGATCGATCTGCCGCAGCCGGGCCAGCAGGGCCGTGACCGGTTGCTCGGCATGGGGCTGCAGCGTGCCTTCCACCGTGAGTTGCGGCGCTGCCGTGTCCGTGCCCGGGGCCGCCAGACGCGCGTGCAGCGCCAGTTCGGCCTGCGGGCCGCCCAGCGTGCCTTGCAATTGCGCCTGGGCCTGCAGGGGTGGGCGCGGGCGTGCGCTGGCCGGCAGGTTCAGTTCACCTTGCAGCTGGGCATCGAGGGCCATCGGTGCCCGGCCCTGCAGGCGCATGTGTCCACGGTAGAGGCCCTGGGCCCATTGCAGGCGATCAAGGTCCAGCGTGTGGGCCTGGCCGTCAAAGCGGTAGTGGCCCTGCAGACCACTGGCTTCGATCGGCACCACGGCTTGCCAGTGCAGGCTGTCGATGCGCCAGACCAGGTCCACCTGCCATGGCCAGACCAGCTGGGCCATGGGCGCGCTGGCCTCGGGGGGGCGCTGGTCCTGGCCTTGCAGCCGCTCCAGGTGGACTTGCTGCAAGGGCAGTTGTCCTTGCAGCAGCAAGGCGGGGGCGGTCTGGAACTGCAGCGCATGCACATCCAGCGACAGGCCATCGTGCTGCCATTGCAGCGACCCGATGCGGCCCCCGTGGCGCAGGCTGCCTTGCACGCCATCGGTGCGCAAGGACATGCTGGTGGGCAGCAGGGCCTGGGCCCAGCGCAGGCCCGTCGCCAGCGAGCCTTCGGTGCCGCTCCACCACCATGTGCCGGCCGCCAGCGTGGCCAGCAGACCGCATGCGGCCACGGCCGCGCCAGCCCGTCGCCAGCGGCGCGGATGCGGCGTGGCCGCGGGTGTTGCCGGCGCAGGTGCGGGGTGGGGTGGGGTGGTCATCAGAAACGGAAGCCTATGCTGATGTGCAGGCGCCACCGCTGTGTTTGCAGGGCGCGGGCCAGATCAATTTCGAGCGGGCCGACCGGGCTGCGCCAGCGTGCGCCGACGCCCACGCCGACGGCCTTGTTCCATTGCGAGGGGGTGTTGCCCACCGCGCCGGCATCGACAAACAGCACGCCGTCCCAATCGGTGCGCTTTTGCCGCACGCGGATCGGGGCCGACCATTCGGCGCTGCCGGTCAGCAGGTAGCGGCCCGCCGTGGCGATGCCGGTGGCACTGGGCACACCGATGCTGCCGGGGGCATAGCCGCGCACGCTGTGTTCGCCGCCCGCGACAAAAAGTTGGGTGCTGGGGATGTTGTCGGCATTGCGGGTGCCCACGGCGCCCGCTTCGCCGCGCAGCGACAGGCGCTGGCCCTGTTCACCCAGCGGGATCAGCCAGAGCGATTTGGCCAGGCCGCGCAGGTAAGGCACCCGCTCCGAACCCAGCGTCACGCCAGCCCCCAGTTCGAGACCGAGCCCCCAGCCGCGGCTGGGAAACGGCAGGCTGTCGAAGTTGCGCAAGGTCCAGGCGTAATGGGCACTGGCGGCGTTGCGTGTGTCGGCCTGGTCGCCCACGGTTTCGGCGTTGTCGTACTGGACGTAATAGCTGCGGTCCAGGCGCTCGCCGAGCTGGTTGCGGCCCGCACGCAGGCGTTGGCTGGTGACCTCGTAGCCGGTGAAGGTCTGGTGCTCGGCCTTGGCCGACAGGCCCCGGCGCCACAGGCTGGCGTCGGGCGGTGACAGCAGGTCCAGGCTGGCGCTTTGCAGCACACGGTCCACCGACAGCCGGGTCACGGCGCGCCAGTCCAGACCCGGCACGCGGTGCTGCGTGTGCTCCAGCGTCAGGCGCGCCCCGGTGTCGCTGCGCACACCGATGCCGAGCTGCCAGCGCTGGCGCAGGGTTTCCTTGAGTTCGATGCGCACAGGCATGGCTTCGGGCGGACCTTCGGTGTCGAGGGAGACGAACACCGCATCGTAAAAACCGCTGAGCACCAGCCGCTGCTGTGCCTCGAGCAGATCGGTCTGCCGGTACGGGCGTCCGGCAGGCAGGTTGGCCAGGCGCTGCGCCTGCTCCAGGCTGTAGCGCTCCGGGCCAGTGATCCTGAGTGGCCCCAGGAACACCTCGGGGCCGGAGTCGAGTGTCAGTTCGAGGACCACGCTGCCTTGCTGAGGGTCCACGCGCGCTTCGGTGTGCGCCCATTGGCCCAGGGGGTAATGTTCGGACGTGAGCTGGCGCAGTGCCTCGGCCTTGGCCTGGCTCCAGCTGTCCTGTGTGAAGGCCTGACCCGCAGGCAGCGACCATTGACGTTGCAGGGCTTCGCGCTGGTCGGCGTGCTGCGGGCTGTCCTGAAGGTGGCCCAGGAAGGTCCAGCGCACCGCCTGGATGCGGGCCACGGGACCGGGGTCGACCTGCAGCCGCACCGCCCAGCGCGGTCCCTGCGCCGGTCCCGATTCGGTCTGCCAGTCCAGGCGGGGGCTGAAATGGCCCCGGGTGGCCAGCAGTTCGCGGGCCTGCGCATCGGCCGCACCCAACAGGCGCTGCAGTTCGGTGGCGTCGAGGTCCGCCAGGTCCTTGTAGCGCGGGAGTTCCAGGTGGTCCTGCAGCCATGGCGCGAACCCTTCCGGGGCCTGCACCTGCAGCGTGAACGCCGCGGCAGGGGCGGTGGCGGGCGCGTCGGTTTCCTGGGCCCAGGCAGGCGGCGCCGTCAGCCAGACGCACAGCAGCAGACCCCAGGCCCGGCGCCGGACCTGTGGGGAGAAAAGGAAAAAGAAAGCGGTTCGAAGGGGCGTCACTTGCTCAGCAATCTCATCGCGTCCTCCAGCCCCTTGAGCGTGAGCGGGAACATGCGCTGGCTCATGAGTTGCTGGATGATGGCGATGCTTTGCCGATACTGCCACACGCCCTGGGGTTCGGGATTGATCCAGGCGTATTTGGGGAAAGCATGGGTGAGGCGCTGCAGCCATTCGGCGCCGGCTTCTTCGTTGTTGTATTCGACGCTGCCGCCTGTTTGCAGGATTTCGTAAGGACTCATCGTTGCATCACCGATGAAGATCAGCTTGTAGTCCTTGTTGTACTTGCGCAGGATGTCCCAGGTCGCAAATTTCTCGGCAAAGCGGCGCTTGTTGTTCTTCCACATGAAGTCGTAGACGCAGTTGTGGAAGTAGTAATACTCGAGGTGCTTGAACTCGGCCTTCACGGCCGAGAACATTTCCTCGACCCGGGCGATGTGCTCGTCCATGGTGCCCCCCACATCCATGAGCAGCAGCACCTTGACGTTGTTGTGGCGCTCCGGGCGCATCAGGATGTCCAGGTAGCCGGCATTGGCCGCGGTCTTGCGGATGGTGCCGTCCAGGTCCAGTTCGTCGGGCGAGCCTTCGCGGGCAAAGCGGCGCAGACGCCGCAGCGCCACCTTGATGTTGCGCGTGCCCAGTTCCTGCGAGTCGTCGTAGTCCTTGTAGGCGCGCT
>JACCDU010138837.1_pt1 | contig 14014 bp, 22 predicted proteins | sample 7446081 | NCBI WGS metagenome assembly JACCDU01 (sample SAMN15323447, study PRJNA562643) | freshwater metagenome | isolation source: river surface water | place: USA:Blue River Watershed | collected 2017-08-17 | reverse complement strand
GTACAACACCGCCAAGAACAACTACGACACAACCCTGGCTGCTCGTGATGCAGCCTTCACGGCATGGACAACATCGCCGCCCTATGCGAACGACCTCGGCGGCAGTGGTGATGAATGCGGCAAGCGCCTGAACAGTTGCAAAATCCGTTTCGGCAATTTGGCTGAACTACCCTTCGGGTCTTATCCGGGCGTTGGGACGTTCTTCACATGAAGTGGAAAGCTGACGCGCTGGCTCATGCACAGGCTGAGGATCCGCGTGAAGCGTGCGGATTGCTGGTGGTGGTCAAGGGGCGCAAGCGTTACTGGCCGTGCAACAACCTCGCTACTGGCGCCGATCAGTTCATCCTCGATCCGGCGGACTTTGCTGCTGCTGAAGATGCAGGCGAGATCATTGCCGTGGTGCATAGCCATCCATCAACGCCACCAGTTCCGAGCCAAGCGGATCGCGTGTCTTGCGAGAACAGCGGCCTGCCCTGGTACATCGTCAACCCAAAGACCGGCGGTTGGGGTGAGCTGTCGCCTGAGGGCTACAAGGCGCCATTGATCGGTCGCACCTGGGCGTGGGGCGTTACTGATTGTTGGACGCTGGTGCGCGACTGGTACGCCGAGCATGGATTGCAACTGCGCGACTGGGATCGCCCGCTTACGCCAGAGGAGTTTGAGGCTGCCCCGATGTTTGACGGTTGCTGGAAGGATGCAGGTTTCCGCCCATTAGGCGAAGGCGAGCAGCTTGAGGTGGGCGACGCGATCCTGATGAACATCCAAGGCGTTGGGCTGAACCATGTCGGTGTCTATATCGGCGACCAACTGGTGCTGCATCACATCCGTGGCCGGTTGAGCAGTCGAGATCTATATGGCGGCTGGCTTCAGAAATGCACTGGGCGCGTGCTTCGTCATCCCAGCTTCAGTACGATGGATGGAGGAAGCTAAGACCCATGCTCCGCGAGATCCGAGTTTATGGGCAACTGGCGAAGTTCTTAGGTCGCCGCAAGTTCATGGCGGCAGTGGATAGCGCTGCAGAGGCGGTGCGTTTTCTGCTGGCAAACTTCCCGCAGTTGGAACGCCACATGATCGACCAGCACTATCGCGTCAGTGTTGGCAGCTATGACTTGTCTGACAGTGAGTTGGGTGATCCGGCGGGGCAGCAGGTAATCAAGATCGCGCCTGTGATTGTCGGTGCTGGTGCTGTGGGGCGGATTATCGCTGGGGTTGCATTGGTTGCCGCCGCATTGATCATCGGTCAACCGTGGCTCGGTGCCACTGCTTACGGATTGATTGTTGGCATTGGCGCCAGCTTGGCTTTGGGTGGTGTCGCCTCATTGCTCACGCCTACTCCAGGCATCGCGCCAACTGGGATGGGCAATGCATTCAACGCCCAGTCCACAACCCGCGAAACCGAGCTGGATCCCCAGAAGTCCTACAGCTTCAGCGGTATTCAGAACACCTCGCGCCAAGGCGTTCCTGTTCCGCTTATCTACGGTGAAACCCTCGTCGGATCTGTTGTGATCTCGGCTGGTATCGACACGGTGCAGGTAAGCGCATGACTGAGATCATCCGTGGCGCTGGTAGCGGTGGAGGCGGCAACGGTGGCGGCCAGACCATTGTTCAGACCGTTGTCGCACCTACGCGCACACCCGTCCGCGACCCTGACAACCTCGCCAGTAAGCAATACGCCACCTTTGTAGACCTGCTGGGTGAAGGTGAGATCGAGGGGTTCCCTTCAGCGGTTGGATATACCAAAGGCACCGCGACCTATAACGTCGCTGCTCTGAAGGATGTTTACCTCAATGGCACGCAGATTCTGCGGTCTACGGCTAATCCTGCTGCTGCACAATCTGCTGATTACAACTTTCAAAACGTCGGCTTTGATCCTCGTTTTGGCACGCAAGCGCAGACCTATATCCCTGGCTTTGGCGACATTGAAGACGAACGCAGTGTCAACGTACAGGTCAGGCAGCCAACGCCTGTCACCCGAACGATCAACGATGAAAACATCACTGCGGTTCGCGTCAGCCTGACCGTCCCACGCCTAGAGCGTTACACCAACGAAGGCGACGTGCTTGGCACCAGCATCAGCCTGAGCATCCAAATTCAATACAACGGCGGTGGATTCAACACCGTTATCAACGACACGATCAGCGGTCGCACAGCAGATCAATATCAGCGTGACTACAAGATTGACCTGTCTGGTGCATTCCCGGTTGATGTTCGCATCGTCCGCAATACAGCCGACAGCGCTGATAGCACGCTGATCAATGACCTGTACTGGTCGAGCTACACCGAGATCATCTACGGAAGGTTGCGTTATCCCAACAGCGCCTTGGTGGCGATGCGCCTCGATGCTGAGCAGTTCAGCAGCATCCCATCCCGCACCTACCGCGTCCGTGGCATCAAAGTCCAGATCCCAAGCAATGGCACGGTTGACCAGACCAATGGCCGCATCATTTACAGCGGTGCATGGGATGGCACATTCGGCGCTGCAGTTTGGACTTCAGATCCTGCATGGATCCTGTGGGATCTACTGACCAGCTCGCGCTACGGCTTTGGTGATCACATCGCCGCCAGTCAGCTCGACAAATGGGCATTCTTCTCCGCCAGTCAATACGCTTCCGAGCTGGTGCCTGATGGTTTCGGCGGACAGGAGCCACGCTTTAGCTGCAATGCACTGATCCAGAACCAAGACGACGCCTACAAGCTGATCAACGATCTGTGCAGCACGATGCGCGTCATGCCCTACTGGGCAACTGGTGCGCTGACGATCAGCCAAGACAAACCAACAGATCCGAGCTATCTGTTCACGCTGGCAAATGTCACCGAGGAAGGCTTTAGCTACAGCGGCAGCAGCCTGAAAACACGGCACACCGTCGCCGTTGTTAGCTACCTCGATCTGGATACGCAAGACGTTGCTTATGAAGTGGTCGAAGACCAAGAAGGCATTGGCAAATACGGCGTGGTGACCACGGAGGTCAAAGCCTTCGCCTGCACCAGTCGCGGCCAAGCAGCACGCCTTGGGGAATGGCTGCTGTACTCCGAGGGCTATGAGACCGAAGTGGTGAGTTTCACCGCATCAGTCGAGGCTGGTGTGATGGTGCGCCCTGGCGCTGTGATTGAAATCAGCGATCCGGTGCGTGCTGGTGTGCGCCGTGGCGGGCGGATTGTTTCTGCAACCACCACCAGCGTGACGGTGGACGATTCCGCCAGCACTGATCTGACGGCAATCAACGATGCCACCCTGTCGGTGATCCTGCCGAATGGAACTGTTGAGTCTCGTGCCATCACCACGATCAGCGGCACCACAATCAACGTGGCCGTGGCTTACAGCGCAGCACCGAACGCCAACAGCATCTGGCTGCTGCAGAACACCAGCGTTGAGGCAAGCACTTGGCGCGTGCTGAGCGTGGAGGAAAAAGACGGCGCCCAGTACACCGTCAACGCCTTGGCTTACAACGCCAGCAAATATGCCTACGTCGAACGTGATCGCCCCCTAGAGCAGCGGGATGTCACAGTCATCGAATTGCAGCCTGATCCACCGCCAGGACTTGAGGCAACAGAGGCGTTGTATGAGCTGAACGGTCGCGCCGCCGTCAAAATCATCGCTAGCTGGCCGTCAGTTCTAGGCGTCAGTCAATACCGCTTCCAGTGGAAACGTGGTGAGGGCAACTGGAACAGCATCGACGTTCCACGCCCAGACTTTGAAATCCTCGACGCTGCACCTGATACCTACTACCTGCGGGTCTACAGCCTGAATGCAGTTCGCGCGCCTTCGAGTGTTGCTGCTGAGCTGACGATTGCTGTTGTCGGTAAAACCGCTGTTCCGACCAATGTCAGCGGGTTGAGCCTGATCGCCATTGATGAGGCCAGCGCCATTTTGAGCTGGGATCGCGCCACGGATCTCGATGTGCTGCTGGGCGGCAAGGTGCTGATCCGCCATAACGTCGCTTTGAGCGGTGCGATCTGGACTGAAAGCCAAGAGATCGTGGTCGCCGCATCAGGCAACCAAACCCAGAAGCAGGTGCCGCTACTGGAAGGCACGTATCTGGTCAAGTTTGAAGACGATGGTGGCAGACGGTCTGCTGTCGCCACTGCTGTTGTCGTTGACCTGCCAACCCCGCAGCCGCGCCTGCTGGTGCAGACCTACGCGGAGGATCTGGAGACCCCGCCATTCCAAGGCAATTACACCGACATGTTCTATGTCGAGGATCTGGTTGAGGCTGGTGGTGTCAGCGGCATCATTATCAGCACCGGCATCCCTGTCGATGACCTAGCGCCTGATGGCAACTGGGATGGCTTGACTTCAATCGACGGCATTGGTGGTGTGCTGCCAGACGGTGAGTATGAGTTCGCCAGTACGTACAGCTTCCCCGGTGTGTTTGATGCCAACCTGCGTCGTCGCCTAGTCACGGTGCCATATATCCCCGGCGACTTCTGGGATGACAAGGCTGACTTGATCGACACCTGGGATCTGATCGATGGCGATGGCGGCGAACGGGTTAATGCGCTGACCTATGTCCGCAGCACATCTGACGATCCAAGCGGCACCCCAACGTGGAGTGACTGGCATGAGTTCAGCAACGCCATCGTGCGTGGTCGCGGCTTTCAGTTCAAGACCATCGCCACTAGTGCCGACGAAGCCCAGAACATCATCATCACGGAGCTGGGCGCTGAAATGGAGCTGCAGCAACGGGTGGAGCAGACTGCCCTGCTGACCAGCGGCGCTGGAACCTATACGTTGACCTACGGGAATGCGTTTTTCGAAGCGCCAAGTATCGGCATCACCGCCTACAACATGGGTACAGGTGACTACTTCGAGATCAGCAGCGTGACAAGGACTGGGGCGCAGGTAGTATTTAAGGACAGTACAGACACTGCTGTGAGCCGTCAGTTTGTTGCCACTGCCGTTGGCTATGGCCGGGAGATCGTCTGATGGCACAGCACGATTATTCGATTGCTAACCAGTCGGGTCTGAGTTTCAGGCAAGACCTGAACAATGCCCTGTCGGCAATCGTCAGCCAGAACAGCGGCACCAGCGAACCCAGTACCACCTATGCCTATGAGTGGTGGGCGGATACAACGACTGGGCTGCTGAAGATCCGCAATGCGGCAAACAGCGCATGGATCACGGTCGGCACACTGGCTAGCACCAACCTCGGGTTGGCAACCGTTGCATCGCCGAGCTTTACCGGCACCGCGACATTTGCGGGTGATGTACTGCTGAGTGGTACGGGTCAACTCGACCTGCCGGTTGGTACGACGGCGCAGCGTTCTGGATCGCCCAACACGGGCATGATCCGCTTCAACAGTGACCTGACCACTTTTGAGGGTTACAACGGCACGGCATGGGGCGCCATCGGTGGTGGTGCTACGGGTGGCGGTTCGGATGATGTGTTCTACGAGAACGGACAGACCGTAACTAGCAACTACACTTTGACTACCAGCAAAAACGCAGTGTCCGCTGGTCCGATCACTATCAATTCCGGCGTGACGGTTACCATTCCGTCCGGTCAATCCTGGGTCATCGTCTGATCATGGCAATCACAATCGACGGAACTGGATCAATCAGCGGCATCAGTGCTGGTGGGTTGCCGGATGGAGTCATTCAACCTGCCGATCTCAGCACCGGCGCACCTAATTGGACTTCCGGTGGTGATCTTTCATTCAACTCCGGCTACGGCAGTGTCGCCACGGCTTATGGCTGCAGGGCGTGGGTGAACTTCAATGGCACTGGCACGGTCGCTATTCGCGCTAGCGGCAATGTAAGCAGCATTACGGATAACGGAACGGCTGATTACACTGTAAATTTGACTACGGCAATGCCAGATGCGAACTATGCAGTAACAGCAACTGCTGGTGGCGTTGCTAATGGGGCGTTCAATAGAACCGTTGAGGAAGTAACAGCAAGAACAAGCAGCTTAGTTCGTCTGTACACAAACGCAGACGCCCCTCAAGTCAACGTCGCCATCTTCCGCTAACCCACCATGAAAATCATCTACCAAAACTCAGAAGGCGGCGTCAGCATCATCATCCCCACGGGTGAGCTGAGCATTGAAGAAGTCGCCGCTAAGGATGTTCCCGAAGGTGTCGCCTACGAAATCGTGGAAGACGACGCCATTCCCGCTGATCGCTTCTTCCGCAATGCCTGGGTCGCTAACGGCGCAGCAGTGGAAGTTGACCTGGATCAAGCCAAGGAGATCGGTCACACCATCCGCCGCCAGCAACGCGCTGAAGAGTTCGCCCCATACGACGAGGTGATCATGAAGCAGATTCCTGGCGCTGATGCCACTGCGGCAGAGGAAGCTCGCCAAGAGATCCGCGACAAGTACGCCCAGGTGCAGGAGCAGATCGACGCTGCTGCAAGTCCTGATGAAATCAAAGCAGCCCTGGAGGTGACCCCATGACGTTACGAATGAATGGTTCCACATCCGGCTATGTGGAGATCGACGCTCCGGCAGTAGCTGGCTCCAACACGCTTGTCCTTCCGACGGGGAATGGCAGCGCAGATCAAGCACTGGTCACTAATGGTTCTGGAACGCTGAGCTTTGCTGATCGTGGGCGGATGACGCTTGCCACCGCTCAGGCGTCTACCTCTGGCACCAGTATCGATTTCACCGGCATCCCGAGCTGGGTGAAGCGAATTACGGTGATGTTTCAGGGGGTGAGCACGAATGGGACTAGCACTCCGTTGATTCAGATTGGAACAAGTAGCGGAGTAACTACTACCGGCTACATCTCTACAAGTATTAACGTGAGCAATGCAAGTGCATCGTCTGGAGCCAGTAGCACTTCTGGTTTTGTTATCCAGAGTGGAAGTGCTTCTGCGCTTTTCTCCGGTCACATCATTATCACGCTAGTTGGCTCAAACGCTTGGATTTCAAGCCACACAGTCAAACAATTAACTACAAACAGTATTTTTGGCGGTGGAGATGTAACCCTCTCCTCTGCCCTCGACCGCATCCGCATCACCACCGTCAACGGCACCGACACCTTTGACGCGGGGTCAATCAACATCATGTACGAGGGCTGATCATGTCGACACTATCTACAACCAACATCAAGCATCCCAGCAGCGGTAGCAACAACATCGTGCTGGCAAGTGATGGCAGCGCAACCATTACCACGTTGAGTGGTACCACCATCACAGGCACCTCTGTGCGTGGAGTGATCACATCCGGCACGGCTGTTGCTTCTACCAGTGGCACCAGCATTGATTTCACGAGCATCCCGAGCTGGGTGAAACGCATCACCGTGATGTTTAACGGGGTTAGCTTTAATAGCACGGCTCAACCTCGCATTAGGGTAGGTCGATCTTCAGGAACCGTGTTTGTTACGAGTGGATATGTAGGAGCCGTTGGATTTAGTGGAGGGGATACCGGGTATAGCGGAGGATTTGATCTTGCCAGCAGTGGTTTTACTTCTGCTTCTAATGCATACACGGGAAAATCAATTTTAACTCTCTTGAATTCAAATACTTGGATGTTTAGCTGCAATATGTCTGCTTCAGCGGTTTGCATAGTAGGGGCTGGCTCAGTAGACGCCGGAGGAGTATTGGACACCATTAGAGTTACAAGCACTTCAGGCACCGACACGTTTGACGCGGGGTCAATCAACATTCTCTACGAGGGCTGATCATGCGAATCGAATCCAACTGCCAAACCGGCGAGATCAAATACTTTGACGACGCTGACAACGAGATTGATCCTCCTGTGCTGGAGGACGGCAACACCCCGCTCCCAGCGGATGAACCTCCTGCTGAAGACTGATGGCAATCTCACCCGGCGTTTACAACATCAGCCTGCAACGACGGGCGGATTACAGCATCACGCTGCAATTCAAGGACAGCACTGACACGGCCATCAACCTGACTGGGTGGACGGTTGCTGCTCAAGCCTGGAATCAAGCCCGCACCACCAAATACGCCGACTTCACCGTCACCTACACCAATCGCAGCACTGGTACGGTCGCCATTGCCCTGACTGATGAGCAGACCGCTCTGTTTCCTAATGAGGCGTATTACGACGTGCTGCTGACCAACGGTAGCGGCTTGAAGGAGTATTACCTTGAAGGCATCATCTACGTCAGTGAGGGTTATACAGCGTGACCAGCGTCGTCGTTAGTGCTGTTACCAATACGGTCACAGTTACCGAAGGCGACGGCAGCTCAACCGTTGTCACGGTTCCAGTCACTAGCACGGTTACAGCAACAACGACCGGACCACAAGGAGCAACCGGCGCCCAAGGTCCAGCTGCCACCATCTCCGTTGGTACGGTCACAACTGGCGCACCAGGCAGCAGCGTTATCGTCACGAACGCCGGAACAACTGGCGCGGCGATTCTTGACTTCACCATCCCGGCTGGCGATACAGGCGCCACGGGACCACAGGGTGCAACAGGTCCAGCCGGTCCAACTGGTGCAACTGGCGCCCAAGGTCCACAAGGTATTCAGGGCGCAACTGGAGCCACTGGACCACAAGGACCCAAAGGTGATACAGGCGATACGGGTCCGACTGGTGCTACTGGTGCTACTGGTCCGCAAGGTGTTAAAGGCGATACCGGAGACACGGGTGCAACAGGTCCCCAGGGTCCGCAGGGTGATCCCGGAGCAACGGGCGCCACGGGTCCGGCTGGCGTGGTCGCTGCAACGGCACCGATCAGCTATGACAGCGGCACGCAGACCGTCAGCACCAGCATGTCAACCAACCGCCTGCTGGGTCGCAGCACTGCGGGGACAGGTGTTGCTGAAGAAATCAGCATTGGTAGTGGATTAAGCCTGTCGGCTGGCACGTTGTCAGCAACAGGTGGTGGTGGTGCTGCTGATTACCAAGAGTTCCTCAGCAGCGGTACTTGGACGAAGCCTGCGGGTGTGACGTTCATCTACGTCGAGTGCGTCAGTGGCGGCGGCGGCGGCGGTAGTGCTCGCCGTGGTGCTGCAGGCACTGTGCGTTGTGGTGGTGGTGGTGGTGCTAGCGGCAAGTTCGTCAGTCGCTGGATGCCTGCATCGCTTGCTGGCAGCACCGAAACAATCACTGTCGGAGCGGGTGGAACAGGTGGCGCTGCACAAACTACAGATGACACCAATGGAGACCCTGGAAACGACGGTGGCTCTTCCTCCTTTGGAAGTCTTTTAATTACGCCAACAACCAATAACGGATTTGGCGGTAGTTCTGTTTCTGGCGCTGGCGGCACTCTTTCTTATTACGGCGTTAGTACAAGCGGTCAATTTGCGGCAAGTGGTGCATCTGCTTCAACTAGTGGCGGTAATGGCGCAAATGGAGTCAGATCATCACTTGGTCCCGGTTCTGGTGCCAGCGGTGCTGGCATTACTTCTGGCAACACCACAAATAATGGAGGTGTCGGTGGCGAAGGTTTTAGTGAGCAAAAAAATAGCGGCGCTAGCCAAGCAACTTCAGGCGGCGGCGGCACTGCCGGAACGTCCGGTGGCTCAGCCGGTAACGGCACTGGCAGAGGCGATGGCGGTGGTGGCGGTGGCGCATCAAGTACCGCAAACGCTGGCGCAGGCGGCAACGGTGCCTTCCCTGGCGGCGGCGGCGGCGGCGGAGGTGCCAGCCTGAACGGATTCAATTCCGGCAAAGGCGGTGACGGTGCTGCTGGTTACGTTCGCATCTGGAGCTGGTAGCCATGACCATGCAATACGCCATTCTCAATGCTGAAGGGCGATGCATTAATCGCATCCTTTGGGATGGTGAATCTGACTGGCAACCACCCGAAGGTTGCACCGCAGTGGCTGATCCCGACAACCTGCATCCGATCTATCAAGAGCCGCAGCCTGAAACACCACCCGATCCGCTGGCTAACTTGACCGAAGAACAGAAGGCGGCGCTGGTGGCGCTGTTACAGGGACAAAACTAATGGCAGTCAAATCCAAGACCGCACTGGGGCGCGTCGAGCACAAACCCGGCAAGCCCAAGCGCACCAGCATCGGGATGGGTCAGCATTCCCGCCCCCGCAACCGCAAAAAACTACGCGGCCAAGGCAAGGGCTGATAGCCGCTAATCTGTAAAAAGATCGGCAACACGCCTCGCAATGGAGCACCACGAAGAGGCGGTGTTTCACGCCGAACCACCTAACAACCCTTGGAATCAAGCCATTCCGGCGCTGTTGACTGCAGCAGTGATTGGCCTCGCCGGACTTTTTATGCAAGTCGCCAAGCTGGATCAATCGGTCAACACCGTCGCCGCCGACATCCAAGAACTCAAAAACGACAGCAAGGAACGTCTTAGCGATCTCGAAACCAGAGTGCGGCAGGTCGAGATGATCGTTGGCAGGCAACGCTGAGCGCCATACAGTTAAACCATCAGCCACCCCACCATGGATCCGACCACCGCTGCACTGATCGCGATCATCATCGCGGCAGGTTCTGAAATCATCGCCCTGCTGCCGATTCGCGAGAACAGCTGGCTGCAGCTGCTGCTTAAGGCTTTGAAGATGATCTTCCCTAAGCGCTGATGGCCAACCCGGCACCGATCAGCCTGCAGCAACTGTTCAAATACTGGAAGGCACTGCCTCACCAGTTAGCGGCGATCAGCCAGCTCGAAGCAGAGCTTGCTGCCGATGGCTATGCGGCAACGATGCGCCGCGATCGGCCATGGTTTGAGACCTGGAGTCAAGATGGCAAGCAGGCTGATCTGGCCGCGGCTATTGCACTGATCAAGGAGTTTGAGGGTTGCCATCTCTCGGCATACCCCGATCCGCTCAGTGGCGGTGATCCGTGGACCATCGGCTATGGCACCACGCGCTACAGCGGCAACCTGCCAGTAAAACGTGGCGATCGGATCACCGTGATCGAGGCCGACATGCTGTTGCGCCTTGAGGTTGATCGGATTGCAGAGAAGCTGCGCACCAGCGTGCCGTTCTGGAAGGAGATGGACGACGGGCAGAAGTCAGGGCTGGTGTCGTTCGCGTACAACCTGGGCGCTGGGTTCTACGGCTCGGCTGGGTTCGAGACAATCAGCCGGTGCCTGAAGGAGAAAGCCTGGGACCAGGTGCCGAAAGCGCTGGAGCTGTACCGAAACCCTGGCACGCCGGTCGAGGCTGGCCTGCTGCGGCGCCGTAAAGCGGAAGGCAAGACCTGGGGCACCTTCCGGCCGCAGTATCAGCAGGAGACGGCGAAGCTGGGCATTGATGCGCCGTTCAACAGCCGGATCACGCCGCACATCACCTTGGGTGAGTTTGCGCTGAATGAGGAGGCGCGGCGGTTTGATCATCAGTATCAGCTGGAGACAGCGGCTGAACTCGCAGCGTTCTTGGAGCGTGCTCGCGTGGCATTTGGGGGCAAGCCGGTCATCATCACGTCGGGCTATAGATCGCCGGCTGTGAATCGGTCAGTTGGCGGAGCCAGTAACTCAGAGCATCTGTACAGCGCCCCCGGCGTTGGTGCCGTTGACTGGTTTATCGAAGGAGTCGACATCTATAAGCTCCAAGATTGGTGCATTAAGAACTGGCTTTACAGCACCGGAAAAGGCGCGCCGCGTGGATTCATCCACAGCGGCATTCGACAAGGACGCCCGAAAGTGGTTTGGGATTACGTCTAACCTGCGAGCGCACACTAATGCTCCGCATGGTTCTTCCTGACCACCAGATCCGCTGGTTTTGCCAGAAGCACGCAATGATCGTGCCTTACAGCGAAGATCAACTGAACCCGGCAAGCTACGACGTGCTGCTCGGTGATCGGCTGATGATCGAGGTCCCTGAGCACCGCGACCTGCAGATTCATGGCATTAACGGCCACACGGCAGAAAATCCTTTCTGGCTACAACCTGGCGAGTTTGTGCTGGCTCAGACGCAGGAGATGTTCAATATCCCCGATAGCGTTGCCGCTCAGTTTGTACTGAAATCAAGTCGCGCGCGCGAAGGCATCGAGCATTTACTCGCCGGTTTTGCCGATCCAGGCTTTCATGGGTCAGTGTTGACGTTGGAGCTACAGAACGCCAGACGGATGCATCCTGTTGCGTTGTGGCCTGGGATGAAAATTGGACAGCTCGTCTTCTTCCAAATGGCTGGTTTGCCGGATGTCAGCTACGCGCAGAAAGGCCACTACAACCGGGATGAGACCGTAACCGCCAGCAAGGGGCACCTCTAAGATGTGGGAGCTGCGGCGCTACCAACGCCCAGCTCCTGACCACTGCATCACCAGTGATGATTGAATCTTACGCGGATGAGCGATGGCTGCCGGTCGTCGGGTTTGAGGGTCTTTATGAAGTCTCAAACCATGGACGCGTGCGCAGCATTGATCGAATAGTCAAGCTCGACAACCATCCAAAACTCAAGCAGCGCACAATGCGAGGGCGACTGCTGTTTCAAAAGACGAATCGACCAGTGACTGCTGGATCGTATGTACGCAAACAAGTGGCGCTTTGGAAAAACAACAAAGAGCAAACCGCCAATGTTGCGCGTTTGGTCGCTGAAGCGTTTTTACCCAATCCAAGCGGTCTCATGTTTGTCTTGCATTTAGACGATGATGCGACGAACAACTGCGTTTCAAATCTGCAATGGGGTGATCACGCGGAAAATGTCAGGCAAGCTGTAGAACGAAACAGATTCCCCAGCGGTCCGTGCCATCACAACTACAAACATGGCAGGTATGCCAGCAAGGGCTAGCGCGCCAGTGGATGCTTGAGGGGTGCCATGCGGAGGCGGTGGATCATGCCCGGCGCCTCTGCTGGATCATCCATTGGGATCATGGTGAAGCTGTCGCAGCCATGTGATTCGGCGAAGTGCTGCGCGGCAATGTGCGTCGGGAATGGTCCGACGTGCCATGGACCGATGCGGAGGATGTAGGTCATCTCAGGGAAGCGGTGGCATGGTCTGGATTGATAGCTCAGATCGCGGCACCCACCACAGCCGGGTGATACGCACGCCGCCGGTTTCCATGCAATCTTGCTGCCAAGCGACATACACAGCCGAGTCTTCGTGAACCCATATGTCGCCTTCAACAAATGGGGATGACGATGGAATGTAGATAGCTCCTTTACACGGCGGGCAAAACCCCTGCGCTATGTACTCGGCTTCGGTGAAGTTCATGGTGTTTCAGGCTGCGGTGATGATGCAGGTCATGAATGCGGCAACTGCAAGGCCGTAAACCGCAAGGGCTGCCACGGGGCCAGACCACACGGCAGCGACGCCGGCAGCTAGGTGAACGGCGATAACGACAAAGAAGGACGCCATTACCAGCCCGAGGCTGGCCAGAAAACGGCGGATATAGGTCATGGGTGGAGGGTAGGGGCGCCGGAGCGCCCCGGTAGGGATCAGGCCAGCGCCCGGTTGGCGAGCATGGTGTCGGCGGTGGTCAGGCGCTGCATGAGTTGGGGAAGGATGTGGAAGTGACGCTCGCGCTTGGCAGTCTCGATCATGTTGAGGGTCTCGACGCGAAACTCTTGCCATTCCTGACGTTGGGACTTGCGGGCAGCTTTGGCGGCGGGGGTGATCACAATGGTTTCGGCGCGCTGAGCGAGGTTGGCTGCCTTAAAAGCGGCGATCTCGGCGGCGGTGCGGGTGGGGTTGAAGCGGCGCATCGGTCGGTTGCGTTGTTGAACTAACTATACCCCGCCCGCGGGGCACGTTACGGATCAGCGCGGACCCGCTTGCAATCTGTCACACTCAATAGGTGATGTGCACATCGGCGATGCCATTCAGTGGCACACCGAGACGAGATGCAGCAGCTGCTGATAGATCGATGCTGTTGCAGTCGCAGCGATCAGTGATGGGCACGGTGAGCGCACGACCGCGATGGGAGACGCGCACTCTGGTGCCACACGGCAGCCAGGGATGGGCAGCAGAGATGCCGGACCAGTGGCGATAGACCTGCCCGCAGTAAGTAGTGCGGCCATCAAACCATGGGTGATAGACGGTTGCGGTGACGACGCGAGCATCAGCAGGGCTGGCGAAAACCAGCCCGAGGAGGAGGGAGAGGCGGCGCATGGGATAGAAAGCAGAAGGCGAGGCAGGCCGCTCAGGCCATCATTGCCTCGATCGTGAAGGCCAGATCGGGGTCGCGATTGCAG
>JACCDU010219473.1_pt1 | contig 14022 bp, 15 predicted proteins | sample 7446081 | NCBI WGS metagenome assembly JACCDU01 (sample SAMN15323447, study PRJNA562643) | freshwater metagenome | isolation source: river surface water | place: USA:Blue River Watershed | collected 2017-08-17 | reverse complement strand
CAATTGGGTGCACGGCATGTGCTTTGCGTAGCGTCGTTGCAGACACTTCACTCAAGCCAATTTCACGGATCTTGCCTGCACGAACGAGATCGCTCAGGGCACCCACGCTGTCTTCGATAGGGACTTGTTTGTCCCAACGGTGCAAGTAGTACAGGTCGATCACATCGGTGCCCAAACGCGACAAGCTGTCTTCACAGTTTTTGCGCAAAGTCTCGGGACGACCATCAATCACGCGCTTCACACCATCGGGGAACGAAACACCTGCCATGCCGCCTTTGCTGCATAAGATGATTTGTTGGCGATGCGCTTTGAGCGCCCGCCCCACCAACAATTCGTTGGTGCCAAAACCATACAAGGCTGCCGTGTCAAACATCGTCACGCCGAGGTCTATGGCGCGGTGAATGAGTGATTCGCCCACTTCTGGCGCAGGTGGCGCGCCATAAGCGTGGCTAAGATTCATGCAGCCGAGGCCAATGGCTGAAACTTGGTAGGGGCCGAGTTGACGTTGTTTCATAAAAGCGTTTGTGTGCGTGTCCAAGCGGGCAAAGGCGCCGAGCGGTGCAGTACGTTGTCGTGCAGCCATGTGGCGCTCTTGCGCGCACGCTCGGCCACGGTGGCCAAGGGCAATTGTTGGTAGTCATCGTTGAAGACTTCAAAGCTGTAGTCGCCACGGTAACCAATGCGGTCCAGACGCAGCACCAAATCAGCCAAAGCTTCGCTGTGCACGCCTTCGCCAGGGAACACGCGAAAAGTGCGTGCGGTGGTCATGCGGTCTTCAAATGTAGGGGTTTCGTGCCACATAAAGTCAGACAGCTGAACCAAGAAAATTTTCTCGGGGTCAAGGTCTTCAATCGCATCTAGCGGTGTGTTGGCCGCGAAGATGTGGAAAGAGTCAATGCCAATACCGAGATTGGGGCAATCGGCGCGACACACCACATCCCATGCTGTGGTGAACTCGTTGACTGTGCGGCCCCATGACAAACCTTCATAAGCCACTTTGATGCCCAAGGGTAAAGCCATCATGGCGAGCTTCTTCAAATCGCGGGCAATGTGATCAAGATCTTCCGTGGCATGGCGTGAGGTCGACGAACACGCGAGCAACACTTTGCTACCCGTGGCCGCGCACATCTCCAACATTGATTTAGCGATGTCCACCTTATAGCCATGCAAGTGGCCAGACAAACCTTCAAAGTCGCGCAGCACCTGAAACCCTGTGGGGCGCAAGCCGCTGGCTTGCACGGCAGCCACAGCAGCAGGTACGCCGCCTGGGTGTGTCACCAAGTCACGCGCCATGAGCATGACTTGCGAGAAGCCTGCGTCCTTCATCGCTGCCAACTTGGCTTCTAAAGAGCCTGCCATCGTGATGGTGTCCATGCCGAAGCCGTCAAGTAGTTTCATGCCGTGGCCTCTGTATCAGTCTTTGTGAACCAGCTCAAACGACACCGAACCCAAGGCACTGCGGGTGAGCGCGCCTCTGTCTTCTGGGTGCAACTGGGTGGACTCGACAAACTCCACACCACGCGCTTTGAGTGCCGTCACCGCAGCGCCTACATCAACCGCACCCAAGCCAATGCGTTGCAAGCATTCCGAAGAGTCGTCGGTGTCCATCCATGGATCAGGTTCAATCAATTGCCATAAAAAGTTACCACACGGGCTCTTCATCAATTTGCCTTTGGGCAAGATACCAAAACGTTGGTCATCGGGCACAAAGCTGAAATCAAACATGTGTTCAAAGTAGGCCAACCAGTCAGCACTGCGACCTGCGCCGATGTACTGCACCACGCCAAAATAGCTCATGCCAGCTGTGGCTTCTGGGTACTGGTCGACGGTGGGGATGGGTTTAAAGTCGATGTCGTAAATTGAGAACTCTTGCCAGCGGTCCACAAAGTAAAAGCGGCTGCCCCCTGGGCCATGAATGGCAGGAATGTGCAGCTCCATCGCTTGCGCGTGGCTGCTCACGTTCCATGCACCGAGATCCATGCAGCGCGTATGCGCTTGCAGTGCATCGCGAACGCGAAAAGCCACAGCAGAAATAACCGGTTGACCATCCGTGGTGGCACTCACACGCGCATCATCAGGGCTGGCGTTGACCACCAAGTTCATGCCGCCTTGGCGGTACAAGGTCACTTCACGCGAGCGATGACGAGCCACGGGACGAAAGCCCATGTTTTCCAATACTTGGCCCAGCGCCTGCGGACGGCTGGTGGCGTATTCAATGAACTCAATCCCCTCTAGGCCCAATCGGTTGGGCATGTCGGGTACAGACTCTCGGTGTGTAGATTGCAAGGTCATCAATTACTCCAAGAAAATTAGTAACTCAGCTGTGCGACATCGCGCAGCACTTCAGCCGTTGTGGTGGGCAAGCCAAAGTATTCCAAGTAAGCGGGGATTTGTTCAAACAGCATATCTGAACCCACCTGCACACGACAGCCTCGATTTTTAGCTGCCTGCAAAAAGGCTGTCATCTCGGTTTTCATCACGACCTCGCCAACAAAGGCGTCTGGCGAGATACGCGATACATCCATGGGTAAGGCATCGCCTTCGTTCATGCCCATCGGCGTGGCGTTGACCACCAAGTCGTGGGCAACGGGGTCATTCGAGCCAGTACGCACATCGATGTCGGGATAGTTCTTTTTCAAACGTTGGCCCAAGGCCTCGGCGGATGCTGTGTTGACATCAAACAAGCTGATGGCCGCAATACCTGCACCCGCAAGTGATGCTGCAATGGCACAGCCCACACCGCCTGAGCCCACGACCAACACGCGCTTGCCCATGAGGTCAAAACCTTTGCGTTGCACACCGCGTACAAAGCCTGCGCCGTCAAACATATCGCCAACCAAGCGTCCATCGGCGAGTTTTTTCACCGCATTGCAAGCACCGGCTACGCGCACGGTGGCCGTCACTTCGTCAAGCAAGTCCACCGTCACCACCTTGTGCGGCATGGTGATGAGCGCACCGCAGATATTGGTAAGGCTGAAAACCGATTTCAAAAATACCGGATAGTCAGGTGTTTGGCAGCCCATGGGCACCACCACCGCATTGATGCCCGCACTGGAGAAGTACGGGTTGTAAATCATGGGGGACTTGAAGGTGTGTGTAGGAAAACCAATATGGGCAATCAGCTGCGTGTTGCCATTGATAGAAATGCCGTGCTTGTTCATGGTGTTTTATTTAGAGGATTGAACAGCAGACACTGCGGCACGCAAAGCCAACTCATAGCTATAAGCGCCGAAACCGCAAATTTGGCCTTTCACAATTTCAGCGAAGACTGACTTGTGACGAAATTCTTCACGCGCATGGATATTAGACATGTGCAACTCAACCACGGGGCATGTCAATACAGCCAAAGCGTCGCGAATGGCGTAGCTGTAATGGGTCCAAGCGCCGGCGTTGATCAGAACGGCGTCCACGTTATCAAAGTAGCCTTGATGAATGCGCTCACACATGTCGCCTTCGTGGTTGGTTTGGTAGCACTCAACCTGAGCGCCAAGCTCTTTACCTAACTTGTGCAAATTGGCGTTGATTTCATCGAGTGTGATGGTGCCGTATTGCTTGGGATCGCGCTTGCCGAACATGTTGTGGTTCACGCCGTGAAGCATCAAGACTTTCATGCGAACACCCTTTAATCTTTTTTACTTGATTAAAAATGCTTCGCTGCACAGCAGCGAAGCATTCCCTGCCGATTACTTGGACTTTTTAGCCGCAGCAGCCGAACGCACTTTGTCAATTTCAGCTTGCAACTCTTTCACCAAATCTTGACCAACAGTCACGCCATGCTTAGCGGTGACCGGGCGCATTTTGTCGCGCAAGATGACCATTTCAGACTCTGGCAATTGGGTCACTTGCATGCCGTTCTTTTTCAAGTTAGCCAAGAGGCTGGCTTCCAAGTTACGTGCTGTTTCGCGTTGGAATTTGGCAGACTCAGCTGCTGCATCTGCCACCACTTTTTTCTCAGCAGCGCTCAAGGTTTCCCAGAACTTTTTGCTGATGATCACAGACTGTGGGTTGTATTGGTGAGCAGTCAATGCCATGTGCTTTTGCACTTCATACAGCTTAGCGCTGTTGATGGTGGGGATAGGGTTTTCTTGACCGTCCACAGCACCTTGTTCCAACGCAGCGTACAACTCGGGGAATGGCAGCGGTGTTGGGTTGGCACCCAAAGCCTTCACCCAATCCACGTTGATCGGGTTAGGAATCACACGCAGTTTCAAACCTTCGAGGTCAGCCACTTTGTTGATGGCGCGCTTGCCATTGGTGATGTGACGGAAGCCCAACTCGTAGTAGGCCAAACCGATCAAACCTTTTTCTTCCAACTTGGCGTGCATCTTCTTACCGAAGGCACCATCCACCACGGCATCCGCTTCTTTGGTGCTGGCGAACATGAACGGGAAATCATAAATGGCGAATTCTTTGACTTGGCTTGCGAAGATGCCAGAGTTCATGGACGCCATTTCCAGTGAGCCGCCTTGAATGGCCGACACGTTGGCTTGATCGCTACCCAAAGTACCACCTGGGAAGATATTGACCTTGAGCTTGCCGCCTGAGTTCTTCTCAACGATCTCTTTGAACTTCTCCATGCCTTGAACAATTGGATGGCCCGCATTGTTCTGGTTAGCGAATTTGATGGTTTTCACTTGTGCCGAAGCTATGCCCATGGCGGCCATGGCCACTGTAGCGATCACGGTTTTGATAAATACACGTTTCATGTCAGTGTCTCCTGATGAACTTTGCGGTCGTACGCCAACGAGGGGTTTCACAGCCTGGCGTACCCGGACAGACCGTGAAAGAAAAATCAATAGAACCAGCGGGCTGGCACCATCACCAATTGCGGAAAGGCAACCATTGCAAACATGATGATGAACTGTGCCACCATGAAAGGCATCACACCCCGTGTGACCTCATCCATGCTGATCTTGCCTACACCCGCCACGGCATTGAGCACCGTGCCTACAGGCGGTGTGATCAACCCAATTGCGTTGTTGATGATGAACATCACACCAAAATAAATGGGATCAATGCCAGCCGCTTTCACAACGGGCATCAGCACAGGTGTGAGCAACAAAATTGTCGGCGTCATATCCAAGGCTGTGCCTACCAGCATGGTGATGATCATGATGGTCAACATCAACAATCGCGGACTATCTAGCAAAGGCTGCAACAGCGCTACAAGTTCTGCAGGCAAGTTAGCCACGGTGATCAACCAAGCCGACACCATGGCTGCCGCCACCAAGAACATCACAATTGCACTGGTCTTAGCAGACGCCACAAACAAGGGATACAAACTCTTTAAATTGAGCTCCTTGTAGACAAATGTCGAGATGAGAATGGCGTAAACCGCAGCCACCACAGCGGCCTCTGTGGGTGTGAAGACTCCGAACTTCAAACCAAACACCACGATGACGGGCAGCACCAACGCCCATGTGGCTTCGCGTAAAGCCTCTCGGATTTCGCCAAATGATTTTCGTGCTGGCACTGCCACCACTTCTTGACGTGCCAACCACCACCAAGTGATCCACAACGACGCCCCCAGCAAGATGCCGGGCACGATACCGGCCATGAACAACTTGGAAATCGACACGTTAGCGGCCACACCAAAAATCACAAAGCCAATGCTCGGAGGAATCACGGGGGCAATGATGCCGGCAGAGGCGATCAAGCCTGCGGAACGCGCGCGGTCATGCCCCGCAGCCACCATCATGGGCAACAGCAATGAAGCTAAAGCCGCAGCATCAGCCACTGCCGAACCAGACAAGGCGGCCATGATCACAGCGGCCATGATGGTGACGTAACCTAAGCCACCTTTGATATGGCCCACGCAAGCCATGGCGAAGTTCACGATGCGGCGTGACAAACCACCTGCATTCATGATCTCCCCCGCCAACATGAAGAACGGAACAGCCAACAGCGGAAAGCTATTCGCGCCTTCGATCAAGTTTTGCGCCAAGATTTGCGCATCAAACATGTCCATGTGCCACATCAACGCAGCACCGCACAGCAACAAAGAAAAAGCGATGGGAATACCCAAAGCCATAGCACCCATCAGGGAGAAGAGAAATACAGCGATCGTCATGGTTGTGTTCCTGAAATGGACTTAGTGCGGATTGCCGTGAGGGGCTTCTTCAGACTCTTGAATCATCACCAAGTCTTCATCACGGACGTGCCCAGTCATGAGGCGAATGAGCTCAGCGCTCAAAATTAACCCACCCAGCACCGCGAACACAATGCCTGGCAAATATATCCAAGCCATCGAGACTTCCATCACCGCACTGGTGCTGCCAAGGTTGATGATTGCTTGTTCATAAGCGCCCTTGAACAAGAGCCAACAGGCATACAACATCAAGATATAAGAGGCGCCCAAGCACATCTTTTTACCAAAGGGGCCGAGGCGGCTCACCAACATATCGGTGCCCAAATGACCATGTTCTTTCAGGGCCACCAGGGCACCCAAAAAGGTCATCCACACAAAAGCCCAACGTGACAACTCTTCAGACAAGGTGATGCCTGAATTCATGGTGTAACGCAAAAAGACATTGCCAAACACCAACACCACCATGAGTGCGAGACAAAAAGCAATCGCTGCTTCGAGCACTCGGCAGCAGCGATCCAAAATGAGGTTGAACATGGGGAGAGATCCTTGATGAAGATGGGCTTTTACAAAATGTACAAAACAGTTACTTTATTGATTGTTAGTGGAAACCCGCAATTGAATACGGCATAGCCAACTAGCTGTTATGTCTAATTTGAATAACTCACGAATCGTAAAACCATCTCTATGACGCTTTGACGACGAGCCGCTAGCGCTCGTGCCGCTTGGCCATCGCGTTTGAAAATCAAATCGAAGGTGTAACGATTGGAGACATTAAAAAATGTCAGCGCCGATATGGACGCATGGATATCGATGGGGTCCAGCCCTTTTCGGAACACGCCTGCCTTAACGCCGCGCTTGTACAAATCTTCAATCGACTGAATCGCAGACACGTTCAACTCTTGGATGAGCGTGCTTTGTGCCAAATAAGTACCACGTTGAATGTTTTCATTCATCACCAAGCGAATGAAATCTTGGTTGTTGTGATGGTGGTCAAACGTAAAGCCCACCAAGGCCTTGAGCGCCTCGACAGGCGACAAATCAGCCAAATGAAGCTCCGCTTCCGTGGCGCGTATGCGACGGTACGCATCCTCTAGCACGGCCAAGTACAAACCTTCTTTGCTACCGTAGTAGTAATAGATCATGCGCTTGCTGGTGTGCGTCGCATCTGCAATGGCATCAATGCGCGCACCTGCCAAACCTTTGGCAGCGAACTCGGCGGTCGCCACAGACAAGATGCCTGCCATCGTCCGCTCGGGATCATTCGTACGCTTGGGCGCTTTACGCAAAGAATGTACTGTTTCGTTCATTCCAAAAGTATATGACGCTAAACCGTCCCTGATGCCGTTGTGGTGTGCGCCCCACCCAAAAACAAACGTTCCATCTGTGGATCCGCCAAAATTTCAGCCGCTGATTTGTAGAGCACCAAGCGGCCAGACTCCAAAGCAATCGCGTTGTCCGAGTACTTGAGCGCACTCTTGACGTTTTGCTCCACCATCAAGACTGTTGTGCCTTGGTCAGCCAATTTACGCAAGAGTTTGAACACGTCTTGCACCACGATGGGCGACAAGCCAATCGAAGGCTCGTCAATCAACAAGACCTTGGGACGCAGCAACAAAGCTCGTCCAATTTCGAGTTGCTTTTGTTCACCACCCGAGAGCGAAGATGCCAAAGAGTTCATGCGCTCTTTCACGCGCGGGAAAAACTCCAACACTTCAGGAATACGCTCATGTGTGGTCTTCATCCCGATCGTGATGCCACCCAGCTCTAGATTTTCGTAAACCGAGAGTTGACCAAACAAATTACGCCCTTGCGGCACAAAGGCAATGCCGCGCGCGAGCAAGTCTTTTTGTGTGGCGCCTGTGATGTCATCGCCATTGACAAAAATCCTTCCTTGGCGCGGTGTGAGCAATCCAAACAAGGTTTTCAGCACAGTAGATTTGCCCGCACCGTTGGGGCCAATCAGCAAAGTGATCGAGCCTTTGGGCACGGTGAACGACAGGTTGTTCAAGATCATGAAATCTTTATAGCCTGCGACCACATCGTCAAACTCAATGCATGTTGTTGCGTTGTTATGTGTGGTCATGATCAGTTCCCCAAGTAAGCGTCGAGCACTTGTTTGTTAGCGCGAATTTCTTCGGGTGTACCAATGGCCATCACCTTGCCTTCAACCATCACCATGATGCGGTGGCACAAGTCCATCACAAAATCCATGTTGTGTTCAATCACCACAAAACTGCCCTTGCGGGTTTTGTTGAGTTCTTTAAGCAAAGTGCTGATGCCACCCACCAGCGAAGGGTTCACACCCGCGCAAGGTTCGTCAAGCAACACCAAGTCTGGCTCGCTCATGAAGGCCATGGCAATGTCCACCAGCTTTTGTTGGCCGTAGCTCAGCTCACCCGCTTTTTTGTCGGCCACATGCTTGATGTGGAATTGGTCAATCAAAGCATCGGCCTTGGCGCCTAAGTTGGAATCGCCGGGTGCAAACATACGGCTGAACATCGTGCCTTGATGCTCTTGCGCAGCCACGATCAAGTTATCGCGCACGGTCATCTTGCCGAACACTTGCAAGGTTTGGAAGGTACGCCCCACGCCACGGCGGTTGAGTTCAAGTGGCCCAAGCTTGGTCACGTCTTGCCCATTGAGTTCGATCTTGCCAGTGTCCGGTGTGATTTGACCCAACATGCTGTTGAACAAGGTCGTCTTGCCTGAACCATTGGGGCCAATGACGCCAAAGATTTCACCGGGTCGAACTTCAAACGACACGCCACCCACAGCTTGAATTGCGCCGTAGGCTTTCTTCAAGTCGGTCACTTTGAGAACGGGTTGAATGGTTGAATACGTCATGCCTTCACTCCTGATTGACCTGCTGCTGCACGTGCTGCAGAGGCTTCACGCGATTGACGTTTCGCACGAATGCGGTCGGGAATGCTCAACAAACCATCCGGCAGCCAAATCATCAACATCACCACGGCTGTGCCGAACACAAACAAATACCAAGCCTGCGCAAAGCGCAACCATTCCGGCAAGATCACGCCCACCGCTGCACCCAGCAAGGGGCCCAAGAAATAACCAGGGCCACCCACGACGACCATGAGGTACATCATGATGGATGCTTCTACCGTGAACGGTGCGGGGTCAATGAACTGCACCAATGAGCCAAACAAACCACCCGCAATACCGGCATAGGCCGCGCCAATCGCAAAGCTCAACAAGGTGTAGCCACGGATGTCCACGCCTAAGCTCTCTGCACGGATGGGGTTGTCACGCAAGGCAGTGAACGCTTTGCCCCAAGGCGAATTGAGCAAGCCCCACAAAAGTAAACCCAACACCACGGTGAAAGCCAACACCAAGTAGTAATAAGCCAAGTTGCCATCAAAGCTAACGCCGAACGCTTCAGGACGTGCGATGTTGTTGATGCCAAACGTGCCGCCCGTGAGCCACTCTTCGTTACGCATCACCAACCACACCGCGGTGTTGAAGCCCAACGTGGCAAACGCCAAGTAAATGGTTTGCACGCGCAGCGCAGGAAAGCCCAAAGCCAAGCCCACCACAAAGCAACCCAAGGCTGCGAGTGGCATACCCAGCCAAAAGCTGTAGCCAGCTTGCATCATCACAGCCACGGTGTAGGCACCAATGCCAAAGAACGCGGCATGGCCGAGTGACTTTTGACCGGCGTAACCGATAGTGAGGTTCAAGCCCATGGTGGCGATCACATAAATCAACCAATAGGTGAACAAATAAATACCGTGATTTTTGAGCAGCGTAGGCACAAAAATACAAGCCAGCAGCCCCAAGAGGCTGGCCAAGAATATGAGCTTCTTCATACTTTGCGCTCCACTTTTTGACCGAGCAAGCCTTGTGGCTTGAACAAAATCACGACCATGAAAATGATCAGCGCCACGGCGTCTTTGTACGCAGGCGAAATGTAGGCTGCAGCCAAGTTTTCACACACGCCCACAATCACGCCGCCTAACAACGCACCACGTGAGTTGTTAAAGCCTCCGATGATGGCAGCGAAGAACGCTTTGTTACCCAACGATGCACCCATGTCAAATTTAGCCAAATAGGTGGGTGTCACCAAGATGGCCGCAGCTGCCGCCAAGATGGCATTGATGGCAAAGGTGTAAAAAATCATGCGGGGCACGTTGATGCCCAACACCGAAGCGCTCTCTGTGTTTTGCGCAACAGCTTGCATGGCTCGACCGGTGACGGTCTTGGCCAAGAATGCTTGCGTGATCAACACGAGTGCGATCGCAAATGCAAAGGTGCCAACATCGGTGGCCGAAATCGTCACCCCCGCAATGTTGTACACCTCATCTGGGAACAGATTAGGAAATGGATGTGGCTCAGCGCTGTAGCCCGCACGCACTGCATTACGCATGGCGATGGACAAGCCAATGGTCGCGACTACGATTGGCATCATGCCGAACTTAAAGAGTGGGTCAACCACGCCACGCTTGAACAACCAGCCAAGCACAACGACCGACACGACACAACTCGCAGCAAAGCTCAGCACCAGCGGGAAGCCGGCCGCCAAAAAGCCCAGCATCATGAAAGCCGGCAACATCACAAATTCGCCTTGTGCAAAGTTGATGGTGCCCGAGGCTTGCCACAGCAAAGTAAAACCCAACGCTGCCAACGCATAGATGCTGCCTGTGGCAAGACCACTGAAAAAGAGTTGCAAGAAGTCGGTCATCGATGGATCCGCTAGAAAATTTAAAAAACAAGTCCCCACTGCATGCGCCACTTAGGCGTCATGCAGGTCGGTCAATTGGTGCGGAGAATAGTTACTTTTTACCCAATGGCGGCAAGGTATCCACCACCACTTGTCGACCGTTTTTCACTTCGACCATGAAGCTCTCGCGATCGATATCGCCTTTGTCATCGAAGCTCACATCCATGATGACGCCTGGGTATTTTTTGGCACTGATCGTCAATCCATGCAATGCTTGCGTAATGGCTTTGGGGTCAACTTTGCCTGCTTTTTCAATGGCCGCCTTCAAGGCGTAAACACCCGTGTAACCTTTGATGCCGTTGTGGTCGGAGATGCTGCCATAGGCTTGGTAATACTTAGCCTTGAACTTCAGCATTTCAGGATTAGGGGCATCAACGGTCAAACCCACGTGGGCAATTGCGCCGTTAGCGGCGTCACCTGCCAACTCGATCACTTTCTGCCCCGTCAGGGTCGTTTCGCCAATCACGGGTTTGTTCCAGCCTTGCTTTTTAAGCTCGCGCAACAGACGTGCAGATTCTTCTTCGTTGGTGTACGCAAAGATGGCATCTGCGTTACTTTGCTTGGCTTTCAACACCGCAGAAGAAAAGTCCACTTGGCCTGCATCTGTAGAAATATCGGCCACGATCTTGGTAGGACTGCCATCCAAAATTTTGGTCATGGTGTCACGGCCACCCTTACCAAAGTCGTTGTTGACATAAATCACGGCCAGGGTCTTGGCTTTGGCGTTGATGTATTTTGCGAGCTTGGGGAATGCTGTGCTTTGTCCAAACGACGTACGGAACACATAGGGATTGCCTTGCATCGTGATTGCAGCAGCTTCTCCGCCTGTGAAGTTAGGAATACCTGCACGCTTGCTCTCGGCCATCGACACCATGATCGAGCCTGAGTAAACAGGGCCAAAGATGGCAACCACACCATCGTCAACGGCTTTTTGTGTCAAGCCTTTGGCAACGCCCGGGTTGGTTTGGGTGTCCACGGTGTAGCTTTCAATTTTCTTTCCCAAAATGCCACCAGCGCTGTTGATTTCTTTCACAGCCAACTCCACGCCGTTCTTGAACAAAGTACCTGCAGTCGTACCTGGGCCCGACAGCTCAACAATATTGGCTATCTTCACAGTTTGCTGTGCATGCGCGATACCAGTCAAAGCAAGGATGGTTGCAGCTGCAATAGCTTTCAGGGCAGAACGTTTTTTCATGGATGTTTCCTCTTTGTGATTGAACCCCTGAAATTTAATTGCAAACCTCTCCCGAGAAGAAAAAATAGAGGTCGTTTGCGCGATTAACGTACACTCATGTGCGAACAACGAACGCATCACGGGTTTCCCCTGCACACACCATGAGCATTGATAAAAAAGACTGGATTGCTGGACTAGACAAAGGTTTAGCCATCCTGCAAACCTTCGATGAACACACCCCGCGGTTGACTGCGACGCAGGCGGCACAACGGTGTGGCTTAACGCGTACTGCGGCCAGACGCTACTTGCTCACACTGCAGCATCTGGGCTTTGTCGCCACAGACGGCAAATTGTTTTGGCTCACGCCAAAAGTGATGCGACTGGGTCAGTCATACCTAGAGTCGGCACGCTTGCCACGTATCGTGCAACCCTCGCTGCAACGCGTGGCCATGGGTACACAAGAAATATCGTTTGTCGCGGTCCTAGACGACTTTGAATTGGTTTACATCGCGCGCAATGGACAAAACCGCAGCATGAACACCAGCTTCGCGCTAGGCGCTCGAGTGCCTTGTCACCTCACATCGGCAGGTGTCTTGCTTCTCGCACTGCTGGGCGAAGAAACCGTGGACAGTTGGCTGGCCAACCATGAGCTCAAGGCCTTCACGTCACACACCATCACCGATCCCAAACGGATGCGCGCCGAATTAGCCCGCATCCGAGCCCAAGACTGGGCGCTGTCAGAACAGCAGCTTGATCTGGCCTACCGAGGTGTCGCCGTTCCCTTGCGTGATCACAAAGGCAATGTTCAAGCAGCCTTGACTGTGAGCATGCCTATTCATTTCGAGACGTCCAAAGAAGCCGTGAATCGCGTGCTACCCGTCCTGCGAGAAGTGGCGCAGAGCTTGCGGCCTCTGATTTAATAAGCGCCGGTCTTTTGACGAATCTCGTACAGCGTGAGCAATCCACTTGCAACACCACTGAGGGCAATCAAACCCATGCCCATCAACGAGAAATGATCAGGCACATGATCAAAGACCACCCACCCACCCAGCATGGCAAAGCCAATTTGTGAATACATATATGGCATCAAAGCGCCTGCAGGAGATCGTTCAAAAGCCATGATGAGCAAGAAATGGCCGACTGCGCCAGCTAAGCCCATCAGTAACAGCTCCAGAAGAATTCCAGTGTCGACAATGGGGGCCCAAAACCAATAAAGTGGCACTGACGTCAACACTGTACCCACCCACGTTGTGTAGAACTGTGTCGTCATAGCATCTTCGGTGCGTGACATTTTGCTGGTCAGCAACTGAAATACTGTGTTCACAACCACCACAGCTAATGGCATCAACAACGGCCAGCCAAACACATCTGTACCAGGCCGAATGATGATCAGCGTACCTATAAAACCAAGACACACCAACCAAATTCGCCGCACAGAAACATGCTCACCCAGAGTTCTAGCCGAAAGCAATGTGACCAACAGCGGGCCAATCATCACAATAGCCGTGAACTCACCCACAGGCAAAAACTGCAAGCTCAAGAAAGCCAAGCCTGTGACCACGGTCAACAGAACGCCACGCGTGACTTGCTGACGTGGGTTTTGGGTCTTCAACACAGCCCACCCTTTCAAAGGCAGGACCACTGCAGCCGTCAATAAGGCCTGAAAGAAGTAACGCGCCCAAATCGCCATGAGGATGGGCACCACCGTGGTCACATGCTTGGTGGTGGTATCCAACACGGCAAAACACGCCATGGCCATCAGCAACAAGCTGATGCCTAGCACGGCATGATGGGGCTTGGGCCGATGCGTCAAGCGTTCAGTTGCATCTCTAATTCGTGCAACACCTTGTAGCAGGGCAGCACCTGAGCCACGCTCGAATTGGGTTCACGACCTTCTTTGATGGCAGCAAAGAACTCACGGTCTTGCAATTCAATGCCGTTCATCGAGACCGCCACTTTGGACACGTCGATTTGCTCTTCCTTGCCGGTGTACAGATCGTCGTAACGCGCCAAATAAGTGCCGGT
>JACCDU010923720.1_pt1 | contig 14033 bp, 15 predicted proteins | sample 7446081 | NCBI WGS metagenome assembly JACCDU01 (sample SAMN15323447, study PRJNA562643) | freshwater metagenome | isolation source: river surface water | place: USA:Blue River Watershed | collected 2017-08-17 | reverse complement strand
GCATCGGCCATTTCGGTGGCGGGACTTCTCGAACGTTCCGCTGCGGGTGTAATCCCCAAGGGAGCAACCGTGGTCTTGACCGTCACCGGTCACGGCCTGAAGGACCCCTCGTGGGCGCTGCAGAACCCCGACGGTTCGACCGCCTCACCCGAGGTTGTACCCGTTGACATCGCCGAGATCGCCAGCGTTCTGGGTCTTGTCAAGGCACAGGCATGAGCGACCCGCGACTGATTGGTCGCAGCGTCCAGGTCAAGGTTCCCGCAACGACAGCGAACCTTGGTCCCGGCTTCGACACCCTCGGACTGGCACTGTCGTTTTATGACGAAATCACCGCAGAAGTCCGCGAGACCCCGGGCGCAACCGTCACCGTTCACGGTGTCGGCGCCGGTGAAGTCGCAACCGATGAGACGAACCTTGTCGTTCGTGCCGTTGCGTACACCTTTGAAAAGTACGGCCAGCAGATGCCCGGCCTGAACCTGACCTGCGAAAACCGCATCCCGCACGGACGCGGCATGGGTTCGTCGGCTGCGGCAATCGTCGCCGGAATCATGGTGGCCAAGGGCCTGCTCGACGGCATCGTCGACATCGACGCTGACGGCTTGCTCAACCTTGCGAACGATCTCGAAGGACACCCCGACAACGTCGCCCCCGCACTGTTTGGTGGAATGTCGATTGCTTGGGTAACTCCGGAAGGACCGAAGCACAAGAAGCTGACGGTACACCGCGGTGTTTCGTTGCTTGTCGCCGTTCCGCTGGAAACGACAATGTCGACCGCTGTTGCCCGTTCGCTTCAGCCCGACACTGTTCCTCACTCCGACGCCATCTTCAACCTGTCGCGTTCGGCTCTGCTCGTCGCTGCGTTGATTCAAAGCCCCGAACTCTTGCACGCCGCGACCGAGGACAAGCTCCACCAGGATTACCGCGCCGAGGCAATGCCCGAGACCTACGGGCTGATTCAGAAATTGCGTGCGGAAGGTTTCGCTGCCGTAGTGTCTGGTGCCGGCCCCTCGATCTTGGTTCTCAGCGATGACCCTGCGGAACGTAAGCGCGCCGCAGACCTCATTCACGCGAACTCGAACACCCCGTGGGACTGCCTCATGCTCGCGGTGGACTTCAAGGGTGCTACAGTGGTGTCACTGTCCGCTGGTGCTGGCGCCTAGCCAAAACCCGAACAGGTTCTTTCTTTCACTCTCACCCGATGTCGGTTGCACCGACTCGTTCCGGTGAGTGTTATCTCAAGGAGTACCAATGGAAAACGAAAACCCCGTAGCCGTTTCGGCTGACAACACTGAAGCTGCGGCACCCAAGCGCAAGCGTGCGCCTCGCCGTGCTTCCTCGGCAACGAAGGCTGAAGCAGCCAGCGTTGAATCAACCGAGTCGGCCCCCGCCGCAACCGAGTCGGCTTCTGTCGAATCCGCTGCTGGTGCAGAGGCTCCCGCCGAGGTCGCCCGCGCTTCGCGTGGTCGTGGTCGTGGCCGTGGCCGCGGCAAGACCGCAGAAACTGCAACCGAAGCTGCTTCGGAAGGCACGGAACAGTCGGATGCTTCCGGCGACAACGGCGACAGCGCCGAGCCCGCTGCCGAGGGCCAGGAATCGGGTCGCCCCCGTCGCGAGCGCAACCGTCGTTCGCGTGGACGTGGCCGCGACGAAGACTTTGACGGCGAAATCTCGGATGACGATGTCCTGATCCCCGTCGCTGGAATACTCGACATTCTCGACAACTACGCATTTGTGCGCACCGGAGGCTACCTCGCAAGCCCCGCCGACGTGTACGTCGCGCTGGGTCAGGTCAAGAAGTACAACCTGCGCAAGGGCGATGCGATCGTTGGAGCAATCCGTCAGCCTCAGGGCGGCGACTTCCAGAACCGCCAGAAGTACAACGCACTGGCCACAGTCGACTTCATCAACGGCGCAAACCCCGAAGCCGCACTCACCCGCGAAGACTTCGCTGATTTCACCCCCGTGTACGCAACCGAATCTTTGGGACTCGCCGGCGCATTTTCCGGTGTCAAGCGTGGCGAGCGCGTGCTCGTTGACGCTGCCCCTGGTTCGGCTCGCACCTCGGCTCTGATCTCGCTGGTCGACGAAGTTTCGGCCGCGTCGCCCGAATTGCACCTGATGGTGGTTGTGTCCGAGGGTCAGCCCGAAGACGTGACTGCTCTGACGCGCACCGTTCGCGGCGAAGTGAGTGCATCGACCTACGACCGTCACGCTGACGAGCACATCACCGTTGCCGATCTCGCCATCGCACGCGCGAAGCGCCTTGTCGAACAGGGCATCCACGTTGTCGTCATCCTCGACTCGCTGACGCGTGTCGCAAAGGCTCAGCTGTCGGTAATTCAGGGCTCGCGCCCTCTGTCGGAGGGGTCGGTAGACACCGCCGTATTCGCCGCAACCAAGCGCATCTTTGGTGCGGGTCGCTCGTTCGAGACCGGAGGTTCTTTGACCATCATCGCGACGACCGACAACACCACTTCGGGCTTCGCCGGTGCCGTACGCGACGAACTCGTCGACATCGCCACCAGCGTCATCGCACTCTAAGGATCGCCATGTTTTCCTCGATCGAGGGGCTGCTCGCCGAGCACGCCGAACTGCAGACCGTGTTGTCGGATGCCGCTGTGCATTCCGACCCTGCACGGGCTAAAAAGTTGAACCGTCGTTATGCCGAGCTCAACCAGATTGTGGCGGCGCACTCGGACTGGGAAACCACGACGAACGACATCCAGGCCGCACGCGAACTGGCAAAAGACGACCCGGCATTTGCCGAAGAGATTCCTGCACTGGAAGAGCTCGTCGTTCAACAGGCCGAGAAGCTGCGTCGACTGCTGATTCCTCGTGACCCCGATGACGCCCGTGACATCATCATGGAAATCAAGGGCGGCGAAGGTGGCGAAGAGAGCGCGCTGTTCGCGGCCGACCTGTTGCGCATGTACACGCACTATGCGGACTCGCGGGGCTGGCGTGTCGAGATCCTGGACAAGACCGAATCCGATTTGGGCGGTTACAAGGATGTGCAGGTTGCCATCAAGGCGAACGCTTCGGAACCCGCTAACGGTGCGTGGGCTCGCCTGAAGTACGAGGGTGGTGTGCACCGAGTGCAGCGCGTTCCCTCGACCGAATCACAGGGTCGAATCCACACCTCGACCACCGGTGTATTGGTGTTCCCGGAAGTGGACGAGCCCGAAGAGGTCGAAATTCACCAAAACGATTTGCGAATCGACGTGTTCCGTTCCGGTGGCCCCGGCGGGCAGTCGGTCAACACGACGGACTCCGCTGTTCGCATCACCCACGTTCCCACGGGAATTGTGGTGTCGTGCCAGAACGAGAAGAGCCAGATTCAGAACCGTGAATCGGCGATGCGCGTGCTGCGAGCACGACTGTTGGCCCGCCAGCAGGAAGAACTTGCTGCTGTCGCGAGCGACGCCCGCAAGAGCCAGATCCGCGGCATGGACCGTTCCGAACGAATCCGTACCTACAATTTCCCCGAAAACCGCATCGCGGATCACCGCACCGGGTACAAGGCCTACAACCTTGACCAGGTCATGAATGGCGCACTGGATCCCATGATCGAGTCGTGTATCGCGGTGGACGAAGAGGCACGACTTCAGGCTTTGGCCGACAACTCATAGCCGTGACCACGGTCAAGCAGGCAGTTTCGGATCTCGCCGAGCGGTTCGCGTGCGCGGGGATTGCGTCGGCGACCGCCGATGCGGAACTGATTGTCGGTGCCGTCTGCGGGTGGAGCCGTGGCGAGGTAGCGACCCGGGCTTTCATGGGTACCGAGCTCAGCGACGAACAGTGGGACTCGATTTCTGCGTGGTCCGATCGTCGTGCGATGCGTGAACCGCTGCAGCACATCACGGGTTCGGCACCGTTCCGTCACTTGGTCTTGAAGGTCGGACCTGGGGCTCTGGTCCCTCGTCCGGAAACAGAATTGGTCGCCGGCTGGGCTATCGAGGCACTGTTGCAGGTGCCATCTCCGCAACCCATAGCCGTCGACCTGGGTGCAGGCACGGGCGCTTTGGCGCTTGCATTGGCCACCGAAGTCCCCACTGCGACGGTGTATGCCGTTGAGCTTTCGGACGAAGCCCGCCACTGGGCGGCCCAAAATATCGACGAATTCGGGGACGGTCGCGTGACGTTGGTTGCCGCCGACGCCGCGACGGCGTTGACTGAACTCGACGGGACCGTCGATGTGGTGGTCACGAATCCGCCATACATTCCTGACTCCCAAATTCCCGCAGATTCCGAGGTCTCGCTGCACGACCCCGACATGGCGTTGTATGGGGGACCCGACGGTCTCAGGGACATCCGCAGCTTTGTCGCTCGTGCGTTTCAGCTGTTGCGTCCCGGTGGAACACTCGTGTTAGAGCACGGTGACGATCAATCCGAGGCGGTCACACGCATCGCGCGAGACGCCGGTTTCCGCCTTGTTGCCGCTCAGACTGATCTGCTGCACAGAGAGCGTGCCATCACCGCCGTTCGGTAAGCCGACGCCGCTAGACTGACCACGATGTCAACGACCTACAACTGTTCCGATTCGGCCGAGCTGCTGAAGGGCATGCGCATGGCCCGAATGTCGATCGGTCGCGGCGAACTTATCGTTCTTCCGACCGACACCGTGTACGGTGTGGGCGCTGATGCTTTCCGCCCCGAGGCCGTAGCCAGGCTGTTGGAGGCGAAGGGTCGTGGTCGCCAGTCTCCGCCGCCCGTTTTGGTCCCCGGTATTCCCACGCTGACCGCGCTGACGGAAACAGTGACCCCCGAAATTGAAGCACTGGCCCAGGAATTCTGGCCGGGCGGACTCACCATTGTGGTGCCGGCCCGCAGCACCCTGAATTGGGATTTGGGTGACTCGCACGGAACTGTGGCTGTCCGAATGCCTGCCAACCCGATCGCGTTGGAACTGCTGAGCGAAACGGGGCCCCTCGCCGTGTCGAGCGCAAACCTGTCGGGTGAACCAGCCGCGTTGACGTGCGATGAAGCTCGGGATTATCTGGGTGACTCGGTCGCCGTGTACCTGGATGCGGGGGAGTCGTCGGGTTCACGCAGCGGTTCCACCATCGTGGACGCCACACCCACGCTGACGGGTGGGTTGGTGCGCATCCTGCGTGACGGCGTTATTCCCCGTGACGCGATTCGGGAACTTCTCGGCCAGATCGACGAGGCCTAACGTGCTGCTGTACATCATGATCGGCCTGGTTTCGGCCATTGTCAGTTTCGGTGCATCACGGTTGTTGCTCAGATTGGCGCACAAATACCGGATTTATCCCGGAATCCGTGAACGCGATGTGCACTCGACGCCGATTCCACGACTCGGTGGGATCGCAATTGTGTTGGGTCTGCTGGTTGGTATCGCGGTAGCGAGCGGGATCCCCAAGTTTGCGCCCGTGTTCATCGACCCGCTGCCCATTTTTGGTCTGACCATTGCGGTTTTGCTGATGGCCGTCGTCGGTGTGCTTGACGACCTCTATGACCTCGACTGGATGCTCAAACTGGGTGCGCAGCTGTTGTCGGCGGGAATTATCGCCTGGTGCGGTATCCAGATCGTGAGTTTGCCGTTCAAACAGATTTTGTTGCTGTCACCGGGGATGTCCCTCGTCATCACGGTCATCGGTGTGGTGCTTGTGATGAACGCAATTAACTTCATCGACGGTCTTGACGGCCTCGTTGCCGGCGTAACTCTGATTGCAGGCGCTGTCTTTTTCGTCTACTCCTATCTGTTGGCCACGGGTCCCGGACACACCCTGTATTTCAACCTTGCCAGCATGCTGACCGCCGTTCTGTGTGGTTCCATCATCGGATTTTTGCCCATCAACTGGCATCCCGCAAAAATGTTCATGGGCGATTCCGGCGCTCTGGTCATCGGCCTCATCATGGCCGCGTCCTCGATTTCCGTCACTGGTCAGGTCGACCCCGCCATCATCATGCCCGGTCAGCTGATTCCCGCGTTTATTCCATTGGCGTTGCCGCTGGCGGTGTTGGTTATTCCACTGGTGGACTTTGTGTGGGCCGTCACCCGTCGCGTCACCGCGGGACGTTCACCCTTTGCCGCTGACCGTAAACACCTCCATCACCGACTGCTCGACATGGGGCACACTCATTTCCAGGCAGTGTTGATTCTCTATGCGTGGACAGCGGTTGTCGCCGTCGGAGTTTTCCTGTTCATGTTTGTGCCCGCTCGTGTGGCTGTCATCGTGCTCGTCGTGGGACTCATCACGACGACGGTTCTCACCATCCTGCCGTTGGGTCGCAAGACCACAATTTCCGAAACAGAGGACTTCGAATGACTCAGCCGACCACCACCGAGCTTGCGCGCCGCGCCTTGATCACTGCACTGCGCTGGGGAGGGCTCGTTTCTCTGGCAATCGCGGTAATTGGGGGAGTCATCAGCTGGTTCGTCGCCGAGTGGAGCGGAGTATGGGGTGCCCTCATCGGATCTGGTGTCGGGTTTGTGTTCCTCGGCTTCACTGCGGTCAGTATTTTGCTGGGATTCAAGGTCTCGGGCGGCTCTCTGGTGAGCGGCGCCTTCTTTGGTGTGGTTTTGGGCGGCTGGCTTCTGAAATTTGCACTGTTCCTCGTCGTAGCGTTCGCCATAAACGATTCAACGGTCGTTGACGAAAAAGTGGCCTTTGTCTCGTTGATCGCCGCCGTGATTGGTGCGCTGACCAGCGACGTACTCGCCATCAATCGTGCACGAATCCCCGTCGTCGACATGCTAGGCTAGACCCGATTGATGCCCTCGCCGCGCTGTAAGGCGCCCCGAACCAGGAGACAACGCTGTTCATGACTGCCAGCTCCGCCTTGCTCGCTGCCGAGAGTGAATCCACCGGCGTTCAGTTCCACGCCCCGTCAATCTGGGAGTTTTACCCCGAAGCGATTCTGTTCGCGGACACTCCATTCGAGATGAACCGAATCATGATCATCCGCATGATCATGATTGCAGTCTTGGTCCTCGTATTCTGGCTCGGCACTCGCCGCATGACGGTCGTTCCCGGCCGCTTCCAGGGACTCATCGAAATGTCACTCGACCTCGTTCGCGTCAACATCGCCGAGGACCTTCTGGGCAAGAAGGATGGTCGCCGTTTCCTTCCCCTGCTCACCACAATCTTCTTCCTGGTGCTGTTCCTCAACATCACCGGTATCGTCCCCGGTTTCAACATCGCGGGTACCTCGGTAATCGGCATCTCGCTGGTGCTTGCCGTGGCTTCGTACATTGCCTTCATTTATGCAGGTTTGCGCAAGCACCCCGCAGCATTCGTCCGTAACGCGCTGTTCCCGCCCGGAGTTCCGCCGGCGTTCTACATCGTTGTGACCCCGATCGAGTTCATTTCGACCTTCGTTCTGCGCCCCGTCACCCTGACGCTGCGACTCCTCATGAACATGGTCGTTGGACACCTCCTGCTCGTCCTGATGTTCGCGGGAACGCACTTCCTGTTCTTCGGTGACACAGCATGGGCCGTGAAGTCGCTCGGACTGGGCACGCTCGCTTTCGGCATCGTCTTCTCGCTGTTCGAAATCCTGGTCGCAGTACTCCAGGCATACGTTTTCACCCTTTTGACCGCCGTCTACCTCCAGCTCGCGCTGGCGGAAGAACACTAAACCCCCGATTCACCTCGAATCACCAACGGAAGGAAACCCCATGGTTCTCGCAGAACTCACAGGTAACATCGCAACCGTCGGCTACGGTCTCGCAGCCATCGGCCCCGCAATCGGCGTAGGTATCGTCGTAGGCAAGACCATCGAGTCGGTTGCTCGCCAGCCTGAACTCCAGGGTCGTCTCACGGTTCTCATGTACATCGGTATTGCATTCACCGAAGCACTCGCCTTCGTGGGTATCGCAACCGGCTTCATCTTCAGCTAAGAAAGTCACCCATGCTCAACGCACTCGTTTGGGCGTCGGAAGCTACTGAACCGACACCCAACCCGCTGATTCCAGCGGTGTATGACATTGTTTGGTCGGTTATTCCGTTCGCCATTGTCCTGTTCCTGTTCTGGAAGATTGTTCTTCCTCGCATGCAGGCAACTCTGGACGAGCGCGCCGAGAAGATCGAGGGTGGCATTGCGCTGGCCGAGAACGCTCAGGCAGAAGCCCAGGCCGCTCTTGAACAGTACAACCAGCTCCTCGCCGAGGCTCGCGCCGAAGCAGCAGATATCCGCGACAAGGCACGCGCCGAAGGTGGCGTAATCCTCGCGGAACTGCGCGACCAGGCCACCGCTGACGCTCAGGCAATCACGGCCAAGGCACACGCAACAATCGAAGCCGAGCGTCTGGCCGCAATCCAGTCGCTGCGCGCCGAAGTTGGCACTCTGGCTCTCGACCTCGCAGGTCGCGTTATCGGCGAGCACGTCGCCGACGACAAGAAGGCATCTGCACTGGTTGACCGCTACCTCGCCGACCTCGAATCGACTGGGAAGAAGAAGTAAATGGGTAGTGCAACACGAGTAGCAGTTGATTCGGCTCGCGCCGAGCTCGCTGGCACCACAGCAGTAAAGCACGCGACCGGTGTCGCAATTCTTGCTGCTGGCCGTGCAATTGGAGAGAACGCTGCGCTTCGTGCTGCTCTGGCCAACCCGGTCGCCGACTCGAAGGCCAAGCAGGATCTTGTTACTGCCGCATTCGCCGGTGCCGACAAGGTTGCGCTCACGCTTCTGAAGTCCCTGGTGGCACACCGCTGGTCCAGCGGTGACGATCTGCTCGCCGGTATCGAAGAAATCGGCATCCGTGCCGTTGCTTCGTCGGCAAAGGCCGGAACCGAGGCGGAGCTCTTTGCTTTCGGTCGCGCCGTTGCCGCAAACCCCGATCTGGAACTCGCTCTGGCATCCAAGCGTGGTGACGCGACGGCGCGTCGTGCGCTGGCCACTGCCGTGCTGGGCTCCGCATCGCCGGCAACCACCGAAATCGTCGCACACCTGGTCAGCCAGCCTCGCGCTCGCCGCCCTCGCGTGCTCATCGATTTTGCTGAGCGCACCGTGGCCGATCAGTCGGGCCGTGGAGTGGCAACCGTCACCTCCGCAACCACGCTGTCCAAGAAGCAGATCGACCGTGTCGCCGCGATTCTGTCGGCTAAGTACGGTCGCGATCACCACATCGATGTCATCGTTGACGACGCAATCGTCGGCGGACTTCACATCAACGTCGGAAACGACACTATTGACGCGAGCATCCGTTCGCGCCTTACCGAACTCTCCTCGAAACTAGCCAGCTAGCGCTGGCCACACCTATTAGGGAAGAACATGGCTGAACTCACAATCAACCCGGACGAAATCCGCAAGGCGCTGAGCGCGTTCGCAAAGTCGTACGAGCCTTCGAAGGCAAAGTCGACCGAAGTCGGACACGTCATTGACGCCGGTGACGGTATTGCACACGTCGAGGGCCTGCCCAGCGTTATGGCAAACGAGCTCATTCGTTTCGCTGACGGCACTTTGGGCCTCGCACTGAACCTCGATGAAAACGAGATCGGTGTTGTGGTTCTCGGTGAGTTCACCGGAATCGAAGCAGGCCAGGAAGTCTTCCGCACCGGTGAGGTTCTCTCCTCTCCTGTTGGTGACGGGTTCCTCGGCCGTGTTGTTGACCCCCTGGGTAACCCCATCGACGGTCTGGGCGACATCAAGGCTGAAGGCCGCCGCGCACTCGAGCTTCAGGCTCCCGGCGTTATGGCCCGTAAGTCGGTTCATGAACCTCTGCAGACCGGTATCAAGGCAATCGACGCCATGATTCCCGTCGGTCGTGGACAGCGTCAGCTAATCATTGGTGACCGTCAGACCGGTAAGACTGCAATCGCCATCGACACCATCATCAACCAGAAGGCCAACTGGGACTCGGGCGACGTCAACAAGCAGGTTCGCTGCATCTATGTCGCGATCGGTCAGAAGGGTTCGACCATTGCTGCCGTTAAGGGCGCACTGGAAGACGCCGGCGCAATGGAATACACCACCATTGTTGCTGCACCCGCATCAGACCCCGCAGGTTTCAAGTACCTCGCTCCCTACACCGGTTCGGCCATCGGTCAGCACTGGATGTATGGCGGCAAGCACGTCCTCATCATCTTCGATGACCTGTCGAAGCAGGCCGAGGCTTACCGTGCTGTTTCGCTCCTCCTGCGCCGCCCGCCGGGACGTGAAGCATACCCCGGTGACGTTTTCTACTTGCACTCGCGTCTGCTCGAGCGTTGTGCAAAGCTCTCGGACGAGCTGGGTGCCGGTTCGATGACGGGTCTTCCCATCATCGAGACCAAGGCCAACGACGTTTCGGCATACATTCCCACCAACGTGATTTCGATCACCGATGGCCAGATCTTCCTGCAGTCCGACCTGTTCAACGCCAACCAGCGTCCCGCTGTTGACGTGGGTATCTCGGTGTCGCGTGTTGGTGGTGACGCCCAGGTCAAGTCAATCAAGAAGGTCTCGGGTACGTTGAAGCTCGAACTGGCTCAGTACCGTTCGCTCGAAGCATTCGCAATGTTCGCATCGGACCTCGACGCTGCCAGCCGCCGTCAGCTCGCACGTGGTGCCCGCTTGACCGAGCTTCTGCGCCAGCCTCAGTACTCGCCGTACCCCGTCGAAGAGCAGGTTGTGTCGATTTGGGCTGGTACCAAGGGCAAGCTCGACGAGCTCGAGGTCACCGACGTGCTGCGTTTCGAGAAGGAGCTCCTCGAGCACCTGCGTCGCAACACCGACATCCTCGACACCCTGCGCAGCACCAACGTCTTGGACGACAAGACCGAGGCATCGCTCGAGAAGGAAATCGAAAAGTTCCAGAAGACGTTCGTTTCCGGTGCAGCCGGTGGCGTTCAGGCCGGAACTGAAGAGTTCGAGGCTATGCCCGCTGGTGACATCAAGCAGGCGAAGATCGTCAAAGAGCGCAAGCGCAAGTAATTAGAGATACGAGAGGAGGAGAACCATGGGAGCGCAGCTTCGCATCTACAGGCAGAAAATTAAGTCTGCCCAGACGACGAAGAAAATCACGCGTGCAATGGAGCTCATCTCTGCCTCGCGTATTCAGAAGGCTCAGGCCCGCCTGACTTCGGCGGCACCGTACTCGCAGGCTCTGACCCGCGCTGTATCGGCCGTCGCAACCGGTTCGAATGTTGATCACCCGTTGACCACCGAAGCGCCCAACGCGCGTCGTGCGGCTGTCGTAGTGTTCACTTCGGACCGTGGTCTCGCGGGAGCCTTCTCGTCGCAGGTAATGCGCGAGAACGGCGAACTGACCGAGCGTCTGACGCGTGAAGGCAAAGAGATTGTCTACTACTTGGTGGGTCGCAAGGCTGTGCAGTACTTTGCATTCCGCCAGCGTGCCTCTGAACAGCAGTGGATGGGTTCCAGCGACCGTCCCGAGGTGGAAACAGCTCAGGAAATCGCTACTGCACTGATCGAACACTTCGTGAAGCCCTACGAAGAAGGTGGTGTCGATGAAATTCACATCGTTCACAACCAGTTCGTGAGCCTCGTGTCGCAGGTTCCTCAGGTCGTCCGACTGCTTCCCCTCGAGGTTGTTGAAGCCGACGAGTACCCCGCATCGAACGAAGTTCTTCCCCTGTACGAATTCGAGCCCCACGGTTTTGAAGTTTTGGATGCATTGCTTCCCGCCTTCATCGAGAACCGTATTTTTGCCGCGATGCTGTCGTCTGCTGCCGCAGAGCACGCCGCGCGTCAGAAGGCTATGAAGAGCGCGACGGACAACGCCGACAAACTCATTCAGCAGTACACCCGCCTCGCGAACAACGCTCGTCAGGCCGAAATTACCCAGCAAATTTCCGAGATCGTCGGCGGCGCCGACGCACTGGTCTCGGCGAAGTAACCAGAAAAAAGGACAACCATGGCTGCTAAGAAGACCACGACCAAGTCCGGCGTGGGCCGTATCGCCCGCGTCACCGGTCCCGTTGTTGACATCGAGTTCCCGCACGACGCGATTCCCGGTATCTACAACGCTCTCCAGACCACCTACACCCTGGGCGAAGAGACCATCACTCTGACGCTCGAGGTTGCACAGCACCTCGGCGACGACCTTGTTCGTGCCATCGCACTGAAGCCCACCGACGGTCTGGTGCGTGGCCAGGAAGTCACCGACACTGGTGCACCCATCTCGGTGCCCGTTGGTGATGTCACCAAGGGTAAGGTTTTCAACGTTCTGGGTGAGGTCCTCAATGGCGATGGCACCATCGAGGTGTCCGAGCGTTGGCCCATTCACCGCACGCCTCCCGCATTCGACCAGCTCGAGTCAAAGACTCAGCTCTTCGAAACCGGTATCAAGGTCATCGACCTCCTGACCCCCTACGTCCAGGGTGGGAAGATTGGTCTGTTCGGTGGTGCTGGTGTGGGTAAGACCGTTCTTATCCAGGAAATGATCCAGCGCGTTGCCCAGGACCACGGTGGTGTGTCGGTATTCGCCGGTGTTGGTGAGCGTACCCGTGAAGGTAACGACCTCATCCACGAAATGGAAGAAGCTGGCGTCTTCGACAAGACCGCCCTCGTCTTCGGCCAGATGGACGAGCCGCCGGGAACCCGTCTGCGCGTCGCACTGTCAGCTCTGACCATGGCGGAGTACTTCCGTGACGTGCAGAAGCAGGACGTTCTGTTGTTCATCGACAACATCTTCCGTTTCACTCAGGCAGGTTCCGAAGTATCGACCCTTCTGGGCCGTATGCCTTCGGCTGTGGGTTACCAGCCCAACCTCGCCGACGAAATGGGTCTGCTCCAGGAGCGCATCACCTCGACCCGCGGTCACTCGATTACGTCGCTGCAGGCCATCTATGTGCCCGCCGATGACTACACCGACCCCGCACCCGCGACCACCTTTGCCCACCTCGACGCCACCACGGAACTCAGCCGTGAAATCGCGTCGAAGGGTCTGTACCCCGCAGTGGACCCGCTGACCTCGACGAGCCGTATCCTCGACCCTCGTTACATCGGCACCGACCACTACCGTGTTGCAACCACCGTCAAGGCGATCCTGCAGAAGAACAAGGAACTTCAGGAAATCATCGCCATCCTCGGTGTCGACGAACTGAGCGAGGAAGACCGCATTACCGTTTCGCGTGCGCGTCGTATCCAGCAGTTCCTGTCACAGAACACCTACATGGCGAAGAAGTTCACCGGTGTTGAAGGTTCGACCGTGCCCCTCAAGGACACCATCGAGTCGTTCGACGCAATTGCCAAGGGTGAGTTCGACCACGTTGCAGAGCAGGCGTTCTTCAACGTTGGTGCTATCTCGGATGTTGAAGAGAAGTGGGCTCAGATTCAGAAGGAAAACGGCTAAACATGGCTGTTCTGACTGTTCGCGTCGTCGCCTCGGACCGTGAGGTCTGGGCCGGCGAAGCCAACATGGTTGTCGCTCGCACCAGCGAGGGCGAACTGGGTGTCCTTCCCGGTCACGAGCCCTTCCTCGGTGTGTTGGCTGCCGCAGGCGAGGTTCGCATTCACACGGCTGACGATGGCATCATTGTCGCCAATGCTGAGGGCGGCTTCCTGTCGGTCGAGCACAACACCGTGATGGTTGTCGCACGCCAGGCGGCATTGGCCGAATAGTGCTTCTGCTGCTTCCACCTTCGGAAACTAAGGTTCAGGGCGGGGTACCGGGTAGAACCGGTTACCCCGCCTTATCTTTTCCCCAACTCGATCCGATTCGCCACGAGGCGGCGGATGCTCTGGCCCACATTTCGAGGACTGATCCGTCTGCTGCAGCCCGCATGTTGAAGTTGGGTCCCAAGTCGGTGTCCGAGGTGGAACACAATCTCTCATTGGATACAGGAGTGCTGTTGCCGGCCCTCAAGCGCTACACGGGTGTCCTGTATGCCGAGACGGGCGCCGCCGATTGGATGGCCGACCAGTGGTCGTGGGCCAACGAGCACGTTGTCGTTCAATCGAGCCTGTGGGGCCTTATTCGTGCGGGGGATTCCATTCCGGCGTATCGACTGTCAGCGAGCTCTCGTCTCGGTGGCCTGTCAATGACGGCTCGGTGGTCGTCCGCTGTGTCGGAAGTTTTGGCGGGCGCCGGAAGTAGGTGGATCCTGGATGCGCGCAGCGGCGGG
>JACCDU010187122.1_pt1 | contig 14043 bp, 12 predicted proteins | sample 7446081 | NCBI WGS metagenome assembly JACCDU01 (sample SAMN15323447, study PRJNA562643) | freshwater metagenome | isolation source: river surface water | place: USA:Blue River Watershed | collected 2017-08-17 | reverse complement strand
CTCATGGCACCAATTCCCCAAGCGCCATGTAACTTTGGAACTATGACTTTGCCTACCTCATCTTGGCGATGTAATGAATGCCCACTAGTTGCGATATGGTAAATTGATATACCAGCACCTGCCAAAATATTTGTAATCAAGAATATTAGAGGTGATTTAGTGTGCACCAATACTATAAATGTAATTGCAACAACTGTTGAGCCTATTTGCAAAGATTTTTTTGCGCCAATAGTGTGAACAATTTGTCCACCAATTAACAACATAATAATTGAACCAATAGAGGCAGCACTTAGTAGAGTGCCAAAGGTTCCGTTATTAATAGCTAAATTTGCCTTTAGATCTGGAGTTCGTGGGGCAAGTGACATAATTGAAATACCAAATAGAAAAAATATTGCACTTAGGTAAGTATTCTCTTTTTTAGAAAATATTGATTTATCGAAGTTTTTCAAAAGAGCAAACTCGCAAGCTCACTTCTAGCTTTGATTAATCTAGGATCTGTTGGATCAACTAGATTAAATAGTTGAATCAAATGTGCTTTGGCCTTATCTCTATCCTCTGCTTGAAAGTTCTTAATTGATCTAAGAAGCCGATCAAATGCGGCTTGATTATTTCCTGAGGCAATCTCAATATCTGCACACATTAATTGGCTAGTTAAATCATTTTCTTTAGCATTTTTTAAAACCAACTCAGGGTCTAGGCCATCTATTCTGAGCATTAAGTTAACTTGGGCAAGACCAATTGTTGCAACTGGATCATTTGGCTTGCGTTTAAGCCATGACTCATATGCAGTTTTTGCCGCTTTGTAATCACCTTTTTCCATTGCAGCATAAGCAGCTTGCTCCTCTGGCTCCATGGGAATTTCAGTCGGGCCCTCTGGCGCCTGGCCAACTCCTTTTTGAGATGCTAGCTCTAGCAGTTTATTAATAACTAATCTGACCTGATCTATCGGAGGTACTGATTCAAATAATGGTAGTAATTGCTCTGCAACAATTGCGATTGCAATTGGAACAGCCTTAACCTGTAATGCTTGAGCTACCTGCGGCTGGCTATCTACATCTACAGTTCCAAGTAACCAACTTCCATTATCAGCACTTTCTAACTTACCTAGAGTCTCTAGTATTTCTTTAGATTGTGAGCTTCTAGGTGACCAGCAAAGCAAAACAACAACTTTTTCTTTGGATTTAGCGACAAACTCAGAAACTAAATTTTCTTGAGTTACCGCAACTCCTGGCATAGGAGTATCTGAAGGGGCAGGTTTTTTTAATGTTGATAAATCAAATGCATTACCAAAATTTGCTCCACCCTTTGGTGGAATTGCTCGATTAAAACTCATTTTCCAACAACCACTCCAGAATCCATTCGGTAAGGTAGAACCTTCTCAATATAATCTTGAGTTGCAAAATCTAGCCCAACATCGCGACCCAACTTCTCACCTAAGTACCATCTATTCTCTAAAACTTCATGAAATAGCTGGGCTGGTTCAACTCTGCCCTTTAATTCCTCAGGGACCTGATTTACAACCCGCTTAAATACATCAGATAGCCACTGCTTAACCACAATTGCATGAGGTGTGCTGGGTGGGAACTCACGTGCTTTATATCGATCATATGATGCAAGTAGCCGCTTTGCTTGCAACTCTTCAGCTTGTAATCCCATTAACTCTTCTAATCTATTTGCATGATACCTAGCTGCAACTAATTTAGGTTGAAATTTAATAGTTCCTTTATCACCAGTTGTAGTTACCTCTACCTCTTCAACGGCAAAACCAAGATCTTGTAGCGATCTCATGGCACGCTCAACTGCTTGTCGATCGGAGGCATCTAATATCTGTGGCTCCTTTAGCATCTTCCATAATCTTCGATATCTTCTTATAACCCCATCAGATGCTCTTACCGGATTAATATCCTTAGATAAAACACCAGCAGATGCTAAATCCTCTAACTCAGCTGCCACATTAAAGTGCGCAAGTTCCAGATCATGCTCTCGCTGACCATCACTTAGGGATTTTTGAAACTCACCAGTTTCAGCATCAACAAGGTAGGCCGCAAAATCATTCGCATCTCTTCTAAATAAGGTATTTGAAAGTGAGCAATCTCCCCACCAAAAACCAAGTAGATGCATTCTTACCAACAAAAGTGCTAAAGCATTTGCCATATTTAAAATTTCAGTAGGAGTAACCGCTCCACTTAAAATTACTCGGTACGGTAATGAGTACGGTAAGTACTTTGTTACTAACGCTGCGGGTAATTCATTGCCATCACTATCAACTCTGCCTTCAATAACTGCAACTGGTTCAACACAAGGTGCAGTACGCTGATTTAAATCCCTAAGCAATGTGTACTCCCGGTTTGCAAACTCCGGCACCGTTTCTTTAACAGCAAATATCTCACTATTGCTCTTGTTTGGATTTGATCTAATTAATCGGACAACATGTCGAGAGATACCTCGCATAGAGGTTAGAAGTTCATCCTCTGGCCAGTTCTCAAGTGGTTTATCCCAAGGCAGATTTGCCAAGGTGGCAATCTCCTCACCCAACCCTTTGATTCTTAGCCCACTCATACCCTTATTCTCCCTTATTTAACTTCTACGCTCTAATCAATACGGTAAGTAATAGCCAAAAAGATGGATAAAATTAGATTATGGCGATATTTGGTAAACCAAGAATTAGTTCCAAACTTTCAACGCTGCGTCGAAGTAAAAGCGCAAGTAAGGCCCGAGAAGATTTAGGCAAAAAAGGTAAACCAGTAGATACCAGTCATCCATTTTATTTTGGCTTTATGGTGACAGCTGGCGCCCTGGTAGCTTTCACGGTTCTTCAAGCTTTAGCCTCTGCCAGCGCTGTATTTATATTAATAATCGTCTCACTATTTTTAGCTGCTGGTTTAAATCCAGCAGTTCTGTTTTTCCAAAATCGGGGATTAAATCGAGCAAGCTCAGTCGGTGCGGTAATGGGATTAGTCCTTTTATTTGTTGCAGTATTTATTGCAATTGCAGTACCACCTCTTGTGGATCAAGGAAATCAGCTAATAGATAATGCCCCTCAATTAGTTAAAGATTTAAACAATAATGCCTTTATAAATGATCTAAATAATAGATATGGAATTATTGATTCACTTGAGAATAAGATTGATTCAGTTATTAAAGATGGGCAATTCGCAATCACTGCTTTTGGTGGTGTAATCGGAGTTGGTAAGGCAGTAGTTTCTGGCCTAGTTTCCTCACTAACAATTTTAGTATTAACACTTTATTTCCTAGCTTCACTGCCGCAAGTAGTAAATATCGGTCTACAGTTTGTGCCAGGTACCAGAAGAGATCGAATCTCAAAATTAGTCAATGCAATTGTGACTAGAGTCGGTTCATTTGTTGGTGGCCAGGCAATAATTGCATCTTTAGCAGCAGTTTTTATTTTAATTATGGGATTAATCATCGGTATGCCATATACCGGACCACTAGCCATGGTTGTTTTGATTTGCGGGTTTATTCCATTAATTGGTCATTTTATTGGAATGGGAATAGTAACTTTAGTTTCATTAACTAAATCACCAGCTACTGCCATTATTGCTTTATCTGCTTATATTATTTATGTTCAGATTGAAAATTATGTGATCACGCCAAAAATAATGCGTAAATCTCTAGCAATTCCAGGTTTAGTCACAATTATTGCCGCTTTACTTGGCACATCTCTACTTGGATTAGTTGGCGGCTTACTTGCAGTACCGATTGCAGCTGCAGTTTTGCTAATTATTGATGAGGTTGTTTTTCCAAGAGCACAACAATCTTAAAACTCTGTAGGTAGTGGTAATTTATTTGGAGCAATAACCCGCACAATCTCACTTAATACAAGGTGAACCATTGGCTCTCCTACCCAAAGGTGTTTTGCACCAGATACATCAATCTGCTTTAAGTTTGAAATTTTTGAAAATCTCAATTTTGCTTCTGCAGGTTTTAGGTAATCATCATGCTCTGGAATTAGAGCTGTAATCATCCGCCCATCCTTAACCCAAAACTCTAGATCTTCATCTGTAGTTGATAACAAGGGTGGACTCAGCAGGATTAACTGCTTAATTCTTTTATCTCTGGCATATTGAAGTGCCAACTCTGTACCAAATGACCAGCCAATTACATAGAGATCTTTTACATTTAATTTATCAAAACAGTAATCAATTGCTGCTAATACATCGAGTTTCTCAGATTTGCCCTGATCAAACTCTCCCTCACTTTGACCAGCCTCACTTTTTGTTCCACGGGTATTAAATCTAATAATCTGAATACCTGCCATAAATGGCAATCTATTTGCTGCCTTCTTATAAATGTGCGAATCCATCATTCCGCCCCCTGATGGATTGGGGTGAAGCATAAGTAGAGAACCTGATATCTCACTCTTGGGAGTTGCCACCTCACCAATTAAATTAAGCCCATCGCTGGTGTGGATAGTGATCGCACTTCGATCAGCAGGCAAAATAGTTGAAGGTCGGATTAACTCTGACATGAAAAAGAGTTTACTCTTACCCCATGAGCACAAACGCCACCTTTGAAAAGTTTGACCCTAGAACTGGACAAGTGCTTGCTTCATATAAGAATTTTTCTCAGGATGAAGTCTTTGAGGTTGTTGAGCGAGCACATGATGCAGCAGTTAGATGGCATGAGTTTGGTTTTACCGCTCGTAAGCGTGCGCTAATTAAATGGGCAACTTATATATCCAAAAATCAAAAAGAGATTGCAAAACTTATAGCAGATGAGTGCGGAAAACCTATAGGGGATGCAACTCTTGAAGTTTCAATTGCAATCGATCATATTGCTTGGGCAGCTAAACATGCTCAACAGATTATGCGAAAGCAAGATCGTCCATCTGGATTACTAATGTTTAACATGAAGGCTCAAGTGCAAAGATCTCCCCTTGGAGTAATTGGAGTTATTGGTCCATGGAACTATCCAATTTTTACTCCCATGGGTTCTATTGCTTACGCACTTGCTGCTGGTAATGCTGTTGTTTTTAAACCATCAGAGTTCACACCTGGTGTGGGTAAATGGATAGGTGATTCTTTTGCGCAGGTTGCTCCATTTGAAAATATTCTAACTACTGTAACTGGATTACCAGATACTGGAAGAGCTTTAACTCAATCAAGAGTTAATAAAGTTTCATTTACTGGATCAACCAGAACTGCAAAAAAAGTTGCTGCAAGTTGTGCAGAAGCTATGATTCCAGTTGTCTTAGAGTGTGGTGGAAAAGATCCAGTAATAGTTGCTAAAGATGCCGATATTAAACTAGCAGCTGAGTACACACTTTGGTCTGCCATGGCTAATGCAGGGCAATCGTGTATTGGTGCTGAGCGAGTATATGTTGTTGAATCAGTCGCCGATGAATTTATTAAAACTATAACAAAAATGGCTAGAGATATTGAGGTTGGTAAAGATTATGGGCCTGCAACCATGCCATCACAATTGAAAGTAATTCAATCTCATTTGGATGATGCAACAGAAAAGGGTGCAAAGTTTTTAGTTGGCGGAAATGACTCAGTAAAGGGTGCTTTTGTTGAGCCTGTGATTATGGTTGATGTACCAGAGAATTCAACGGCAATGACCGAAGAAACTTTTGGCCCAACCCTTGCAATAAACAAGGTGACAAATACCGATGAAGCAATTCGATTATCAAATGCCAGCAGTTATGGACTTTCTGCAGCAGTATTTTCAAAGCGCGACGGTGAAAAAATTGCAGCACAACTTGCCTGCGGAATGGTTTCTATTAATTCAGTGTTTTTGTTTGCAGCAGTGGCCTCAGTGCCTTTTGGTGGAGTAAAAAATTCTGGCTACGGTCGCATCCACGGTGCTGAAGGTATGCTGGAATACACATACGCACGAACAGTTGTTAAAACTCGATTTAAAATTCCACTGAAATTCACATCTTTTAAGAGGACAAAGTTTTCGGAAAAAGTATTAACTACTTTGATAAAAAGATTACACGGTAGAGGTAAAACTAAGTAAGGCTAGTAGGTTGCTCTGCCACCTGAAATATCAAATGTAAAACCAGTAGTAAATGAACAAGCCTTAGATCCCATAAATGCAATTATCTCTGCAACCTCATTTGGCTCACCTAACCTACCTGCAGGGATTTTAGAAATCATATAATCCAAAGTTTCCTTGGCGGTATTAATATTTATCGGTGTTGCAATAACTGCAGGTGCTAGAGCATTAATAGTTATTCCATCAGTTGCAACCTCTTTAGCCACACCTTTAACAAATCCAATTAATCCTGATTTAGCAGTGTTGTATGGCGCCATTTTTGGGTTTCCTTCTTTGCCCGCAATCGATGCGACCTGAACAATTCGACCATATTTTTGTTTCTTCATGATAGGCAATACTGATTGAGTTAACCAAATTGCTCCAAATAAATTAACAGCCACTACTTTCTGAAAATCATCCCAGTTTATTTCTTCAACAAATTTTCCAGTTGGGCCTGGATAACCAGCACAATTAATCAATGCATCAATTCTTTTGTCTTTGCTGACAGTCTGAGAAATGAAATCAGTAATGCCTTTTTGATTCGATATATCAAGTACAGCACTTTCAGCTTTTCCGCCAAGTTTTAAAATACTTGCTACGGTCTCGTCCACGCCAAGTTGATTCAAATCAACGCATATAACTTTTGCACCTCTAGATGCAATTAACTCTGCAGCAGATCTACCAATACCACTTGCTGCGCCAGTAACTACTACAACTTGACCTTCATATGAGGTTTTCTCAAACGCTATATTGTCACTCATTATTATCCGATTATACTTGCCTAACAGTTGAATCTAAAATTTTTGAATGGAGCATCATGGCATCTTGGCCAAGCACGCGTGATCCAAAAGGTCCAATGAAGCGCTCAATTGGAATACTTAATAAACAAAAAATTCAATCCCAGGATTCAGATGGCTTACCAGAGTCGGCTAAAAGATTTGCTGATGGTTCAAGGTACAAAATAGAAATACCTTCAGTTGAAGGCCCGGCTGCATTCAAAACAGTTATTGAAGAAGCTAAGAAACATAAATTAATCATCCATCGTATTTCCCAGGGTTCTGGAATTATGATGCAGACAGATGAAGAAATTAAGCAAATGGTTTCACTTGGCAAAAAAGAAAAAATTGAGGTTTGTTTATTTGTAGGGCCAAGAGCATCTTGGGATATTGGAAAGCAAGTTTCAGCCTCAGCAGGTGTAATTGCATCTCCGACACTTCGTGGAAGCGATCAACTTAGATTTGCCCTAGAGGATGTAATTCATGGAGTAAATCTTGGACTTAGAAGTGTTTTGGTTGGAGATCTAGGTTTACTTAAGGTTTTAGGAAATGCAAAGTTAAAAGGTGACTTACCTAAAGATCTGATTTTAAAGACTTCGGTTGCATTGGTTTGTAATAATCCAGCAACTGCAGCATTACTAGAGGATCTAGGAGCATCTACCTTAAATCTGGCTACGGATTTGTCACTACAACAGATTGCTGCGATTAGATCTCAAGTTGAAATTCCAGTTGATATCTACGTTGAAGGACCAGATGATTTTGGTGGCGCAGTTCGACATTATGAAACGCCAGACCTAGTTAGAGTTGCCGCTCCAATATATTTGAAGTTCACAATTAGAAACTCCCCTGGACTTTATCCTTCAGGAGCTCATATTCAAGGCTTAGTGGAGTCAACGGCTCGTGAGCGAGTTAGAAGAGCTGCAATTAGTAAAGCTATCCTAGATAGGTATGGTTTCAAAAAATAAATGAGTGAATCAACCAATCTAAAACTTTTAATTTTTGGTGGTACGGGTGTACTTGGAGGTGCGATTGTCTCCAAATTTAAAGAAAAGGGATATCAAACAACCTTTGGGGTTCGAAAGATTACAAATCCAGCAGATCAATTTTTACTGCCAGTTACCGAAGGACCAGTACCAGAGTTACTAAAGGGTCAATTATTTGATGCTGTGATCTTTGCCCAGGGAGCCAATATTAATGATTCGGTAATAAATAACTCTTTGGATGATTTGAATAAATTATTTGAGGCAAATGTAAGTTTCATAAGTGAAACTACTAAAGCACTAATCTCACATAATCTGATTAAGCATAAAGGCAAAATCGTAATTTTAAGCTCTTTCTGGGAACAACTAACTCGTCAAGATAAAATGTCATATACAGTTACAAAAGCTGCAGTCGGCGGATTAGTTAGATCGATGGCGGTTGATTTAGGAAATGCAAAAGGTATTTTGGTGAATGGTTTACTTCCTGGAGTTGTTGATTCCCCAATGGCAAGAGGGTTGTTAAAACCAGAGCAAATTGAGAGCGTTGAATGGCAAACGCCAGGACATAAGATGGTTATTCCAGCAGATGTGGCAAGTGCTGCATATTTATTAGGGTGTGAAGAAAATACTGCAATATCCGGTCAATCATTATTTGTAGATTACGGTTTTTCAGTGTCCAGAGTGCTTTAGGAAATTATCAAGTGGGTGTTGAGCTACTTAACCAAAGCACGGTCGTTGATTACTTAGTTAGTAAAAATATAATCTCACGCAAAGAATCTGCTGAGGTTGAAGTTCTTACTGGCGGAGTTTCAAATGTAGTTTTAGCAATCACAACAGAGAGTAAAAAGCTCGTTTTAAAGCAAGCCTTGGCTGAATTGGCGGTGAGTGAAAAATGGGAGGCAGATCAAAGGCGAGCCATTGTTGAAGCAGATGCGATAGAACTGTTTCATAAACTTAGCCCTAAACAAGTTCCAAGTTTAGTATTTCTAGATCCTGATCGATTTATTCTGGTTTTAGAACGAGTACCAGTAGGAAGTACTGTGTGGAAATCTGATCTGCTAGCTGGAGTAATTGATCCAGATGTTGGGGCAGTACTAGGCGAAACCCTTGCAACTTGGCACAACTACGGTGAGAAAAACTCCAGTGCCAAGGATAAGTTTATGGAGGACTCACTTTTTGAGCAGTTAAGAATTGATCCCTTTTATAGGTTTGTGGCCAATAAAAATCCACAGATTGAAGTTTCAATAAGAAAGCTTATAAATGAATTAGAGGGAGATAAAACAACTATTGTTCATGGAGATTTTTCTCCTAAGAATATTATGGTATCCATGAGCGGAGATGTTTATATTTTAGATTTTGAAGTAACGCATGTTGGAAACCCACTATTTGATTTAGCATTTTTACTTGCTCATCTTTTATGTAAGTTCTTTCATGCCCCTGATGCACTTCAAGCAAAACTGCTATCCAATACTGCAAGCGTTTTTGTAAACAATTATCAGAAGTTAAGGCCGGTTGCTCCAACTGTATATCGGCACGCTGCATTGATTGCTCTGGCGAGGGTAGAAGGAAAATCACCAGTTAATTATTTAAGCACAGACCAGCAAGCAAAAATTCAAAAGTTCACTAAGGAAATTTTGTTAAGTGATTCTAATATTTCCATTAACAAATTATTTGAAATGGGTGCTCGATGAAGGTAAGTAAGGTATTTGGATATCAGGTATTAGATTCTCGTGGCCGACCAACTGTTGCAGCGTCGGTTTCTCTAACTGATGGCTCAACGCATACAGCACGAGTTCCATCCGGGGCCTCCACTGGCGCTCATGAAGCTAAGGAACTTAGAGATGCTGGCGGAAAATTTGCTGAAAGGTTTTTCTCTGGCTTATCAGTTCAGCAGGCAGTTAGTAACATAAATGAAGTTATTGCACCAGCATTAATTGAAGAGCAAATTGATTTAGATAGCATTGATAATCAATTAGTTGAATTAGATCCGACTGAAGATCACTCTCAGTTAGGTGCAAATGCAACACTTGCAGTCTCATTGGCTTGCGCAATTGCGGCAGCTCATTCACAGAATAGATCACTGGCTAGATTCTTCTCGCCAGAGGGTCCATTAACAATTCCAATGCCAATGGTAAATATTCTCTCTGGTGGTGCGCATGCAAATCGGACTTTAGATATTCAAGATGTATTAATAGTTCCAACTGGTGCTGCCACATTTACTCAGGCACTTTCTTGGATAGTCGCAGTTCGTGAAATGGCTGCAAAGCTAGGAAAGGAATCTGGCCACATCACAAACTTAATTGCCGATGAAGGTGGACTTGCAATTGCTTTTGACTCTACGGAAAAAGCGTGTGATTTTGTAGTTAATGCAATTGAGAAAACTGGGCTTAAAGTCGGAAATGAAGTAAGCCTGGCACTTGATATTGCATCAACGCAATTTTTTGATGGCAAAAACTACAATCTAGCCAATCTGAATAAGAGTTATTCCCAGAGTGAATTTATTCATTACATTAATAACTTGGTATCAAGTCAGCCAATTATTTCTATAGAAGATCCATTTGCCGAAGATGATTGGAGTTCTTGGCAAGAGTTTATGAATATTGCACCTAAAAATCTGCAGATTTTAGGTGATGATTTATTGACTACAAATTTAAACCGATTAAATAGAGCGATTGCAGAAAAAAGTGCTAATTCAATATTGATCAAAGCAAACCAAAATGGATTAGTAAGCTCAACTCTTAATGTTTTGAAGCAGGCTCGGGCTAATAACTTCAATACAGTTGTTTCAGCTAGATCTGGCGAGAATGAAGACTCTTGGCTGGCTGATTTAGCCACAGGTTGGAATGCCGGGCAGATTAAAGTTGGTTCAACTCATGGTTCTGAAAGAAATTCAAAATGGAATAGGTTGTTAGAACTTGAAGTTATAGAAAGTACTAAATTTATAAATCCGTTTAATTAATGTGAGTGACGTGGTACATAATCACCACTGCCACCAACTAAGAAATCTAAGTCAGCGCCCAAGTGTGCCTGTTGAACATGCTCAATATATATTTTGCTCCAGCCACGATCTGCTTTAGGTTTTGGGGCAACCCAAGCAGCTTTTCGCTTTGCTAATTCTTCATCGGATATCAATAAATTTAACTTACGGTTAGGCACATCTAACTCAATCTCATCACCATCTTGCACAAAAGCAAGTGGCCCACCAATAGTTGATTCTGGAGAAACATGTAGCACGACTGTGCCGTAAGCAGTACCACTCATTCTGGCATCTGAAATTCGAACCATATCGGTTACGCCTTGGTCTAACATTTTCTTTGGCATCGGTAAATTACCTACTTCAGGAAATCCTGGATAACCCTTAGGGCCAGAGTTTTGTAATACTAATATCGTGTCAGCAGTGACTGGAAGATTTGGGTCATCTGCAACCTTTAAGTACTCCTCAATTTCCTTAAATACTAAAGCTTTACCTTTATGCGTTAACAATCTTGGTGATGCAGCGGAGACCTTAATGATTGCACCATCTGGGGCTAGTGAGCCTCTAAGTACTGCAATCCCTGCACCAGCTGCTTGGAATGGTTTAGTAGCTGGGGTAATTACCTCTTTATTCCAATTCTCTGCACCTTCAATGTTTTCCTTTACAGTTTTTCCAGTGACAGTAATGTGATCTGTGTGAATCAAATTACCTAACTCCTTCATCACAGTTGGCACACCGCCTGCGTCGAAGAACTCCTCCATCAAGAATTGACCACTTGGCATCATATTGGCAATTACTGGAACTTCTTTACCTAACTTATCAAAATCATCTAACGAAAGTGGAACACCAATACGACCGGCAATTGCAAGTAGATGTACTACCGCATTTGTAGAACCACCAATTGCTGCAAGAATTTTGATTGAATTTTCAAATGCTTTTCGATTTAGAACTTTAGATAGCTTTAGATCTTCTTCAACCATTTTCACAATTCTTCGACCAGATAGATGGGCAAGCGTGAATTTACGTGAATCTACTGCTGGAATTGCAGCTGCTCCTGGAAGTTGTACGCCAAGTGCTTCAGTAACACAGGCCATTGTTGAGGCGGTTCCCATTGTCATACAAGATCCTTGACTGCGAGCTGAGCAAGACTCCATCGCCATAAACTCTTCAAAACTTATCTTGCCACTTCTTACTTGCTCACTATATTTCCAAACTAAGGTTCCAGATCCGACCGCTTGTCCTTGATAGCGACCATTTAACATTGGTCCACCAGTAATCATTAGGGTTGGTAAATCAACACTTGCTGCTCCCATCAATAATCCAGGAGGAGTTTTATCGCAATTACCAAGAAGGACTACACCATCTAATGGATGGGAACGAATTAACTCTTCAACTTCCATCGCCAACATATTTCGATACAAACTTGTAGTTGGGCGTTGTAACGACTCACTAAGTGACATTGCCGGAAACTCAAGAGGGAAACCACCAGCCTCCCAAACTCCCCGCTTTACTGCTTCAGCAACATCATTTAACGATCCATTACAAGGATTTAACTCAGACCAAGTATTTGCAATTCCAATTACAGGTCTGCCATCAAAAACATCTGGTGCATAACCTTGATTACGAAGGCGCTCTCGGTGGATATAACCACCCTTATCTTTTAATCCAAACCAGTACTGGCTGCGGCGATCAAACTTTTCTTCGCTCACGCTAGGCCACAATCCAATCTTTGGACTCTCAAATACTGAGAAAAATCCTGTGTTAGGGTTTTCTCATTCTAGTTCAAATAGAGTAAAAATTCACCTCAGATAGATAAGAAGGTAAAAATGAGAATTGCCCGCCTAGGAGAGTTAAACCGAGAAAAACCTGTGGTGATTGTTTCTGATACAGAGGCAGTTTTGGTAGATGACTTAATTAAGGATTTTAATCGAGTTGAATTAGAAAATGGTGCGATCTCCAAGTTAGAAAAAGCAGATCTAAGCAGTAGACCAAAAGTTAAGATCGCAGACTTTAGAATCGGATCACCAGTTGCTCGACCTACAAAAGTAATTTGTGTTGGATTAAATTATGCAAAGCACGCTGTTGAATCCGGCATGACACCTCCTGCTGAACCAGTAATTTTCATGAAAGCGCCAGATACTGTAATTGGGCCAAATGATGATGTTGTAGTTCCACCAAATTCTTTAAAAACTGATTATGAAGTTGAGTTGTGTGTGGTTATTGGTAAAAATGCGCTTTACTTGAAATCACCTGAGCAAGCTTCTGAATACATTTTAGGTTACACAATTTCACAAGATATTTCAGAGCGCCACTGGCAGGTTGAGCGCAGCGGACAATGGGTTAAAGGAAAATCCTTTCCAACATTTAACCCAATGGGGCCGTGGATTGTAACTGCAGATGAATTAGCAAAGAATGGACTAAACCCTAATAACCTTTCACTCAGTTGCACAATTGATGGCGAAGTTCGGCAAAACTCAAGAACTAATGATTTAATCTTTGGAATAAATCATTGTGTTTGGTACATCTCGCAATTTATGGAGCTAAAAGCTGGAGATGTGATTAATACCGGAACTCCAGAGGGTGTTGGTATGGGATTTAAGCCAGAAAAATATCTAAAAGGTGGAGAAAATATAATTACAACTATTGAGGGAATTGGAACAATTAAGAATAAGGTAGTTAACTACAAGTAATTAACTAATTGCCTTACTAGTTCTCACAGAATTTACTACCCGCTCAATTGCATATGGGTTTGAGTTTTGTAATTCAATAGGCAGCTGATTATCAGGAAAGTTCTGATAAACCACTGGTCTAACAAACCTATAAATTGCATCCAAACCAACTGAAGTTGTGTGGGTTGAAGATGCGGGCCATTGGCCACCATGGTTTTGTGCGGCTGTGACTGAAACAGCAGTCGGAAAGCCATTCCATATCACTCTGCCAGCAATTTGGGTTAATTGATTTACAAGTGCCTTTACATCCTCATTATCACCTGCATGGATAGTTGCAGTTAATTGCCCCTGCATAAATTTTGCAACATTCAAATACTGATCAAATGGTGCTCGAATAATCACTGAGGTTGGTCCGAAGTGTTCTTCAAGTAGATCTGCATGCTGACCTACCTCTGACCAATTAGAAATAAAAATATTTGGTGTAACCCCAAAACCTTCAGAATTTGTAACTCCTGAGATTACCTCTAACCCTTTAGATGTTGAAAGTTTGGCTGTTGCATCATTGAATCTGTTTGCAATTGCCTTATTTAGTAAGGGTGAAACCTTTTGTTGTGACACATAAGATTTAACTTGATCAATGAACT
>JACCDU010387436.1_pt1 | contig 14046 bp, 13 predicted proteins | sample 7446081 | NCBI WGS metagenome assembly JACCDU01 (sample SAMN15323447, study PRJNA562643) | freshwater metagenome | isolation source: river surface water | place: USA:Blue River Watershed | collected 2017-08-17 | reverse complement strand
GTCCATGGGCTTGGAGCCAAACTTGGGAAGGATGTGGTTGTTCAGGTGGCTGAGATGGGACGCGAAATTGCGCCGATAGACGGTCAGGTGGGGGAGGTAGTGGTCTTTGACAAACTCTTGGAGAGTCAGCGTCTCGCGCATGATCTGACGATCTTGCATCGGTGAGTCACCAAGCACCACCTTGGAACGCAACACCTTCGCTGCCTATTTGGCCTTTTCAAAACCTAGGGACTTGTGATCCCCAATCTTGTATTGGCGCTGGCGACCATGGCTGTCACGGTATCGGAGATAGTACGTGGCTCCCCCTGTGGGGCGGACCTCCAGGATGAAGCCAGTGACCGCGATGTCGTAGTAACCTTGATGGCATCAAGTGTTCTATGACTTTGTCGGGACTGCCCACCTCCCCCCCCCACTTGAGTTCCCCTAGGCAATGATCGCTTTAACAAAAAAGAACAGAAAAAAAACAGCCCACAACTGATTTTGGGTTACCAACAACCCGATATAAACAAACCCGATCCAGCGGATGGATTCAAATATCAATCCAACAACCGCACCGAAGAGCAAAAATGCTGTCAATGGTTTGAGGGATTCCCACACGTCAGTTTTCCGAACACAACATCGGAATGGAGGATACAGGACAGATCACTTTTCCAATGTCCTGCCTAGTCGGCATACGAACCTCAGTCATGGCGACACCTGCCTTTTTAGCCTCATCTGTCACTGACTGCATACTATTTCTCCATTCCGTCTTCACGGATGCGATGACTTGATCCTTTGAGGGCAACTTGAACCCGCAAAGATCTGCATTTTCCTCGCCCTGCCCCATCCTTCTCAAAAGACCATTGACATCATTCATCGTCTGACATGCATCGTAAACGTCAAGAGCGACGACCCCAAGGGCTACGCTGACGCCAAGATAAGGTACAACTTCCGAGGGCAAAGCTGCGATGTTGCGCGTGACACCCGCCTTCAAACGGCCATACACCTTGGATGCGGTCGCCTTAGTTGCCTTGGCGTTTGCATCAATTTGCTGCACAAGCTTTTTTTGCTTTTCCTTCAATTCCAAGTTTTGAGCATGCAGCTCACGGGTTTTGCTTTTTACTTTGTCCTCTAACTGGAATTTCGTACTTTTCCTCAAAGCATGATCAGCAAATACCTCTCCTCCAATAGACAAAGCCCGCCACAACAGGGAATGGAGAAAGTCGTGTGTCGCAGCATTCGCCAAGGTCATGACGTTTGTTGCAAGCAGGCCAACAAGTGACAGGACAACGAGTACTGACTTGATCTTCAAAAAGCTTGCCCAGAAACTGTGATTTTCAGGTTTGATCGCAACGTCACTCATTTTTTTAACTCTCGATTTTTGATGGCATTGTCAACATGACGCCAGACAGTCCTTCAGTCACGAACCACATTTCGCCGTTTCAAGTGAGCTACATGCGCCACATCGGTCTCGCCACTGATCGAAAGTCGTGCAGTCTCTAACCGCCCAACACAAAACTGCATTCGATTCATCGATATGACTTCATCTTGGCAACTACGCAAGTGGTCAATGAGTCGAGAAATCGTGAACACGCCTTGAGGAATATCCGTTTTGAACTCGGCTTTTTCTGTGAAAACAACGATGGACTTGACGACATCTGCAGGCAAAAAATCGAGAAGATCGGTCACTGCTTTGACGTGAAGCTTGTTTTGGAGAATCGGATTCTGAAACTTGTGCTTGCCATTGAAAACAACTTGGGTCCAATGAGCCTGTCCTGGGCTCGCGAAAATCCAACCTTTGTAATCCTTGGTCTCAATGACAAAGACGCCAAAACGTGACACCAATACGTGGTCAATCTGAGTTGTACCCTCGTTCAACTTGAGGGTCAGGTGGTTGAACAGGTGATAGTCTGGGGGTCTGAAATTATTTGTAATTGCCTCAGTAACCAGAGACTCGCCACGATTTTGAAATGAAGTCACTCGTTTCTGAAACAACTCAGCGCGATAGCGGCCAAGCCCGTAGCCCAACACGCCACCTACTGCAAGAGCACCAAGAATGATCGAATAATTGTTCACAGCGCAATCATTCTACGAATCTTCAACCTCGACAAGAACAAAGAAAAAAGCCACCCAACGCTCTCACGTCAGATGGCCTTTTCAACCCACCAAGTACCCACCTAGGAGTACCCGGAGAAGGACGCAGCGTAGCTGCTCAGTGGAACTGCTCTTCTTCGGTCGAACCGGTCAGCGCTTTCACGCTGGACTGGCCGCCTTGAATCACGGTGGTCACGTCGTCGAAGTAACCTGCACCCACTTCTTGTTGGTGCGACACGAAGGTGTAACCCTTTTCGCGGGCAGCGAACTCGGGCTCTTGCACCATGTTCACATAGTGCTTCATGCCTTCGCCGCGGGCGTAGGCGTGGGCGAATTGGGAGGTGTTGTACCAGTTGACGTGGATGCCGGCCAAGGTGATGAACTGGTACTTGTAGCCCAGTGCGGACAGCTCGTCCTGGAACGCCGCAATGGTCTTGTCGTCCAGGTTTTTCTTCCAGTTGAAGGAAGGCGAGCAGTTGTAGGACAGCAGCTTGCCAGGATGCTTGGCATGCACGGCTTGTGCGAACTCACGGGCAAAGCCGAGGTCGGGGGTGCCGGTTTCGCACCACACCAGGTCGGCGTAGGCTGCATAGGACACGCCGCGGCTGATGGCTTGCTCCAGGCCGTTCTTGACGCGGTAGAAGCCCTCGGGGGTGCGCTCGCCGGTCAGGAAAGGCTTGTCGTTGGCATCGTGGTCAGAGGTCAGCAGGTTGGCTGCTTCTGCGTCGGTGCGGGCCAGCACAATGGTGGGCACGCCCATGACGTCGGCGGCGAAACGCGCCGCAATCAGCTTCTCGCAGGCTTCGTGGGTGGGGACCAGCACTTTGCCGCCCATGTGGCCGCACTTCTTCACGGCGGCCAGTTGGTCTTCGAAGTGCACGCCTGCAGCGCCTGCCGTGATCATGTTCTTCATGAGCTCAAAGGCGTTGAGCACGCCGCCGAAACCGGCTTCGGCATCGGCCACGATGGGCAGGAAATAGTCGATGAAGTCTTTGTTGCCCGGCTCGACGCCACGGCCCCACTGGATTTCATCTGCACGCTTGAAGGTGTTGTTGATGCGGCGCACCATGGTGGGCACGGAGTCGTAGGCGTAGAGCGACTGGTCGGGGTACATGGTCTCGGAACTGTTGCCGTCAGCGGCGACTTGCCAGCCCGAGAGGTACACGGCTTCGAGGCCGGCTTTGGCTTGCTGCATGGCTTGGCCGGCAGAGATGGCGCCGAAAGAGTTCACATAGCCTTTTTTGGCTTCGCCGTTGATCAGGCGCCACAGCTTTTCTGCACCACGACGGGCCAGGGTGTTTTCGATCTGCAGGCTGCCGCGCAAACGCACGACGTCGGCGGCGCTGTAGCCACGCTTGACGCCTTTCCAACGGGGGTCGGTGGCCCACTCTTTTTCGAGGGCAGCGATTTGTTGTTCACGGCTGAGTTGTTCTGTCAGAGATTGCGGCATGAGATCACTCCTGAGGTTGTTGAAACAGTTCGGCAAGTTGCGTGTGCAAGTTCGGTGCCGGTGCCACAAGTTTAAGTCTTATAGAAGACTTATTTCACCTCTTATGTCTTATAGAAGAATTATTTTTTCATCAATGATTTCAAAGACTTATGAAGTTGATATTGAATAGCGAAATTCCTTTTCTCATATCGAGAAAATATATTGCGGCGCAGCATTGCAATATTTCATATTGCAAAACATATTTTTACCCAATTGAAACCGCTTGCACTCGCAAGGTGCAAGGCATGCGCTAAGTTGAGGCAGCGCACCAATCGCCGCTGTGAATTTCATGGCAACCCTTCAAAAACAAGGGGTTGATTTCATACACCAGGCAGCGCGCTGACTGCCCTGCCCAACTCACCGGCACCTCTCGCTTAAAGTATTCACCGGTGGGCGTTGGCAAAACGCCTTCGAGCACATCGAGGGCGCGTTCGAGGGCGTCCGTCACTTCGTACACCTCGCCCTGAACCCAACGCGGGCCGCCCAGGACCACGCCCGGATAGTCCCCCAAGTGGTACATGACGCCATTCAAACGCGCCCGCCCCAAATACCGGGGTGCAGGCAGCATGCGGTTGATGTCGTTGCTTTGGCCTTTGCGCAAGGTGCCGTAGACAAAGACACGTCGGGGTGGCGCGGGATATTCCATCCCCCGCATTGTTACAGTTAAGCCCACTGTTTATGCAAAACCATTCCCTCCCGCGCCACGCCTATTGGCAAGCCTGCTTTTGCCTGGGCTTGAGCATGGCCTTGGTCGGCTGCTATGTGGCCTTGGCCAAGCCCCTGGTCAGCGTTTTCGGCGTGTTTGCCTTGGCGTGGCTGCGCTTTGTGATTGGCGCCTTGGCCGTCCCCCACTGGTTGCGCAAGCCCACGCAAGAGCCTGCCTTGAATCTTCGAATGAAAGGGCTGCTGTTCTTCGAGTCCTTCCTGGGCAATTTTCTTTTTTCCATTTGCATGCTGTACGGCGTCAGCCAAACCAGCGCCATGGCGGCGGGCATCATCTTGTCGATGCTGCCGATTGTGGTGGCCATGTTGAGCGCGCTCTTTCTGAGTGAGCGACTGTCGGGGCGCTTGCTGCTGGCTCTGGCGTTCGCGGCCACGGGCATGCTGCTGCTGAACACGGCCCCTCGCGATGGCGCTCCTCGTGAAAGCCAATTCTGGGGGAACGCGCTGGTTCTGGCTGCGGTGTTCTGCGAGGCGGCTTACGTCGTGATGGGCAAGCGGCTGTCGGATGTCATGACCCCTCGCCGCATCACGGCCGTCATCAACTTGTGGGGCTGCGCCCTGATGACGCCGCTGGCCCTCTGGTACTGGCCAGCGCTGGACTGGTCGGGGGTTGCAGCCAGCACCTGGGCGTTGCTGCTTTTTTATGGTCTGGCGGCCAGCGTCTGGAGCGTTTGGCTCTGGATGACTGGCCTGCAGCATGTGAAAGCGTCGCAGGCCGGCATCTTCACGGTCATGCTGCCGGTGGCTGCATCCATCACCGGTTGGATCCTGGGCGAGCCCCCCGATCGCTGGCAAGGCATCGCCTGGGTGATGGCATTTCTGGGGGTTGCCTTGGCCTCTCCTCGGCCAGAACGTGAAAAAAACAACATTTCAGAGTGAAAAAAACGTTTTTCCCCTTGGAAACGCGATTTTTTCCCGATAGCATCCAGGGTGCTGGCGAAACAGCAGTTTTCGCCAGTTGTTCATTACTCTTCTAGAAGGAACTCAACCATGGCAACTGCAAAAAAAGCCCCGGCGAAAAAAGCAGCAAAAAAAGTTGCACCCGCCAAGAAAGCCGCTCCGGCCAAAAAGCCCGTAGCTAAGAAAGCCGCTCCGGCCAAGAAAGCTGCACCGGCCAAAAAGCCCGCAGCCAAGAAAGCCGCTCCCGCGAAAAAAGCCGCTCCGGCCAAAAAAGCTGCAGCGAAAAAGGCACCCGCCAAGAAGCGCACCCCCAACGCCGCATTCATGAAGCCGATGACCCCCAGTGCCGCTTTGGCTGCCGTGATTGGCAATGCGGCTGCACCGCGCACCGAAGTGGTCAGCAAGCTGTGGACGTACATCAAGAAGCACGGCCTGCAAGACAAAGTCAACAAGCGCAACATCAATGCCGACGCCAAGCTGAAGGAAGTCTTCGGCAAAGCCCAAGTGACGATGTTCGAACTCGCTGGCCTGATCGGCAAGCACCTGAAGTAATTCAGGCATCGCCAAGAAGAAGGGCCGCGAATGCGGCCCTTTTTTTGTGCGCTTTGCAAAAGCTTGGTCAACGCTTCAGTGCCGCATCGCGGATCGCGGACAAGGTGGCGCGCGTGGTGATCACTTCGGGGTCCAGCATGACCTCGATCACGGTGCCCTTGTCGCTTGCGAGCGCCTGCACGAATGCCGGTTCGAATTCAGCGGTCCGGGTGATGCGCACGCCGTTGTAGCCATAGGCTTGGGCCAACGCCGCAAAGTCGGGGTTTTGCAACTGCGAGCCACTCAGGTGGTGCGGGTACTCGCGCTCCTGATGCATGCGGATGGTGCCGTACATGCCATTGTTGAGCAAAACAATGATGCTCTTGCCGCCATGCTGCACCGCTGTGGCCAGCTCTTGCCCATTCATCAAAAAGTCGCCATCGCCTGCGATGGTGAACGCCAGCCGGCCGCTCAGAATGCTGCCGCCAATGCCCGCTGGCACGCCATAGCCCATTGCACCCGAGGTGGGAGCGAGTTGCGTCTTGTGCCCCTTGGCCAAGCCGTGGTAGCGGAAGAAGCGATGGACCCAGCTGGCGAAGTTGCCAGCCCCATTGGTCACCAAAGCATCGGCCGGCAGCAGCTTGCTGATCGTGGCCACAATGGCCGGCATGTCAATGTCGCCCGGCAGCGCCTGCGGTTGCAGGTTGGCCTCGTAATCGGCGTGAATGGCCTCGGTGCGCTTTTCCCAAGGCAGTGAGGGGGGCGCCGTCAGAACCTCTAGCGAGCGTGCCGCCGCGTTCATGGTGGACAGGATGGCCAGGTCGGCGTGGTAGACCCGGTGAAGCTCTTCCGCACTGGCGTGGATGTGCACCAGCTTTTGGGTCATGCGTGGCGCAGTCAACAAGGTGTAGCCGCTGGTGGTCATCTCGCCCAGCCGGGGGCCAATGGCCAGGATCAGGTCGCTCTCGCGAATGTGCTGCGCGAGCTTGGGCGAAATGCCAATGCCCACGTCACCGGCGTATTGCGGGTGATGGTTGTCAAAGGTGTCCTGAAAGCGAAACGCATTGCCCACGGGCAGCTTCCAGTTTTCAGCGAAGCGCTGCAAAGCTTGCGCGGCTTGCGGCGTCCAGCCACCGCCGCCTGCAATCACGAAGGGCTTTTGGGACTGCAGCAGCATTTCACGCAACTGGCGCAAGGCGCCCGGGTCACTCCAGGCCTCCACCGGCTCGATGCGCGGCAAGGGGCGCGTCGTCACTTCCTTGACCAACATGTCTTCCGGCAACACCACCACCACAGGCCCGGGTCGGCCATTCATGGCGGTGGCAAACGCCCGCGCAACATACTCGGGAATGCGTGCGGGGTCGTCGATGCGCTCTACACGCTTGGCCAGGCCTTTGGTGTTGGGGCCAAAGAAGCTGTTGTAGTCCATTTCCTGGAAGGCTTCGCGGTCGCGGCAATCGCTGCCGACATCGCCCACGAACAACACCATGGGCGTGCTGTCCTGAAAGGCCGTGTGCACGCCGATCGAGGCATTGGTGGCCCCGGGCCCTCGGGTCACAAAACAAACGCCTGGGCGGCCTGTCATGCGCCCCTGGGCATCGGCCATGAAGGCGGCGCCGCCTTCTTGCCGGTTGATCACAAAGCGGATGCGGTCGCGGTAAGCGTGAAACCCATCCAGCACGGCCAGATAGCTTTCACCCGGCACGCCAAAAGCATGGGTCACGCCCTGCTCGACCAAACATTCGACCAACAGGTGGCCCGCAATTTGAGTTGTCATCCTTGTTCTCTCTTCACTTTCAATATTCAGTGACGTGCCACAGTGCGCTTGCCAATACCCAACGCGGCCAACACACTGAAAAGCAATACCAAAGCGCCACCGACCAAGGTGGCGCCATACCAACCGCGGTCCATGAAGCCGCCAAAGATCACGGGCGAGAGGGCAAAGCCCACGTCCAGCCCGGAATACACCATGCCGTACACCCGCCCCGTGGCACCCGGTGGCGTGGCCTTCTTGATCATCATGTCGCGCGAGGGCCCGCCCACGCCGATCGCCAAGCCGGTGACGGCCAAGGCCACCATGGTGCCCATGCCATTGAGCAGCCCGGTGCCACACAAAGCAAACAAGCCCGCACCTGCCGTCATGCAAACGGCCACCACACGGTCACTTTGCACGGGCCAGCGCGCGGCCACAAAGCCGCCCACGAACATGCCCGCGGCAGCGCACAGCATGTAGGCGGTGAGCGTCATGTTGGCGGCCGCAAAGCTGACGCCGTGCATCTTTTGCAGGATGGACACGCCAAAAGTCTGGACGATGGCCAGGGTCATGGTGGACAGCATGAAGAAAGCAAAGCACCACCACACCACCGGCACCTTCATGAAGGCCAGGGCACTGACCTGTCGGGCGGTGCCTTGCGGGACACGATGCACCTGTGTGCTCAGCGCGCGGCGCTGCCACCAAGCCAATGCCAGAATGCTCAGGAAGAGCAAGGCCGCACAGTGGTAGGCCACACGCCAATCCCACCACTCGCTCAAGCCCACCATGAACACCGGCGCCACCGCCCACCCCAGGTTGCCCGTCAGCCCGTGGGCACTGAAGGCATAGCCCAGTCTAGGCAAGGAGACCCGCTGGTTCAAGATGGTGAAGTCCACAGGGTGGAATGAGCAGTTGCCCAAGCCCAGAAAAACAGCCACCACCATCAAGTCGGTGTAGCCCTGCGCGCGCGCCGCCCACAAGCAACCCATGGCCAACAGAGACAAGGCAGCAAACAACACGGGGCGGGCGCCCAGGCGGTCGACCAAAAAACCGGCCAATGCTTGCCCCATACCGGAGACCACAAAGAAAATGCTCATCAGCAAGCCCAACTCAGAGTAAGTCAGGCCGAACACCTTCATGAAAACGGGAAACATCAGCGGCAACAGCAGATGTGAAAAATGCGAGCTGGCATGCGCCAACCCCACCAGGCCAATGACCGCCGCATCCTGACGCAAGGGTGCGGCCAGGGGGGGCATAGGATGGGTTGCGGCTGCGGTCATTCAGGCCTTACCTCAGGCGGGCAAGCGCAGTTTGAACGGGTCCCGTGGGTCCGTGCCCCACTCGTCGAAGGCCTTGCCAATCTTGTAGACCGCGCTGGTACGCAACACCAACTCCTGACCCGCGTGCACCAACCCCTGGGTGAACAGCAGGTTGCGGGTCTCACGCAAAATTTGGGCTTCGGCCTGGACCCAGTCACCGACCTTGGGGGAGGACAAAAAATCCATTTGCAAGCTGACCGTGGGCAAAAAACGCCGCTCCATCTGGGTTTGGTAGGGCATGACACAGGCCCCAAGCATATCGACAAAAGTGGCCATCATGCCACCGTGCAAGAAGCCCAACGGGTTGGTGTGGTGTGGCTCGACCCGAAAGCCCAGCTGCAACTTGTCACCGTCATGCGTGTTGACCAGGCGCGCATGCAATTGCACATTGTGCGCAATGAACGGGCCGCCCACTTGGATCGGCCGAAAGCCTTCTGGAGGAGAGGATGACACAGGTACGAAAGGATGCAGAACAATGATGTCCTGCATCCTACCTTGAGATGCCCGACGACGTGCGTCGGGCGCGAGACACCCCGGGGCTCAGGCCTTGGAGAAGCTGAACTCGCCCGGTGCGCGCACAGGGTCCACCTGCACCGAGATGACATCCTTGGGCAGGAATCGGCCCTCCAGCAACAACTTGGACAAGGGGTTTTCAATGCGCTGCTGGATGGCACGCTTGAGCGGACGCGCCCCGAACACCGGGTCAAAGCCCACCTTGGCCAATTCGGCCAAAGCCGCCGCTGACACGTCCAGGCTGAGCTCGATCTTGGCCAGGCGTTGGGCCAGCACACGCAATTGGATGTCGGCGATGCGGGCAATGTGGTTGGCGTCCAGCGAATGAAACACCACGGTCTCGTCGATGCGGTTCAAGAACTCGGGGCGGAAATGGGACTTCAGCTCATCCCACACAGCGTCCTTGATGTCCTGCGGGTCCTGGCCCGCCATGCTCTGGATGATGGGCGACCCAATGTTGGAGGTCATGACGATGACGGTGTTCTTGAAGTCGACGGTGCGGCCTTGACCATCGGTCAGGCGGCCGTCATCGAGCACTTGCAAGAGCACATTGAACACATCGGGATGGGCCTTCTCAACCTCGTCCAGCAAGACCACGCTGTAGGGCTTGCGGCGCACTGCTTCGGTCAGGTAGCCGCCCTCATCGTACCCCACGTAGCCTGGGGGGGCACCGATCAGGCGGCTGACCGTGTGCTTCTCCATGAACTCGCTCATGTCGATGCGGATCATGTGCTCTTCGCTGTCAAACAGGAAGCCTGCCAGCGCCTTGCACAACTCGGTCTTGCCCACGCCTGTGGGGCCCAGGAACAAGAACGAGCCGGTGGGCCGGTTGGGGTCACCCAAACCGGCACGCGAGCGCCGGATGGCATTGGCCACCGCCACAATGGCTTCGTCTTGGCCCACCACGCGCTGGTGCAGGCGATCTTCCATTTGCAAAAGCTTCTCTCGCTCGCCTTGCATCAGCTTGGAGACAGGAATGCCCGTGGCGCGCGCCACCACTTCGGCAATTTCCTCAGCCCCCACCTGGGTGCGCAACAGGCGTGGGCCGCCCTCGGGATGAACGCCCCTGCTTTCTTTGGCCGTGGCTTCCTTGTGTCGCTTTTCCAACTCAGGCAAGCGGCCATACTGCAATTCAGCCACTTTGTTGAAATCGCCTTTGCGGGTGAACTCCTCGATCTGAAAACGCAAGCGGTCAATTTCCTCCTTGATCTGGGCGCTGCCCTGCGCGGAGGCTTTATCCGACTTCCAGATTTCTTCCAGGTCGGCGTATTCCTTTTCCAGTTTGACCATTTCCTCTTCGAGCAAGGCCAGACGCTTCTGTGAGGCTTCATCGGTTTCTTTTTTGACGGCCTCGCGCTCGATCTTCAACTGGATCAGGCGGCGATCCAGCCGGTCCATGACCTCTGGCTTGGAGTCGATTTCAATCTTGATCTTGGCAGCTGCTTCGTCGATCAAATCGATGGCCTTGTCGGGCAAGAAACGGTCGGTGATGTAGCGGTTGGAAAGCTCGGCGGCGGCCACGATGGCCGGGTCAGTGATTTCCACCCCATGGTGCACTTCGTACTTTTCTTGCAAGCCGCGCAGGATGGCGATCGTGGCCTCCACGCTGGGCTCGCCCACAATGATCTTTTGAAAGCGGCGCTCCAAAGCGGCGTCCTTCTCGATGTATTTGCGGTATTCGTCCAGGGTGGTGGCGCCCACGCAATGCAACTCGCCGCGTGCCAGGGCGGGCTTGAGCATGTTGCCCGCATCCATGGCGCCTTCGGCTTTGCCGGCGCCCACCATGGTGTGAAGTTCGTCGATGAACACGATGGTCTGGCCTTCGTCCTTGGCCAATTCATTGAGCACGGTTTTCAGGCGCTCCTCGAACTCGCCCCTGAACTTGGCACCTGCCAGCAAGGCCGCCATGTCGAGTGACAAGACGCGCTTGCCTTTGAGGGACTCGGGAACTTCGCCCGCCACAATGCGCTGCGCCAAGCCTTCGACAATGGCGGTTTTGCCCACCCCCGGCTCGCCGATCAGCACGGGATTGTTTTTGGTGCGACGCTGCAGCACTTGAATCGCCCGGCGGATTTCGTCGTCGCGCCCAATCACGGGGTCGAGCTTGCCGTTGCGCGCGCGCTCGGTCAAATCGACACAGTATTTTTTCAGGGCTTCGCGCTGGCCTTCCGATTCGGCACTTTCGACTTTTTGGCCGCCGCGCACGGTTTGGATCGCCGTTTCCATGGACTTTCGGGACAGGCCATGTTCTTTGGCCATCTTGCCCCAGTCGCCCTTGTTATCGCACAGCGCGAGCAAGAACAATTCGCTGGCAATGAATTGGTCACCCCGCTTAAGAGCCTCCTTCTCAGCGGCTTGGATCAAGGACACCAGGTCGCGACCGACCTGGACCTGCTCCTGCCCTTGCACTTGCGGCAAGCGCTTCATGGCCGCCTCGGCCGAGCTCAGCAAGCCGCCCACATTCACCCCAGCGCGCTGCAGCAGGGATTTGGGGCCGTCCTCCTGGCGTAACATGGCCACCAGCAAATGCGCGGGTTCGATGTAGGCATGGTCAGCCCCCAGGGCCAGCGTCTGGGCCTCGCCCAAGGCTTCCTGAAATTTCGTGGTCAGTTTGTCGAGTCTCATGGCTTTTCTTGGAAAATGATGGAATTGGATTGCACCTGAGGTTGTTGTGGCTATTTTCAAGAGTCGGCCGCGTGCATCCTGTTTGATACAACACAAAGAATGAACATACACCAGTTATCACTGTTGCACGACCCGATCCAGGACCGCATCTTGTTGCGCATCAGCACCACCGAGCGCGAGGAAATCAGGATATGGCTCACCCGCCGGCTGACCCTGGGACTGCAGCCTTACCTCAAGCGTGCCAGCGTGGACCTGATCGCCAAGGAGGCCAGCGTGGGGACCGCCTTGCCGACCCCGCAAGCCAAGGAAATGCTGGCGGAGTTCAAGCAACAAGAAAACCTGCAAAAAGCCGACTTTGCCACGCCTTATGAAGAGCCCGTGAAGTTTTTGCTGGGGGAAAACCCATTGCTGGTCACCGACATCCAAATTTCACCCCAGGCCGATGGCACCTTGGTGCTGGGCTTCCAGGAAAAAACAGGCGATCCGCCGCACCGCGCCTTTCAAGTCAAAGTGAAGTCCGAATTGGTGATTGGCTTGCAGCACTTGCTCAACGATGCCGTGGGCAAATCGGGATGGCTGCAGGTCGAGGCTGTGGTCAAGCCCCAGGAAAAAGAGCCTGAGGTGGCTGCGCCCACTGACCGCCCCACCTACCTGAACTAAGCAGCGTTTTGAGCCTGAATGCCCCAACGGGCCAAGGCCTGGTCGTCGCTGACGCGCGCGTCCACCCAGCGCGCGCCTTGCGGGGTGAGTTCTTTTTTCCAGAACGGGGCTTGGGTCTTGAGGTAATCCATGAGGAATTCGCAGGCCTGAAAGCTCTGGCCGCGGTGGGCTGAGGTGACAGCCACCATCACGATCTGGTCCAAGGGTTGCATCAGCCCCACGCGGTGAATGACCAGGGCAGCGTGAATGTCAAACCGCTCGCGTGCTTGCGCCACCATGTGTGCGATGGATTTCTCGGTCATGCCCGGGTAGTGCTCCAATTCCAGCGTCGCCACCTGGCTGCCCTCGTTGCGGTCCCGCACCGTCCCGACAAAACTGCAGACCGCACCCACGCGTTTGTCGCCTGCACGCAAAGCCGCCAGCTCCTGGCTGACATCAAAATCCTCTGTCTGAATGCGTACAGAAAAGCTCATGCCTTAGCCACCCGTGACAGGCGGAAAAAACGCCAGCTCGCAACCCTCATGCAATGGGGCTGTCGGTTCACACAGGACTTGGTCGAGCGCCGTGCGCACCGCCCTGCCCTGTGCCAGGGCTTGGGCATAAGCCCCCCCACGCAAGCGCAACTCTTCGCGCAGTTCTGCAACAGTGTGCGACTGGGTTTGCACCTCCTCTGTGCCCTGCCCAATCGCTTCGCGGATGGCTGCAAAATAACGAACCTGAACTTTCATGCCTGCCACTCCGCCAAAGAAATGAAAGACACCGTGTCCCCTGCGCGGATGGTCTGTCCTGGCGGGTTGTCCACCACGCCATCGCCCCACACCGCCGAGGTCAGCACGCCAGAGCTCTGGTTGGGGAAAAGGTCCAGGCCGCCGTTGGCATTGCGACGCACCCGCAGAAACTCTCGGCGTTTGTCGGCACGCGGCCAATCAAAATGGGCTTGCATGCGTTGTGGAGGAGCGACCAAGCAGGTGGCGCCTTGCAAAGCCAGCACAAAGGGGCGCACCAACAGCAAGAAGGTGACAAAGCTGGACACCGGGTTGCCCGGCAGCCCCATGAAGTGGGCGCTGGACGCGCCCTCTGAGCGGCGAATGGCGCCAAAGGCAAAGGGTTTGCCAGGCTTGATGGCCAGCGACCACAGGGTCAATTCACCCCATTTTTCCACGGCGGGTTTGACATGGTCTTCCTCACCCACCGACACGCCGCCGCTGGTCAAAATCAAGTCGTGGTGCTCGGCTGCGGCGCGCAACGCGGCTTCGGTGGCTTCGCGCCGATCGGGCACGATGCCCAGGTCGCTGACTTCGCAGCCCAAGCGTTGCAACAGCGCGCGCAAGAAAAACCGGTTGGAGTTGTAGATGGCCCCAGGCTTCATGGCCTCGGGCGCAACCTCACCGGGCATGACCAACTCGTCGCCTGTGGAAAACAAGGCCACGCGGGGGCGAGGCGCCACTTTCAAAGAGGCC
>JACCDU010881397.1_pt1 | contig 14056 bp, 20 predicted proteins | sample 7446081 | NCBI WGS metagenome assembly JACCDU01 (sample SAMN15323447, study PRJNA562643) | freshwater metagenome | isolation source: river surface water | place: USA:Blue River Watershed | collected 2017-08-17 | reverse complement strand
GGAGCGCATCGAACTTGCTAGTGAGGCCCGAAAGGTGTTTGTCCGCGAACTCCTGGAGACGCGTGATTTGGGCATCTTTGGCAGCGAGGAGTTCCGCCACGGATTCGCGCATATCCTTCTGAAGCTGGCTGCGCGTCGTGGTGGCAGCGGCTTCGAGAGCTTCACAGCGGGCCTGGGCGGCTTGGAGAGCCGTCTCTGCCTTTTGGAGTTGCACGCGCAGCTTCGTCCCTTGCTCTTTCATCTGGGCCTCGAACTCCTCCGTAGCCTGTTGAATGGCTTCTGCATGGGTCTCTTGGCGCACGGCATCGACGGCCTTCTTCTGGAGATAGGTCACGGCTTCGGCACCGAGTTTGAGGGCCAGAATCCTGTAATGAGGTGTGGCGCTGTGGTAAAAGGTGGGGAGGTCCGTTCCCGCGGGAAGATACAGTTTCACGGCAACTTCGTGCGGACGTGTGGACATCGGGAGGGCTTTATAGGAGTATGGTGCTGACGCTTTGGGCTGGCTGTGGGTGCAATTGTGGGGCCGCGGCGGCGTGCGCAGCACGCCTACACCGCGGACTGCTTAAATTAAGCAGTCCGCTCTGCTGGCTAGAGCGATAAGTTTACGATATTCCTGTGTCATAACCCGCGAACGCGGGTTATGCTTAGGGACCTCTTAACTTAAGCACTAGTCGGTACCCGCATCCAGCCGGCTGGAAAGAGGTTCGGCTTCGCGGCCCCTATCCAGCGTGCAGGATAGGTCGCCACAGGGGGGGCGGCGAGGATAGCCCCCCACCAACTGAAGGTCGAGTTGGACGTGATAGCAGCGGCCTGGCACAAGCTCAAGAGGAGGAGAGAGACGATTTCATCGCGTTCGTCGACGATTTCTGTGCCGGCGGGGAACCAGGACTGCTCGCGACACCAGTCAACATCATTGGAGAAGACGAGCCATCGGCGGGGAGGACCTTGGGGGCCAGCAGAGGCCTGGACGGCCTGAATGGCTGGCACATAATACTCGGGGCCGAGGAGATGGAATCCTTCGGCCTGGAGTTTGACATAGTCTCCACGGCGCACGTGAATCGATGCGACCGTGTGGGTGGCCTGAATCCGATATTTCACCGCGAGGCCTCGGCGGACCTCTGCAAATCGGGCGAGAAGGTCAGTGCGTATCTGGGCCACGTGAGGGGCAATGGGGGGAAGGCTCTGGAAATAGCCGCCGACCAGAAGCTGTTTGATCTGCGAGTCGACATTGGCAGCTACAGAGGCAGGGTTCCACAAGGCAAATGTATCCTGTTGCCAGACTGTGGCGTCAGTAAGAGGAGTGGGAGTAGGATAGGAATGCCCAAGGGGCATGAGGCCAGCGCGGTAATCACGTGCGGAATGCCCATTGTCTTGTGCAGGCAGAAGAAGGAGCTGCGGCTGCATCCCGCGGCCTTGGAGGGCATCCTGAATGGCGAGGCCGGCGGCATATTGAAAGAGCTGGTTGCCGAGGCCGCCCCAGAGATAGACGTAGAGTCCCTCGGACATTTCTGGTTGATGGCCTAGAAGAAATCTTAGGCGGCCGCTCGATAATCTATGCTTCCACTAAAGATGAGCATGCACGAGGCTGGTCGTATACTCCTTGTCGCGTTCATTCTCGTCCTCTTTTGGGTGGGGGCCTGGGGCGTAGTCGAAGAGGTGTTGACCATGGTGCGAAAAACTGTAGGGGTCAGTCCTCTTCAGTTGTATTTGGCTCTTATGGTAGGAGTCGTGGCCATTGTGCTCCGGTATCCGCACATGCTTGAGCGGTTTTGAGGAGGGGTCGCGTGTGAAAAATTGCCTGCATACCCATCGCCGAACAGAAGGGTATAGAAAGAATGTTTGGCCACTCCGCACGATTTGCCTATGTTGCTGGAACCCTCTTTGGGACCTTTATCGTTGCCCCGATTTTCGGAACTCTTGCATATTCATATGAAGAGTATATCGCATTCACCGCTCCGCATCGCTGGCCTATCAAGAATGACCCTGAGAAGATTCGTTACTATAAAGCGATGAAGGAGCTTGATGAGTTTGAGCAGCAGCCTGCAGGAGAACAGGCCGCGGAAAAGCAGCCGCTCGCCTAAAATTGTGCAACCTAAACCGCAGGTGAGTAGGACTAGATAGAAACAATGGTCCTTACTCGTACCCAAGCCAAAGCCGCCGCAGAAGCCATTGCCTGGAATGGCCCCATGACTCGCTCCAAGGCGGCTGCGCGCAATCGTTGGACTGCCTATGCTACTGACAACACCGTTATCACGATTGAAGATGTTGCTGCCGCAACGATTCTCATGGACCTCAAAGATGGGTGGGTTGATGCACCCGAATCGATTGCCACGCGCCGCCCTCGTCGTAGTTGTCGACGTGATTAGGGGAGAGCTAGGTAAATAAATGGCTGAAAAGGTGGATAGGATGACGCAAGGCATCATCGTATACTCTTTTTGTATAAGACGGACTGGTTAGCGACCTGAGCTCGTCGCCGTCACATCTTTGACGCGCTCCACCCTGCATTCTCGGCAGGTGCAATCATCCTCTTCGGTGCACGTGCACTCGCGACAGACACCGTCGACGGGCACGGGTCCTCGACAGGCGGCGCAGAGGTTGTTTTTGCGCATGAATGTCTCATAGACAGGTGCACAGCTCGGACAGGCACGGTAAAAATGGAGTCCTTCAAAGATACGGAGCGTCAGCAGTGTAATGTCGCGGGGGATTCCACATACGTTGCAAAGATTGGCAGCAGCGACTTGTTTGTCCCAGCTCACTTCATACTGGTGCTGACATGAATCACACCAGCATTCACAGGTCGTCCCACATACTGGCTTGTCAGCATGTTTGCACGGCTCGGTGGGGAGTGCAAGAGTTGTGTCAGCGGCGGACATCTTCTCTAGAGCTGGAAAGGACATGGCTTCACATAGCGCAGCGGCAGCGACACCGCCCTCTAAAGAGACGGAGGCGTGTCGGAAAAGACGGATTTCGATAGAATGGCAATGTCAAGCTCGGAGAGAAACGGTTTCTGAATACGAAGAGCCTCCTGCAGCACTTTTGGAGCCGAAATCGTTCCGTCGGGGCGCTTGAGCTTATGTGTGGCGATGAATTTCTGCAAGAAGTCATAGACATTGCGCGGGGTCATTTCCCCTTTTGGGTTCAGCCACGCATGGCCGCATAAATCAGCAAACACTTTCACGGGGACACGGGCGGCATTGTCCGAGTTTGTAGGGGCAAAGGCAGCGGCGGTGACAGGCACATAAAAAATACCCTCTTCGTTGCAAAACGCGATGAGTTTCGCAAACTCTTCAGGGCTCTTCACGCGGACTTCCACTTTGACGGGCTCTTGGTGCGTGGCAGGAAGCTGCCTATTCATTTGCTAGAGGCTGCGAGTGTTTAGGAGGCGCGATAGGCGCGAAAGGCGGTCTGAATGGCACGGGCTGCGGCCATTGTCTGCTCCACGAGAGAATCGGGTGGGGGAGAGGGAGTGCGTGCACCGTCCCAGGACTCCTGTGCGGCGGCGCCGCCGCTGCCAGCCTCTTCCTCGACAATGACCTCACGCTGCCAAGAGGTAGGGCCCGTGCGTGCCCAACGCACTTCGAGACGCGTGAGGTCGAGGCGAGGAACGGAAGGGGGCGGAGGAGTATCGGCGCGGGCAGCAAAGGCGCGATTGAAGGCAGCCTCTGTGGCGAGCTCGTCCTCTTCTGCAAAGGGGTTGTCGAGTGTGACGCTGGAGGCATCGGTGGCATCATCGTCATCATCGATGAACTTAATCATCTGCGCAGTGGGAATGTCGTCAAGAGTAGACGTCGGTGCCGCGCGGCAGCAGGGACACGAAGAGGACGTTTCACCGGCCGTATACTCCTCTGGAGTGAGGTCGGAGTTCATGTTCTGTTGATAGAACCAGCCTGAGATGCATCGGAGATGAAATGCGTGGGTGCAACCGAGTGTGACGCGGGCGAGGCCGATGGGGTCGAAGCAGATTGCGCACTCCATTCTTTCTTACGGGGAAGGTATGAATGGAAGGGATAGGAGTCAAAAAGGGGGGCACCGCGTGCAATTTTTCACGCGGAGGGTTGTCGTCCTTCGCCGTCTAGGAAAGGGGGAGAGGCCCTGGAATGCGGAGGTTGGCTGGAAAGGGGGTCTGGAGGGGGCCATGTGGGATATACTGAATATAGTGGATGGTGTAGAGGTGCTGAAGAGGGGATGTATTCGGAGGGGCCTCGTCATATCCTACGAGAACGGCTGGAGAGGTGAGGTCGTCGCGACGAGCAATATCGGTCAGCTCGAGGCGGACCACCTGGCGAACCCGAATGTGCCATGAGGCGAGACTCTCAGGCATGCAGTTCGTATAGGCATCATCAAAGGTGAGGGGTGCAGAGAAGCTGATTGCACCGTTCGAGTCGACTCGAATCGTGCGATAGGCCACAGCATCGGGATGAATGTGAATCTGGCGCATGATGACAGAGGGGGGACGGGCGAGGGATGCTGACGAAAAAGAGGGCGGCGGCCCTTCAATTTCAGGGGAACGGGGGTCGTTCCGCCGCCGCACCCTTTAGGAAATGCTATCGCAACCGTCATCCTCATCCTCTTCAGGTCCGACGCTGAATGCATCATCCTCCGAAGCGTAGTCGCCTGGAAGGACGGTCGCAGCGGCACGAGGGACAGAGGCAGGGGGCACATAGGTAGGCCCCATAATCTCCTCCATCTCCTCACGGGCCTTGTGTGCGGCCTCCGTTTCAGCCTGACGGGCCGTGAAGTCTGCGAACCACGCCTTTCGTGCCGCCCCCTGCTCAGTAGGGGGGAGGGAGAGAACAGCCCACCCATTTCGCTCGAGCTGCTCGCGCGTCATAAGCTGTGGGTCCGTTGGCTCTGCTTCATAGAGGCCAAGTCGCTCGGCCTCCTCGCGCTTAATCCGCTCTTCAATCACCTGTTTGAAGTTGGTGACCTTAGAGGCAGAAGAGGTTGGCGTCGCGGGAGCGGGCTCGGTGTCGAGAGCTGCGAACTGGTTGGTGGAAGCTGCTCCAGGCGTAGAGGGGGTAGGCGTCGCGGGGGCGCCAGTCGTATCGGGGTGGAATCGAGTTCGAATCTGGGTCCAAGAGGCACTTCCGCTGACGGTGGACTTGGGAGTGCCGGCAGCGAGTGTGGGGAACTCTTCATGGGAGGAAGAGTTGACGGAGGTAACTGACTTGGGAGTATCTGGAAAGGAGGGGGTGCGGCGCATAGAGGGAGGGACATATCCGCCTGCAGCTGATGCGCGGGTAAGGAACGACTTCGGAGCGGAGGCAGTGGCTGCATCGGCCATTCGAATGGGCGCGAGGACAGCTCCATGGCAGGGCTTTGCAGAGGCAGCAGGGGTAGCAGCAATCGCAGACATTTCTAGCTTTTGTTAGGAGGTAGAAATGGATGTAGGAACGGATCAACCTGGGCGCGGCACTCAATTTTTGCGGCGGGGGGGCGGTCGCGGGATACTATCTATACGATGGTCGTTTGGATAGTATCCGGGTGGTTTGACGTAGAAGTTCCCCACGCCGAATAAAAAATAGCCGTGGCGGGAGTCGAACCCGCAATCTTCCGCTTAGGAGGCGAACGCATTGTCCATTGTGCTACACGACTGATGGGAACGAAGCCGTTCCCCTGTGCCCCTTCGAAGATGAAGCGGCGGGAAACCCGCCGCGTATATGTAAGGGGGGCGCTGGGCTTGGGGGCCCTACCATGCGCCTAGATAGTGAAGAGGGGGTGGTGTTTAGGTAGAGGAGGAAGCAGCCTTCTTCGCCTTGCGCTCGGCCACCTTGGCATCATGCGCAGCACGCTCCTCTGGAGTCATATCAGCGAGCTTCTTCGGGCCACGCTTCTTGGTTGCCTCTGGGGCTGCTGCCGCTGCCGTTGCGCCCGCGTCTGCGTCGGCTGGAGAGGGCGGGGCTGCTGCTGCCGCCTTTGCAGCTGCCTGCTTGCTCACCTCAGGAGGAGTCCAGGTGGAGAGGGTCTCGAGGATGTCTGCATCCACCCACTCATCGTAGGGCTTCACTGCCTTGAGAGAAGAGGCGAACTGCTTTACCACAACCGTGGGCATCTTGGACTCCTTCTCGACGCCATCGGCGGCCTCCTTCTCACGAATCACCTTCTCAACACGAGTGCTGAAGAGAATCCACTCATTGGGAGGACGCTTCTCCTTGGGAGGGGCGTTGGGGTCGACGACCTTCTTCGGCTTACGACCACGCTTCTTAGGCGTATCGTCTGCAGAAGAGAGGGCGACTGGGACAGGGGCAAGCGCGGCAGCACCGCCGGCAGAGGGAGGGGCAGCGAGCATCTTCACAAGCTCTGCACGCGCGGCGTCGCTGAGCGCGGCGAACATGGTGTGAGTAATCGTGATGGAAGCCATTTTGTTCTTTTGGAATACTGGATTGCGAGGGCACGACTAAGCACGGGTGAGGTGGTTAGAAGGTATGGAGGTCAGCGATAGGGGTTGGGCGGATTTCAATTTTAGGGGAAAACTTTTTTGGTTCGTAGCATTGTCATTCTAAAGAGAAGGCATACAGAAAGGTATGGGCAGAATATATGATTGTCAAGGAGGACACTGAAAAAAGGGGGTATTCTGCTATGTTGTAGTATGGTATGGCGATTAAGAGCCTGGGTTAGGCGGCTGAGGAGGTGGGTGGAAGAGGTTCTTCATGAGCCTGTAGGTCTGGTAGTAATACTCAAGCTGGTGCTCCGTAGAGAGGATTCCAGTGAATCGCTTCTCACGGAAGGCCGCGTGGTCGTAGGCGGAGAGGATGCGGTGGCGAAGAGTCTCCCAGCGACGAGAGATATCAAGATGACGATATTCCTCGCGCGCCGCATCGTTGACCTCACGGTCCTTGTCGGCGGCGATGCAGTAGAGCATCTTGAGAGTATCAGTGGACTCCTCCTTCAGGCGCGTGGTGAGCTCCGCCCACTCCTCCTCTGTGTAGCGGCGCGTGTTGAGGACCTCGAGGAACTGCTTAAGAGACTGCATTCTGTGTACACACAACTTCGTTCGGGTAAGGAAGGAAGTAGGCGTGAAGGTCGGCGTAGGCTGCACGCCAGCGTTCAATTTTCATCGCCACTTCGCCACATGCAAAAAAAGGGTTCCGCTCCATGCGGATTATAATGGGGGTAGTGCAGTTCCCCTTTAGCGCCGACGACCCGTCTTCGGCATCTCCCATCCATCGGCGAGAACAGGTGCGGGTGCACGGGCAGGCGCCGCCGTGCGCCAAGTCGGGACGGCCGCAGCACCCGTGGGGGCCTTCCAGGTCCGGTTCTTCATCCACTCCTCGTGCCACCCCTCCTCTCCAGGATGAATCCACGGGCACTTGTGCGGGCACTTCTTCTTCTTATCGCGAGGGTCCGTATACTCCCAGGCCCAGCACTCGGACGACACATGCATCGTGGTCGGCTTCGCACCCCCTGTGCTCTTATCACCGACGCAGGAGTAGAGCTTCTTACAGGGGATAGAGGCCTTGCGAGGAGCCTCGCCGCGCTTGAGACCCATCTTGGCGCGGAGCTCCACGAGCTCGGTCTCACGCTCCATACGAGCGGCCTCGAGACGGAGCTTGGCCTCATACTCCGCCTTACGGAGCTTGGCCTCGCGAGCCGCCTTCTGGGCCGGCGTCTCAGCCGCAAGAGCGAGCTGCTCATCCTCATAGGAGAGGTCACCCCACGACATACCCGATGTCACGGCCTGTGTGAAGCTCGCGAGCTCAGGCGTTTGGAGCCGATGAAAGGGGCAGTGGTCTCCATCACAAAGCTCAATAGGGTGGGGAAGGGACATATCAGGGGCCTCATTCACGATGAGCCAGGCGCGCTCAGACTTGTAGCACGCCCAGATGTCGCCGTTCCCCTCGATTGCATCGATGGGAGAGCAGCAGCGGCACGGGGCATTCCCGTTCTCAATATCGGCGAAGAGAACCCAGCAGCGGTAGACGTTGTAATGGTGCATTTTACTCTTGTGTAGGGGCGTTGCGCAACTTAGTTCGGGTTAGGAAGTAAGGAGGCAAAGGTGGGCTAGGGGGCGCGACGGCGTTCAATTTTTGGGGAACGAAGCCGTTCCCCTGAGCCCCTTCGCAGATGAAGCGGCGCTCTGCGCCGCAGAGCTTTTTGCCTGCGGCGCAGGGAGCCAAAAAGAGGGAGTGCGCTAGCGCAGCAGCAGGCGCACTTTGATTCTTCTTCTTGGGGGGTTGTGAGGGTGATTCCGGGTGGTCTAAGAGCGAACTTACTTCGCGGCGATGTTCTTGAGTTCGTGCTGCTTAAGAGAGACGAGGAGTTCCGAGCAGTACCACTCGAGGTCGAGGGCGATTCCATCGGTAGGAGTCACATCACCCGCTCGGATGCACTTGATCATGTCGGTGCACTTCTTTTTGAGAGCCTTGCGCCATGATGCCGCCGCCATCATACTATTGGGGTGGTAGTAGATGTATTCAAAGAGGGTGCGAGCGAGGTGGGCGAGGGGGCGGCGGGACAGGAAGCACGCAGACTTCCACGTGTTATAGAGGCTCAGGAGATTGTAAATATACTCCTCCTCAGAGGCAAGTGTCTTGGCGATGCTCATGCCATGTGTATAGGGGGCGGGAGGAATCAAGAAGTACCCAGCTTCGTCGTCATCTTCCTCCTCGACGACGGCGGGAATGCGAATGCGGGGCGGGGGCGTGGTCATGATGGCGGACATCTTCGTTCGGGTGAGGAAGGAAGAGGGCAAAGGGTGGCGCTTGACGTGCACACCGGTTCAATTTTCAGGAGAGGTGGGCAGACAGCCAAAAAGAGGCGGCCAGCCGCCCACCCCCTTTTTCGTTTCTTCTCTGCGCCCTCTAGCGCCCTGTCCAGCTGATGGCGAGAGAGACGCGGTCGCACTCATAGGCGAGTCGCGCTGCAGCCGTGCGCGAGAAGTGGCCCTGTGCGATGAGGCCGCGATACTCCTCCACTTTCACGCGGACAGCGTTACACATGGGGGCCTTGAGAAGGTTCGGATGGTAGTAGAGGTAGCGGAAGATGGCAGAGGCGACGAGAGCGCGCCGCTTCAGTGTGCGACAGGCCTCAGAGAGGTGGATGAGCTGGGTGATGTAGTCTGCGTCGATATAATCCATATCGTCCATATGCATGTGCTCAGGATAGACAGGCCAGTCAGGAATGTAGAACTCGTAGTCCTCCACCTCCTCAAAGGTGGGGATGCGGATACGCAGAGGCGCAGTGGGGGCAGTGGCGGTGGACATTTTGTGTGTGTGCGTGTGGCGGCAACTTCGTTCGGGTGAGGAAGGAAGAGGGCAGAGGCTGAAAAGGGGGAGGCGGGGGGTTCAATTTTCACGGGGGAGCCAAAAAGGGAGCAGCAACATATCCCTCTTTGACGCCTCCACCCCTTTTCTAGTCGCTATCGTCGTGCGAGAAGCGGCGACGGCGGAGTGTTGTCGAGCCAAACGTAAGAAGCAGGTATTCATCGATGGGGTCCTTTAGAGGAGTGGGGGCAAGGGCGGATGTAGAGCGAGGGACACGGGCAGCACGAGGGCGGCGTTCAGCCGGCGCAACGAACGCCCGTTCAGCGGCCTTATCCGCCAGGCGAGACGAGCGACGGGGAGGTGTCGTCATGGTAGGCAGTCAACTTCATTCGGGTGAGGAAGGAAGAGGGCAAAGGTTGAAAAGGGAGGAGGGAGGGGTTCAATTTTCACAGGGGAGGCGGCCGCACTGAAAAAGACAGTGCATTTGCCCCTTGCCCTTTTTCGCTCCCCCCAGCCCCCAAGCCTCTTACACATACATCTTCTCCAGCACGTCCATCGCCTCCGCAAAGTAAGCACAAGTACAGGCATTCGCCGAATCAATCTGAAGACCCATCCACTCCATCAGAATATACTTTCCATTATCCTCATCGATATAGTAGCTGTTATCCTCATCTTCTACCAGCTCACGATACTCCCATTCCTCCTCATCGGTTGACTCCTCCTTTTGAATCTTATCGTAAAGCTCCTTGGTTCGAGCCGCGCGCTGCTTCATCTTCCGCTGGGTCTCACGTGCCTCCGCCCACTCCGTCCGATAGTTCATCGCAAGAAGGTAGGCGTTCTGCAGAAGGAGATTGAACTTGATGCGTTCATGAATCTTCTTCTTCTCCGCCTTATCGGCCTCGGACTCTTTCATCATTAGCTCGTGAAGCTCATCCAGGACCCCCTTATAGCGCTTCTTAAGCAGCTCTTCATCCCAGATGGTGAAGGGCTGAATGCAGATTGACATCGTGGCCGCCGAGATGTAGCTAGCAGGGGGCGCAGCGGCCGCAGCAGCGACGGCGGTGGAAGCGGACATCGTAAGAGGGGGTTGGTGGGTGTGCGCGACTTCGTTCGGGTGAGGAAGGAAGGGGCAAGGGGTGGCGTGTTGCGCACGCCGGCGTTCAATTTCAGGGGAACGAAGCCGTTCCCCCTCGGCGGCAGAGCCGCCATGGCGACCCCTGCGTAGCAGGGGATAACCGTGCCTGCGGCACGGACAGCTGCAGAGCAGCTGGAGGCTCGCCCCTTCGTAGATGAAGCGGCGCTGACACAAAAAGGAGTTCCGCCGTTGCAGAACTCCTCTTTGGTTTTTGGCAGAGGTATGCTCCTCATGTTACACGCCCTTACATGCCGTTCTGGCGCGCGAGCTCGGTGAGGCCGTCGTCAATGAGCCCGAGGTCGTTGTTGCTGAGGTCCATGTTGTCGTACTCAGGATAGAGCTCCATGAAGAGGGTGAAGGCGAGCCGGCCGCGCTCAATCGTCTCGTGGCAGGGGTTGCGCTGGGCCTCCCCGTAGAGCTCCCAGAGCTCATAGATACCAGCCGTCCTCGCCTGCTCGCGGACGCAGCGGCTGCAGCCGTTGCCCTCAGGAGGATTGCTGCTGCGCCGAAGTCCGAAGCCGGCAGAGGCAATGCGCGAGTGGCGCGGGCAGTCCTCAACGGAGTTGAGGTTTACCCTCGCCCCGCGAGGGTCCTCCTGAGAGGGAAGAGCAGGCGGCGGAGGGGGCGGAGGGATAACGAGGCTGGGGAGAGGCGACGCATCCTCATCATCCTCAGGATTGAGAACGGGACGCGCGGCACGCGACAGGCGCGCAGGAGCCCCAGGCGGTGTGAGAGAGGGGCGCGCCGGCGGCGTGCTGGGGCAGCCTTCCATCGTGTAGCCGAGCTGAGAGGGGTCGCGAGAGGGGCTCATGCGAGGGCTGCTAAGAGGGCTGTGCACGGTAGGGCCCGTGGCAGACATCGTCGCGTAGAGATACGACTCCGCCATCGCCTTCACGCGCGGACGGCCGAGCTCGCGCTCGAGCGCCGTAAGGAGAGAGTAATCGGTAGAGGGGAGGAGGGACATTTTGAAGAGACTTAGAGAGCGGGGCGCGACTTCGTTCTGGTTAGGAAGGAAGAGGGCATAGGCTGAAGAGGAGGTGGAGCGGCGTTCAATTTTGAGGGGGAGGCAGGGCCGTCCAATGAAAAAGACGGCGCCAGAGGCGCCGTTTCACTTAGGAAGGGGCGAGGGGAGCGCTTTCGCTCCCGTAATGAAAAAGAGTGTGCATTCTCTCTTTCCCCCACCCCCTCTTCAGCTTCCCCTCTTCAGTACCCCCCAGTCCCAGCCTTCCTCCGCTCAGCCCGCACCTCCTCTCCGTAGCGAATCATGAACTGCACAACGTCCCAACAGCCGATGTCCTCAAGCATATCCGTGTGCTCCCAGAGGTCAACATCCTCGAACCAAGAGGTCTCGAACTTGCGGACTTCGACCGCCGCACGCCGGCAGCCGCGCTTCTCCGCCGCCGGCGTAGCCGGGTCCTTCGCACGCGCGCAGAGGACGTCGTAGAGCTGCTGGTTATCGGCGACGAGACACTCGTTCGGCGCGAGCTTCAGAATCTTGATCTGCGTCTCGAGACGCTTGATCTCCTCCTCCTTCGCGAACTGTTCCCAGATCTCGTCGGGCTCCGGGTCAGGGACCCACGTGCAGATATAGACGTCCTCGCGGGTCAGCGGGTCCTTCTGTCTGTCCACGCACATGTAGCGGCCGCCGCTCGTATGGGGCGTGGTGCAGCCGCAATCACACGTCTCGATAAACTTCGTAGTCTTCTTAGCAAACATCTTAGCGCGACTTCGTTCTGGTTAGGAAGGAAGAAGGCAAGAGGTGGCGTGCCCAGCACGCCAGCGTTCAATTTTCACAGGGCCGCCCAATGAAAAAGAGTGCATTCTTTTTCCCCCAACCCTCTCACCCCATCCCCTCTTCAGCGCCCACCTCTCCACGGGTAACGATGGATCGCTACAATCCTCCGAATCATCTGCAGACCCCGACCATTCCCAATCTTCTCACGGTCCTCTTCAGTAAAGTGGTACGCACCCTCATCCCACCGTGTAATGAGGCGGGCGGGCGTTGTGCGAACGAACTCTGCTGCAGAGGTGTAGGCATCACGCTCCTTCTTCAGGGTATCATAGATGACCTGGTTCCCTGGGACGAGGCACCTGGTCCGCATCCACGTCTCGAGTTCGGCGAGGATGGTCTCATCTGTCCATCCCTCGAGGCCCTTCTTCTCCTTAAGGAGAGTGGCAAAGTAAAGAATCTCTGTATAGCTCGTCGTATAGTTCCAGCGCATGATGCACCAGACGCGAGCACAGAAGGTAGACCAGGCCTTCCAAGGAGAAGGGATAGGCGCGAAAGCGGCAGGGGCGCCAGTGCCCTTGGCCGCGAGGCGAGCGGAACGACGGAGAGGAGTAGAAGAGGACATTTTCGCGTGTGCACAACTTCGTTCTGGTTAGGAAGGGAGAAGGCAAGAGGTGGCGTGCCCAGCACGCCGAGGTTCAATTTTAGGGGAGCTCCCCTCTTAAAAAGGGTGTGAGAGGATACAATCCTCTTACGTCCTCTCATCCCCACAACGCAAAAAGGGCCCCCGCGGGCCTCTTTCTGGTTTGTTCAGAGGTATGCTCCTCCTGTCCTTACGAGCCCGTGAGGGAAGGACACCGACTTTTCCAGAGCCGTGGTTTTTGCAGAGGTTGCCTCCTCTCTGATTTCGTTCCGCTGGCCTGCTAACCAGTAGGGTGTTGTAAGCACCAGAGTTGTCTCTCTTTACTGAAGCCCTCTCACAGTGTCTTGGCGCCCCTACCGCGCGCCAAGAGGTCAGCACCTCCGGAATGCCAGCCCTTTCGAGCCAGCCCAGGTCGTATCCATCGTCTCGCCTGCCGATTCAGCCCTCATGTGGTCGTGCCGTCCCAGAGTAAGGTTCTACAGACCTCACTCCCAGAGTAGCCAGGTACAGAGTCTTTGCAGAGAGCCACATGCTCTCCAGACCCGCCATACAGCCCCCCTAGACCCGTCAAAGTCGCCTCTCCTCTGATCCCAGTCTCTCGTGAGAGACGTGCCAGACTCAAGAACCCAGTGACCGTCGGTCCTCTGACACCGCCAGAGACGCCACCTGACGCCTCTGGCCGAGCCAGGCGCTTTCGCGCATCTATCTCTGGCAGGGCCTCTGGCATTCAATTTTATTGGCAAATTGACGTCTCAGAGGGCTGCCAGAGGGCTCTGACGACAGGCCAGAGGGCTCTGCCAGAGGGCCTCAGAGGGCTCTGGGGCTCAATTTCCGAATAAAATTGAATGCCAGAGGGCCATGCAGAGGGCCTTCACCTCTCTGGAGGGGAGTGGCCGACGGCGGCCACCCCTCTGGAGGGGCCCTGGGCAGACTCCCAGGTGGACGTGGCAAGCTGGATAGGAGGCCACGACAGACATCAGCGAGAGAGGGGCTGAGTCAGAGTCATTCCGCGGAGAGACAACTCCGTTAGCAAACAACAGGCAGGAGCGGAGGGGTGCCATAAGACCACAGCGGCAGGAGCGGAGGATTCCCGTAAGGCCATCGACACAGACGGGAGCGGAGGGGTGCTGCCCGATTACACATGAGAGACAACTCTGTAAATAAACCAAGGAGAGAGTGGGCCGCTGGGCCATCTCTTTTTGTTTCGGACATCGGGCTTCGCGAAAATTGAAGTCCCGCCGCCGGCCCACCAGGGCCTTCACGCCCCCGCCCCCCTCTGCAGCACAGAATGATTCCCTTCATCCCCCGCCTTCCCACCACGTCTCTCAAACACAAGGTCTTCCCAG
>JACCDU010319556.1_pt1 | contig 14058 bp, 8 predicted proteins | sample 7446081 | NCBI WGS metagenome assembly JACCDU01 (sample SAMN15323447, study PRJNA562643) | freshwater metagenome | isolation source: river surface water | place: USA:Blue River Watershed | collected 2017-08-17 | reverse complement strand
CGCTGACCGGGGAGATCACGCCATCGACCACCGCTTGCAGTTCGGCGACGGTGTCAACGCCGGTGCCGTCATTGGCGGTGTTGGCGATGGCTTGTTGCACGGCGCTGAGTGTGCCTGCGGTCACGCCTGCAATGCCCAGGGTTTGCAGCTCGGCCAGTGTCGGGCCGGTGGGGGTTGTTGCGGCAGCGGCGCTCATGACGGCGCTCACAGCGTTGGCCAGGGTTTGGACTTCGGCCACGGTGTCCACGTTGGTGGCGACTTTGTTGCCGATCACATCGCCGAGCAAGCCGGCTTTGGCGGTGGAGTCCACGCCGGTCACGCCGATGCGGGTGTAGTCGGCGGCGCTGGGGTCGGTGGTGGGAGTGGCATCAGCGGCAGAGCCATTGGCCTCGGCCAGGATGGCGTTGTAGCTGTTGACCAGCGCTTGAATCTCGGCAGGCGTGTCGACCGAGGTGCCCGTCACCGCTGCGCTGTTGAGTGCGTTGTTGATGGTGGCCAGGTTGTCGCTGGTGACGCCGGTCACGCCTGCTGTGGCGTAGGTGGCCGCTGTGGGGGTGGTTGCTGTGGCGTTGTTGTCTTGTGCGGCGGCACTGATGGTGCTGGCGGCGGCGTTCACATCGTTGACCAGGGCCTGCAGTTCGGCCAGGGAGTCAACGCCTGATCCATCGTCGACCGTGTTGGCCAGCGCTTGTTGCACGCCCGCCAGGTTGTCGGCGGTCACGCTGGTCAGGCCCAGGGCTTGCAGTTGGGCCAGGGTGGGGCCGGTTGGGGTGGTGGCGCTGGCGGCCGCCATCACGGCGGTTACCGCATCGGCCAGTGTTTGCACTTTGGCCACGGTGTCCACGTTGGTTGTTGTTTTGTCACCGATCGCATCGCTCAGCAAGGCGGCTTTGACTGCGGAGTCCACACCGGTCACGCCGATACGGGTGTAGTCGGCAGCACTGGGGTCGGGGGTGGTGTCAGCGGCGGAGCCATTGGCTTCGGCCAGGATGCGCTTGTAGGCATCGACCAGTGCTTGCACTTGGGCCGTGGTGTTGACATCGATGCCTTGCACGGCGGCGCTGTTGAGCGCGGTTTCGATGGCGGTTTGGTTGTCGGCGGTGACGCCGCTCACACCGGCGTCGGTGTAGGTGCTCAGGGGCAAGGTGCTGTGGGATGCGGTGTTGTCTTGTGCGGCGGTTGTGATGGCCGTTTGCGCGTCATTGACCTTTTGCACGATGGCTTGCAATTGCGCCACGCTGGTGGTGTCACTGCCATCATCGGCTTGGGCGGCGATGGCCTGGGTGATGGCTTGCAGGTTGTCGGCCGTGACGCCGGTCAGGCCGATGGCAGTGAGGTCGGCCACGGTCAGTGCAGGGGCGGTGCTGTCTCCGGCGGCGGTGCTTTGGATGGTGTTGGCAATTTGCGCCAGAGCGTTGATTTGGCTGGCGTTGCTGACATCGGCGGCGGTTTTGTCGCCCACGATGCTGTTGAGCAGGGCCAGGTTTTCCGGGGCAGTGGCGGCGTTGCCAATCGATGCGCCCATGTTGGCGTAGTCCGCAGCGCTGGGGTTGGTGCTGCTGGCATCCGGTGCGCTGCCGTTGGCTTCGGCCAGGATGCGGTTGACGCTGTCCACCAGGGCTTGCACTTCGGCGGTGGTGTCGGCATGGGCCCCGTCGATGGGTGCGGTGTTCAGGGCGTTGTTGATGGCCGTGAGGTTGTCGGCTGTCACGCCGGTCACACCTGCTGCGCTGTAGGTGGCCAGGTTGGGGGTGTTGTTGCTCGCGCTGTTGTTTTGTGCCGCGTTCTGGATGTCTTGCAGCGCCTGCACCTTGGGATCGATGGCGGGACTGGTGTTGCTGCCACCCCCGCCGCCTGCTGCGGCAGCGGCCACGCCCAGGCCTGCAGCGGCGAGCCAGCCGGCCGACAAGCCTGCACCAGCAGCACCAGCGGCAGCGCCTGCACCTGCTGCACTGGCCGCAGCCACTCCGGCGACCGTTTCGGTCATGGCCGCTGCCACGGCCATAGGGGCCAGGCACAGTTCAGAGGCTTGGCCTGCGGTCCAGAGCACCACAGGGCTGTCGCTGGACGCGGCACTGGTCACGCTACTGGGCGTGACCACGGCGGGGCACAGGGCGTCGCTTGTGCCGGTAACCAGTTCGAGCGGGGCGGCAGTCTCGCCTTCGGGGGTGAAGAAGTCGTCGATTTCGAGGCTGTTGTCGTTGTCGAGTTCAACGATCACGCGGCGACCATCGCGCTGGATGCTTTTGGCCACGACCAGTTGGCCGGTGGCGCTGTCCACGAGTCGGTAGCTTTGGCCCGCTTGGGCTTTGAGAATCAGTGCCGCAGCGGGTTGGCTCAGTTGGGCCAGGGTCTGGGGTGGGGTGACGCTGTCGGCGGTGCGCGCAGCAGAATAGGTTTGTGCTTGTTGTTGGAGCAGGATGGTGGACATGAAAAGACTCTGGTTGATGTGTGTTCGTCGTTCCCTGCAGTGCGTTTGCACAGGAGGAACTCCTCATCCAGAGATTGGAAGCCGAGAGGCTTTGAGCAATTCCAAAATTTGGTAAAAGTCTCAATACTGAGAATCCATCAAGTGCGCAGTGGCAATTCGATGGTGACCACCGCCACGCGCGGCTCGGCCAGCGCAGGGGGAATGGAGATGTTCAGGCGGCCCTGATGACGGCTGAGCACGGTTTGCACAAAGCGCAGGCCCAAGCCGAAGCCACGGTGTTCGATCCGCGTATTGACTGCAGGGTCGCCTACGGGGTTCTCGATCTCGATGCGCACCACGGGGCTTTGTTCGCGCTGGCCGATCTGGCTGCGCACGATGACCGATTGACCGGTCTCGCAATGCCGGATGGCGTTGTGGATCAGGTTGATCAGGGTGCGCAGCATCATTTGCACATCGACCTGTACCCGAAGGGGGACTTCACAGTCCTGCACCTGGATCTGGATGCGGTATTGGCGCACCAGTTCAAACGATTGGGTCACGGCATCGTCCAGCAGCTCGTGCACCAGGCATTCGGTCAGTTGCAGATGGGCTTGGTGGGCCTGGCTGTGCACGATGAAGCCGTCCATCATTTGCCGCAGGCGTTCGGTTTGCTGGCGGATCTGGTCCAGGGTGTGGGTCACGGTGTTGGACGATGCGGGTTTGGCTTGGTCCAGATGGTCGATGCTCGCCTGGATGCAGGCCAGCGGTGTGCGCATGTCGTGCGAGAGAAATTGCAGTGTTTCTTCACGCTGGTTGTGGTGCCTCTGGCTCCAGGTGATGTCGAGCAAGGTGACCATGCGCAGTTGCAGGTCTTGCGAGATGCGGATGGACGAGACCGTGGCCTGGTAGAAGGTGGCCAGTTGCGAAAACTGGTCCATGCTGATGAGGGCCCGGTCGAGTGTGCTGCGCTGAGGTTCGGTGGCGTGGCGCAGCAGCCGTTCTTGCAGTTGCGCAAAGGTGTAGCGCGGGGCGCTTTGCAAGAGGCTGATCTGGTGGGCCACAGCGTGCATGGCCTGGTTGCTGACCCAGTGCTGGTCTTGCTGGTCAAAGATGGCGATGGGCGTGGGCACTTGCTGCAAGCTCGCTTGCAGGAGCTTGAAGGTGTGTTGCTCCGAGTCGATGGCCGAGTGCAGTTGCTCAACCACTTTTTGGGGCATGTCCCGAAAGTTTTTTTGCCACCAGTCGGCAGAGACGGTTGGACGCTTGAGAGTGTTGGCGTCATGGCGAAAGCTGGTTCGGATTTCGGTGCGAATTTGCCGCACGGTGGACACCAGTCTGCGCCAGGACCAGATGCCCGCCATCAGGTGGATGGCAAAGCACAGCGGCACAACATTGAGCCAGGTGTTGAGGTGGTTGAGCAGCAGGTAAACCACACACAGCAACAGCCCGGTCAGTGCCAGGCTGTAGGTGAACACGCGGGTGGGGTGGGTTCTGATGAACAACAGTGACAAGGCCAGCAGGACCATGGTGCCGACGCTGACGGCGATGGGCGTGGGCAGGACGCGGATGGTGTTGCGGTTGAGCACATCGTTGAGTGTGCTGGCCACGATGTACACGCCCGGTGTGCTCGTCTCGTCGTTGCCGGTGTAGCTGGTGGGGTAGGTGTCTCCAGTCTGCGCTGCCGTCACGCCGATGAGCACCCATTTGTCTTGCAGCATGTCCAGCGACAAGATGGGGTTGAGCGCATCGACCAAAGACAATGTGGTGAAGCCCACGTTGGCGTCCACCATGCGGAAGTTTTTGCGCCAGCCGATGGGAGAGAAGTAGTCCTGCAGGGTCTGGTCTTGCGGGGATGCCCCGACCTTGATCATGGCCAGTGCGAGGTGGTCGACGGCGGCCATTTCGTTGTTGATGGTGCGGATCACCCCGTCATCGTCGAACTGAATCTGGATGTGGCCAAAACCGCTGGCTTGTTGGCGAATAGGTTCGGGCGGGTAGTCCCAAAATTCGTCGCTTCGGGGCGTGGTGTCGCGGCTCGCCATCTCGTGCTCATGCCGGTCTTGGCTGGCCGACAGGGGCAGGACCACGGGCAGCCCTTGCATGGCCTGGCCCAAGGCTTCATCGTCACGCGTGCTCTGGTGGAAGATGAGGTCGATGCCGATGGCCTTGGGCTGGATGCCGTCGCGGTGTAAACGCGACAAAAAGTTGGCGTAGTGCTGGCGTCGCAGTGGCCATGCTTGCAGCTCTTCCAGGCTGCGGTCATCAATGGCAATGACCACGATGTCGCTGCGAGCCTGAAAGCCGGCCCAGCGCAGCATCAGATCGTGCAGTTGCCAGCCGGCTGTTTGGCCCAGGGCAAGGGCCAATGCATGCAGGGCATAAAAAAATCCCAGAGTAATGACCCATGTGAACAGCCAGTCGCGCATGGGCGCTGAGCGCCACAGCAGCGGCTGGTGGCTCAGCCAGGTTTTCATGGGCGTGAGGGTCCCGCGGCGTTGCTGAGCAAGGTGAATTGACCGCCTGCGGTGGTGCGTTCAGCCGACTCGACCCCCACCGCGTCGGTGCGGATGCCTTGCATTTGCCATTCGTACTGGCCCGGTGGCAAGAGGGCGATCACTTCGCGTGTGAGCGGGTTGCGTGGTCGTGTCGATGCCCAAGTGGCCAAGGTATTGGCCTGACGCTCGCGCAGCTCCAACCGGGTGGTGCGTTCACCGGCTTCGTCGATCTGAAAGCGCACAGGGCAGACTGGCAGGGGCAGCGCGGCCACGGATTGGCACAGAGCAAAGGTGGCCGGGGTGCCCATGAGGCCCGAGGGGCTGACGGCAGCGGCCTGCACATAGCGCGTGGGTGTCGCGCTGTCGTGCTCAGTCGGAATGTCTGCACCCGGGCTGGCCTGGGGGGCGCTCCAAGCGGGGACGTCGTTGACGGTTTGCAGGTCTTGCCGCACGTACTGCATGGTCGTTTGCAGGTTTTGCCATTGCCAGCGCGTGCCTTGCAAGGCCAGATCGGGCGGCATGGGCAGGGCTTCGATCTGGATGTGGCCTTGTCCGCCGATGACCGCACCCTGCTGGGCGTTGAGGGCTTCGTTTTCGCTCGAGTTTTGGGCCTGGGTTTGCACCTGGCCTTGCAGCACTTCGACGGTGCTGGTGTCGCTGTCCGGATTGTGGCCGACGCGGAATTCGGTGCCGCGCACACCGGTGGTGGCCCGCGGTGTGGCCACTTCAAAGGTGGCACCAGCAGGACGTTTTTTGAACAGGCTCAGGCTGATCTTGCCTTGCAGAAGTTTGAGCTTGACTTGTGGGAGTTTTTGTTCCGGGCTGTCGCGCAGGGTGTCGATCTGGACCACCGAGCTGGAGGGCAGTTGCAGCTGGCTGCCATCGCGCAGGCTCAGGCTCACCTGGCAGCCACCGGGCACGTTGACGATGTCCCCTTCACCCAGCGACATGCCGGGGTAAAGGCTTTGTTGCTTGGCCGTGCTGGGCTCAGCCTTGCCGGTGCAACGGATGCGCGTGACTTTGAGTGGGGCGGGCTCCTGACGGAACCAGGTTTTGGGCAGGCGGATGGTCTGGCCTGCTTGCAACTGGTTCAGGTCCAGGGGGCGGTTGTGGTCTTGCAGAGTGCGCAAAGCTTGCTCTGGGTTGTTGGGCAGGGTGAGCATGTCCAGCAACTGGCTGATGGTTTGCGGTTGGCGCACCTCATAGGGTACCCAGTCGGCCAGCGGTGGGGGTGCATGGTCTTGTGCGTGCGCGTGCATGGTCAGCATCAGGGCGCTCAGGCACGCGATGGGGGTGTACGGGCGCAGTTGCGGACGCTGGAAAGTCAAGGTTGTCATGTCAAGCATCGGTGGTGGAGTTGGAGGTGATGATTTGGTAGCCAAAGCCGTGGATGGCTTTGAGTCGCAGATGGGGTGATGTCGCGGTCAGGTGCAGGTGCGCACGCACTTGCGAGATGTGCACGTCCAGCGTGCGTGAGCAGGCGTCGTCGTTGCGGCCCCAGATCTCGGTCATGATGCGTTGGCGCGAGAGGGAGCGGCCCGCGTTTTCAAACAGGAAGAGGGCGAGCTTGAATTCTTTTTCGGGCAGTTTGACTTCGCAGGTCTTGTCGCCCTCTTTCCATTGCACGGTGTTGTCCACGCGGTTGAAGGTGTAGTCCAGGTAAATCGGCTGCGTGGTTTGGGGTTTGTTCAGCTGCGCACGCCGTCCCAAGGCATTGACGCGGGCGATGAACTCTTGTTCGCGCAGCGGTTTGGTGCAGTACTCGTCGGCACCTGACTCCAGGGCAAACACGATTTCTTGCTCAAACTGCCGGCTGGTCATGAAGAGCACGGGCAAGCTGCTTTGCAGGTCTTCGCGCAGGTGCCGGAGCACTTTGATGCCGCTGACGTCGGGTACGTTCCAGTCGAGCACCAGCAGGTCGTAGGTGTTGCGCTGCAGGGCGCGCATGAGCGGTTTGGCCAGGTGGAACACTTCGCTGGTGTGTTGGGCGCGAGTGAGCACCTCCTGTGCATGGGTGGCCAGGAGGGGTTCGTCTTCAAGAATGGCAATGTGCATGGGTCAGCGCTCGTTGAGGGCCCCGTCCAGACTCTTGTGCAGAGGCTTGAGCAGGTAGTTGAGAACCGATCGGCGGTTGGTCCGGATGTCCAGTGAGGCGGTCATGCCGGGCTTGAGCATGTCCAGCGTGAGCTTGTGCGTGCCCGCTGCGTTGTGCGGCTGCACATGGACGCGGTAGTAGCTGGGGGCGGGGCCGCTGTTGACGGGATCGGTCAGTGTGTCCGAGCCGATGTGCACCAGCGTGCCGGCCAGCGTGCCGTAGATGCTGTAGTCGTAGGCGTCGAGTTTGAGGGTCACGGGCAGGCCCACATGCAGTTGCCCGATGTCGGTGGGGTTGACCTTGGCTTCGATGACCATCTGCCCCTCGGTGGGCGAGATTTGCATGAGTTCGTCACCGTTGCGCAGCACGCCGCCGATGGTGCTGATCTTGAGCGACTTGACGATCCCGGCTACGGGCGCGGTGATGTCGGTGTGCTCCAGGATGTTTTTGCGTTCTTCGAGTTTGTAGCGGCTTGATGAGAGTTCTTCTTCGGTGCGCAGGGCTTCTTGCCGCGCTTCTTGCAGGTATTTGTTGCGTGTGGCCTGGATGCGCCCGAGCAAGTCGAGCAGCTGGCGTTCGCTGCGCAGGACCTCCAGCTGGCTGATGTCGCCGGTCTTGTAGAGGTTGTCGTTCATCTGGTGTTCTTGCCGCGCCATGCGCAGGCTTTCTTCCAGCACGTGCAACTCTTCGTCCAGGCTTTGGCGTTTTTGCAAATGCAAGGCCATCTGGGCTTGTGCAAATTGCGGGTACTGGGCGGCGATGGGCGAGAAGTCCGGGCGTTTCAGGGCCGCGTCGGCGCGGGTGCGGATCAGCGTGGCTTGCAGGGAGGCGACTTTGGCCTGGCTTTCGGCAAAGGCGGCGTGGCTGCGGTCTTTTTCGAGCACGGCCAGCACTTGGCCTGCGTCCACGCGCTGGCCTTCTTGCACCAGGATGTCGGACAGCACGCCCCCGTCGGCCACCTGGATGAGTTGGGTGCGGGTGCTGGGGATGACTTGGCCGGTAGCGCGCACGCTTTGGTCGATGTCAAAGAGCGCTGCCCAGGCGATGAAAAATCCCAGGCCCGACAGCAGGACCAGTGTGTTTTTGGAAGAAGGGTGGCTCATGCGGGCTCCTGGCTGGCGGGGGCTTGTGCTGCCGGCTGCATGCGGCCGAGTTGGGCCAGCACTTGCTCGCGTGGGCCGTCGATCACGATCTGGTGGTTGGCGATCACGATGAGGCGTTCGGTCAGTTGCAGCAGCTCGGTTTTGTGGGTCACGATGCAGACGCTGTCTTGCGGGCCGATATGGCGGCGCAGGGTTTGGATGACCCGGTGTTCGTGGGCGCTGTCCATCGAGGCGGTGGGTTCGTCGAGCAACCAGATGCGCGGGTGGCGCAAGAGCACGCGGGTGAGGTTGACCAATTGGCGCTGGCCGCCCGACAGGCCGGTGCCCCCTTCGTGGATGGCTTGGCTCAGGCCTTGCGGGTGGGGCTGGACTACGCTGGCCAGTAGCCCTGTTTCTTGGGCCGCAGCCAGAATGGCGCTGTCGCCCGGATCGGGCAGGCCCAGGATGAGGTTCTCGCGCAGGCTGCCGGCAAACAGGCGGCCGTCTTGCGGCAGGTAGCCCAGGTGCTCGCTCAGCAGGGGTTTGGAGATGTGGCTGAGGTCGATGCCGTCGAGGGTGATCGCGCCGTGTTGTGGCTTGTACATGCCGCTGAGCAGGCGCAGCAAGGTGGTCTTGCCCGAGCCGACCGGGCCGAGGATGCCGATCTTCTGGCCCGGGGCGATGTCCAGGCGCGGGATGCTCAGGGCTTTTTGTTGGTCGTGTGCAAAGACCACGCCCTGCAATTGGTAGTGACCGTGCAAGGTGTCGGGCACCAGGGGCTGGGCCAGACCGGCATGGTCGTCTTGCAGTTGCCACAGTTGGTCCAGCGACTGCAGGGCCATCTTCGCTTGTGCCCATTGGCTGATCTGGCTGGGCAGCTGGGCCACAGGGGCCAGGATGCGCGAGGACAAGATGGAGCAGGCGATCAGTGCGCCCATGCTCAATTCGCCTTTGGACACCATCAGTGCGCCCGAGGCGACCAGCGCCACATAGGCCAGTTGCTGCATGGCGTTGATGAGGTAGAGGTTGTGTTCGCCCAGCTTGCGCATGCGGCTGTCGTCGCGGCGGCTTTGGTCGGAGGCTTCGGTCCAGCGCGAGAGCATGCGCCAGCCGCTTTGGCCGGATTTGATGACTTCGGCCCCCTCGATCGATTCGACCAGCAAGCCGGTTTTGATGTGGGAGGCTTGTTGGGTGCCTTGGCTCAGGGCTTCCATGCGCCGACGCGACCACAGGCCCACCACCACCGACAGGGCCAAAAAGCACAGCGGAATGATGGCCAACCAGCCGCCAATGGCCACCAGGCAGGCGGTGAACAGCAGGGCAAAAGGTGCGTCCACCAGGGTGTGGGTGACGATGCTGCTGAGGAATTGGCGCACGGTTTCGTAGCCGCGCAACTGGCCAGCCAGTGCGCCCACGCGGGTGGGCATCTGGTCCAGACGGATCGACAGGAACTTGGCGTACACCGAGCGGGCCAGTTTGCGGTCCACCAGGTCGATCACGTGGTCGTAGAGGCTGGAGCGGGTCCATTTGGCCAGCAACTCGAAGGCGGTGGCGGCGATCACACCCAAGGTCAGCACCCACAGGGTCTGACTGGCCCCGGTGGGCACCACGCGGTCATAGACCTGCATGCTGTAGAGCGATGAGGCCAGCGCCACCAAGTTGATCATGGCCCCGGTGAGCGCCGCTTGCAGCAAGGTGGATTTTTCTTGCGCGAATTCGGTGAGGATCTGGTGCCAGATGCGGCTGCGACCCAGTTGCCAGGGGGCGGTGCATTGCACTTTGGCCAGGGCCGCACCCTGGAGCTGCGCGTGGGCGTGCTCGGTCCAGGCTTGTGCGGTGGTTTCCCAGATTTCAAGAACCCATTGCTGTTGCGCGTTGAAGCTGTGGACCACGCCCCAGCCATGTACCGGGTGGTGCGCCAGGCAGGGCAGTTGGCTGGGCTCGAGTGCGGCGGCCTCGATCCAGCGTGGCGCGGGCCAATGCAGTTGCCGTGCGATCTGGTTCACCGTGGCTTGGGGCGTGGCGGCTGGCGTTGTGGTGCAGTCGGCCAGCGCGAGCCGGTCGGGTTTTTGGCCTTGTCGGCCAGCCAGGCGCACGAGGGCCATGATCAGAGAACTCATGGCTTGTCCTGTTCAAGAGAAGGTAAGACGCGGGGCAGGCCCTGGCTGAGCAGCCGAAGTCGCCAGGCGCTGGCGATTTCACTGGCCAGTGCGTCGGCGTGTTGGGTTTGCACCTGGGCCAGTTCACGGGCGGCGTTCATCACATCGATCCAGCTTTTCTTGCCGGCGTCGAATTGCCGCGCATACGAAGCGCTCAGTTGTGCGTTGTTTTCTTCGTTGCGTGCCAGGGCCACGCGTCGGGCGCTGGCGGTGCTGAACATCAGCCATTCGGTCTGGATTTGTTCACGCAATTGGCGCTCTGTCGCTTCGCGTTCGGCTTGCAGGCCTTGCAGCCGCTCTTGTTGGGCGGCGAGTTGCTGCATCACGCCCAGACCCGCGCCGGTGCTGGCACTCAGGCCCACAAACACGCGGTTGTAGGTGGGGGTGTTGAGCGTGGCGTGGTTGCCCATCTGCCTTTCGGCCCGCACAAACACTTCGGGCAAAGCGCTGGCGCGGGTGATGGTTTGCTCGTAGGTCAAGACCGATTGCTGCACCAGCAGGCGTTGCAGCGTGGCCGACTGAAGTTGGGCCAGCTCCCACAGGCGCTCGGGCGCTGGCAGTGTGAGCGTGTCAGCGCTGTCCGGCGGCAGGGGGGCCACAGGCTGTCCGGCCAGCTCTTGCAGGCGCATCAGGGCCATGCGGGTTTGCATCTGGGTGGCCAGCATTTCGGCCTGGGTTTGTTCCAGCCGAGCGCTGCTCAGCACGATGTCGCCCGAAGCGGACAGGCCCTGGGCCACGCGCCGGGCGATCTGATCTTTGAGCTTCTGGTGGGTTTGCAGGCTTTGCGCCAGGGCTTGTTGTTTGAGTCCGCCGCTGTACCAGTCCACCCAGTTTTGCACGACCTTGAGGGCCAGTTGCAGTCGGGTTTCTTCGACCTGCAGTTCGCTGATCTGGTGCTGTGCTTTGGCTTTGTCCAGACCTGCGCTCAGCCGGCCGCCAGTCCACAGGGGTTGGTTCAGCCGCCACAGCACCACCTGCGGGTCACCGGTGTAATAGGTGTCGGTGGGGGCGCGTTGTTGGGTTTTTTCCCAGGACACCGAGGGCGTGGGGGCAAAAGCATGGCGGGCCAGTGTGATCTCGTGCTCGCTCGCCCGAACCCCTGCCTGTTGGGCAAGCAAAGAGGGGTGCTGCGCCAAGGTCAGCGAGAGCAGGCCTTGAAGGTCTTGGGCGGGCGTGCAAGCCGGCCAGCCCAAGACACCCAGCCGAAGGCAGAAAACGACAGATGGAAAGAGGCGCATGAAGAAAAACCGCAGGGAAATTCACGGTTGACAGAAGACGAAGATTCGTGAATTTGGAATTGGTTTCTCTATTCTGAATAATGATTCCTTTGCATAAGTCAATAAAAGTAAATTTGGAAATTTCATTCAATTGTTGTCGTTATTGATGATTAATGAATTCCAAGGGGAAAAGACCATCGACGAATCCATTGGAATATCAGGCCGGCTAGCGGGGAGTTGCTATGTGTGCTAGCGAACATAAAGAGGTGGCCTTCATTCGCTCGCAATCACAGAGCGTGGGGGGCGCAAGGACAGGGTGATGGGGCGATCTGAACACTTCATACAATCGTTATATTTTTAAATCCAACAGAATTCCGATATGACCATTCTTGTGACCGGTGGTGCCGGCTTTATTGGGGCTAACTTTGTGCTGGACTGGTTGGCGGCCGGCGATGAGCCGGTGGTGAATCTGGACAAGTTGACCTATGCCGGCAACCCCGAGACGCTGGCCAGTTTGCAGGGCGATCAGCGTCATATTTTTGTGCAGGGCGATATTGGCGATGCGGCTTTGGTGAGCCGCTTGCTGGCCGAGCACAAGCCCCGTGCGGTGGTCAATTTCGCGGCCGAGAGCCATGTGGACCGTTCGATCCACGGACCGGGTGATTTCATCGAGACCAACATCATGGGCACTTTCCGTTTGTTGGAGTCGGTGCGGGGGTACTGGATGGGCCTGGCCGATGCGCCCAAGGCGGATTTCCGCTTTTTGCATGTGTCGACCGACGAGGTGTATGGCTCGCTGAGCAAGGATGATCCGGCTTTTGCCGAGACGAACCGTTATGAGCCCAACAGCCCCTACAGCGCGAGCAAGGCGGCCAGCGACCATTTGGTGCGGGCTTGGCACCACACCTATGGCTTGCCGGTGTTGACGACCAATTGCAGCAACAACTATGGGCCGTATCACTTCCCGGAGAAGTTGATTCCGCTGATGATCGTCAATGCTTTGGCGGGCAAGGCGCTGCCGGTGTATGGCGATGGCATGCAGGTGCGCGATTGGTTGTATGTGAAGGACCATTGCAGTGCGATCCGCACGGTGTTGGCCGGTGGCCGTTTGGGCGAGACGTACAACGTGGGCGGCTGGAACGAGAAGCCGAACATCGAGATCGTGAACACGGTGTGCAAGTTGCTCGACGAGTTGCGTCCCAAGGCCGACGGCACGAGCTACAGCAGCCAGATCACGTATGTGACGGACCGCCCGGGCCATGACCGCCGTTATGCGATCGATGCGCGCAAGCTCGAAGCCGAGCTGGGCTGGAAACCGGCCGAGACCTTTGACACGGGCATTCGCAAGACGGTGGCGTGGTACCTGGCCAACCCCGATTGGGTGGCCCATGTGCAAAGCGGTGCTTACCGTGAGTGGGTGAGCAAGCAGTACAGCTGAAGCCTGCTGTAGGTCGGCAGCTTTAGCGCCGACGTGCAGATCATGTCGGGGCTAAAGCCGCCGACCTACGAGAGAAGAAATATGACGAATCGCAAAGGCATCAATTGGCCGTACAATTTTCAATAAATTAAATTTGTACGGCCAATGGACTGGATTCCGATTTCTGATAACGCAGCCAGGCAGTGGATAGATTCGTCTACGATTTTCGAGGAGCATGCGCTGACTCGATTCAAAGCGAAGTCGTATGCCGGGGGGATGTACTGGAAAAAGCAGGGTGGGTATGAGTACCTTGTTAAAACGTCCTTGGACAATCGCCAGCAACGGATTGGACCTCGCAGTCCGGAGATGGAGTTGATTTTTCGTGAGTTCAATGCGAAAAAATCAGCCATTGAAGAAAGGCTTTTGTCATTGCGAAATGCACTGCGAGAGGCAGAACGATTGAACAAAGCGCTCAAGGTGGGGCGTGCACCGGCTGTGTTGATCGAGATCCTTCAGGCGCTGGAGGGCAGTGGCTTGCACGAGCACTTCACTGTGGTGGGTACACATGCTTTGTATGCCTACGAGACGGTGGCTGGCGTTCGGATTGAGCAGGCCGCCATGGCGACCTTGGATGTGGACTTGCTTTGGGATGCCAGAAAGAAAGTTCAGTTTGTGAGTGATATGGCCAAGCTGGATGATTCAGTCTTGGGGGTGTTGCAAAAAGCGGATCGGACGTTTGTGCGCAAAGAGGGGCAAAACGAAACAGCGATCAATGCAAAGGGTTTTGAGGTGGATTTCTTGCGTCGGATGCAAGAGGGCGATGATCCGCACCCATTCCGATTCTCGGATGATGAAGAGGATATTTGGCCTGTGCAGGCGATGCGGGCGTCTGTTTTGACCAGTGCGCCAAAGCTGGATGCGGTGGTGGTGTCCACGACGGGGCGGATGGCGAAGATGAGGACCATCGCCCCTCAGACGTTTGTGGATTTTAAACGGTGGCTCTCGGAAAAAGCAGAAGGCAGAAATCCGGTCAAACGCCGACGAGATCAGCGGCAAGCTGACATTGTGCAAAATCTGTTGAATCAGGGCTTGTTGAGTTAATTGGGGTCAGATCCCCGTTATTCGTAGGTCGGCGGCTTTGGCCCCGACTTGGGTTGGATGTCGGGGCTAAAGCCGCCGACCT
>JACCDU010158100.1_pt1 | contig 14059 bp, 10 predicted proteins | sample 7446081 | NCBI WGS metagenome assembly JACCDU01 (sample SAMN15323447, study PRJNA562643) | freshwater metagenome | isolation source: river surface water | place: USA:Blue River Watershed | collected 2017-08-17 | reverse complement strand
TTCAGCCCATTTTCAGTTTTGAGCCATAGTCTGGACTGATGAAGACTTCGCGCACTGGCATTGCTGCAGTAATTGCGGCACTTATTGCCATTGCGACATTGGTGCCCGCTCAGGGTGCTCAGGCAGTAACCTACAAGGCTGCCAGCGCTGTTCTATCGGTTAAAAGCGTTGATGCTTGGACCAGCGATGCCCCGAGAACTCCAAAGGTCAAGCTTTCGTGGACCAAACCGGCCTATACCTACGGCGCTGCCACCATCGGTTACGCAATCCAGGCAAGAACTAAGTACGGCGACTGGAAAACGATTGTTTCGAATACCAAGTCCACTGCGACCGTGGCGACAGTTTCTGCTGGTTTGGCAGTTGGTGTAAACAACTACTTCAGGGTTAGGGCAATAACCAAGAGGTATTCCAAAACCATGTGGGGCGCCTATTCGACAGAGGTTATTCGCAAACCTACGGCCAAGCCAACCAACCCAATTCTCCTTGGTGACTCGTCCATTGCGGCTGGAACATCAGGCACCTACGTGGCAGTTTGGCTGCCTCAGAATTACTCGCAACGCGGTGGGCTCAACGTAACCTACACTGCCACTGCCTCGCTGAACGGCAATCAGGTAGCTACCTGCTCGGTAGCCAGACTCTATTCAAATGAGACACCGGTTAATTCCTGTGACTTAACAGGCTTGAGCAGCCAGTCGGTTTATCAAATCTCACTCAAGGTGAGCAACTATCGGGGAGTGGGAAGCAACACCGATGTTGCACTGCCGGCTGACTCGCTATTCAGCCTCCAGTGGTATTTGGGTGCGTCGAACGGAATTTCAGCAACCCGCGCCTGGACCGCAAGCAAGGGCTCAACTGGTCTTGTGGTTGCTGTCCTGGACAGCGGAATCACCAGGCACCCAGACCTAGACGGGCAAACTGTGGCCGGTTACGACTTTGTTGGAAACCGCGTGAGTGCACCCGAAGGTACCGAGGGTGGGTACCCGTCTGGTGACGGTGACGGCTGGGATTCGAACCCCACAGACCCGGGCAATCCATACGACGACCCGAACAATCCCGATGACGATGCTGAATGGCATGGAACACACGTGGCAGGCATTATTGCCGCCAAGCAGGACACCTCTGGTGTCATCGGTGTTGCACCAAAGGTAAAAATTCAACCGGTTAGAGTTGTGGGCCCAAAGGGCGGTACAACTTGCGACCTGGCCTATGCCATTCGTTGGGCAGCCGGCGTTGACTATGAACCTATTCCTGGATGTGAGAGCTTCTCAGGTGTACCGGTAAACAAAACCCCAGCTCGAGTGATCAACATCTCGCTAGAGGCTTCTGGAAACTGCCCTGCTGTGGTTCAGAGCGCCATCAATGCGGCGCAGGCAAGAGGCTCAATTTTGGTGACCGCTGCCGGAAACTCAGGTGTCTCGAACTCCACGGTGTCCCCAACCAACTGTTTGGGTCCAATTTCAGTGGGCGCCACTGGCTTTAGCGGTGACAAAACCAGCTACACAAACTTCGATGTTGACATTTCGGCGCCGGGTGGCACCTATGAAAACCCGAACGGGGCACCAAACTTGAGTCAATTTGGATCGTTCAACGGCACGATACTGTCAACCTGGAACACCGGCACCTCGTCGCAAGCAGCCGGCACCTACCTGGGTATTTCGGGTACCAGCATGGCAGCACCTGTGGTTGCAGGCATTGTTGCGCTGATGCTATCGGTGCGCCCCAATGCAAATTATGACCAAGTCACCGATGCTCTGATGAGTTCGGCCAGGCCTTTTGAATCGGGCACGCTATGCGCTACCTCGCGAAACTGTGGAACCGGAATTGCCAACGCTGCCGAGGCCCTCAGGTACCTAATTTTCGACATCGGCTAGCTCAGCGCTTACCGATCGGTTTTAGAGCGGGCGCTTGACCAGCTCAATCTGCGAAATGCGGGAGCGCAAAATACCCATTGCATCCTCTGGCATGCCGTCATCAGTCACCAGGATGTCTGCATCTTCAATGCGAGCAAAGGTACTGAAGCCCATCTCGCCCCATTTAGTGTGGTCGGCAAGAACTACGAGTTTTCTAGCCTGAGCCAATACAGCGCGGTTAGTTTCTGCCTCGATCAAATTCGGTGAGCTAAAACCAGCGTGTGGGTGCATGCCGTGGGTGCCCATAAACACCAAGTCAAGATTGAAGCCAGCAAACGCGTTGACAGCAACCTGACCAACAAATGAATCGGTCGGGGTGCGGATACCGCCGGTGAGAATGACCGTTTGGTCGCTTCGGCCCTCGCGGTGCAAGAAATCAGAGACTGGCAAAGAGTTGGTAACCACAGTCAGTAGTGGGATGTCCGCAAGTTTCCGGGCAAGTGAATAGACCGTGCTGCCTCCCATGAGGGCAATAGCCGCGCCCGGCTGCACAAGCTTTGCTGCTTGGGCTGCAATTGCATCCTTGTTGGCTGACTCAAGCAATGACTTGGCAGTAAATGGAGGCTCAGAAACTGAGCTAGAACCGATGGCGGTAGCGCCTCCGTGGACTTTGTCGACCAATCCTTGTTCGGCAAGAAGGTCGATGTCGCGTCGAACTGTCATCTCAGAAACGTTGAGTTCTTCGGCCAGTTCTGAGATTCGCGCAGCTCCGCGGTCAGCAACCTCTTTGAGGATTAGCCCCTGGCGTTGTGCAGCTAGCAATTCGGTTTCTCTCTCTTCGGTACGGGTGGTTCTGTAACTAACTCTAAAAGCAAAAAATAACGAATGTTACGAATTTTGTAACGACTTGATTACTTTTGTTAGTTTTTGTGAACTTTTGCAAAATTCTTCGGATAGCGTGAACCCAACAACACGAACTAGGAGTTATTTTGGCAAAGACGGTTGCAACCCGCAGAAAGCGTAAGAGCGAGTTTCTTACTGCTATTCCGTTCATTGCGCCGGCTTTTCTGGGGCTTCTGATCTTCGTTCTGATCCCTGGCGCTCGCGGTGTCTACCTCAGCTTCACTGAGTACAACATCTTCCGTCCACCGGTGTTCACCGGCCTCGAGAACTACGAGCGCATGTTTGCCGACGAGCGTTTCTGGAACGCACTGTGGGTGACTCTGCAGTACGTGGTTATCAACATCGGTTTCCAGACAGTGCTAGCTCTAGGTCTTGCAGTCCTCTTGCACCGATTCACCAAATCAGTGGTGATCCGTGGAATTGTTCTGCTTCCTTACTTGATTTCGAACGTAATCGTCGCGATGGTCTGGTTCTGGCTGCTCGACTACAACCTAGGTTTCATCAACTCTGCCCTCGATTTCTTCAGCATCGACCGCGTCACATTCTTCTCGGGTGAGCTAGCGATGCCAACCATCGCCATGATCAACGTTTGGCGCCACCTCGGCTACACCGCACTGCTGATTTTTGCCGGCCTACAGGCAATTCCAAAAGACATCTACGAAGCATCGGCTATCGATGGAGCTGGCGAGTGGAGAACCTTCCGCAGCATCACCTTGCCTTTGCTTCGTCCAGTTATGGCCTTCGTTATGGTCATCACAGTTACTGGAGCCTTCCAGATCTTCGACACCATCGCAGTCACAACCGGCGGTGGACCAATCCACGCCACCCGAACCTTCAGCATCCTGATTGCCGACACCGCTTGGGGTAACAACGAGTTCGGTTACGCTGCAGCAATTTCAGTTGCACTCATGGTCATGCTGTCGTTGATTGCCTTTGCTCAAACCAAGCTTCTTGGTGCCAACCAGTCAGATATGGACCGATAAGCCATGAGTCTTCTAAAACTAAAAGCCAAGAGCATGCGCGAGCAGCCAGACGAGGTTCAGTCTCAGAGCGTCCCAGCTCGAGTCGTTGGATACGTACTACTCGGTATCACTGTTCTAGCCACGCTATTTCCGATCTACTGGATGTTGCGCACCGCACTTAGCACCACCAAGACCCTGTTTAGTGACCCGTTTAGTCTCTTGCCGGTCAACTTCACCTGGGGTGGATTTGAGCGAGTCCTTGGTTTGGCCTCAAACGCCGATGCCTTGGCCGAGGGTGGTTCAGGTGCTGACATCAACTTCGGTCAGTATGCGATCAACTCGGTCATCGTTTGTACCGTCGTTACCGTCTCTCAGGTTCTGTTCAGTGCCGCAGCAGCATACGCTTTCTCTATCTTGAAGTTCCGCGGTCGAGACGCTCTATTCTTTGTCTTCTTGATCTCGATGACCGTTCCTGGCATCTTCTTGGTGCTGCCAAACTACCTATTGGTTCGCGAGCTTGGTTTGCTCAACACACTTCTAGGTGTGATGCTGCCAAACCTTCTGATGTCTCCATTCGCGATTTTCTTCCTGCGCCAGTTCTTCTTGGGAACAAACCTAAGCATTATTGAGGCGGCCATCATCGATGGCGCATCGCACATCCGTATTTTCTTCAAGATTGTTGCGCCACTTGCCTGGCCACAAATCATCACCTTGGCAATCCTGCAGTTCATCAACTACTGGAACGACTATCTATGGCCGTTCTATGTGGGATCAGGAAAACCAAGCTCCACAGTTTTGACCGTTGGATTGGGTGTCTTCAAATCGCAGACACCTCAGGGAAGCCCCGACTGGGGTGGCCTGATGGCAGGTGCCCTGGTGGCTGCCATTCCAATGGTTCTACTCATGATCTTCTTCGGTAAGAAGATCGTCGGGTCCATCCAAGCTTCTGGAGTCAAGTAACCAGTATTTGACAACAGGGGGCTCGTTCGCCGGACGAGCTACAGGCTGCCTACTAGCTGCCGACAACTATATAAAAAGGAAATTCAATGAAGAAGATTATGAAGAAGGCTGTAGCAGTTGCTGCAGTAGCATCTCTTCCTCTAGTGCTAGCTGGTTGTGCTCCAGAAGCAGCGCCTGAGGCAAAGGGCACCATCAGCTACGGTCTATGGGACTCAAACCAGTTGCCTGCTTACCAGCAGTGTGCTGATGACTTCACCGCAGCTAACCCAGACATCACCATCGAGATCGAGCAGATCGGTTGGGATGACTACTGGAAGAAGGTTAACGCTGGCTTCGTATCAGGCGATGGCTATGACGTTTTCACTTCACACCTTGCGTTCTACCCAGAGTTCGTTGCCAACGGCACCATTCTTGCCCTTGACGAGTACATTGCTCGTGACGGCGTAGACGTAGACAACACCTACCAGCCAGGTCTTGCATCACTTTGGACCTCACCTGAGGGTGTTCAGTACGGTCTTCCAAAGGACTTTGACACCATCGCTTTGTTCTACAACAAGCAGCTAACCGATGCAGCTGGCGTGGACATGAGCAACCTTGACTGGAACCCAACCGACGGTGGAACCTACGAGCAGGCAATTGCTCACCTAACCGTTGACGAAAACGGCGTTCGCGGTGACGAGGCTGGCTTCGACAAGAGCAAGGTCAAGACCTACGGTATCTGGATGGAAGGCTCAGGCGGTGGCGATGGTCAGACTCAGTGGTCATTCCTAGCAGCTGCTAACGGCTGGAAGGTAAACGACGGTCCTTGGGACACCAACTACCACTACGACGACATCAAGCTACAGGAGACCATCGACTGGTGGTACAGCCTAGTTGAGAAGGGCTACATGCCTTCATTCGACCAGCAGCAGGGTGTGGGCTGGTCAGACCAGCTAGCTGCCGGAACTGTTGCAATGGCTTCAAACGGTTCATGGATGACCGGTTCAATCTTTGGCGCGAAGAGCGACACTTTTGAGCCAGCTCTTGCTGCGACCCCAGTTGGCCCAACCGGTTCACGTGCATCTATGTACAACGGTCTAGCAGACAACATCTCTGCAACCACCGAGAACCCAGAAGCTGCATGGCAGTGGGTTAAGTACCTAGGTTCAGCTGCATGTCAGGACGTTGTAGCTGAGGCTGCAGTTGTGTTCCCAGCTATCCCATCTGCAACCGACAAGGCTGTAGCAGCGATGCAGGCAAAGGGCGTTGACGTATCAGCGTTCTACACACACATCGAGAACGGCACCACCTTCTTGTTCCCAATTGCAGACAAGAAGTCAAAGATCAACGACATCATGACCCCAGCAATGGAGGCCATCATGTCTGGCAAGGCAAAGGCCGACTCGCTAACTGCAGCGAACGACCAGGTAAAGGCACTATTCCAGTAGTGAGTTGATTACAAGGGAGGTCCGGTGGCGTGCAACATTGGCGACACCGGACCTTCTTTAATCCCCGTTTCAAAATCAAAGCAACACCCAAACATCCTGAGGATTTTTCAAAATGACCGCTCAAACTTTTTACACTCTTTCAGCCGACGGCGTCTCAGTAATTATTGATTTGTCTACCGGCACGCCTGTTGTGTTGCACTGGGGTTCTGACCTCGGCAGCGCCATCGATGCCAAGAGTCTTTTGAGCGCGATGCAGGAGGGTGTACCTCACGCAGATTTGGATGCATTTCAGAACCCAGGCATCTGGCGTGAGAATTCTCGTGGCTACCTAGGCCGCCCAGCAGTGCAGGGGCACCGCGATGGCCAGGACTGGTCACAAATGTTTGACATCACCGAAGTTTCGGCGGGCGAAAACACTCTATTTGTTCGAAGCGCTGATCTTGCCGCGGGCCTTGAGGTTACAGCCAACTTCGAATTGGGCGCCTCGGGCATCCTAAAAATTTCTCAGACCATCAAAAACCTTGGCACCACTTCCTTCTCGCTAGGCGAGCTAACCACCTGGTTGCCAATCCCGGATTACGTTTCTGAGACCGTTGACTTTACTGGCCGATGGGTCAAGGAGCGTCAGCCTCAGCGACGCGAGATTCAGGTCGGAACTTGGGCCCGCGAAATTCGCGAAGGTCGCTCTGGCCATGACTACACAATCGTCCAGTTGGCCATGACCAAAGACGCTGACTACCAGCGCGGCGAGGTTTTCTCTCTTGGTCTGCAGTGGAGCGGAAACACCCGTCACCTAGTGGAGCGCCAGCCAACTGGCCGCACAACCATGGGCGCCGGCGAGCTTTTGCTGCCGGGTGAAGTCATCCTGGCTGCAGGAGAGATCTATGAGGCTCCGACTGTTGTGGCCAGCTACTCAGGCGAGGGTGTTGATGGCATCACCGATCGCCACTACCGCTGGTTGCGCTCGCGCCCGACCCACCCAAGTAATGTTCGCCCACGTCCATTGACTCTGAATGTGTGGGAGGCGGTTTACTTCAACCACAATCTTGAGAAGCTGGAGCAGCTTGCTGAAGTTGCGCAGGAAATCGGTGTCGAACGATTTGTTCTGGACGACGGCTGGTTTGGCTCTCGACGCGACGACCACTCAGGCTTGGGGGACTGGGTGGTTTCTAAGGATGTTTGGCCAAATGGGTTGAAGCCGCTCATCGACGTTGTTAAGTCACGCGGAATGGAATTTGGCCTCTGGTTTGAAGGAGAAATGGTCAACCCAGATTCAGACCTTTACCGCGCGCACCCAGAGTGGATTTTGCACGTTGGCGACCGAGTGCCGCCTGAGGGTAGATTCCAGCAGGTACTTGACCTTACTCACCAGGGTGCTTACGACCACGTATTCGGGCAGGTTGATGCAATTCTCAGCGAGTATGACATTGCCTACATCAAGTGGGATCACAACCGCACCTTGACCGAGGCCGCTCACCTTGGGCAGGCTGCTGTTCGTGAGCAGACCAAGGCAATTTATCGTCTGTTTGACCAATTGAAAGCCAACCACCCAGGCCTAGAAATTGAATCTTGTTCGTCTGGCGGTGGCCGTATTGACCTCGGTATGGTCGAACACGCTGACCGTTTCTGGACCAGTGACTGCAATGATGCACTGGAGCGTCAATACATTCAGCGATACACCCAGTTTGCGATTCCACCTGAGATGCTCGGATCTCACATCGGGCCGACCCACTCGCACACCACTCATCGAACCCACTCGCTTTCGTTCCGCGCTATTTCGGCTCTATTTGGCCACGCTGGACTCGAGTGGGATGTCACTGAAACCACTCCTGAAGAGCGCGCTGCACTAAAGAGTTGGGCAAGCTACTACAAGGCCAATCGATCGTTGCTACACACCGGAAAAATGATTCGTGTTGAGCAACCTGACGACAGCTCATTTGTTCACGGCGTGGTCTCGCAGGATAAGTCCAAGGCAATTTTTGCCTACGTGACTCTTCGTGCGATTCCAGGTATGACACCTACCGCACTGCGCCTAGAGGGTCTTGACCCGAAGGCCAACTATCGAATCAAGATGGTCCAGCCTGCCGGTGCACCTGAGTACGTTCAGCGAAGAATGCCTACCTGGATTGACGGCGTCGAATTGTCGGGTGCCGCACTTTCAAAGATCGGTGTTCGTCCACCAATCCTTGCTCCAGAAAATGGCTTCTTGGTAGAGGTTGAGCGAGTCTAAAAATGCCTCAATTCAAACCAAGCCAACTGCAGTACGGCGGGGACTACAACCCTGACCAGTGGAGCCGAGAGGTTTGGCTGGAGGACGCGCGGTTGATGCGCGAAGCAGGCGTAAATCTCGTGACTCTGGGCGTATTTGCCTGGGCAAATTTGGAGTTTGCCGAAGGTGATTACCGCTTTGATTGGCTTGACGAAGTTTTCGAAATTATGCACGAAAACGGAATCGGAATTGACCTTGCCACCGCCACGGCTTCGCCGCCAGCATGGTTGACAGTTAAGTACCCAGAGGTTTTGCCAGTAAACCAATCCGGCACTCGTCTCTCGCACGGAGGTCGTCAGGCCTATTGCGCTAGCTCACCGATTTACCGTGAGCGGGCTAAGGCTTTGGCTGAACAGTTGGCGCGAAGGTACGGTCAACACCCGGCGCTGAAGATGTGGCACGTAAATAACGAATACGGTTGCCACAATCCGATGTGTTTCTGTGATGTCAGCGCGGCCTCCTGGCGTCGCTATCTGCGTGACAAGTACGGTGCGCTAGATGAGCTGAATAAGGCCTGGGGAACCAGTTTTTGGTCCCAGCGCTATCACCACTGGGATGAAATTTTGCCACCGCGCCAGACTCCGGACGGCACCTATCCAAACCCATCGATGATGCTCGACTACTTCCGTTTCTCGAATGACGAGATTTTGGCGCTGTTCACCATGGAGCGAGACGCTATCCGTGCGATTGATGAAGTTCACCCAATCACCACGAACTTTATGACCATGAAACATACCAAGTTCATGAACTACTGGAAGTGGGCTGAGGAGGTTGATTTTGTATCGACCGACCACTACCTGATTGCCGAAGATCCTGAGAACCACATCGATTTGGCCTTTGAAGCTGACCTAACCCGTGGCTGGGCCAAAGGAAAATCGTGGTTGCTCATGGAGCATTCAACCAGCGCGGTGAATTGGCAGCCAAACAACCTGGCCAAAGAGCCTGGGCAGATGCTGAAAAACTCACTCTCGCACGTGGCACGCGGTTCTGATGGCGCCATGTTCTTCCAGTGGCGTGCATCAATCAGCGGCTCAGAGAAGTTCCACTCGGCAATGGTTCCTCACACCGGAACCGACAGCCGAACCTGGCGAAATGTTGTTGAACTTGGTTCGAAGCTCGGTGAGCTGGCTGATCTGGTTGGCACTGAAACAGAATCGGCTGAGATCGCAATCATGTTCGATTACGAGTCGTGGTGGGCGCTGTCACAAAAGAACCTTCCGTCTGAAAACATTTCATACACCGATGTTGCTCACGAGTGGTACGCGGCACTGTGGAAGTTGGGCGCACGGGTAGATTTCGTTAAGCCCAATTCATCGGTCGAGGAACTTTCGCGCTACAAGGTGGTCCTGGCTCCGATGCTTTATCTGATTAGTGAAAACACTGAGGCGCAGCTTATTGAGTACGCAAGCAACCACGGAAGCCTAGTGGTTTCTTACTTCAGCGGAATCTCCAATGAGCGTGATGCAGTGAAGCTGGGCGGTTATGGGGGGCGTCTTGTTCGCGATGTACTCGGAGTGTTCGTTGAAGAATTTGCGCCTCTCAGGGCCGGCGAAGTGGCTCAGCTAAGCAATGGCATGAAATCCAAAACTTGGTCAGAAGTTTCCTCGGCTCGTGGTGCACAGGTACTGGCAAGTTTTACCTCCGGTGCAGCTAAGGACTCGGTGGCAGTTGCCCGATGCGGCGAAGTGCATCCGTCTTGGTATCTGGCTACTTCGCTAGACGGAGATTCGTTGGAGAGCCTGTTCGCTGGGATTATCAGTGAGTTGGGAATTGCAACCGAGGGTGGCAGTGGGGTTGAAGTGATTAAGCGTGGCGGTCGCACCTTCACAATTGACCACAATTCCGACACTGTTTCAGTTATCTAGGTTGGTTTAGGGGTCAAAATGTCGATTCGCAGATTTTGGCTCATTCTTACTGGGCTGATGTCCGCCGGATTGATTTTGCGCTGGTATCTGGCGTTTGGCGTATTTCTAAATCAAGGATTCGCGTGGGACCTTGCCACGTTCGTCGACTGGATGATTGAAATCGACCAGTGGGGTTATGACGCCTATACCTACTTGCCGGCCATGAATTACCCGCCGGTTTTTGCCGACATTTTGCAGGGGCTGTTGTGGCTCGGTAGGGAAATCCGGCCCTATGGCGAGGTCTTGGGTTCGGTCAATACCTGGACTCTCCTGAAGTTGCCATCTATATTTGCCGACCTCGGAGTAGCCGGAGCACTGGCATTTGCTGGACGTAAATGGTTTGGCTCCAAAATTGGCCTGATCGCTGCCGGGCTTTATCTATTTGTTCCGGTCACTTGGTACGTCTCAGCGATTTGGGGTCAAGTTGACTCGCTAGCCGCCTTGCCTATGCTGCTGGCCGTCATATTTGTTATCGATAAAAAACCCGAGCTTTCATCCGTGTTTTTGGTCCTCGCTGTCCTGACCAAACCGCAGGGTGCGCTGGTAGTGCTGATCCTGCTGCCGGTTCTGATTGGGCAGATTGTTCATCGTGAACTAAGGGCTAGAAGATTCGCATCGACAATCGGTACCGGTTTGCTAACGTTCACCCTGATTGCTGTTCCTTGGTCGATGGAGTCCTACGTCAACAGTGGGCTTAGGGACGTTCCTATCCTGGGTGACCTGCTTGGACTGCTGTATCAGTATTTTGCAACCGCCGGACTGTTCCCGGTCCTCACCGCAAACGCGTACAACCCATGGGCTCTGATTGGTTCACCTTCGTTGGCGCAGCAAATTGAAACCGGTACGGTTTATTGGCGCATGGATAACCTGCCAATCCTCGGTATTCCAGCGGGTATCTGGGGGACTGTGCTGTTTCTTCTCCTGGCGGCTGGAATTTTTTGGATGCTTATCAAGCGACATAATCCCGAACAAGTTTTGACGGCATTTGCTCTTCTTCTTTTTGGCTTTTTTATGCTGCCGACGCGTGTGCACGAGCGGTATCTGGCACAAGCATTTGCGGTCCTGGCTCTGGTTTGGGCACTAAAACTTGGGCGTCGGCTTATTCTTGTGGCTCTTGCTGCGGCTAATACGGTGAACCTTCATGCCATCCTGGCCGCAAACCTCCAGGTGTACAACGCTCAGGTCCAGGCTTCGGCTTCAGCCGGTCACGGTTTGTTTTCCCCAGTGGCCGCATTGGTCAGTCCGAGGGCAGCCGACCCGGCTTCACTGGGAATTGAGTGGGTGCGGATGCCAGCCGATTGGGCGAGGCTCGAATGGGTTGTCTGGCTAGTGGTAATTGTTCACACGGTGGCTTTTGCCGTATTGATAGCCGATTACGTTCGCGCCAATAAAATCCACAGCCGCTAAAAAGCAGAAGCCAGAGCAGTTAAAAGAAAAAGCCGGACCAAGTAAAAACTTGTCCGGCTGTTCTAGCTGGTGCGGAAGGTGGGACTTGAACCCACACGCCTCGCGGCGCTGGAACCTAAATCCAGTGCGTCTGCCAATTTCGCCACTCCCGCATGCCTTATAAGCATAAGGGATAGTCTCTGTGGATAACTTCGGTAATCGCAAAAAAAGTCAATAAATATTGAGCAGCCATCCAAAATCGGAGTAAAAGTGAGCTCAATCGTTGAGAAAATCGGGTCAAAAGCCCGATTGCTTGCGCACGAAAACAGTCTTCCCGCAGATCAAGCGCTCGAATTAGCGCTGGATGAACTAATTGAGGCAGAGCCAGCTTTGGTTAGTCAAGAATCATGGTTAGCCACCCGAGCTAGCCATGAACTCTTTGGGTTCGGTTTTCTGCAGGATTTCCTGTCAGACGATGGGATTGAAGAGGTTTGGATTAACCGACCGGGAGAGATCCATTGCGCAAGGGGTGGCAGGCCTGAGACGCACTCGGTTGAATTCACCGATGACCAACTCAGGAACGTCATTGAGAGAATGCTGCGCTCAACTGGCCGAAGGCTGGACCGGTCATCACCATTCGTTGACGCGTCGCTCCCGGATGGATCACGCCTGCACGTAGTTATCCCAGACATCACCAGGCAGCATTGGTCGCTAAATATCCGTAAGTTTCCCAAGCGGATTATCTCGCTCGCCGACCTGGTCGTCCGAGGTGCCATAAGCGAGAACCAGGCGCACTTTCTTTCCCAGGCGGTTCGAGCAGGTCAAAACATTTTGGTGTCTGGGGCCACTCAATCTGGGAAGACCACCATGCTCTGCGCCTTGCTAGCCGAACTGCCGGTTACCGAACGCATCATCTCGGTCGAGGAGACTTTTGAAATTCGAATTCAGGGTGCCGACTGGGTGGCAATGCAGACTCGTCAGTCAAACCTTGAAGGTGTTGGAGAGGTATCTCTTAGGCGGTTGGTCAAAGAGTCACTCAGAATGCGGCCAACCCGTTTGGTGGTCGGAGAGGTCCGCGAGGCCGAGAGTCTTGACCTTCTGATTGCGCTAAATTCTGGGCTACCGGGCCTTTGTACCATTCATGCCAATTCAGCTGCTGAGGCGATTTCCAAGCTGTGTACGCTACCTCTACTGGCTGGCCAGAACATCACCAGTAGCTTTGTCGATCCGACAGTAGCCAACTGCATTCAATTGGTGGTGCACTGTGAGCTGGCTTCCAGTGGTGCTAGAAGCGTGCGGGAGATCTCTCGCGTGGAATGGCTTTCCGGAGACATTAAAGTTTCAAAGATAGAAGCAACAGATGCGTTGGCTTAGATCGACTCTCGAGGGCGCAGGCTTGCATCGCGTTGGTGTTTCAGGCTTCTTATCGGGCTTGATTTTGCTGTCAGGTTTCGTGGGCTACGCGCTGTTCTTGGCATCGAAGGTGGCAGCTCTTGCGGTTTTTGCAACCTTGGGTTTAGTCGGTTTGGGGTTTGAGGCGCTTGCGCTTATTGCCAAAAACCGAAGGTCGGAGCTCATCAAGGCGTGGCCTGAGGTAGTTGACTCGATGTCCTCGGCGGTCTCGGCAGGAATCTCCATCCCAGAAGCATTTGATGCCCTCGCCCAACGTGGCCCCATGAGGTTTCGACAGGCTTTTGCCGGTTTCAATCGGAGGCTCGATTCAGGTTGGTCAAATTTAGATTCTCTCGATTGGCTGAAGTCTCAATTCGGCGAGGCCCACTCCGACCGACTCATCGAATTACTTCGCCTATCTAGTTTGAACGGCGGCGAGGGGTTGGCGCCGGCTCTCAAAGCCCAGTCCAAGCAATTGAGAGAAGATCTACTGCTGATAGGGCAGCTTGAATCCAAACAGAGTTGGGTTGCCGGCACGGCCAAGTTAGCTGTCGCTGCTCCGTGGATAATTGTTGCTCTGTTGTCGAGTAGGCCCGAGAACGCCGCGATTTACAACACTGCGAACGGCTCGGCGGTATTGCTCGTTGGCTTCATGGTCTCACTCGGTGCCTATCGGCTCATTCACGTAATGGCAGTACTCCCGCAGCAACCGAGGGTGTTTGGCTAATGGTGATTTGGTTTGCTGCAGGGTTGCTGGGCGCAGCCTTTTACTTGAGCGCCCTCGCGCTCAAGCCTGCGAGTGGAAACAGGTTGATGGCACGCATCAATCCGTCTAGTACTCTGCTGGATTCGGCCAAAGAGGGCAGTTTTGCAGCCAAATTTGACCAGTTATCGATGTGGCTGAGGCAGAAGGTTATTGCCAAAAGGCGGCTCGATCGGGTCAATCTGGAATTGCCGGACTTTATCGATTTGCTGTGGGTAGCCGTGTTCTCCGGGGCTGGGCTTT
>JACCDU011272452.1_pt1 | contig 14064 bp, 21 predicted proteins | sample 7446081 | NCBI WGS metagenome assembly JACCDU01 (sample SAMN15323447, study PRJNA562643) | freshwater metagenome | isolation source: river surface water | place: USA:Blue River Watershed | collected 2017-08-17 | reverse complement strand
GATTCGCTGGAGATTTCGACACAGCCAGCACAGATCGCGCGTGAATCCAACAAGGGCCGCACAGAGTGGGGATTCATCCTCGCATTGTCGGTGAAGTTTATCTGATGTTGAAACTCGAACTACAGATTTCGCGTGCAGGGCTTGCCCCGAGAATGCACGCGAGACTGATGCGAGAGATTCACAGGCGGTGTATGGAACGACAGTTGACGCAACGTGTCCCGAAGCACTTTCTGTCGACGGCACATCAGGAGTACGGTGCTCGGAAGCGATCAGAAAAATACACAGCCTACAAGTTCAAAAAGAAAGGCCATCCGCGGCCAAACGTGTTCTCCGGTTATCTCCAGCGATCCATTCGCGGGAAGATCACGGCCACACAGTATGGCGGGCGACTTCTAATCCGTGCGGCGCTAAACACAAAGGTGCCACTGGATGAATGGAAATCAATGACCGCATCGCAAAAAGCGAGATGGATGCGGAAGAATAATAGACGTTTGGCAGAGTGGCAAAAACGCGAAATTGCAAAGCTATCGATTGCGGAAATCGCGTGGGAACGAAAACGGCAGGCATCCGAATACAAGCACGGAGCCCAGTCGAGTGAATACAGGCGAAAACGAATTCGGAGAATCAAATGACGACGATTTTTACAGGTGCGGACGCGATTCTCGGGGCAACAACTGTTGCTCAAATCATGAGTTCGGCTCACGCCACAGGACAGACACACGTCAAGCCAAAGACTTCCGGCGGTGCCGCGATTCAGCAAGTCTCCGCGAAGTCAATCGCCGAAGTCACAACATTGACCAGCGGCGACATTGGAACGCTTCTGGCACTCAATTCGAATCTGTTCGTTTCCGCTGGGTTGTATTTGTCGGCGAGCACAATCACCGTTCCTTACTCAAAGCGAGCGGCCGGAGCATTGTTTGCCAGCGGATCTGCTCACCCTGCCCTGACTGGTGCAACAGCGTTGATTATCCCAACAACGTTTGAAGCGACACAAGAAGGCGATTACGCTTCGATCACCTTTGAGATTCACTGGCTGAGTGCTGATGGACTCGCCAAAGGATGCGACGACACAACCGGGCAGGCCCTTGCATCTCAGATTTTCACAGCAGGCTACACACTCGGGCCGTGCTACATCAACGGAACGGCTCTTGCGGGCGTGCAATCGTTCCGAGGAACGACTGGGCTGGAAGTTGTTAAACCGCCGCTTGGATCCGGCTCAGTTGCCCCAACAATGGCAAGCATCAAGCAGGTTGAACCGACGCTGGAAATCACGGTCAACGACTTTGATTCCATTGCCGGAACGGTTGGCGATGCCACGGCAATGACTTCTGCCAACTGCTACTTCAAACGTCGTGCAGATGCCGGAATCTTTGCGGGCTCAACCAATCACTGCCGAGTCACCTTCGCAGCCGGTCTGACGGACACAAACAACGTCAGTGTCAGCAACAACGACGACGGCACGGCAACCATCATGTTGCACGGCAAGACGATGACAGCAGCCGCAGGCGTTGCTCTACCATGATCACGAAGGGCACGACGTGCATTTTCTTATCCACATTCCAGATTGCTCACCGGCAGATTTGCAGCTGCGCGCGAAAGGTGCGGGGCTCGCTGATTTGCTTGGCGGCCATGATGCATTGCAGTATCAGGACGGGCCCGCCGGAACGCCAGGTCTCAACGTCGGATGGCTGAGTCCTGGAAACGGCAGGCTGGAATACTCGCCGAACGAACAGGATTGGATTCCATCCATCATGCAAGTCGACGGCAAGCCCGCGTATTGGGTCGGCTTCTGGAAATCGTCCGCGCCAACGGAGGGCGAATTGCGGAGAGTCCCAACGCAGGAAGGCGAGCGAGTCAAGTTCGGCAATCAAGTATGGAAACTGCCGACTCCTGATACGGTCGACGCTCGCGCAGTCTACGCTGCAGAAGGCACAATGTTTTGGGAGCCGATCGCCCAATTTGCGTGGATGGTCGACGAATCGAAAGCATTGCGAGACACCTACCTTGAGGAAGGTGCGCTCCGCATGATGGTTTTCCGTGCCGAGCCGTCTGCCCAAATCAACTGGTTGCTGAAACTGCTGCGCGTCAATTATCGACTCACGCCAGAGGTTGCCGTTCGTCTCGATCTGTGGGTCGGCAAAGATCACATCCTGAAAACATTCCTGAAGACATTGGGCCTCGTTCCGAAACCGGAGGGCTCCGATGGCTGACGAGAAAATCGAAGTCCAGTGGATTGGCACCGCCAACCAGATGGTGCAGGTGCTCGATCGACTTGAGGCCAAGTTCGACAAGCAGGAAGCACAGCTCCAGAAGCTCGCCAACACTTCCACAAAGGCAGCCGACGCCGCGGCCGGGAGCTTTAACAAGCTCGAGCAGGAATTAAAGGACAACGAAGCGGCACTCAAGAAAATGACGATTGGCACTGCTGCATTCGACGCACAAAAAAAGAAGGTTGATGAACTGCGGAAGTCATTCGGGAAAGTCAAAGGCGACTTTGCAGCAATTGGCAAAGAGACTGAAGGACTCTTGTCAGGCGCTATCGGGAAGATGGGACAACTTGCTGCGGGCATGGTTTCATTTCAGCAAATCGTGACCGCAGTGGTGGCTGAACTCGACAAAGTTCGCCAGTTGAAGCTAGATGCAGCAACAGCAACAAGAAGCGTGGAGCAGTCGCTGGCGGCAATGGCCGTCAATGTTGGCGCGGAAAATCTTGGGGTTGCTCGACAGATGATCGCGCAGCGGGCTCCAGAACTTGGCGTTACGCAGGAGGGATTGGCCAGCCTTATTGCGGGTGGCGTATCTGGCGGTGCGGAGTCCATTCAAGAGTCTATGGATCTGGCAGCCAAGACACTAAAGCTCACAGCAGGCGATGCGGCAAAGGCCGGGCCTCTCATGTCCGGCATGTTGTCACTGGCAGCAACGACTGGCAACCGAGACTTTGAATCTGTTCTTGGCCAGTTGAGCCAGTTCCAGAAAGCAGGCCGCGGCGAAGACATGGCAATGTCTGTCAACAATATGTCGACGGCATTGGCAGCGGCAAACGTCAAAGGCGAACGCATCGCAGCACTCGGGGCGGAGCGAGCACTGGAACTTGGCGGAGCAATTTCGCAGCTTCTGCAAGATCCAACAATGGCCGTTACCGGAACAACGATGCGGCAATTCATGACAAAAATGGATTCGTTTGTTCCAGCGGAGAAGGCAACGCTGGACGACGGCACGAAATCCACAATGAGCAAAGACGCGATTCTGGCGTTCAACAAACTTGGCACGCTGGACGAACGCATTCAGGCAATGCAGCAGAATCCTGAACTTGCAAAGCAATTCCTTAGTCGCATCGAAGACAATCAGGGCAAATCCGCCATTCGCCAGATTGTCACGGGAGATGCCAAGGCGATGCAGTTGCTGGCGTCTGCGGAAAAGACGGTCACAGACGCAGCGACTGCAAAGGGCGAGTATGCCAAATTGGTTCAGGGCATCGGCGCAATGACTGCATTGACGCAAGCCGAAAACATGTCGCAAGCTGCGATACAGGGTGCGGAAGTTGGCTCAGATCGATCGTCCGCAGGCCAAGCCGTCAAGATTGTTGAAGACACATTGGCAAAAGTAAATTTGTCCGGCCTCGATTACGACACGGTTACAGCGTTGACGAATCAGGCACGGCTGGCCGATATGTCCGGACAGGATCCAATTCGTTCCCGCATTGGTATTCTTGAACAGGCACTTGAGCAACGGCGAATCTTCAACATGATTCCCGCCGGCGGGCAAGTGTCAGCTGAGGACCGAGCATTGATTGAGCGGCAGATTCGTGTTTTGGAAATGCTTGAACAGCGTATCGCACGCGAACCGCAACGCCCAGTCGCAGCCCCAGCAACTCGACCGAAGGAGGCTCCGCTTCCAGCGGCGACAGCGCCATGACAATCACACTCGGATCAATGTCGACTGGTTCCGCAATGCACGGCGCAATCAAGGCTGGCGTGTGGGAGTTTCAGAAAGCAACACAATCATTCTTCGGCGTGACTGGCGAATACGTCATGCTCGGCCGACTCCGCGGGCGTGACATCACGGCGTGGGCATGGCCAAGCGGTTACGCATCGCTGGACGCACTGCAGACAGGAATCGACACGCTGAACAATTACATCGGCGTTTCTGGTACATTGACGTGGACTTACGGCCCTGAAACGGCAACCTACACGCAGTGCATTTTTGAAGGCTTTGACGTTGAGGAAGAACCGTGGTTGGACGCAAGCGGCGTGAACGGTTGGCAGGTCAAAGGAACTCTCAAATTTCGACAGGTGAAAGCATGACAGACGAAACTGATTCAATCGAAACCATTCCAGCCGCAGAAGTTTCAGTCGAGACAAAGCCCGTAGAAATCAACGACGTCGACGCATCATGGGACGGCAAAGGCTCACTCGATGAGCATCGACAAGCCGCATTCGCAAAACTGAAGCAGCCTGGATTTGGGCTGGAAGGTGTGAAAACCGATGGCTGATGAAATCACCACAAATCTGCGGATTCAGTTGGTCAACGGACTGCTCAAGGCGGAATTCAATCCGGGCAAAGATCTGATCACTCAGGTGGCGTCTGGCAAGTTTGAATCCGTGCGGTCAATCGCGACGACGGAAACCAGCGTGACTATTTCCGGCATCACAACTCCGCACGTCTGCTGGGTTCAGAATCTGGACGCGACAAACTATTGCGAGCTTGGATGGACCACAACCGATTATCCGGCAAAGCTCAGGCCGCAGGGTCTGCCGTGCATCATTCCGCTGAACGCTGGGAAAACTACGTTCTATCTGAAGGCAAACACAGCGGCGACAAAAGTTCTGATCACAGTTCTCGAGGATTGATGTGGCAACGACTGACGCAATCAACACGTCTGGCTCACAGGTCCAAATCTATGACGAATTGATCGTCAACATTGGGCCGACAGACGGCTCCGCGCCAGGTGATTCGCAGACGTTCGACGACGTCTACTGCACGAAGGTGGTTCAATCCGCAAGCGGTTCGCGAATGGACTACTGCGAGCTTGTCTACGGACTGACGGACCATCTGCAGGACCGTGATCAGCCGAGCGGGTTTTCCCGCAGGATCCATGTCCGCATGCCGGATGCCACGTTGACGCTGCTGGCCGACTGCGATTACGTTGCAGAGTCCGCAGCAATCCAGACCGCTGGCGAATCACTCACAGCCACAGCACAGCAGCGAGCGTATTTTTTCGGGATTCCGCTCAAGTCTTTTGACGTGCATTCCCCGCTGTCAGCGCTGAACGCAGAGATTGAAGATGACGTTGTTTTCAATCCATCGGTTGACGACAAAACCGTTTTCAATCGCAGCGATCAGACCAGAACTGGAACAGGCTTTTCCGGGCATCTCTGGACGCATCCAGAGCTTGCCGACACAACCGACGGCGAAACGTACCAAGAGCAAGCACGCGAAGAATGGACACTCCGTCAAGCGGTGCAGTCGATCTGCGAATTGCTGAATCCATCAGAGGCATTTATCAAGCGGCCGATTGATGTCGATTTGGATATCCTCGACGACGCGCCACCGTTGCGAGCTGTGACAATTCCGCTCGGCACGTACCTTCCGCAAGCATTGGATATGCTGTTGATTCCGCTCGGCTACAACTGGTATGTGGACTACACCGAAGCTACGCCGTGGATTGAGTTTTTCAAGATCGGAGAAGGCGAGGAAAAAACACTGTTCATGCAGCGAGTCGGCGAGTCACTCAACCTGAATTGGTCAAACGTCAATCAGCTGCAGATTTCAAACAGCATCGGCGATAGCTTCAACGACGTCCTGGCGCTCGGAGAATTTGAGGAGGCGGAATTCACATTTCCACTTTTCCCCGGATGGAACGCCACGTACGACGAAACGAGCCTCGATGACCTCGACAAAGATTCGACCGAGTATCCGGGCAAGGAATCCGTCTGGCGTCTGTGGATCGCAAACGAAGCAGGCGATATTGATCCTGCCGTGGATCGTCTCGGACAAACGCCAACTGTCCCAGATCTGCGGTCAGTGTTTGCGAAATACATTCCACATCGCCGCGTGCTGAATGAGCCCTTGACGTTTCTGCAGGGCACGCAGGACGCGGACGACGACAACGAAAAGCAACGGCGGCCGATCGTGGTGGAATACTCAACGGATGCCGGAGCCACTTGGCACACAACGCCTGATGATTGGTCAATCAAGTTGTGTCCAAATCAAATCGGGATACTGTTTGACAACAAGAAACCGCCGGAGGAATTGCACACTGCCGGAGAGGATGCCCGTGTTCGAATCACTGGGACAATTTTCGGCGATGGTCGTCTACAGTATCACGCAACCAAGCAAGCCTGGGCGGTCAATGGGCGAACGGTGCAGCAGGTCATCAAGCGGCCGGACAAGTTTCAGCATCGCTGGCGTCAAGAAACTGGCGACTATGCCAGCGTCTTGACTGGACCGGCCGACGAAAAAGATGACTCAACTGATATTCAGGACTTTGCAGAAAAGCTGCGAGACCAAAACCATTACGCCGAAGTTGACTGCGAGTTCCGTCTACCGGGCTGGCATCTCGAGTACAAAATCGGCGACTTGATTTCGAAAGTCGAAGGCCGCGAATTGAATCTTGACGGGGCACCTGCAAACGCTCCCGATTACAGATATCCGCAGATTGTTGAGCGACGTTTTGAGATGACCAGCAACGGGCCATCGACGGTTTTGATTGTCGACCGCGGAGTGCAGCGAGCATGAGCCGCAGACGATTCCGCCCGCTGAATATGTCCGGCAGTCCAACACATGATTCGCTGACTCGCCGCAATTCGCATCGGCGAACATTCAGACAGTTGCAAGGTGGCAAGTCAATTCCGCCCGTTCCGTTCCCAGGCAACATCTATCGGCATCTGACATGCGAAGCCATCACGGATACTGAGGCACTGTCTGACACCAATTGGAGCACCGGCAACTTTTACGAAAGCTATGCTCGAAACTTCGGCACGAATACGGACGTGTTCGGCGGTGTCGAATGGGCCATGTACTACAAGACGTTTGACATCGCATCAGGCTCGGGCGTTGCGGAATGGACGATGCAACCGTTGAGGTTTACGGTCAAAGAACCGGCAACAACCGGCGGCGACTTTGAACACTGGCGAATCAAAGAGCCAGACGCATACTTGATTGGCACGGAAGCACTTTCGGAAGACAACATTTCTTCGCCGGTTCTACACAAGCGAACGACCGCTCAGGCTCTTTGCAGTTCGACGCTGTTGCCTATCTCTGGAAACTCGCACGTCAGCGACGGTGTTGTGACGTCGGTAGATATTCCGATTGCTCGCTTGTACACAAGCTGCATTGCGCACCTCTACAACAGTCTCTACAGCGTGGCATGGCCGTTGTTGACTCCCGGCAGCTTTGGCACTCCGCGCCGCAGTGTTGTGTTTGTAAAGCACGCACAATACTATCTGAACGGCACACCAGTTGGGCCATTGCACGACTTTGGAACGTGGCAGCGAGAAACAATCCCAGCGCAGTGGAATCAAACACGCATCATGCACCCGATGCCAGCGGCGGGGTTTGACTACGCATCAGAGGACATCGAGAACTGGAATCTCGATTTTACTGCGGGCGATGAAATTCAGGTCGATGTTTGGCTTAAAGTCATGGCCGTAAAAGAGGCAACATCAAAGCGTTTGATTGTTCCGATTCCGCGATATTGCACTGCAAACAATGCGACAACTTCAGATCCTGCTGGTTCAGGGGCACCAATCGGAACACTACAACGCAGAGACTTCGGCCGACAGACTTACATTCGAATCGGCGGCGTCGACATGGCGAACGGATTTAATCCGGATGCCCATACATTTTTGTTTGAAGCTCAGGACGGAACGTTCGATTTCGGCAAGGCGGAATCAGGAGCAGGCACGTTTCGTTTTCTGGTCGATTCGCGGCATCTTGAATGGGTGTTTACTGCTGGAGGCGAAACAGAGTGCGGAGGCACGTCAACGTACCAAGTCCAAGAAGTGGAAGCTGCGTTGCAGTGGGTGCTGATCGAAAACAACTGCGTCGGTGGCGGCACTCCAGTTGCGCCGACATCTGAGCCGTCAGAAGCGGGTATTGAAGAAACCACAGCATGTGATTGCTCGACCGCACCGCCATCAGGAACGTGGGAGATCAACCTAGAGCTGCGATACGATGAGGAGATGGCATACATGGCCATCCAATACACGCTCGACAGCGTTGTGGTGGGAACAGTTTACTATCGTCCGGAGTCTACTGGCGACTACGTAGACGAGGTTGAGGACCGCTGGGAAGGCACAATCAACGCCGGGCCAACTGGCGTCTTTGATCACCTTGGATCAACCACGTTTAAGCGATGGAACGGGACACAGGCACCGCCATACGATTCGACACTCTACAACGAACTTGCCGACTACGAGACGGATATTCCAACAGAGATCCTAGTCACCAAAGTAGCAAAATGATTTGATCCACTCTTGGCGAGCCACGTTTGCCACTCTATTCTAGGGTGCCTACCAATCCGCAGGAGTGTTGACAATGAAACTGATTTGCTACCTTGGAGCCATTGCTATCGTATTTGCCTGGCTGATCGCATTGATGCCAAAGCATATCGGCGAAGAGATGGCCAAAGCCGACGAAATCGCAGCAGGCCAAGCGGCCAACGAATACCTCGAAACCGAAGTCCGCAAAGGCCAATTGGTCAAGCGTGTTCGGCCAGACGGCCGCACTGAGTACGCAGCGCCACCCGTATCGGAACACGATTCCGCGGACTCGCCGCCGTCCAGCAAATGACCGGCACCGGCACACAATCGGCCATCTCCGCGGTTGCGCCGTACAGCAAAACCGATTCCGGCCGTAACACCGCGCACGCATGCCGAACGCAGCGAGCCCAATCAGTAAAATCCTTTCGCTGTCTCGGCCTGCCCTCGATCGCAATCAGCGGAGCACGTTCCGGAATGCCAAGCAGAGACCAACGAAGCGAATCAAAATCTGACCATTGAACATTCGGAACAACAGCAATGCCGTGCTCTTGCCAGTATCGAGCCACCCAGCGAGCCTTGTAGACGGCGTGCATCTGAGTCACAAGCGGATCGTTTTGGTAGGTTGAGAAATCCGGCTCAACCATTGCCTGCGGGCTTGCTCGATGGATCTTGTTGAGCATGCTAATCGGTTTCGACCAGCAGCATTCGAAACGGAAATCGTCAGTCCAATATCCGAACACGGTCCCGCCTGCACGCTCGCGACTCAAAGGCGTGTAACCGCAAACCGTCAACTGCCAGCGATCCACAGGACGCCACAGCATTTCCGGGAGCAGGTCTGGAATGCCAAGCGGATTGCTGGAGTCAAAAAGCTGACGATAAACTCCGGTGCGAGCTGTGCTCATTTGACAATCGAGACCTCGTAGACTGTCTGGCCTTTTGAGTTGGTGCTAATCTTGTTGATCTTCATTTTCGTTCCCGGCGCCAACAGCATTTCTTTCTGTTTTTTGTACGGGTTGTTTTTGTGCATCGTCTTGTGCAATGGAATCGCCTTAGTTCCTTTCGGTGCGGTGATTTTCAGGATGTGCTTTGATTGGTCGAATCCAGTCTTTGCCCACGCTGCTTTGGAAAAGCTAGTTGATGCCGGAGCCTTGTCGGAAAACACCGCACCTACCTTTGCTCCGGCCGGTGGAGTATTCAATCCGCGATAGAGCGTGGCAGCTGTCGGCAGTCCCTCAGCTTTGCGAAATGCTGATTGAATCGCGTCGATTCGTGCATTGACAGTCGATCGAAAATCAGCGGGCAATGAATCCGCTGTGAAGCCTCGCATAACACCGTTTAGGAAATCCGACGAACGCTGATACTCAAACAGTGCCGCCCGTTCCGCTGGGCTGAGATTTGCTTTGGTTGCATCAAATAGAGCATCAGCCTGCGCCGTACTCAATTCCCCAACTGATGCAACGCCAGCAGCAGCACCGCCACGACCACCACCACCGCCCGAACGCTTTCCCATGTGTCACCTCCGTTGACAAAGCATAGCATTTCACCGCACCAAACGCCAATTTCACTTTTTTGAAAAGAAATATACACACCTCATATTGCCAGTGTCGAAGATATGTGTATAATACCTGTATGACGAGTGGCAAACACAACACAAACCAAAGGAGTACACAATGGACCTGACAGCACAAGTAAACGCAATCGCCTTCAACCTCGGAATCGACCTGAAAGGCAACCAAGAGATGGCAGAACAGAAAACAAAGGAATGGATCAACAAGGGATGGCTGGTGCTGCGAAAAGGACTAAGCCCGTATGTCGAATGGAGCAAGGTCCGAAAGTAAGGCGAAACTGAAAGGGGGTCGGGTGTTCCGGCTCCCTTGTTTTGAACACAAAGGAATGACAATGCAAATCACAATCGAATCACCCGGAACGCCAACAATCAAAATCACAATCGCAGACACCGAGCAGCGTGCATCTCCCGCCACCGATCTGCAGCGTCGAGCAATTGGCATCGAGGCGTACAAAGCCGCAGAGAGACAAGGGGAGCAAAATTGAGCGGCGAACCACGCAAGTGCACACGCATTCAAGTTACACTTACTCGCGAAGCCATTGCCGCAATCCGCAGGCAACTGAAGCAGCAAAAGCGGAAAAATAGATCCGAGTGGCTGGAGGAACTTGTCTGGGAAAAGCTCCTTGGCAAAGAAGCGGCGCAAAAGCAAATGGAGTTGCGGCCTGAGCGTGGAAGCGGAAAGAAGTAACGCTTGGCTTAACGCGGGCGAAGAAAGGCATTGATGTATGAGTGACTCCAGCGAACAACAAGAGACTTTGACGCCTCGCGTTCAAGCCATTGTTAGTGCGCCCTTGTCTTTCGGCTCTTTGTTCGCGGGCATTGGTGGTTTCGATCTTGGATTTGAGCGGGCTGGGATGGTCTGCAAATGGCAGGTGGAGATTGACGACTATGCAAACCGAGTGCTCGCCAAGCATTGGCCAAACGTGCATCGAGAACGGGACGTCCGCGAAGTCGGACGACACAACCTTGAGTCAGTCGATGTCATCTGTGGCGGATTCCCCTGTCAGGATATTTCCTACGCCGGACTCGGGGCAGGACTTGACGGGGAACGCTCCGGATTGTTTTTCGAAGCCATTCGCGTGGTTCGCGAATTACGACCACGATTCGTTGTGTTGGAAAACGTGGCAGCGTTGCTTACTCGGGGACTGGACAGAGTTCTCGGCACGTTGGCCCAGATCGGGTACGATCCGGAATGGCATTGCGTACCGAGTTCGGCGCTGGGTGCCCTCCACCACAGAGATCGCGCGTTTATCATCGCACAAGTTTGTTCCGACGCCCGCAGCTTGCGACCACAAAGGCAGCGGAAGACCACGAAAAAACCGTGGTCCTGGGAACAATTTGAGAGATTGGTTTCGGCAGAGCAAAGGCTTTCTGTACCCGCCGGTACGAGCGGTGGAATATCTGATGGGGTTCCCAATCGGGTACACCGATTGCGAGGACTTGGAAACGCCGTCGTACCACAAGTCGCAGAGTGGATCGGCAGAACGATAGTAGAGGCAGCGGGCAGGACGCCCGCCATGTGTAGCGATGCAGCCAGGCAGGATGCCGGTGATCGGTCGCACTAACGACTCAGATCAGCCGGGCCGAGTGCCCGCATTGCAAACGAAAGGCTCAAGGATATGACAAATGACGTTGACGGCTCGGCTGCATCTGATTGTTATGCCGCAATGTGGATTGTATGCGGCGATAAGATGCCTGAAGCCGGAATGGAGTGCGTTGTGCTGGTTCAGTACAGCGAAGATGACGAGCCATTCACCGCGATCGCAAAGTATGAACTGAAGAAAGAAGATTCGCTCGGCAGGGAGATCGGAGAGGCTGAGTACGCATACGGATGGAATGACTACTTTGAGTGCGATGTTCTGGCGTGGTTCCCAGTGCCGAATTACAGCAAGATCAAGTTGTCGGCATAACGCTTGGGATCATCGAGCCCCAACCAGTAAAGTTTGAACAAGGAAAGATTTCATGGAACTACAAACGGACGTTGTAGGGGCTTCGATGCATCCCATTGTTCACCAGCCTGAGCCACTACCGAGCCTGCCGAAGCCGTATTACGAGGAGCGCGGCATCACGATTTATCATGGCGATTGCAGAGAGATTTTGCCTCTGCTTGGTCGTGTTGATTTGGTGTTCGCAGACCCACCATACAACGTAGATTTGCAGTACAAGGGATACCGAGACGGAATGCAGATAAACCAGTACAGAGCGTTTTGTCGTGATTGGTGGGTGAAATCAATGGCAATCGCGAAATCGGTTGTCGTGACACCAGGCGCGGAGCATTTAGCATTCTGGGCAACGTTTGAACCATCATGGGTTTATTGTTGGAGAAATCCAACAAACTCGGGAGGAGGCAGAGCGTGCATGAAACTGTCATGGGAGCCAGTGGTTGCGTTTGGTTTTCCGTTGAAGCCGCTAGCAACCGATGTGATGGATTACAACGTGAAGCATGGTGGAGAATCACAGTTCGACCATCCATGCCAAAAGCCACTAGGGATGTTGAAGCGAATCATCGAAAGATGGGTTCCCGAAGATGGTATTGTTGTCGATCCATTTTTGGGAAGTGGAACGACCGCAAGGGCGGCAAAAGATACAGGTCGCAGGGCGATCGGTATTGAGCAAAGCGAAGAGTATTGCGAAGTCGCCGCCAGACGATTGTCGCAGGGTGTGCTGTTTTAGGTCTGGTGAACGACAGTGTTTACCGGCTGCGGCCGGCAGACTTTCCATTTCAGAAACCGTGACTTCCGCAGTCCGGTACAAAACTTTGTTAGTTTGCGAGGTGGGCAGATGATGTATTGTAAGAATTGCGAATATGCTGTGACGCGGACGGAAGTGGACAACCGGAGGTGCAACAACTGCGGAAAAGATCCCGCACACGAAACAGCAGGCCCAGCGACACAATCCGCAACTGGAAGAATCTTGCATCTTGTGGAAAAGATTGTTGACCACACGAAAGAAGGCGGAGAGGAAATAGCAGGCTGGCGAATGGCAGCGATTCGAGACGCTGCTGATGCGATCGAGAAAGAGCTGTCAAACTAACGTCAACAATAACGGGGCACGCCCCAGAAAGTTTCCATTATGAAAAGACGCTATGGCGTGCTCCCGTTCATTGTATTGTTCGTCGTCCTTTGTGGATGCGAAGAAATACGGCGAAACGGCAGGCCGGGAGATGCGGGGTACATTGCCCCGAGAAACGTGTCAGTCACGGTGATTGAGTTTGAGCCTGAATTCATCGGCGAAGTCGGCGGGCGAACCGCAATACGGCAAGCGTATTCCGTGGTCGAAGCTGAGGACGGCAAGCGATACAGGGTTATCGGCAAGGTAGGACCAGTTGGCGACAAGTTCACAATGGACGTTTCGTTGATGAGCGAAATCGGCGGCTAGGTACGACGAACGACTCAGATCAGCCGGGCCGACAAGCCCGCATTGCAAACGAAAGGTTTCAGGGTATGACAAACGACGTTGACGGCTCGGCTGCATCTGATTGTTCAATTGCACGATCACGGCTTAAAGCTGAGTGCGAACGGCTTTACAACGAGGCTCATGATTGCATGCTTGAGTGCATGGAACCGGAGAATGTGGACTACCAGAGCGGCGTTAAAGCCGCGATGCTCGCATTGTACTGGAGGATTACGGGCGAAAATTTAGTTGTTCCTGATCTGATTGTGACGCCACCAGATGATGTCAATTGAACGCTGCCGATCAACCGGCGGCGATTGAGTTTCTAAGATGCCTGCAACTTGGGCCGCTCGGTTGCATTGGCTTGTTCTTTGCGGCGTGACATGAGGTATATCGATGATTGCATTGACAAGAGAACAGGTAACGCAGCTACTGAAAATGCTTGGTGGAGACGATCCAGAAGAGACCGTCTGCATTGAGTGGCATGAGGAAGGGCCTGACGGCCCCGGAACTTATGCGCGGTATGAAGAATACCCAGAGGAAGGGAAATGTCTTCTGATCGAAGACACCACAGAACGCAGAGACACAGTCACTGAGACTGTTGGGTAGTTCCAAAGAACG
>JACCDU010400491.1_pt1 | contig 14064 bp, 13 predicted proteins | sample 7446081 | NCBI WGS metagenome assembly JACCDU01 (sample SAMN15323447, study PRJNA562643) | freshwater metagenome | isolation source: river surface water | place: USA:Blue River Watershed | collected 2017-08-17 | reverse complement strand
CCTTAGGCTGTAATACTAGAACCAAGAAAAAAGGGGCAAAATCGATTTTAAAATTTTTGGCTAAAAATCTGAAAATTGAAGATCTAGTCTGAAAGAGCACAGCTGGATGAGATAGTGCTGTGTATATTATATTAACTTAGAGATAAAAATATAATTCAAGTGAAAATATCAGATAAAATTACAGAAAGGCTAGCTAAAATTATCATAGGGGATATTGGGTCTGCTCCATATTTGTCTGGCAGTAAAATTGTAGAATTTTATAATGAGTGTGGATTTGAAGACATATATAATCAGGATTTTCCTTCTAGGTGGATATATTCAAAAGCTAAAGTTGATACTTGCAATGGATCAACAATGCTTAAAACAATTATTGAACAATTGGTAGATCCAAGAAGATATTTTGGCGATGAAAATTTGATTGATGCAATTGCTTCTGAAATAAATCAAATAATAAAGTATGATAACTATATTCTTGTTAAGAAAGGGTCTTTCTATAAAGTTGCTCATATTGAAGGTGATATAATTAATATTGATACTATTTCTTCCATCGATCATGAATTTGTAATTGAACAAATCGCTAAGTGTAATCAAAAAGTCACACTTGGTGACTTTAATGGAGCAATTACAAATGCTAGAACACTTTGTGAGGCGATTTTAATTCATATCATTGAATCTATTGAGCAGGTTGAAGTAAAAAATGATGGAGATATCAATAAACTTTGGTCAAAGGCAAAAAAAGTATTGAAATTAGACAAAGGGAAAGATGAAATTCCAGAATATGCATTTCAAGTTCTTTCAGGACTTCAATCTATAATAAATGGTCTTGCTGGGATAAGTAACAATGCAGGCGACAGACATGCAAATAAATTCAATACAAAAAAACATCATGCTAAATTAGCTGTAAACTCTACTATAACTCTTTGCGATTTTTTAATAGAAATTCTAAAAAATAGAGGTATTCAATTATAGTAAACCTTGTCTTTCTTGTTTACATATGAAAGTCAATCTTCGTTCATGAAATTTTGATTACTTAGACAAATAAATTTTTGTTTTAGCTTTAAACAAACTTCATATTCATCTCGTAGAGTTTTGGGTAGTTTTAAAATAAAATCAGCTTCTTTCTTTGTGATTTTGAATAGAATTTGAGGGTCGCACTTGTTGTTTTGATCTTTCATATCACCTCTGGGTATTTTGTAGAAAACAATTCCCAAAGTGCTTCCCTTATAACTTGTGACTTTGACTTTGAAGTTATGTTACATATCTTAAATAAACGATCAGATGTTTGGTCGTCCACACGCATAGTAAGTATACCATCTTTAAGTTGTTTAGCATAGTATTTTTTAAAACGTAATCTTGAGTTTTCCATATTGTATCTTTGTGTTAACAATAAATATACACTCATGGGGAAAAATTCAAGAGAACTAGAAATTTTAAATGAACGCCGGTTAGCGTTAAAAGAAAATTTGGAAGCATTTGAACATGAGCGTAATCGATTGAAGCGCAGGCTTAACATAATACTTGATCATATTGATTCTGCTGAAAATGAATTAGGTGCAATTGATATTCAATTAACCGCTTTAGCCTATGATGAAAACTTTGATGTTAAACTACACATAATTCATGGTGAACATGACACAAATAATCCTAAATTGATGGTAGAGATTAACTTAGAAAACCATCCACCCATTTTCAAGCTTTTAAGCCAGTATGACCTAGCTATTTTTTCTGAAAGTGATAATCCCACGGATAAATTGCTTCTAAAGTCAAGGCTTATTGAAATAGTGGAGGACTGGCTATCAAGAGATAGATCAATAACGAAACTATTCAGTGATGGTGACGAAAAACTAGATGACGCCCTTGAAAATTATATAAATGATAGCGCATTTGAACGAAAAATCAGACGTGCTGCTGCATTTTTCCCAATTATACATCAAGATTGACAGGAAGCACAATTTCGTCAGTAATGACGTTGTTGAGACGAAGGATAAAAAAGTATCTTTTTTTATCCTTTAATCAGGGATTGAAGGGAATGTTGTTAAAACTCCTTAGAGTAGTTTAAGGCGACAATTTAAGTACTAAAAAACCTGAAAATGATCTAAAATCCTCAATTTAGTGTTATTGTACCAATATTTTTAATTCAGGTACCCCATTGATATCACCAATAACAATTGCATTCTGTTCAAAGTAATTACCAATAACAATAGCTTCCTCAGGTGAAATTCCAACTACCAAACAGCTTATTTCTGGTTCCCAGGTTTTATCTTCCCCAACGCCTTCACCTTCAAAAAATTTATAGCTAGCAACTTTAACCTTTAATTCATTGTGTCTTTTAAGGTTTTCTTCAATTGACAATGATTTAGAAAATGGGTTAAATGCTGTAATATAAGCCCATGTTGTTTTATTAAGGGAGTGAACCAAATCGATTAACTCTTGATTTTCAAACCCAATTTTTATAACCATTGGTGGGTTATAAACTTTATACTCGGTGTTATTGTAAGCATTAATTAATTCTGTCATGTTGAATAAATTTTTAAGAAATGATCTCCTTCAACATTAGTTTCACATATTCGATGTTCTGATCCTCTTGGAAGTACACATGGTTTTTATTGAAATCTTTCACAGTTAAGCTATCCTTCCAGTTAACTTCAAGCCATTTTGTGTTTGAAATGATGAATGAGTTAAGGACTAGGTTTTCATTATCTACTTGTGGTTGAACCTTTTCTGCCAAATATTTAAAAAATTGAATCTTTGCATCGTTAATCCCTTTAGAATTCCTAATCCCCTTAGGGTCAATAAAAGTTAAGTACTGTTTGCCTTCTTTTTTAATCCACAATATAAAATCAGGGTAAAAATTGTTTCCCTCAGCAAAGAAGCCTATACCTTTTTTACTCTGGTTTCGTAGAAGGAAGATTTCATCAAATTCATTATTTCCATTCATTTGTTGAACTTGAAGTTCAAAGTCTTTCATAAACTGATGTTCAGAATCATTGAGTGCCACCGGAAAAACCTGAAGTTTGTTTTCATAACCTTTACCAACATAAACCAATGGCTTATATAAATGCATCAAATGATCAAATGCTTCAACTTGATTTGCTATTTGTATAGATTTAAATGAAGTATTAGAAAATGTGGTTTTAAGTTGGATGAATTTCTTTTCAATATCTTCTATATCTTCATTTTTGTTCAATCTAATATCATACTGCATGATTAGATTGTCATCGGTGGAGGATAACATTCGAGTTTCAATATGATTTGCATTGAACTTGTTCTTGAAATATAAGTAGTACTGTTCAATGTATTTCTTGAGTAAAACCGTAACCAACTCTTGCCACACCTTAATGTTTTTCAAAGTACTTAAGCTCATTTTGTCTTCTGGGATAAAGACTCTGTACCAAGAATTATCAATGACTATTTCTTGTAATGTATTCTTATCCAATTCAAGGTTCGCGAAACTTTTACTCGATTTAAAATTCTGGATGTCAAAGTAAACTTTAGTCCAATCAATTAGTGAAAAATGTTGTGAATCGAGGTAGCAAATCTGTTTTACTGTTTCAACCTTGTTGGATTTACTACTCTCCAACGAATCAATTTTAGGATACCAGTCTACTTCAACTTGGCTACTTTTAAAGACATTGGTGTCTAATTTTAACCTTAAAATTTCTTTCCGTTTAAAGTTTTCTGATTCTTTAACTTGAATAAGTTTTAAGTCACTGGTTGATATATCTATTTTGTTTTGTGTAGGAATGGTAATTGTCACCCAGTCACCAGCATTCGTAGGTAATCCTTCTTCCTCTAAGAGCTCTTTGAATCGCTCCATATAATTAGCCTTAACCCCAAATATTTGAAGTGTTTCTAGTGGTCTTAAATGCTTCCTAACAGCTTTTAGATTTTCTGGTCGTTGGTAGTCATCTAACCCAATAGAACGTTTTAAGCTAAAATCATACCCTTGCAATCTAACGCCGCGACCAAACAACTGTATGATTTGTGATCCTTCAGACTTACCAATATTCATCAACCCCATTGAACTAACTCGCCAGGAAGACCACCCCTCAGTAAATTTCTTAGAACCAATAAGCATATTGATATCTTGCTTAGGATTAACCTTGTTAATCTGAGCGAATAATGATTCCGAAAAATCTTTTTCTGTACCAAGAATACCGTTATTCATAGCCAAATCATGTAGCTTCTTTTCATCGCCCACATTGATCACCCCAAAGTATTTATCATTATCTCCAACTCTTAACCCAAGTTCACCATTAGCTCCTTTGAGATTGTCTAGATAAAGATTAGCCCCAATATTGTGATTATGAAATATCTCTTTATTAATCCCTTCAAAAATTTGATCAGGTGTTAATTCAAGCTCGTTTAAATAAGCAAAACTGCCCTCAAAAATACCATATCCCTTGCCATCCAAAAGACCAGCCTTGTTATTTAAAATCAGTTCAATATTCTTTGTGTAGTCAGCTTGGTTCTTTAGGAAATCGGTTAAAAAATGGACAATATCTAATACATCAGATGTATCAACACCGTTTTCTTTTCTAACTGCATTAACACTACTTCCTACAAATACCCAAAGAGGTTTAAATAACCTAAACTGGCTAGCCAATTCCGGTTTGTTCTTAAAAATTAGTAATTGCTGGTAGAAAGAGAGTAAGTTGGCTGTTAAGTACTTGTTCTTAAAGTCTAAATTATCTTCCTTCAAGTTCAGGATGCGGTAATCTTTACCATAACCATCTTCGTAAAAATATTTGTAACTGTAATCGAATAAAATGCTTTTGGCATATTCTTGTGTCAGCTCTTCTTTTTTACCTTTAGCTGCTGCACTAATGGCTTGGCCAAAAGTAGCTGAATATTCAAATGCAAAACCGGTGGTACTCAATTGATCCCTAAAACGCTTCCATTGATCACCACTCATGCCTCCATGACCTTCATCTACTAACACCAGGTTATGTGATTCAAAGCTATCAACTGCTACTGTTTTTTCTTTGCTCTCCTCAGAAAGTTTAGAGACCTCTATAATCTCTACTTCCTTTCCAGAAAACATACCAGATTGGTTTTTAGTAAAGATATTGGCTGGTATGCCTGATAATTGAAAATCTGCTAAATGTTGTCTTGATAGCGGTTCATTAGGCGTTATCAATAAAATTTTACTATCATGGCCTTTATTATTTTTCTTTGCATAGTGCAAATACTGCTTAATATTTACATGCATTATGAGCGTTTTACCACTACCGGTAGCATTCCAAAAAGCCAACTTGTTCAAATCGGTGTCTTTGAATGGGCTGACTTGATAAATTGATTCCCCTTTTTTCAGTTTTTTGCCAATATGTTGCTCTACCTCTTTGGTATTATACTTCTTTACAAATTGGTTTAAATCATGCTGTAACTGTTTTTTGTTACCGAAAAATTTATCAAGGTAGATTTCGGTAAAAAGCAGAGATAAGTACTGGAAATATTTCCAAACAATTAATTCATCTCTTCCATCGGAAATTTCACGAGTATACCTAACAATATTTTCATCATACTGTTGAAGCATGGACTCAGTTAAATCATCTGTTAGGTATAAATGAGCTTTAAGCTGTTCTAAAACTTTAGTGTTTCCCTCTTCTGTATATCCTTCAGTTGATGAAAGTTTTAGTTCTTTAAATACCTCTAACCCATTTTTTGAAACGATTTTTGAACCAATAGCATCAATCCCAAAAAGTGATAATAGGTACTTATTTAGTACTATTTTATCATGAAAATTTGCCATTATAATTCGATTTCGTTAAACATCTTTTTGAAAAAGGTTTCTTCTATCAATTTGATCTTGAACTGATCACCCTCGGATCTGAAATTTTCTAGATGGTGGTCACCATTGATATAGATCTGTTGAAATTCTTTAGTGCGTTGACTATCATAGAATCTTTGTAACAATTTTTCAACATCATCGTGTGTAGTGGTTTCTAAATCTCTCCAAATAACTAGTGTTTTGATACCTGTGCGTGTAGTTCCTTCGACAACTTTAATATCTTTTACTCGCTGTATTTTACTTACGTACAAACCAATTAAGTAATTAAATGTCTCTACCAAATCAATCTTAGTAGGCTTTAATTCATTGTTTTCAGTAACTTTTAGTTGGTAATCAAATGGCTTACGGAACATTTCTAGATTAAATAGGTGATCTCTACTTTCTAGTTCTAGCATATATTGTAACAAGTATTCTTCTTTAGCTTTTCCGTTGAAATCTAATTCAACTTTGCTTTGTAAATAAAGGTTGTTTAAAGTGTCTTCATAGCTTTCTAATACTTGATACTTAAAAATTTGTGAAATACCAGCTTTATCTTGTGGTTTACCGCTTTTCCAATTATCAGAATAAATTACTTTTTGAATACGTGGCTTAGTAACAGTGTTGAAATAGGTGCCCATTTCAACTAAAATATATTTTCGATTTCCATTATCTTCACGATTGAGCTTAATCGTCGCATGACCCGTTGTAGCAGATCCTGCGAAATAATCTAAGATAAAATCACCAAATTGTAAGTTGTCCAAACCTATTAATTCTTCATATAGTGACACAGGATGGCAATAAGGGAACTCAAGACCGAGTTGATCAGTATAAAATTTACCTTTCTTTGCATCTTGAATAATTGAAGTAAACTGCCTTTCTGCATCCATAGAAAGAATTTTTTTCTGTTGAGGTTGTGTAGTCTCATCTTCTCCAAATAAAATCTCACCATTAGCAACCATATTTGCAAGTGTTTCAGGTGTTCTAGAAAAGCCATTTGGTGGTGTTGCACAAGGTTTTTTAGTAACAGGATGGATCAAAGGTGTATGGAATTTTGGATCTTTCCGAGGCTCTGGTGCTCTTAAACTTACACCACGATATACGTTTCCATCATCATCTATATATCTGTATGCCGTTTCTCCTCCACTTAAATCTTGATTTGAATTTAGCCAACTAGAAAATGCTTTTCTAGAAAATTCATTTACACCACCATGTTGTTTTATTAACTCTTTTGATTTACTAAGTATTGATGCTATAGTTTTATTACGCTTAACAATCATAGTTTGACCATTACAAAAACATAAAATATATTCATGCTGATTTGCTATCCCATCACCTCCATTCATTGGGTTTCTTTTATCCCAAATAATTGTACCACTGTTAGATAACTTGTAACTAGAAAATAGTTGAAATAAATTTTCATACTCGTTTTCATCTATATGAACCATATAAATTCCTAAATTTGATAGAAGTGAATATGAAGATGCTATCCTGTTTTCCATCATAGAAATCCAACTAGAATGTTCAAAAGTATTTTTATATAAAAATCCACTAGTTGCGGTGTTGTATGGCGGGTCTATATGAATTAATTTAATTTTATTTTCAAATTTTAGGTTAATTAGATTTAATGCTTGGAAATTGTCTGAGTTAATTAACAATCCATTTAGTTCTTGATCTAAATTGTCAAATTCTGCCAATAGCCTATCTTTAAAATTTTGATCAAAAAACCTAGTATCAAGAACTAAATACTGTTCAAAAACCAATTGTTCAATAGTTTGAATATCTACATCAAATAAAGCCTTCCACTCATCCAACTGTTGCTTATTATTAATAATTTCAGAGTAATATTCAGTTGGTATTTTATCTAGAGTTATGCAGTAATCAGTACTTATTACAAATTTCTTTTTAAGCCAAAGTTTCTTTTGAAAGTTTTCTATTTGTGCTAAGAACTCTATAATCTTTTGTGAAACTGCTTTAATGGCTTTCACTTTGCTTAATTGAGCAATAAAGAATTCTGTTTGCTTGGTGTTAACATCATCTAAATAAAGCACTTCATTTTTAATGTAGAAATCTAACTCTCTATTTAAAAATCCACCAAGGTCTTTGTGAATAAAATAATCAAAACTATTTTTTGACACAAAATCTATAATATGCTTTTCCAATACTGTTCGTTTGGTATTTTTATCTGTTGGACTTAGAGCAAATATTGAAGCAAAACTGTTTGGTACCTTAGTGGTGAGTAATTCTATTGCTTCGCTTACTAATGTTTCTTGTTTTGTTGTTTTGGATACGGTTTCATATATAAAATTTATAAATAATTCCCCTTCGATTTCCTCAGCAGGTAATTCTGAATAAATAGCGAATCTTCGTTCCGCATCTCCTTGAGTTTTATTGTTGTTTTGTTCTGTACTAACCTCTTTTAATTGGAAATGAACCTTTTTCCCATCACTAGTCTTAAAGGTGTAGTTCTTGAAATTTTCAGATGATTTAATATAATACTGGTCATGATTAGCCCAATGTAGTTTTACTTCCTCACCTTCGTAGGGAATAGCATATACATCTTTTTTATACCTGCGCATTGATATAAAATCACCGTCTTTATAATAACGACGGAAGAAATTAGCTAGATGTGAAAATACTTCTTGTTCTAATGTATCAGAATTTTCAATAGTCTTTAAACGTTCATTGAGAGATTTGAATTTTGGGGTATCTTCAGCAACTATACCTGCATCATCTAAATTTTTCTTAAGCGTTTTGAGCTCGTTTTCAATTTCTGTTTTATCTGAAGACTGAGTTTCACTCAAAGCATTTTTAATATCCTCAGGAAGTTGCTTTTCTATGAATTCATTTACTTGCTTACGCTTCTGATTCATGATTCTGTATATTCCAAAATCTAAATCTGCTTTGTTAAGCTCGAATATATCGTTAAGTACGTCTTTTAATTGGTTGTAATTGCTCATAATTATATGATTTCGAATGACACGGTGAATAATTCTTCTTCCCTTATCGTTCTTGTTAATTTATTTTTTGCTTCTTTGATCATGGTATCGCGTTGCTCATTTATTTCATCTTCACGATCATAAATCTCTTGTCTAAGTCTATTGTATTTGCGCTTAATTTTGGATATTTTTTCTTGTAGACCTATCAATTCTTCGCTTAAAATATTTTCCTTATGTTGCTCACGTTCTAACTCTTTCAACTTTTGACGTTCATCTTTAAGGTCAATTTCTAATGCTCTTATTTTATCATCAGCCCAGCGTTCAAATTTGGTAAACTCTCTTTGCATATAAGCAGAGTCTGTTTTTTCTAAATTATCAAGTTTATTTTTTTTGTTCTTTTGATGTTGCTTGATTAATTCTTCTGGATTTGCATTTTTAAATTTATCAGTATGAATTGATAGGTTTAATAAATTTCGAATACTTTCTTCACTAATTACCTTTTCGCTTTCAGTTAAACCAGTAAGAATTAATGTATCATGTTGTTCAATTTCTGATTGTACTTCTAAATTGCTTATTTTCATTAATCCTTTGGATCCACGTAACTTATCAAGTTCATTGTATTTAATTGGAGACGATGCAAGATCAAAAACTAAATGTGCCTGATCAGTTGTTTCCGATTTAGCTTTCTTTAGTAAATTTTGAGCTACCTCACTTTGAATACGATAGTGCTTTGCATCAGTCCTGAGTTTATTCATGGTGTACCTTTCACCATTATTATGGAATATAAATGAGTAATCTTCTGATTCAAAATCAGCTAAAGTTTGAAGATAGTATCTTGTGATTTCCCAAAGCCATTTTTCGAATTTCTCTAGGAATGTCTTGGTGTCTGAATAGGTTATCCGCAATTTATTAATAACACTCCCTTCAAAATTTTCAAATAGAACGCTCTGAACATCTTTGATTCTTTTATCCACAGCATCTTTAAATTCTTCTTCTAATTCTTTGAAGTAGGCGTCTATTTCTTCTTTTGTTCGACATTTCTTGTAGACTTCAATCATTCGCTTTTCGAAATCTACCCCATTTTCAATACTTCCTAATACATGATCTGATGATCCAAATACACCTTGAAAAAGATTATACTTTTGACCTAATAACTCAAACACTCTATTTTCAACTTCATTTTCGCTATTAAGGAAATTCACAACTACTACATCATGCAATTGACCATATCTATGACATCTGCCTATACGTTGTTCTATACGTTGCGGATTCCACGGAAGGTCATAGTTAACCACCATACTGCAAAACTGTAAGTTAATACCCTCGGCAGCTGCTTCTGTTGCGATCATTATCTTGTAATCATCGCTTTTAAATGCATCAACAAGTGCATTTCTAATATCTATACTTTTTGAATTGGTTAACTTACCATAATTATCTTTATCTGATACCCATTTTTGATAAATCGAACTAGATAGTTCATCAGCATTATTTCCGTTAAACAATACTATCTTTCCTTTATACTTTTCTTTTGATAATCTTTCAAAAAGATACTGTTGAGTTCTAGTTGATTCAGTAAAAATCAATGCTTTTTGGTTTGCACCAAGTTGGTTTAATTTTTGAAATCCAGTTTCTAGTGCAATTATTAATTTTTCCCCTTTTTCATTATTTTCAATGCTGTTAGCAAGTATTAAGTATTGGGTTAAAGTATCTATCTCATTTTGTATATTAATCTTATCAGCAGCAGTGATTTCTGTGTAATCTTGAGATTCTTCCTCTGATTCGTCTCTTTCATCATCAAAGTTTTCATACTCTTCTTCAAACCAAGAAATGATTTCATCCTCAACCACCTTTGATGAAGTCAGCATGATATTCAATCTTTTAATAAGTGCTTCAAGTGTTTTAGCAATAGCAAAAGAGGAAGAACCGAGTAGCTTAAACATGACTGATTCCATAAGATGCTTCTGTGCTTTTGGTAAAGCATATATGTTTTCACTTCGCAAATAATCTAAAACACTATTATAGAGCCTTTTTTCTTGATCTGTAGGCACGAACTGCTGTGTAATAGGGATTCGTTCTCGATATGGAACAAACTCTCTCACGTCCTGTCTAAGGGTGCGTTTAACAATGGGTTTTAGTTTTTCTTTTAACTCTTCAAGATCACCCTCGCCATTTATATATTGTTTTCTAAATGTTTTGATATCTCCAAAAACACCATCGTCTATTATACTTACCAAACCGAATAGCTCTTCCAAACGATTTTGTAGAGGGGTAGCAGTTAGTAAAACCTTTTTATGATCTTTTATAGCATTTTTAATTCTAGCAGCAATACTGTCTGGATTTTTGTGAACATTACGCAAATAATGTGCTTCATCCATTACAACCAAATCCCATGATGTTAGTTGAATCAATTCTGCTTGTTTACTTGCGTATTGATATGAACATATTTTTATAGATGTGTTGTCATCAAAAGGGTTAATAACACCACTTTTGTATTTTGCATTGAAATTTTTACTTTCAATCACTTCTGAGTTGAGATAAAATTTATCAGCCAATTCATTGAACCATTGCTTTCTTAATGAGGATGGGCAGATAATCAATATACGTCGCTTATTTTCAGCCCATTGTTGACTTAATAGAATACCAGCTTCTATAGTTTTACCAAGACCAACTTCATCAGCAAGAATAGCACCTTTAGAAAAAGGTGATTTGAAAGCAAATAATGCAGCCTCCACTTGATGTGGGTTTAATTCCACTTTTGCATCCAATAGCGCAGCGCCAAACTTTTCAGTTGAATCTGAACTTGCACGTTTTAGTAGCTCAAATGCGAAATATTTCGCTTGATATGGGGTGATTAAACTCATTATTGTTCGACTAAATCATTTAGTTTTATTTTTAATACTTCACAAATCTTCAAGGTCATCTTTAAACTAGGTTCTGCTTTATGTTGAGCCCAGTTATTTACAGATACCGTTGACACCCCCAATTTTTTTGAGAGTTCAATTTGTGTGATCTGCTTTTTTTCTAAAATTTCTTTGAGACGTAGCATATACACAAATTAAACTAATTCTTTAATTATTCCCTAATGGAATTCTATTAAGTTATTAACAATCAAAGGTTTAAAAATTGAGATAGTTTTATATAAAATACACAATTAATTCTATGGTATTCAGTTAGTTATATTTGAAAAAATATTATTACCCGATTTTTTTTTCTTCTTTTTTTTAGTTATATTAATTCATACCAATAATGGTGAAATTTTAAAATTTAAAAAAAATGGAAAAAACAACTAATGCACCTGGCTACTTTCTTAAAATAGAATGGGGCTTGGTATTTGACAAATTATCTAATGCAGAAATTGGATCGCTTATTAAAAACATGTATTTACATGATGAAGAAAAAGAATTGGTAAAAATGACAAAAGCTGCAGAAATCTTTTTTAATGGTACTCTCATGCCAACCCAAGAATTTAACAAAGTTAGATATGAAAGAAAAATTGCTGCCAGCAAGGCTAATGGCGCAAAGGGTGGTGCTCCCAATGGGAATCAAAATGCCAGAAAAATTGATAAATTAACCCAAAACAACCCAAATCAACATAAAGAAAAAGATATAGTTAAAGAAACAGAAAAAGGTATAGTAAAAGTAAAAGTAAAAGGAACAGATATAGAAACAGAAAATGAAATAGAAAATGAAATAGAAATAGTAAAAGGAACAGAAAAAGAAATAGTAAATACTGTTAATTTAATTGATAAACATTTAAATATTAGTAATGATCTTGAAACAATTGATACTTTTACTTTTAATCAAAAAATGAAAGAAGTTAATCAAGAAATTGATTCTAATAATAAAAAAGATAATTCTTTACCCAAGGGTGCAATGCTCGTAGGTGAATACTTACGTATTAAAAATGGAAATTAATTCTCCTCAACCTGCGGAGCAGAATAGAGATGAAGTCCCTTCAACAATTACCTCATCACCCCGAATTCCGCTCGACCCCTCTTCTCCAAATAACGAAAAAGAGAGTAAATAGTAGAAAGATGTTACCCAATACAAAATAGGTAAACTTTAAATATTTTAATTATCTTTGCAAAATGATAGTTAGTTCAGGTTTAGTAATCAAATCTTCAATTGTACTGTTCAAAACAGTTAAAGCATATTTTTTCTTCTTTAATGTACCGGCTCCTGAGGATAGCTTGAAAGGTTTTATTGTAGATGATGGTTTTAAGAATTCATCTAAAGCAGATAAATCTAAATCTTACCTATTTGACGAGCTGATGCTAGCAAAAAAAGAATTCATTGATTTTTTAGATTCCAATGATAAGATGACGGAAGTTACTTCAAATTTTGGTGGAGCTAGGCTAGTTAATCAATACATCCAAGCATATATCATAAGAATAAAGAAGATACGAATGATGATTGATTTTAAAGTTTATCTCAATACATCAAAAAATGCATATGGTACGAAATACCTTATAGCAAAATCTTGTTGGATATCTAACTCAAATGGCAAAGTGATCAAAAAGTTCTCACGTATAATTGGTCAAGATGATATTGTTAGAGTTAAAGGTAAAGTACCTTCCAAATTGCTTGATGAAGCAGAAAAAGAACTAGAAAAAGCAATGTGGGATGAATATTACACAGAATACTATTCCTTCATTAATTTAAAATAAAACTATTTCATTATGGTAACAGATATGATATTCGAGTACCTTAAAGCACGTTCTGAATTTCTTAATGAAGAGTTTGATATAGACCAGATTAACGATTTAGAAGTACCATTTGTTGCTGGCTTCAGATCACTGCATGGAATTCGGGTCAATGAGAAATGCTTTCCATTGTGGGATGATAGGGAACCAAAAGAACAAAGAGGACTTCTAAACGCATTTATAAATTATTATGTGTCTAAAAACTATGTTCTCATAGACCAATAAATCATTAATAAATTAAAAGCAGCCTTATGACCAAAACCTATTATGATAATGAATTTGTAACCATCAATTCTGTACTAAAGATCGAATTTGTTGGGAACAAAATTGTAATGGAGCACCAAATTGGCCCAACGGATTTTGACGATGATGAATCATCAATATTTCTTTGTTTTAACCCCAAAGAGTCTAGGAATCTTTTCCAGTACTATAAAACAGATTCCGTTGAAGATCTAATCGACCACATCCACGATCACTTCACCACCTATAACTCATTGAGGCGTTACCAAGACTTCCTAGAGAAGAGAGATATACACAGCACTATCTCATCCAGCTGTGCTCTTTCAGACTAGATCTTCAATTTTCAGATTTTTAGCCAAAAATTTTAAAATCGATTTTGCCCCTTTTTTCTTGGTTCTAGTATTACAGCCTAAGG
>JACCDU010733670.1_pt1 | contig 14069 bp, 15 predicted proteins | sample 7446081 | NCBI WGS metagenome assembly JACCDU01 (sample SAMN15323447, study PRJNA562643) | freshwater metagenome | isolation source: river surface water | place: USA:Blue River Watershed | collected 2017-08-17 | reverse complement strand
TCTTATGATGTATCAAATAAAAAATTTGTAGATATTGGCTTTAAATACACAACAAATTTAGATAATGAAATTTTTGAGACTTTGCAAAACTTGGCACACTCAAATGGTTTAAAAATAAATAACAAAGGCAATATGTGAATTGTTTAATTTGTAAAAATAGCATAACACCATTTGTAGATTTTGGGAAAATGCCAATTGCAAATGGCTTTTTGGTACAAGATCAAATAAAAGACGAATACTTTTTTTCGTTAAAAGTAGCATTTTGCGAACATTGCAAAATGGTTCAGCTCACAGAACAGCCAGATAGAGAAAAGATGTTTCATGAAAATTATGCGTTTTTTTCTTCAACATCAGAGTATATGAAGCTACATTTTAAAGATTTTGCAAATAGTGTAATTAAATTGCAATCTCTTACAAAAGACTCTTTTGTAGTAGAAATAGGTTGCAATGATGGCATTATGATACAAAACTTTAAAAACCAAGATATTGGGCATTTGGGAGTTGAGCCGTCAAAAAATGTGGCAGCCGTAGCAAAAGAAAAAGGTGTAAATGTAGTATCTGAGTTTTTTGATGTAACATTGGCAAAAAAAATTATTAGCGAATACAAAAAAGCAGATGCAATTCTTAGTGCAAATGTAATGTGCCATATCCCATATATGCACTCAGTTTTTGAAGGCATTAAAGAGCTTTTAAAAGAAGATGGATTATTTATTTTTGAAGACCCATATCTTGGCGATATTGTGGAGAAAAACTCTTTCGATCAAATTTACGATGAGCATGTTTTTTATTTCAGCGCTCTATCTGTTAGCAAATTAGCCGAAATGCATAATTTAGAACTTGTTGATACTATAAAACAATCCACTCATGGCGGCTCAATGCGCTATGTAATTGCACATAAAGGCACAAAAGAGGTTTCTCAAAGTGTTAAAAGTACGATAGAAAATGAAATATCTTTAGGTCTTGATAATAAAAAAACATTTGAAAATTTTGCAAACAATGTTGCAAATATAAAAACAGATTTGCACGCAATTTTAAGCGATTTAAAAGCAAAAAATAAAAAAGTTGTAGCATATGGCGCAACATCAAAAAGCACAACAGTTACAAATTATTGCAATATCACGCCAGATTTAATTGAATTTGTAAGCGATACAACGCCAATAAAACAAAATAAATTAACCCCTGGCGCGCATATTCCTGTTTTGCCTTACGAAGAGTTTAGAAAGGCAAAACCAGATTTTGTTTTGCTTTTTGCTTGGAATCATGCAAAAGAGATTATGAGCAAAGAGGCAGAATTTATGCAAAGTATTGGCGCACAATGGATTGTTTATGTACCAAAGGTTGAGATTTTAAATCCATGATTTTATGTTCAAACCCAAAAGAGCAATATCTCGCCCATAGTGATGAAATAAAAACAGCAATTGACCGCGTGCTAGATAGCGGAAGATATATACTAGGCGGCGAAGTAGAAGCATTTGAAAATGAATTTGCAAATTTTATAGAAACAAAATATTGTGTTGGTGTTGCCAATGGAACAGATGCCCTTCATCTTGCACTAAGGGCTTTTGATATTGGATTTAATGATGAAGTTATAACATCATCACATACAGCAGTTGCAACTGCTAGCGCAATAGCAATGAGTGGCGCAAAGCCTATTTTTGTGGATATAGAAAGCGAATTTTATACAATAGATACCACAAAAATAAAAGCCGCAATTACACCAAAAACAAAAGCGATAATAGCTGTGCATATTTATGGACAACCTTGCGATATGAACACGCTTGTAGCCATTGCAAAAGAACACAATCTTGCGCTAATAGAAGATTGCGCACAAGCACATGGAGCAGAGTTTAACGGCAAAAAAGTTGGCTCTATTGGCGATATTGGATGTTTTAGTTTTTATCCAACAAAAAACCTAGGAGCAATTGGCGATGGCGGCGCAATTACAACAAATAGTGCTGAAATTTATGCAAAAATAAAGGCTCTTAGAGAGTATGGCTGGCAAAACGATAGAATAAGCCACTTTTGTGGATTTAACTCAAGACTAGATGAGATTCAAGCTGCAATTTTAAGAGTAAAGCTAAAATATTTGGCAAAAGATACACAAAAGCGCAATGAAATTGCAAATATCTATTTTGAAAAATTAAAAAATGCGGTAGTTTTGCCAAAAATTAGGCAAAACTGCACACACGCTTTTCATTTGTTTGTAATTATGATAAAAAATAGAGATGGCATTCAAGAGGCTCTAAAGCAAGATGGTGTTTATGCGCTTGTTCATTATAACGCCGCAGTTCATATGCAGCCAGCTTTTTTGGATACAAAAACCAATTTAACAAACACGCAAAACATACTAGATAAAATTTTGTCTTTGCCAATGTATCCAGAACTAAGTCGCGAAGAAGTATCGCATGTTTGCGATAGTCTCTTAAAGTACATTTAATGCAAAAGCCTATTTGGGAAAATATCTATACATCGTTTGAAGAGATTAAAAACAGAAATGATGGATTTAACTCAAAGCAGTGGATACAAAGCTGTGAGCAAAAATTAATATTGGCACTAGAAAATAAAGCTTACAAAAATATGCAAAATGGCTTAATAGAAGTCGTAATTGCAATGCAAAATAAACAAAACATTAGCTGTTTAGATTTTGGTGGCGGTGTTGGGCTCGCATACTTGTCGTTAATGAATAGCATTGTTAATACAAAAAATATATTTTACACAGTTGTTGATAGTGCAAAAAGCTGCGAAATTGCAAATAAATATCTGCATCTATATAAAAATTTAACTTTTAGCGATACATTGCCAAATGAAAAATCTTACGATATTGTATATTCTAGCTCAGCAATGCAATATATTGATGATTGGCAAAGTGTTATAAAAAAGCTAGTCTCTTATAATCCAGAATATTTAGTATTTAACGATTTTGCTGGCGGCGATAATGTTTCATTTGTTACGCATCAAAATTATTATGATTCTAAGCTGCCGTATAGATTTTACAATTTAGATGAATTTGTAAATTTTTTAAAAAGCCTAAATTACAAACTCATATACAAAACAACTTTTCAAGACTCAATTTTAGGAGAGTGTAGCAAGCTCCCAATGGATAATTTTGAAGCAAAATATCAAGTTGGATATTCAAAAAATTTAATATTTATTAAAACGCAAACGGAGCAATTATGAATCAAGAAAAGCTAGAATTTTGGAACAATAGAGCAAAAGATAAGCCTGATCATGCAGGAACAGATGATTTTATGCTAAAAAACCTTGAAACACAAGCAATAATGGATAGCATAAGCGATGGTGCAAGAGTTTTAGATTTGGGTTGTGGTAGCGGCGTAACAATCATAAAACTTGCAAATGAAAAAAATTGCGAATGCGTTGGTCTTGACTTTTCTGCACAAATGTTAGAGATTGCAAAACAAAAAGCTGTTGAGGCAAATGTTTTAGATAAAATTACACTAATTCAAAGTGGGCTTTTAGAATTGCCAACAAATATTGGTAAATTTGACTATGTAATTACCCAAAGAAGCTTGATTAACTTGGATGCATTGGAGCAACAACATTCGGTCTTTAAAAATATAGCAAGCTATTTAAATAGTAATGGCAAGTATCTAATGATAGAAAGTTTTAATGACGGACTTGCAAAAATAAACGAGCTTCGCACTTTGCTTGGCTTATATTTAATGGAAAAACCGTGGCATAATCTTTTTTTAAATGAAGCTGATATTTTACAATGGCAAACAGATAGGTTTAAAATAGAAGATTTTAATAGATTTGCTTCAACATATTATCTTTTTAGCAGGGTGCTTTATGCAAAACTGGCGGAAATTAATGATGAGCAACTTAAATATGATTCTGACATAAATAAAATTGCATGTTTATTGCCAGCAATCGGTGACATTGGCTATGTGCAAATGGTAAAATGGATTAAAAATTAAGCTTTGGAGATAAAATGATTCCTAATTGCGGACCATGGATAACTGATTTTGAAAAAGACATCGTAAACAAAGCAATGTCGGATTGGTATGATAAGCCATACTATTATTGCGAACTGTTTGAAGCGGAATTTGCAAAGTATCACAATAGAAAATACGCGCTTATGACTCCAAACTGCACATCTGCGATACATCTCTTGCTTGCTGGACTTGGCATTAGCGATAATGACGAAGTAATAGTTCCGGAGTGCACTTGGATAGCATCAACAGCGCCAGTTTTTTACCAAAGAGCAAAGCCTGTTTTTTGCGATATTGATGCAGATGATTGGTGTCTTAGCCCACAAAGTGCGGAGGCTGCAATTACTCCAAAAGCAAAAGCAATAATAGCTGTTGGACTATTTGGCAATATGGCAAAAATGGATGAGCTACAAGAGATAGCAAAAAAACATAATTTGTATCTTATAGAAGATGCCGCAGAATCTCTTGGCTCAAAATACAAAGGCATTAGAGCTGGCAAATTTGGCATTGGTTCTGTTTTTAGTTTTCATAGAACCAAAACATTAACAACTGGTGAAGGCGGAATGCTTTTATTAGACGATGATGAGCTTTTTGAAAAGTGCAAAATTCTGCGAGATCATGGCAGAAAAATGGGTGACCCAGCATATTTTAATAGAGAAATTGGCTTTAAATACATGCCAAACAATATTCTTGCCGCTCTTGGATACGCGCAATTTTTAAGACTAGATGAACTTGTTTCAAAAAAACATTGGATTTTAGAAGAGTACAGAAATTTGCTGGCAGATATAGATGGTTTACAATTTAACGCCGAACCAGAGCATATTTATAATAGCGCGTGGATAACAAGCATGGTTGTGGACTCCAAATATGGACTCGAGAAAAACGAGCTAATAGACAAGCTAATTGCAAAAGGCGTTGGGGCAAGACCATTTTTTTACCCGCTATCTAGCATACCAGCAATTGTAAAAGCTGGATATAATACCGAGCTGCATAAGAAGAAAAATCCAAATAGTTACGATATTTCAAATAGAGGGCTAAATTTACCGTCGCCTCTAAATATGACACAAGAGCAGATAGTTTTTACTTGCGAAACAATAAAAGATATTTTAAAAGAGAGAATTTAATGTACACTAGAGCAGAATTTGAAGAGATGCGACTACAAAAAGCAAAAGAGATGGCTGCAGACAAAAAGTTATCTAGTGACGCTTATGATGTGTTTATAAGAGCAGATGGTTACAATTGGATTCACCAAACAAATTGGCTAGGTGAGCCTTCACTTCAAACCCCGCAAGATTTAATACTTTTTCAAGAGATGATTTATAAAACAAAACCAAGATATATAATCGAGTTAGGCGTTGCGTGGGCTGGCTCTATTTTATTTTATGCCACACTTATTGAAGCCATGGGCATAGAGTGCGAGATTATTGGTATAGATATTTACATACCAGATGATTTAAAAAAGAGAATTTATGCGCACAATGTTTCAAAACATATCAAACTAATTAATGCATCATCTATAGAAAATTCTACGCTAGATGAAGTAAAAAATATGATTGGCGATAGAAAAGATCTGTTGGTGCATTTAGATTCTAACCATACGCACGAACATGTTTTAGCGGAGCTTAATATGTACTCTCCTCTTGTTGGCAAAGGGTATTATTTGGTATGTGGCGATACGGTTGTAGAGCAAATTCCAGAGCAAACACACAGACCACGCCCATGGGGCAAAGGCAATAATCCAAAAACAGCTCTCGATGAGTTTATGAAAACAAACAATAGATTTATTGTTGATGAAGAGCTTAATAATAAAATTTTGTTTAGCAATCAACCAAATGGTTACCTAATTTGTGTAAAAGACTAATATGTCGCAAATAATTGAGCTTGCAACAATAACTGATGAGCGAGGCTCCATTACAATTGCAGAAAAAGTTATACCTTTTGAGATAAAAAGAGTTTATTGGATTTATAATCTAAGTGCTAAAAGAGGTGGGCATAGACATAAAAAAACAATACAAGCGCTTGTTTGCATTAATGGAAGTTGTGAAATTTTTATAGATAATGGCAAAGAGAAAAAAAGCGTAATGCTTGATCGCTCAAATAGATGTCTCATTTTAGAGCCAGATGATTGGCATACAATGGAGAGTATAGACTCAAACTCTGTGCTTTTGGTTATGGCATCAGAGCATTATGATAAAGATGATTATATTTACGAGCCAATAGTTGCAAGTTAATGAGTTAGAGCTAAGCGACTCTTGGATTGTAAAGCCAGATATTTATAGTGATGATAGGGGCTTTTTTTTTGAAAGTTTTTCTATTAAAAATTTTGCTAAGCATGGCCTGCCTCATTCGTTTGTGCAAGATGCGCACTCTTTTAATAGAAATAAGAACACTTTTAGAGGTATGCATTATCAAGCTAAACCTTACGCTCAAACACTTTTTGTAACTGTTGTGAGTGGCGCAATTTATGATTATATACTAGATTTAAATCCAAAATCTGCAACTTTTGGAAAGTGGATAAAAAATTTTCTCTCGGCAGATAATAAAAATATACTTGTTTTATCGCACGGCTTTGCGCACGGCTTTTTAACACTTGAGGACAATACAACTGTTTTATATAAAATGGGAGAATTTTATAATAAAGAGTCAGAGAGACATATTAACTACAAAGACAGATTAATATCGCTAGATATTGCAGATAAAAAAGATTTGATTGTTTCTGAAAAAGATTTTACGGCTCCGTTTTTAACAAAACTTCCAAACGATTTTTAATGTATATTGAAACTCATACAAGAGCCATTATAAAAGCTATTTCTTATAGACTTTTCGGCTCTTTAATTACAGCAATAATAATATATTTTTTTATTGGTCGAATTGATTTTGCAATCGCTGGTGGAGCACTAGATGCAATTACTAAAATTGCTGCCTTTTATTTACACGAGCGAGCGTGGAATAAAATTAAATTTGGAAAAAAGAAAATTGAGCCATTTAGTATATGGTTTACAGGGCTGCCACTTTCTGGCAAAACAACAATAGCAAATCTTGTTTATGAAAAACTTAAAAATAACGATATTTTAATAGAAAAAATAGACTCTAAAGATATAAGAGATTTGGTTCCAGAAGTTGGATTTTCAAGGCAAGATATTAGTATCCACTTAAGAAGAATTGGATATTTAATTAAAACCCTGCAAAATCACTCAATATCTACAATATCCGCATTTGTATCGCCTCATAATGAGTCTAGAGACGCAATAAGCTTAATGGTAAAAAATAATATTGTAGTTTATGTAAAAGCAGATGTTAATAGTTGCATAGTAAGAGACTATAAAGGCTTATATAAAAAAGCCCAAAATGGCGAACTTTTAAATTTTCCAGCAATAAATGATGTATACGAAGAGCCAGAATATGCCGATATAGTAGTCGATACAGACAAGCTAACACCAAAAGAGGCTTCGGAAATAATAGTTTTGTATGTTAGAAAAAAGTTTGTCAAGGCATAAATTGAACAAAAATATAACATGGCATAGTCATGCAATACAAAAAAATGCAAGACTTAATGCATATAAACAAAAAGCGTGCGTCATATGGCTTACAGGCCTTAGTGGTAGCGGAAAATCTACAATAGCAAATGAGTTAGAAAAAATCTTATTTGAAGCAGGGCATAAAACATACTTGCTTGATGGCGATAATATAAGATTTAACCTAAACAAAGATTTAGGATTTGATGACAAAGATAGAGTGGAGAATATTAGAAGAATTGCAGAAGTTGCAAAACTTTTTGTAGATGCTGGCATTATTGTAATTTGTGCTTTTATATCACCTTTTAAAGACGGTAGAGATTTTGTAAGAAGTATAGTAGAGCAAGATGAGTTTGTAGAGGTCTATATAAATACACCGCTAGAAGTTTGCGAACAAAGAGATACAAAAGGTTTATATAAAAAAGCAAGACTTGGCGAAATAAAAGATTTTACAGGCATAGACTCAGCATATGAAATACCAATAAATCCAGAAGTTATAGTGCCAACAAATATAAGCGTTAAAGAGTCTGTGTCGCTTATTGTTAATTATTTAAAAGAGAGTAACAAGCTGTGCTAGACAGAGTAGATATTAATGATATTATAACAATTGCCAAAGAAGCAGGCGATGCTATAATGGAAATATATATACAAGATTTTGATGTCGACTTTAAAGAAGACAGTTCACCATTGACACAAGCGGATTTGCGCGCAAACAAAATAATTTGCGATTTTTTGGAAAAACACTACAAAGATATACCTATAATTTCAGAAGAAAATAAAAATCTAGGCTATGATGAGCGAAAAAACTGGCAATATTGCTGGCTTGTAGACCCGCTTGATGGAACAAGAGAGTTTATCAAAAAAAATGATGAATTTAGCGTAAATATTGCACTTGTAAAAGATGGCAGCCCAGTTTTGGGTGTTGTTTATGTGCCAGCTAAAGATATGCTTTATTATGCAAAACAAGGATATGGTGCATTTAAAACACAAGATGGCACAACTATAAAACTGCCAATAAAAAGAGAAGATGACAAATTTATTATAGTTGCTAGCAAATCGCACCTATCTAGTGAAACAAAAGAGTATATTGATAACCTGCAAACAGCAAAAACAAAAGAGTTTGTGTCTATTGGAAGTTCTTTAAAATTGTGTCTTGTAGCAGAAGGCGTGGCAGACCTTTACCCAAGGCTTGCTCCAACAATGGAGTGGGACACAGCGGCGGCAGACGCAGTTGTTAGAGAGTGTGGTAAGCAAACAATTAATTTTGAAAATAACATGCCACTACTTTACAATAAAGAAAACCTTTTAAATCCATATTTTATTGTTATTGGTGAGGCGCAATGAAAGGTATTGTGCTTGCTGGTGGCAGTGGAACTAGGCTATACCCGCTTACAACAGCGCTGTCTAAGCAGCTATTGCCAATATACAATAAGCCAATGATTTACTATCCAATATCAGTATTAATGTTGGCAGAAATTAGAGATATTTTAATAATTACGACACAAGATGATATAGAAAAATTTAAACTACTACTTGGAGATGGCTCAAATTTTGGCATAAATTTGACATATATGGCACAAGAAAAACCTTATGGAATTGCCCATGCATTTATACTTGCTAAAGACTTTATAGGAAGCGATAGTGTTTCGCTTGTGCTTGGCGATAACTTTTTTTACGGGCATGGTCTTTCAAGTTTGCTTCTTGAATCTAAACACAGAACAGATGGTGCCCTTATTTTTGCATACAAAGTAAAAAATCCTTCAAGTTTTGGTATTGTTGAATTTGATAATAATTTAAAAGTCATATCTATTGAAGAAAAACCAGAAAACCCAAAAAGCACCCATGCTATTACAGGACTATATTTTTATGATAATCTAGTAACAGATATTGCAAAAGATTTAAAGCCATCAAGTCGTGGGGAATTGGAAATAACAGATATCAACAATATATACCTTAAAAACAAAAGACTAAAAGTAGAAATTCTTGGCAGGGGTTTTACATGGCTAGATACAGGCTCTTATGACGGGCTGCTTGAGGCTAGTCAGTTTGTTCAAACAATAGAAAATAGGCAAGGATATATGATTGCTTGTCTTGAAGAAATTGCGTTTTTGAGCGGCTGGATAAGCGAAAATAAACTATTAGAAAACGCATCAAAATATAGCAAAACCAGCTATGGAAACTATCTGCTAGGATTAGTTACAAAGTGAAAACAGTTTTAATTACTGGAACAGCTGGGTTTATCGGCAGTAACTTTTTAGAGGTTTTTTTAAATAAAAATCAAGAATACAGAGTAGTTTCAGTTGATAAACTAACATATGCTGGCGATATGGCAAATATTTCTCATTTAATGAGTAATAATAGACATAGTTTTATTAAGGGCGATATTTGCGATAAAGAATTAATAAGCTCAATTTTTTTAGAAAATAAAATAGATGGCGTTATAAATTTTGCAGCAGAAAGCCATGTTGATAACTCAATATCAAATCCAGAATCTTTTATACAAACAAATATTAACGGGACATTTAACCTGCTAAATATTGCTTACAATTCATGGATGCAAGAGCCTTTTGTGCCAAAAAATGGCTATGAAAATTGTCGCTTTTTGCAAATTAGCACAGATGAGGTTTATGGTTCTTTGGGCGAGACTGGATATTTTACAGAGTTGTCAAAATATTCGCCAAACTCTCCATACAGTGCATCAAAAGCGTCTGCCGACATGCTTGTTAAAAGCTATTTTCATACATTTGGGTTAAATACAATAATTACAAATTGCTCAAATAATTATGGGCCAAAACAGCATGGCGAAAAATTAATACCAACAATCATAAACAGTGCAATCAGTGGCAAAAATATACCAATTTATGGCGATGGCAATAATGTTAGAGATTGGCTATATGTGCAAGACCATTGCGACGCTGTAAATATTGTATTTTTTAATTCGGCAGCCGGTGAAAGCTATAATATTGGCGGAAATGTAGAAAAAACAAATAACCAAATTGTAAATATTATTTGCGAAAAGCTAGATGAAAAATATCCAAGAAAAGATAATAAGAGCTATAAAGAGCAAATTGTTTATGTAAAAGACAGACCTGGGCACGATAAAAGATATGCAATAGATGCAAGCAAAATAAAAAATGAACTAAAATGGCAGCCAAATGAGAGTTTTGAATCTGGAATAGAAAAAACAATAGAGTGGTATTTAAACAAAATATTAAATTTAAAAAGGAACATTGATGCTTGATCATAATATGTATAGAAATCTAGAAAACTTAGCAAAAGCAATGTCTGCTAGCTTTAGAGAGCAAGACAAACAATTTCCAGCAGCCTTTGAAAAAGTAAATTTCCCAGTTAGGCTAAACTCTATTACAGAAGCTCACAAGCTGTGCAATTGGAATGCTTATGGTGCATTTGAAATTTATTCTGCATTTTCAAATGGACTAAGCGACTCTGATGTTGAGCTTATGCTAAATGATTTAAATGATTTTGTACAATTCCAAAAAACATTTTTTCCACAAGATAAAGTATATTTGCCAATAGAACAATTTTATAAAAGTTTAATGCTTTATAAAATAGCAAATTTTTTAGGCATAAAAGGCGATGTGTTCGAGATTGGGCCAGGAGTTGGAACTAATGCGCTTATCTTTGGCAAAAATATGAAATCTTACGCCGCAACAGAAGTTACGGAAAGTTTTTATGTATTTCAAAGCATGCTATACTCGTTTGTTTTTAAAAATAGATTTGATGATGCAATATGGCATGGTGTAAAAGATTATAACAATTGCTATAACACTTACGAGCAAGCGAGAGATATTTTTCCAGATACATTAGATGAAAATGTGGATAAAAAAGTTTACCAATACCCTTATTGGAAGCTAGGCGAGCTATATAATAAAAAAGATTCTTTTGAGCTTGTTATGAGCAATGCCAACTTGCTTGAAATGACAACAGAAGCTCTTGATACATATATGGATTTTATATCAAAGAAACTAAACAAAAATGGCTTTTTTATGTATTTTGGATCTGGCGCATCGCACTTTGGTGACGAGATGTATTTAATAAATAAAGTTTGTTCTTATGGACTTAAGCCTGTTTCAATAATACATGGCAACGGAGGTCCAATATTTAACACATGCAATGTAATAGATGAGCCAATCGTAGTATCTGCTTATGGTGTAGTTTTGGAGAGACTTCTATCGCTGCATGATTTTTCTAAATATGCTAAAAAGGTTTATATTTTAGATGACAATAAAGCTGGGCATTTATTTGATAAATATGAATTTATAAACAGACAAAAACTAAAAGAACTTAAAATAAAAAAAGGCTTTATTGTGCATGAGAGCCTAAAAATTGTAAAAATATTTGAAAAAATATTTAATGAGCTAGAAATTGAAAACCTATCTACTCTTTATGCGCCTGCTTGTATTAATATATTTGTTAAAAATGACGAGGCACAAAGTGACTATAGGCTTGGTTTTCCGTTCTCATATGTTGATAAAAAATATTCTGATATTGCAAAACTGTTTAAGCCTGATGGCAAAAAACATTACGAAAAGAGCGAAATTTTAGAAATTTTTAAAAGCAAATATATTGGCTAAATTGTTTGAAAATTTCGAAATTTAAAAAACTTAATCTAATCAAGCGATATATAAAAGATGTATTAAATCTATCTTTATATCTGCAAAAAAACTATTGCAATAAAAAACTAATTGTATACGGTATTGGTGGGCACACAAAAGATCTTTTGGAAATTTATCCAAATAGCAATATTGTTGCCGTGGTAAAACAATCAAATATAGATTCTGGATATGTTGAGCATAGTATAGATGCAAAAACCATAGACGAAGAAAGTGTAAAAAAGTTTGATTTTGACTATTTAATACTACTTGGCTGGTGGAGTGATGAAAATATTGCAAAGCTTAGTGAAAAATTGCAAATTGCACCATCAAAGTTAGTTGCGCCATACAAGGATAATAAGCTTTTTTTAAAATCAAAAGCGCATTTTTTGCAAAACAATGCTTTAAAACTTTCAAACGAAAAACCAAACTTAGTGCTGATTTTAACAGTCGATATTAAAGATATGGCAACAATGGCTGCAAAAGAACTGAGTTCTTATTTTAATCTTATTAAGATTTATACGCAAAATAATCATCTCTATTTATCTAAAGAAAATAGTTATTTTTCGCAAATACTACATTTAGAAAATAGTCATATTCTGCTTGAAGATTTACTGAAAAATAATCCGCCTGAAATTGTATTCTACTGGCTAAATTCGCAGCTTGACACTTGGGTTGGTAGCTACATTCAAAGTATATTAGATAAAAAAACAAAATTTATACTTGGCACAACAGATTTTTTTTATACAAAAGTTTTTAATACGCCAGATAAAATACTTATGGATACATTCGGATTTAATAAAGAGCATTATGTTTTAAATAAAAAGTGCGAATTAGAGCTAATTAAAAAAAGTGATGGAATAGTTACAAATTTTGGCGGGGCATATTCTAAAAATATTCTTGCAAAGTATGCAAAAAAAACTTGTTTTGCATATGGGTTTATCAGGCCAAAAGATATTGTATTTAAAGAAAAAGAGCTTGATTTAAATAGTATAGAAGTTTGCTATGCTGGCGGAATTAGCAGTTCGCATGAATATAGCTGTCATAGTGTTACAACTTTTGATAAAGTATTTGAAGAAATTGCAAAGCAAGATATTAGCATATCCATATATAGCTACTTAAAACTATCAAACTCTTTAATGTATTTAGCGCTAACAAAAAGCTATCCAAATATAGTTTTTAAAGACTTTGTTACATCATCATTATTACCACTTGAGATGAGCAAATATGATTTTGGCATCTTGTTTTACAACCTTACAAAAGATGTGCAACAAGTGTATAAAAGCCATATGGCATCTGTTTTTCAAGCAAAACTAATTGCATATTTATGCGCAGGCATTCCTGTAATTGTTAATAAAGAGTGGACAATTATTGCAGATTTTGTAGAAAAAAATGGCGTTGGCATAACTATTGCATTTGACAAACAAGATACAATTAAACAAAGAATTGCGGATGTCGATTATAAAAAAATGAAAGAAAATGTGCGTAATTTTCAGATTGAATATACAAAAAATAGCGAACAACAAAAACTTGCTGATTTTTGCTTAGATATTTTAAATTAAAGATAAAAATATGTCCACTATACTTGGAATATCATTTGGATTTCACGACTCTGCTGTTGCTGTTGTTAAAGACGGAATTGTTGTTGCAGCAGCAAGCGAAGAGCGATTTAGCGGCATTAAAAATGACGACTCTTTTCCGCATAAAGCTATAGATTTTTGTTTAGATTTTGCAAATGTAACTAAGCCAGATATTGTTGCATTTTACGAAAACCCGTACCTAAAACTAGATAGAAAATTAACTTTTGCGCTAGAAGAAAATAGCAAAGAGTATATTTTAGAGTGTCTTAGCCAGCTAAAAAAGCAAAATTTTGACCAATTGGCACAAATTGAGCAAAAATTTAATATTCAAAGAAATGCAATTACAATTTGCGAACACCACACATCACATGCCGCAAGTGCTTTTTTTGCATCTAGCTATCAAGATGCAGC
>JACCDU010153931.1_pt1 | contig 14074 bp, 15 predicted proteins | sample 7446081 | NCBI WGS metagenome assembly JACCDU01 (sample SAMN15323447, study PRJNA562643) | freshwater metagenome | isolation source: river surface water | place: USA:Blue River Watershed | collected 2017-08-17 | reverse complement strand
TGGAAGATCATTGTGTTAGCAGGAGTAGTAGGAGCAGCTTTAGGATTGACCTATTCTATTTTTAAGAAACCGATTTATACGGCTACTTTATCCTTTGCTTTAGAAGACGAAAAATCAGCGGGTGGAGGATTAGGAAGTGCCCTAGGATTGGCCAGTTCATTAGGATTGGATTTAGGAAGTAGTGGCGGTGGCGCCTTCTCAGGCGCCAACTTAACTGAATTGTTCAAATCCCGCTCTATGGTGGAGCAAACCTTGATGCAGCCCGTACTAGCAGGAACGGATACCATTTCCTTAGCGGAAATGTATATTCGTACGCAGGAATGGAGAGACCAATGGAATGAAAAACCCAAATTGAAAGGGATCCAGTTTCCACCTTTGACCAAGCGCAAGTACTTTACCCGTGAACACGATAGTATTATGGGTAAGATGTATGAAGATTTGTCTAAGACTAGTTTGACTGTAGCCCAAAAAGACAAAAAGGTTTCGATTATTAGTATTGATGTGAACTCGACCAATGAATTGTTTGCTAAAGCCTTCTCGGAAACTTTAGCGAAGCAGGTGTCTGATTTTTATGTAGCTACCAAAAGCAAAAAAGCCCGAATGAATATGGCGATTTTACAAAAGCAAACGGACTCCATTCGTGCGGAACTGAATGGAGCGATAACTGGGGTTGCAATTGCCAATGACAATACCTTTATGTTGAACCCAGCTTTGAATGTAAACCGTGCGCCCTCGGCAAAACGCCAAGTGGATGTACAAGCTAATACTGCCATATTAACGGAATTAGTGAAACAAACTGAACTCGCTAAGGTGACTTTGCGTAAAGAAACCCCTTTAATTCAAGTCATTGACCGACCGATTTTGCCTTTGCCTAAAGAACGTTTTGGAAAAGCAAAAGGAATTGTGTTTGGTGGAATACTTGCGGGATTTTTAGTGGTTTTAGGTTTAGTATTCAAAAAGATTTTTCAACATATTAACAATTAATTATATGTTACCACAATTGTATATTGATCCAGGTAGTGGAAGTTTATTATTACAAGCTTTAATAGCAGGTGCTATTTCAACATTATTATTTTTTAAAAATATTAAAATGGTGGTAATGAATTTTTTTGCTACAGTATTTGCAAAATTTAAAAAGAAAAATGATTAAGGAAGTAAGTTCTTTTAGAGATCCTGATTCTAGTTTATCATTTGATAATTCTTATTATTACAGACGCATTAGTCTTAATTATGAGGTACATTATAATTGTCTTGTAGCATCAGGTTTAAAAGACAGATTACTACAAGAAGGGTTTATCTTGCCTTTTGTAGAAATAATTGATGAATCTCCTGAAATAGGTTTTTCTTCTCGAGTTTTACGAACCGATATTCTTCCTTTTGTTTCCTATCCCTATGAATGGTCTTTTAGCCAATTCAAAGAGGCTGCTTTATTGACCTTAAAAATCAATCAACTCGCTTTAGAATATGGCATGATTTTGAAAGATGCTTCCATGTTTAATGTGCAATTTATAGGTTGTAAACCATTTTTTATTGATTTGGCTTCTTTTGAAATTTATGAGGAAGATACGCCTTGGAAAGCCTATTACCAATTTTGTAAACATTTTTTTGGGCCTTTGTTCCTAGCGGCTAAAAAGAATTGTATATTACCTAAACTATTACAGTATTTTATTGATGGAATTCCTTTAAAAGAAGTGGTTTCATTGTGTAATTGGAATGATTTTTTAGATTCAGGCGCTTTTTTACATTTGTATTTACATGCTAAAGGAGAAGGAAAAACAGTTACTGGTTCTATCAAAAAGAAAGTAACTAAAAAACAGTTGAGTACTATTTTTACTCATTTAGAATCTACTATTACTAATTTAAAGCTAAAGCCAAAGCAAACAGTTTGGAATGATTACAATCAAAACAATAATTACGAGATTGAGAGTCAGCAGCATAAAGTTGAAATTATTAAGGGTTTTTTAGATCAAATTGATGGGAAAAAAGCATTGGATATTGGCGCCAATGACGGATTGTATTCTCAATTGTTAGCTGATAAAGAGATGTACACATTGGTAGTAGATATTGATGAATTAGCTGTTGATAGAGCTTTTAATTGTAAAAGTGATTTAATTCATCCCTTACAAATGAATTTAGTCAATCCTACACCAGCTATTGGTTGGAATAATATTGAACGCAAATCATTTTGGGATCGTTGTCAGGTAGATGTGATACAAGCTTTAGCTATTGTTCATCATTTAGTCATTACTTATGATATCAGTTTTGAAGAAATTGCTAAAAAGTTATCACAACATACCAAGTATTTGATTATTGAATTTGTTGATCCAGAGGATACTCAAGCACAAATTTTATTACAAAATAAACCACACCACAAGATCGATTATACTCAAATAAATTTTGAAAAAAGTTTTGGGAGTATATTTAGGTTGAAGGATATGAAAAAAATAGATGATGCAAAAAGGTATCTATATTTTTTTGTAAAATGATTTAATAAATTATGGTTCTTTATTTCTTAGCTGCTATATCTTATGCTATATCTATTTTTATAGATGTTTCTGTTTACCATTTAAAATATAGAATTCAAGATAATAGAAATATTAGATACTTACTTTCTTTGATAAATATTTTTCAGTATTCTGCAAGAGCTTTTGTTTTGTTATTTATGCCTGTTATGGCTTTTGTTACAGAATCATTAAAAGATAAATTGCTAGTATGGAATATTACCTTCTTATCTCACTTTTTAGTAGTAGTTTTTTTGATTCCGTTATTATATAATCGATTTTCTATTAATTTTTCTATTAAAGTAGTACAAATTCTTAATTATATTTTTGGAAAATCAAAAAATATTAATTTAACACAACTTGTTCAAAAAGAATTATTTACAGATGAAAAATATAAATTTAATTCAGAGAATATTTCTTTTTTTTCAGTTACTTTTATTGCGGGTTTTTTGTTTTCTATAAGTATAACATTTTTATATTATCTAAGTTTTTCATTCCCGCAAAAAGCTTTAATGTTAAGTTCTTTTACTCAGATAATTAATATGTTTGGGTCATTAATTTTGATACTCTTTATTGATCCTAAAATAATGAGTAATATTGATCAAGAAGAGGGTTTCAGAGAAATAATGCTATTAACAATCAGCAGAATATTAGTTCATGTCTGCTTAATGTTAATACTATTTTTTATTAGATAATGGCAGTTAATTTTATAATAATAATATTTATTTTTTTTTTCTATTACTTGTCTTGTTTTAATAGTTTAAAAATTGATTATAAAATCATTTTTATAGGATTATTTTTAATAGTTTCAACATTATTTCGAACAGTAGTTTCTCCAGAATTAAATAAAGATTATTTTGGTTATTTTGATTTGCATAATTTTGAAGATCCAGAAGATATATTTTCATTTTTGTTTTCCGAACCTTATTTATATTTAATATATAAGTTTTTTAATTTTATAATTTCAGACAAAAAGACGATTTTTACAGCTATTTATTGGTTTAATTTTAGTGTTAATAATGTTTTTTTTATATGGTTAGCTACTAGACTCGATTTAGCTATTTGGAAGAAAATGCTTCTTTTCGTATTCTACTATTTTTTATTTGGCTTTGTATTATTAAGAAATGGACCCGTTTATATTTTATTTGCTTGTTTTTTTTATTACAGTTATCGTAATAAGAGATTCAATAAGGTTTGGATTACACCTTTCATGCATTTGAGTGCAATTTCTTTGGTTGTTACTTTTTTTCATAAAAACAAGTATTATTTAAGAATATTTTTTCTGTTATTAATTATTATAATTCCTATTTTTTTACTCTACATTCTTCCATTACTTAATGATTTAATTGCATTTCAAAATTCAATGCATAAAGTGGATTCATATTCTGAAGGAATGCAAGTAGTTAGTGTTTTTCATAAATTATATTTTGTTTTTATTTCAGCTATTTTAGTTTTAACAACGTTTATTTATAGAAAACAAGTTTTTCATCCAATTTTAGTAACAACAAGTGTTTTATATTATATTTCATTTTTTGTTAATCCAGTTCTAGGATTCAGATTTTCGCCCTATGTATTAATGGCAGTTTTGTTTTTTAATTCTAGCAATAAACAAATTTCAAAATGGAATAAATATTTAAATCTAATTTCACTATTGATGTTGCCGTACTTTATTTTTACGTTTTTAGATACCCATTCTTTATGAAAATTTTAATAATTCTAGCTTCATATAATGGAGAAAAATATATCAAAGAACAAGTAGATTCTATCTTAAATCAAGTAGAAGTAAATGTTACTTTAAAGATTTTCGATGATGGGAGTAAGGATGGTACTGTTAATTTAGTTTCTACATGGAAGCAATATGAGCAACTTGAGTTAATTCAAAATGAAATTCCTACAGGTAGTGCAGCTAATAATTTTTTTAATGCTTTATTAAGTTTTGAAGATTCTTTATTAGAAAAGTATGATTATATTGCCTTTGCTGATCAAGACGATATTTGGTTACCTACTAAAATGAAGGTAGCAATAGAAAAACTTCAATCGGAACAGTCACATTTGTATATGTCAAATTTGATTTTATGGGAAGAAAAAACAAATAAAAAATCAATTATCAATAAATCGTATTCTCAAAAAAAATATGATTATCTTTTTGAGGGAGGTAGTGCAGGATGTACCTATGTTTTTACTACATTTTTTGGAAAAAAACTAAAGAAAAGACTAAAGACTATCAATTATAAAAAATGGGAATTTTTTTCCCACGATTGGTTTGTTTATTTTGTTGCAAGGATTGAAAATTATAGGGTTTTTATAGATCAAAATGCCTATATTTTATATCGTGTACACGATACTAATGTGCATGGACAACTTAATACAGTTTCTCTTTATGCGATAAAAGAAAGGCTTAGGTTGATTAAAGAGGGTTGGTATTTTAAGCAAGCCCAAGGTTTTATGTCTCTACTCAATCCAAATTCTAATGAATACAAAATATATTACTTCTATTCAAAAAACTATTTCACTAGATTGTATGTGATAATGCGTTATAATTTTTCTTTGATTAGAAATCCCAAAAAAGCACTTCAATTTTTTATTATCAGTTTATTACCCTTATCAATTAAAAAATAAAATGTATCGATTACTATTTAAAACAATAATAGATTTTTGCGTATCTTTAACAGTGTTGATTTTATTTTTGCCTATTATATTTGGAGCTACTGTGTTTTTATTTGTTGCTAATCAAGGAAAACCATTCTTTTTTCAAACCCGTCCAGGGAAAAATGAAAAATTGTTTCAAATTGTGAAATTTAAAACGATGAATGATAAGAGAGATAGTGATGGTAATCTACTTCCAGACGTTCAAAGATTAACTAAAATTGGTGAATTTATAAGAAAAACTTCATTGGATGAATTGCCTCAATTACTTAATGTGTTGAAAGGTGATATGAGTTTAATAGGACCTAGACCTTTATTGCCAGAATATTTGCCATTGTATAGTGAACCGCAAAGAAGAAGGCATGAAGTCAAGCCAGGTATTACAGGTTGGGCACAGGTCAATGGACGAAATGCCATAAGTTGGCAACAAAAATTTGAGTATGATGTATGGTATGTGGATCATTTTACTTTTTTATTAGATTTAAAAATTATATATTTAACTATAAAAAAAGTTTTTAAACGAGAAGGTATAACTTCGGAAAATTCAGTTTCAGCAGAAGCTTTTAAAGGAAATTAATAATATGAAGTGTAATTTTATTGAATATTTTGAAAAAACCTTAAATAAGGTTTCAAATAAAGTGGCTATTGATGATAATCAAAGTAAATTAACTTTTAATGAGTTAAATATTAATTCAGATAAAGTAGCTATTTCAATTCTTAATCTTTTTGAAGATTATAGAAAGCCAATTCCAGTTTATATTCCTAAAAGTAGATGGTCTGTGGTTTCTTTTTTAGGTATCATGAAATCAGGCAACTTTTACGTGCCTTTAGATATTAAATCCCCTGTGGAAAGAACTTTAAAAATATTAGAAGCGTTAAAATCTGATTGTATTATAACTGATAAAGAACATGAAATTAAATTAATTGAAATCGGTTATCAAGGAAAAATAATTACTATTGAGAATATTTTAGATATAAATATTTCTGATTCTGAAGTAATGAGACTATCTAAAATTAAAAATTCCATAATAGACTTAGATCCAATATATTCAATATTTACATCTGGTTCAACAGGAACACCAAAAGGAGTTTTGATTTCTCATAGAGGTGTTATAGATTATATAGAGTGGGCAATACAAACATACAATGTTACAAGTAATGAAATTATAGGAAATCAGGCTCCTTTTTATTTTGATAATTCAACCTTAGATATATACTTAATGCTTGCTACTGGTGCAACACTTAATATTATCCCTGAAGATAAGTTTACTTTTCCAATTAAATTGATAGAATATGTTAACGAAAAGGAAATAAATTTTGTTTTTTGGGTGCCTTCTGTATTAAATAGTATATCAAATTTTGATGCTTTCTCAACTATACTTCCATCCAAACTTAAAAAGATATTGTTTGCAGGAGAAGCTATGTCAAATAAGCATTTAAATTATTGGAGAGAAAGATATCCAAAAGCACTTTACTCAAATTTATATGGACCTACTGAAATTACAGTTGATTGTACTTATTATATTGTTGATAGAAAATTTAATGATGATGAATCTTTACCTATAGGTAAAGCTTGTAAAAATACCCAGGTTTTAATTTTGTCTGAAGAGAGTAAATTAGTAAAAACAGGAGAACTTGGAGAACTATGTGTAAGAGGTTCTTCTCTAGCATTCGGATATTATAATGATTTTGAAAAAACTAAAAGCGCATTTATTCAAAACCCGTTACACGATTTGTACCCAGATATAATTTACAAAACAGGGGATTTAGTTTACGAAAATAAATTTGGCGAGTATATATTTGTGGGAAGAAAAGACTCTCAAATTAAACATATGGGGTACAGAATTGAATTAGGTGAAATTGAAACAGCAATTCAAGGTGTTGAGGGTGTTAAAAACGCTTGTGTATTGTATGATGATGTTTCAAAACAAATCGTAACTTTTTATATAGGTGAAATTTCAAATGTTGAAATTAGAAAAAACTTATTGAATATTTTGCCTAAATACATGATTCCAACTAAATGGTTTGTTGAAACTGATTTTCCACTTAATGCAAATGGTAAAGTTGATAGGTTAGAGTTAAAAAAGAAATTATAATGACTGATTTGTTTTTTTTTAATGAATTAAAAAAAAAACCAATAGTAAGTAATTATTATTCGGTTGATTCAGAATTATTTGATAATAATGGAAGATGTAATTTCGAGTTCAGAAAGCAAGATGGTTTAATTTGCATTTTTAAGGAATCAGAATCTTTTTTTAAACAGATGTTTTTTTTCTTGAGTAAAGAAAAATTAAATGAAAAAATGTATTTTTTTAATAATGAAGATTATATAGTAAGTGAAATTGTTTTTTCAGAATTACATAAGTCTCAAGATGATCTAATCTCAAATTGGTTTTTAATAAATGAAAATTTTCATTATAAAACTTTTATGAGAATGTTTAAAGTTAGTAAACACGAAAACAATGATGCTGATTTTTCTAGAGTTGTAACCCCTTCTCATGAGGATATTTATGAAATTCATAAAAAAATACATGATAATTTTGATGTGTTATCAGAGAGAATACCTACAGTTCAAGAATTATTTGCACTTATGAATAGTACATATATAATCAAAGAAAATGATGAGATTGCTTCGGTTTTGATATCTGAAATTAAAGGAAAAACGGAAGAATTGAGATACTGGTTGGTATTACCTAAATATAGAAATTTGGGTTATGGGAATTTGTTAATGAAATATTTTTTAAATTTAAATAAAGAAACAATTAGATATACTCTGTGGGTAGATGTTACAAATTTAAATGCAATTAGAAAATATGAAATTAATGGATTTATTAGAGATAAATTAATAAACAAAATTTTTATAAATAATAGAATAATGAAAAATAAAATTGTTGAAATATTAAAAGAAACAAGACCTGAATTTGAATTTGAAGAAAATATTAATTTTATTGATGCGGGTTATTTAGATTCTTTCGACTTAATTACAATAGTAGCAGATTTAGAAAATACATTTGGGGTTAAGATTAATGGTGCATTGATGGTTCCTGAAAATTTTCAAAATATTGATTCAATAATGAATTTAGTACAAGCTTCAAAAAATGCATCTTAAGTTTAAAAATAAACGAATATCAGGTATTTTATCTATATTGCCTAATAATGAAATTCATTTTTTAGATGAAATTTCGAACTATAATTTTTCTGAAAAACAAAGTGTTAAATTAGGGAAAATTATGGGATACGGTACTCGAAGAATAGTTGATAACAATACATCGGTGTCGGATTTGTGTACTTATGGATTGAACTATTTGTTTGAAAATAATTTGCTCGAGAGAGATTCGTTTGAAGCGATGGTTCTTTGTACTCAATCCCCAGATCAATTTATTCCAGCAACAAGTAATATTATTGCCGGGAATTTGAAGCTAAAAGATGATGTTATTTGCATGGATATTAATCAAGGATGCGCGGGTTTTGAAGTGGGACTGATGCAAGCTTTCATGTTGTTAAATACAGGTGTAATTAATAAGGTAGTGTTGCTAAATGCGGATATTTTGAGTAAAAAGGTTTCGATTAATGATAGGAACAGTAGACCTTTAGTCGGAGATGGAGCTTCTATTACTATCGTTGAGAATTGTGAGAATGATGAGATTATAGATGTTTTTTTGAAAATGGACGGTTCTGGAGCATTAAGTTTACAAATACCAGCTGGTGGATTTAAATTGCCATCTAACGAAGATACTTCCCGGTTAGAAGAAGATTCGGCTGGAAATTCTAGATCGTTAAATGATTTAGTAATGAAGGGGGATGAAGTGTTTAATTTTGTTCAGACAAAGGTTCCTGAATTATTAACAGAAATGTTTAATATATTACATTTAGACAAAGATTTTTTTGATTTTTATTTCTTTCATCAACCAAATAAATTTATGTTAGAAAAATTAGCAGAGAAATTGGATGTAGCATATGAAAAAATGCCAAATAATATCTGTGAAAAATATGGTAATGGAAGTAATAATACAGTGCCACTAAATATATGTGAAAATTTAGGTAGTAGTGTGTTAAATGGAAATTATAATGTTTGTTTAGGAGGTTTTGGAGTAGGATTAACATGGAGTTTAATTAAATGTAAATTAGAGAATTTACAATTTTGTGAGATAATTAATTATTAAATATGAAAGAAGAATTATTAGATAAATTAGCTGAAATACTTGAAGTTGAACAAGTTTCTTTAAATGATGAGCTTGAAAGTTTTGATGAATGGGATTCTTTAACAGCATTGTCTATCATTGCTTTAGCAGATTCTGATTATAATAAAAAATTGACTAATGATTTATTGAAAGAACTTAAAACAATAAATGATTTAGTAAATTTCATTTTAGATTAAGTGGAAACTGTATTAATTACTGGGAGCACATCCTCAATAGGTGAAGAGTTGGCCATATCATTATCCAAAAGATATATAATTATTCTTTCTGGAAGGGATATAAGTAAATTGTCGAAATTAAAAAGTAAACTATGTGGTGAGAATCATTTTATTTGGGTATGTGATTTTGTCAATGATAAAATAAGTTTATCATTATTAGAATTTTTAAATAAATTTCAAATCAGACCAACTCATTTTTTACATGTTGGAGGTGATTTTTCGATTTCCCCTATACGCTTACAGAAGATAGATAAAACTTTGGAGTCATTTCAGGTTAACGTGTTTTCAGCTATTGAAATTGTAGCTGTATTGAGTAAAAAAGAATATAAAAAAGAATTAAAGAATATTGTCTTTTTTTCAAGCATATCTGCTTTAAGAGGAAAACCAGGATATGCCGTGTATTCGGCAGCAAAAAGCTCATTAATCGGACTGACAAAATCACTCGCAATTGAATTAAACCCCATAAGAGTAAATTGTTTTGTTTTAGGAGCTATCATGACTAAAGCTACAGAAAGTTTAATGAGAGATAAAACAGAAGTGTTAAATTCTCATATACCTTTAGGTCTTGGCAGATCTAATGCTTTAAACGATTGGGTATTATTTTTATTGGAGAAAAATAATTGGATGACCGGTCAAGAATTAATTATTGATGGTGGAGCCACTGTTTTGTAATATTAATAAGAAATCAACACTATTTAGACATGTTTCAGATATGTTTGGTGTTTGTACGTATTTTATTCAAGAAAAAGATAACTTGGTAATAATTGATCCAGGAAAATTAGATAATACTGTGTTTGAATGGTTAGACGAGTTCAATAATTTAACTAAAATTGTATATATAACGCATGAACATTTTGATCATCATTATCATGCAAATGAAGTATTAAATTTAAGAAAAACATTTTTATATGTACCAACGGAAAGTTTTAACCAAGCACTTAGTGATTCAAAAAAAAATCTTTCATACTATTATAATCAAAACGTTCAAACTATATCTAAATCAGTAATAGATATTTCATATTTAAAAGTGATAAAAACTCCTGGACATAGTAGAGAATCTTATTGTTTCATTTATGATGATGTTGTTTTTGGTGGAGATACTATAATTGATAAAAAATATTTAGTTTTTAAATTGCCAGGCGGTGACAAATTAGATTTTTATGATTCGGTTGAACGATTGAAAAGTAATGTAAATTTAAGTTCAATAGTCTTACCAGGTCATGGAGATTTTTTTTGTTTAGATAATTGGATAATATGAAAAAAGTTATAATTATTGGTGCTGGTGCACATGCAGCCGAGTTAGAAGAATATATCTTAGAAAATAATAAGATAGAAAATAGCCTTCAAATTTTAGGTTATCTAGATGATTCAAAACAAAATTATGAGAAATCAAAATTAAGTTACCCATTGTTGGGTGGAATTTATTATGACAAACTTACCGAGGATATTGAATTGATTTTGTCTATTAATAATATAAAACTCAGAGATAGTATAATTGCTTTTTACAAACAAAAAAATATTGTATTTGCTAATTTTATACATTATACGGCTAGAGTATTTAGGACAGCAGTAATTGGTGAAGGAAATGTTATTTGCCCCTACTCACAAATAGGCCCTAATGTTAAAATAGGTAATTTTAATACTTTTAATAATAAATCTAGTATTGGGCACGACTCATTCATTGGGGATAATAATGTTTTTTGTCCTAATATTGGGCTTTCCGGAAACACGACTATTGGGAATAATAATTTCTTTAGTCTTAATGTAGCTACCATTCCCGGTGTTTCGATAAGGGATAATAATGTTATTGCTCCTAATATGGTAATAGAAAAGAATATTGATTCTGATTCTACATTTTTTCAAAGGTTTAAAGAAAGAGTTTTAATTATTCAAAAAGATGAATAGTACTATGAATAACTCAAAAATATGGCTTTCTTCTCCACATATGGGAGGAACGGAGCAACACTACATTCAACAAGCCTTTGATGCGAATTGGGTGGCACCACTAGGGCCTAATGTAAGTGGTTTAGAACAAGATTTAGAACACTATTTGGGTAATCAAGCCCATGTAGGAGCATTGAGTTCAGGAACAGCGGCTATTCATTTAGGGTTACTATTATTAGGCGTTCAAGCGGGAGATGAGGTGATTTGTCAGAGTATGACTTTTTCGGCATCGGCTAATCCTATTTTATATTTGGGTGCAACCCCTATTTTTATAGATAGTGAGGAACAGACTTGGAACATTTGCCCAGATGCTTTAGAGCAAGCCATTCAAGATCGTATATCAAAAAGTAAAAAACCAAAAGCCATAATTGCGGTGCATTTGTATGGAGTACCTTATCAAATAGAAGCTGTTAGAGCCGTAGCAGATAAATATCAAATTCCTATTTTAGAGGATAGTGCTGAGGCATTAGGGAGTTCTTACAAAGGGCAAAAATGTGGTACTTTTGGGGATATTGGTATTTTATCATTTAACGGAAATAAAATCATTACCACTTCAGGTGGCGGTGCTATAGTAACCAAAACCGCGGTACTAAAAGACAAAGCCGTTTTCTACGCTACGCAATCAAGAGACAACGCACCACATTACCAACACAGCCATGTTGGTTACAACTACCGTATGAGTAATATTTGTGCGGGAATTGGTAGAGGGCAAATGGAAGTATTAGACAAGCATGTTGCCTTACGCAGACAAATGCATGATTTTTATGTAAAGATATTTGCATCGATTGAAGGTGTGGAAGTGTTTTCTACGCCAAATGACGATTATTTTGCGAATTATTGGTTAAGCGCCATTACTATAGATGCCACAAAAACCAACGGCATCACCCGCGAAACCTTGCGCCTAGCGTTTGAAGCTGCTAACATCGAATCACGCCCTCTGTGGAAACCGATGCACTTACAACCTATTTTTGAGCACTATCCTTATTATGGTACTAACGTAGCTGAAAATTTATTTGATAATGGTTTGTGCTTGCCTTCAGGTTCTAATTTGACAGAACAAGAAAAAATACGTATAAAAGATGTAGTTATTAAATTATTTTATAACTAAGTTTTGAAAAATTTAGATGTGCTAATACGTAGTAATATAAAAGAATATTTTAATGTATTCTTTTTTGTTTTTTTGGTAATTGTAAAAAAGATATTAGGAATTTATAAATATGGTACTGAGGATATTCATTTAATTGTATTTAATAATGTAACTTATTTATATGTAACTAGTTTATTAGTCCTCTTGTTTTTCTTGAGAAATAAATTAAGATGGTTGTTTTCTGTTTTTTTAATATTTTATACAGGCTTTTTTATTGATCTCAAATATGCAATTCAGCCCTATACATTTCCATTAGGATCTAATATACTGTATAAACAAGTTATCACTATCGCCTGTTTATTTGTGGTTGTTTTGCTTTTTTTCTTTTTAATCAAAAAGTATTTTAAATATGTACTTACATTATTTATTCTTAAATATTTAGTAGCAATTGTTTTTCTTATCGTTTTAAAAAAACAAGAATATCAAAAAGTAGATTATAACACCAATTACAAAGCAGAGAAAAATTGTTATATCTTGTTATTTGATGAGTATCCAAGCCAATACGTAATTAACACGTTTTTACATCATCAAGACTTATTTTTAGATGATTTTATTGTGAAAGAGAAATTCAATCATTTAAAAACTGTAAGGAGTAATTATATTAATACTGAGATGTCTATTCCTTCTATTCTTTACGGTACAAAAAGTTCTCATTTTAAAGTTAGGGATGCTATCAATTCTTTGAGTGAGAATAGATTTACTAGGGAAAATCATTTTGTTGGATATTCTCTTTTTGATGCTGTAAACAGTAAAGATGCCATTAATAATTCTAATTTTATTCATTCTAATAATAGTTTACTTACACGCTATTTTTTTCCTTTATTGATTCGATTAATTGACGGTAAAGGGCATGGTGTCTTTTACAACATCGATCAATATCATCAAAAAGCGTTTGAGTTATTAGAAAAATCATCACATTACAGATCAAATAGAAAACAAGTTGTTTTTATACATTTTTTTACTCCTCATGATCAAGTTTTTTCTAAGCGTAAAAATATTTTGGATCGTATTGAGGAAGCAAATCAATTTATGACTAGAGCTGTAAATATTATCAATAAAAATGATCCCAATGCATCCATAGTAATTATGAGCGATCATGGGTATCGTGGTGTTGAGGTTCCATCTTTTTATCAATATAATGGGTTATTAATGTATAGAAATATTGACCTAGACACTTTAACTATTAAAAAAAATGGAATAGTAAGCCTTTTTGACACAAATAAAATATGACAATAGAAACTACACCCATTCAGGATTTACTTATTATTAATCCCACCGTATTTGAAGATGCGCGTGGGTATTTTTTTGAGGCGTACAATCAAGAGAAATTGGCAGCCTTAGGGGTTACCATTGATTTTGTGCAAGACAATCAGTCGTTTTCCAAGCGTGGTACTTTGAGGGGGCTGCATTATCAAAATC
>JACCDU010258349.1_pt1 | contig 14075 bp, 5 predicted proteins | sample 7446081 | NCBI WGS metagenome assembly JACCDU01 (sample SAMN15323447, study PRJNA562643) | freshwater metagenome | isolation source: river surface water | place: USA:Blue River Watershed | collected 2017-08-17 | reverse complement strand
TTGTGAAGAGGGCATGGGGCGCGGATCGTCCGCCCCATGCAGGTCCAGCAACTCGTGCAGCTGCACCGCCTGGGCACGGCCTTTGACCTGCACGGTTTGCGTGCGGCCGGTGTGAACGGGCGCGGTGCAGGCGTCGAGCGTGTCCTGGCTGCACAGCACGGTGCAGGCCATGGCACGGGTCTGGGATTCGATGCGCGCGGCGGTGTTGACCGTGTCCCCAATGGCGGTGAACTCGGCGCGTGCCTGCGAGCCGATGGTGCCCACCACCGCCGCACCGGTGTGCACGCCAATGCCGATCGCAAAATCGGGCAGGTCACGGCCTGCAAATCGCGCGCGCATCCAGGTCTTGCAGTCCTCGGCGGCCGCCGCCATCTGCAAGGCACAGCGCAAGGCGCGGTCGGCATGGTCGGGCTGCGCCAGCGGGGTGCCAAACAGCACCATGATGGCGTCGCCGATGAACTTGTCGATGGTGCCGCCCTCGGCCAGCACCATGGGGCAGATGCGCCCGAAATAGTGGTTGAGCAGCTCCACCACCTCTTCGGGGCGCAGGCGTTCGGACAGGGTGGTGAAGCCCCGAATGTCCGAGAAGAGCACCGTGATGGTCTGGCGCTGGCCACCCAGCGCCGGGCTCTGGCCGGACGACAGCAATTGCGTGACCACCTCGGTGGACACATAACGGCCAAAGAGCTGGGTCACGCGTCGGCGCTCCCGCTCCTCCAGCAGGTAACGCGCGCCCAGCACCAGCCCGGTCTGCGCCAGCACCCCGGTGGCCAAGGCGGCGGACGGGTACAGCAAGTCCTGCGCAAACAGGCCCCAGCCCACGGCAGCGGTCAGGGGCAGGGCCAGGGCGCTGTAGAGCAGACCCCGGCGCAACGGGGCGCGCCACAAACCCAGCGACAGCAGCGCCAGCAGCAGCGCCGGCATCAGCCCCCGCCAAACCCACGATGGGGTCTGCGGCTGGCGGCCACCCAACAGGGTCTGCACGATGTTGGCCTGGATCTCGGCGCCGTTCATGAAGTCGCCGCGCGCGCGCCAGAAGCCGGCGACATAGGGCGTGGCGTGCAGGTCGTTGTGGCCCGCATAGTCGCCCCCGATGATCACGACCTTGCCGGCCAGGGCACGCACCTGCGGGTCTTGCGCCGCACCCGGCACGAGCAAGGTGCGCAGCGACAGGCGCGGCACACTGCCGGGGGGGCCGACAAAGCCGATGGGCTGCGCCACGCTGTTCAGGGCATGCGCGCGGCCGGCCAGGGTCCATTGCGCGGGCAGCGGGCCCTCGGGCAAGGGGCCCTGCGCGCGGGCGGCCAGCAGGGCGGCAAAGCTCAGCTCGGGCATGCCGTCGGCGGCTTGCAGGCCCGCAGGGATCCAGCGGAAGTGCCGCACCACCCCATCGTCGTCCAGCGCCAGATCGGCCAGCCCCAAATGGGCACGCAGGTCCAGATTGGGCAAGGGCAGCAGGTAGTCTTGCGCCGGCAACAGGTAGTCGCTCGGGCCCTGGGCCTTGGGCGCAAAGCTGGCCACCATGACCACCCGGCCCGTGGCCAACTCGGCTTGCAGCGGGCCGTCCAGATCAACCGGCGTGCCCTCGCCCACCTGGCGCTGCAGCCAGCGCTGCGGGCTGAGCGAGAGCAACACATCCAGCCCCACCACGCGCACGCCCACCTCGCGCAGCACCTGCAGCGCGCGCGCCCAGTGGGGCGTCCAGAAGATGAGGGGATCGTCGGGGTATTCGGCCAGGGTGGCATCGTCGACCATCACCAGCGCCACGTCGGGGCTGGCCTGACGGCGGCCGGCCAGGGCGTGCCAGTGATCGCTCAGGGCGGTTTCAAGCGGCGCCAGGGCCCGGCTGGCGTCCAGCAACAGGGTCAGCAGAACGGCCAGCGCCCAGCACGTCCAGGCCAATGTGCGCGGATGCGCGCGCACGCCAGCCAGCCAGGACCGGCTTGCCCGGCCATACGCCCCAAAACCCTGCATTGGATGATCACAAGAGAGATGAAAGCCCAGCCGCGCCCATGTGCCAGGCCAATTTGAGGATAAATGAAAAAATCACCCAACATGCAGTGATGTATTCAAAATATTCAAGATATCCAGACCGTTGTTGAACGGTTCCTGACAGCGGCGGCGCGTGCCGGATCAATTGGTGTCAACAGGCCCCTGCCCCATCAAGGCCCTGGCCGCCGGGCTGTCCCAGCGCCCCTGTTCGCGCAAAAACCGCGCCCGGGCGGCGCGGCCAAGCAAGCTGGAGGCGGCTTTGGGGTAGCGGCCCTGCCACTCCTGGTGCAAGGCCAGGGTGAGGGCCGGGCCGTGGGCCGCGCTGGCGCTGGCCAGCAGGTCGGCCTCGCGCAGCCACAGGTGTTGCAATGCCCGGCTGGGTGCCCCGGGCCGGCGCTCGTGCCAGGCCGGGTCGTGGCGCCCGTAGGCCGCACGGTGCTGCGCGGTGCACACCGGATCTGTTCCCAGGATCAGCGCCTGCCAGTGGCGCACCCTGGCAGGCGGCCAGCCCTGTGCCCGCACCCAGGGCAGCAGCCATTGCACCGTGTGCTGCTCCATCTCGGCCGGGGCCTGGTTCATGCGCCCATCATGACCGGCATCATGCGCCGTCATGGCCATGAGCAGGCACCACTCGGCAGCGCTCAGGGCGTGGCCCTGTCTGCCTTGCCGCATGCGCTGCACCTTCAGGATCGCGGCCAAGGCCACCAAGGTGTCGGCCATGTGCAGGCGGTGGTGGTAAGCGGGTTCATGCCCCCGCCCAGCCATGTCCTGCCCGATTCGCTCCACCTCCTGGGCCAGGGCCAACAGCGCGGCCTTGGCTTGCTGCGCGCGGCGGTCGGGCATGGGCGCCTCCAACCAGATCAAAACCCCCATGGCCACCTGCGCCAAGCCGGGCCAATGGGGCCGCGCCCCTGGTGGCCGGGCGGACTGCGCTGCCCAGGCCTGCCGCAAGGCCCGCCAGGCGGCGTACACATCGGCGCGCACGCGCGCAACAGAAGGGACAAGGGGGTCGTGCATGCCCCACATTAGAACGCAAGGCCAAGCCACCCCCAGCAGGGCGTCACCCATGGGGCAGCCCCAATGGCCGATGGGCCATGCGCCCACTATGATGCGGGGTGAATCACAGGAGTGCCGATCGCCCCATGCCGATCTACAAAGACCTTCTTGCCGGCCTGGTGGTGGGCCTGGTGGGCGTTGCTTTCTACCTCTCCAGCGCGGCCCTGATCTTCCAAGGCCCGCTGGCCGCGCATCTGTCAGCGGGCATTGGAAGTGCGCTCTGGGGTGGGGCCTTGCTTGCCCTGCTCTATGCCTGGCGCGGGTCGCTTCGACTGGGGTCGGTGGGCGCCGTGCCGGCCTCGGTTCCCCTGATGGCCGCCATGAGCGCCGACATCGCCGCGCGCAGCTCACCGGCCCAAACCCTGCCCACCGTGGTGCTGATGCTGGCCCTGACCGGCGTGACGATTGGCGCGTGCTGGTGGTGGATGGGTCGACGGGGCGCGGGACAGTTGGTGCGATTCATTCCCTATCCGGTGATCGGCGGCTTTCTGGCCACCACCGGCTGGCTCATGTTCAAGGGCGGCCTGGACCTGTCGATCGGTCCAGGCGCTTGGGCTGGCGGGTGGAACCAGCCCATGACCTGGGCCTTGCTGGGCGAAGCCTTCTTCATGGCCGCCAGCCTCTGGGTCGTGCAGACACGCTGGCGCGGCAGCTGGAACTTGCCGGTCATGATCCTGGTTCACAGTGTGCTGGTGCACCTGGGCCTGCAAGCCCTGTCCCTGGACACCGCGCAGCTGGCGCGCTGGCTGCTTCCGATGCAATCGCAGACCTGGCCTGGGCTCTGGACCCTTTGGCCAGCCGAGGCCGGCATTGACTGGTCAGCGCTGCTGGCGCAAGCCCCGACCCTGGCCACGGCGGTGCTCATCAGCACGGTCTCGCTGCTGCTGACCGCCAGCAGCCTGGAGCTGGCCCTGGGCCAACCCGCCGACCCGAATCACGACCTGCGTCTGTTGGGCCTGGGCAATGTGCTGACCGGCGTCTTGGGGGGCCTGCAGGGCGGCCTGTCGGCCAGCCGCTCCCTGCTGAACCGGGATGCCGGAGCGCTCAGCGCCCGCAGTGGCGCCGTCAAGGCCCTGGTGTGCCTGGCGGTGATGCTGCTTGCCGGCCCATGGGCGGCTTGGATCCCCGTGCCGGTTCTGGGGGGTCTGTTTGTGCTGATGGGCCTGGAAATCCTCAAGACCTGGGTGCTCGATGGGCGACACAAGCTCTCGCGCAGCGACCATGCCGTGGTGCTGCTGATTGTGGGCCTGGCCGCCACACTGGGCACCCTCACCGCCGTGGTGGCCGGGGTGCTCTTGTGTTGCCTGGACTTTGCCCGCGTGATGGCGCGCCAGCCCCTGGTGCGGCGCGATCTCGATCGCAATGCCTGGCCATCCCCCGTGGAGCGCAGCCCCGACGACCAGGCCCGGCTGCAAGCGCTGGGCGCACAGCTGCGGGTGATCGAGCTGCAGGGGGCCCTGTTTTTTGGCGCCAGCAGCGCCCTGGCCGAGCGCCTGGCGCCCCTGGTGCACAGCGGCGCGCGCACCTTGGTGTTTGACTTTGCCCGGGTGGGCACCCTGGACTCATCGGCTGCGCAGGGCCTGGGGCGCCTGTTTGCCAAGGCACAAGACCAGGGACTGGCGGTGGTGCTGTCGGGGCTGCCCCCCCCGATTCAAGCGGCCCTGGCGGTGCAAGGCGCCACCCGCGGGGTTCGCATGACCCCCGACCTGGCCCAAGCGCTGCGGGATTGGGAGGACGCGCAATTGCAATCGACGGCGGCCGATGCGGTGCTGGCGCCGAACGATGCGGCCGAGCGTTGGCTGCGGCAAACCCTGGGCGAGCGCCATGCCCAGGCCCTGCAGGCCCACATGAGCCCCGTGGCACTGGCCGCTGGCGAGCCCTTGTTTGCCCAGGGTGATGCAAGCGATGCGCTTTACTTGCTGCGACAGGGCCGACTGGCCATTGTGCTGGGCCCGCCAGGGGCCGCCCGGACCCTTCGCCTGATCGAAGCGGGCTCGGTGGTGGGCGAGATGGGCGTGTACCGCCAAAGCCCACGCAGTGCCACCGTCGTGGCACAGACGCCGGCGCAGCTGTGGCGCTTGTCCTTGTCGTCCATGCAGGCCATGACGCAACAAGACCCGGCCTTGTCGGTGCAGCTCAACCAGGCCTTGCTGCGTCTGCTGGCAGATCGGCTGGAACACGCCAACGCACAGGTTCGGGCGCTGTCGACCTGACCGCCTTGCCAGACGCTTGCATGGCGCACGCCAGGCGACGGGCTCAGGGGGCCGCCAACCACTGACTGGCGGCCGAGAGCGCTGGCACCCACGCCCCCTGTTGCGGCTGCCGGAACAAGCGCACGCTGGGGTACCAGGGGCTGTCGGCGCGATCGAGCTGCCAGCGCCAGTCGGGCACCCGCGCCAGCAGGATGCCCGTGGGGCGTCCCAGGGCTGCCGCCAGGTGCGCCACCCCGGTGTCCACGCACAGCACGCGCTCGAGCTCGGCGCACAGCGCCGCCGTGTCGGACCAGTCCCGGATGCCAGGTGTCGGGTCGCTCACCCCATGGGCGCGCAACAAGGCCTGCTCGCTCGCGTTGGGCTGGTGCTGCAGGCTGACGTACTGCGGCCCCATGGGCAGATGATCGAGCAGGGTCTGCAGGGACAGGCTGCGCCAGCGGTCGTCCACATGGCTGGCGCGCCCCCGCCAGACCAAGCCCACCCGCCCCCGCCCAGCGGCGGGCAGCACCGCATGCGCCCAGGCTTGGCGTTCAGGTGGCGCCAGCAGATACGGCGGCTCTGGCCGAAGGTCGCGCAGGCGCCAACCCAGCGCCAAGGGCAGGCTCAGCAGGGGCAACTGGGCCTGGGTGCGCGGGATGGCCTGACCGCGCGCGATCCACAAGGCCTGCGGCACCAGCGGCGCCAACAAGGGCAACACCTCGGCCTCGGCCTCGACCACCAGCAGGCGCACGCGTGCTGCGGCCAGGGGCAACAGGCGCGCCATCTGCAAGGCATCGCCGATACCCTGTTCGGTGTGCACCAGCAGGGTGCCCTGGGGCAGGGCCTGACCCTGCCAGCGCGGGCGATCGGTATGGCGCAGGGGCGATGGAAAACCGCGCAACTGCCAGCGGGCTTCGTAATCGGCCCAGGCCTGGCGATCGTCACCGGCCAGCAAGGCCAGCAGGGCCCGGTTGTAGCGGATCACCGGGTCCTGCGGGGCCAGGGCCAAGGCGCGATCGATGGACGCCCGGGCCTCGGGCAGCTGCAACAGGTCCTTGTGCGCCAGCGCGTGGTGCATCCAGGCCGTGGGCTGCGCGGGCTGCTGCGCCAGCAAGGGCGCCAGTGCGGCCAGGGCATCCCTGGCGCGGCCCGCGGCCAGCAACTGGGCCACCGTCGGCTCGCGGCTCATGCGGCGTGACGGGCCATGTGCCAGAGCCGATCCTCGAAATGGCGCGCATAGCGCACGATGTCGCCCAATGGCGAGGCCTGGAGTTGCGCGCGCAGGCCGCGCTGCAATCGCAGCAGCTGCGCCGGGTCTTGGGCCAGGGCCTGCACCGCGGCCACATAGGCGTCATCGCTCTCGGCCACCCATTCAGGATGGCCCAGAGCACGCAGAAAACTGGCGCCCATGCGGCCCACAAAGTTCTCGCCCATGCGCGTGACCACAGGGGTGCCCATCCACAGGGCTTGCACCGTGGTGGTGCCGCCGTTGTAGGGCAAGGGATCGAGGGCGATGTCCACCTCGGCGTATTCCTGCATCATGTCGGCCAGCCCGCTGGGGCCGCGCAACGCAAAGCGTGCGGTGTCGATCCCGCGTGAGACCAGGGCCTGGCGAAAGTGCGCCTCGATGCGCGGGTCGCGCAGGCCTGGCGCCTTGATCAGCAAGCGGGCCTTGGGCAAGGCCTGCATGACGCGGGCCCACAGGTCGAGGGTGCGCGGCACCAGCTTGAGCGCGTTGTTGAACGACCCCAGCACCACCTCGCCCGGCTCGGCAGGCGGACGCCGCGCAGGCAAGGGGTCGTCGTCCACCGGGGCCCAGCAAAACACCGTGTCGGGCAATTGCACGATCCGCTCGGCGTACAGGGCTTGCTCACGCATGGGGCTGACCACCGGGTCGCCCACCAGAAAATCGATGCGCGACATGCCCGTCGAATGCGGATAGCCCAGGAAGGTGGCCTGCACCGGGGCAGGCCGTTGGGCCAGCACCCCCAAGCGATGGCTGCTGGTGTGGCCCGCGGTGTCGATGAGCAGGTCAAGTTGGTCGGCCTGCACTTGCGCGGCCAGGGCCGTGTCGTCCCAATGCCCCACTTCGCGCCAGGTGTCGGCGCTCGCGCGGGCACGCGCGGTGTATACGTCGTGCATGTGTCCGCTGTGGTAGATGAAGACCTCGATCTGGCGGCGATCGTGGTGCTCGAGCAGCGGCAGCAAAAACAGATTCACCGGGTGCTGCCGGTGCAGATCACCGCTCAGATAACCCACCCGCAAACGCTGGCCATGGCGCGGCTTGAAGCGCTGGTTGGGCCGCGCGCGGGCTTTGGGAGACAGGGGCTGGATGCTCGCCTCGATGGGGGCGCAGAGTTGGCGATGCAGGTCGGCGCGCGCCTGCGAACTCAGGCGGTTGGCATACAGCGAGGCCATGGCCACGGTGGAGGCCATGCGCGAGAGGGGATCGCCCTGGGCATGCAGGTCGCGCACCACCTCGAAATAGGTTTCGCCCTCGCCGGTCTGGCCTTGCAACTGCGCCTGCAGAATGCGCGCCTCGGGCAGGCCTGGCTGCAACTGCAGCGCCCGCGCGACGCTGCGCAGGGCCTCGCCCGATTGGCTGACGGCAAACTCGGTTTGCGCCAGGGCCAACCAGGCCTGCGGGTCCTCGGGGCGCATGGTGACGATCTGGCGCCGTAAGGCCACCGCCTCGGCCCAGTAATTCCAGGCCAGGCTTCGCTCGGCCACGCGGGCCAAAAACGTCGGGTTGGGCGAGCGGGCGGCGCGGTTGAGCGCCAGCTCGGCCGCCTGGACCCGGCCCAGGCGCAGCAGCGCATCGGCCAGCAGCAGCATGGAGCTGTGGCGCAGCGGCTGCTCGGCGGTGACGGTGACCAGGGGACGCAGCAGGTCGAGCGCGCCCTCGGCGTCGCCAGCCTGCAAGCGCCAATGGGCCCAGAGGTGCGCGGTCTCGCCCGGCAACCACTCGAGCGCCTGCACCTGCGCCAAGGTGGGGGCCGGATCCCCCAAAGGACACAGATCGCCCAGGCGCAACAGGATCAGGCCGCTCAACCAATCGTCGGGCGCATCGCGCCAGGCGCCCAGCAGGGGCTGCGCGAGCTCGGGCGCCTGCGCCAGCTCGGCACGGCCCAAGGCCTCCATGGGCATGGTTTGCATCAGCAAGGTGGCCCCGTGGGTTTTCGGCAGCGTGCCCATGTCGGGAGACACATCGGGCTGCCCGCGCAGCGCCGCAATGCGCAGCGCCTGCTGATGGCAGTAAGCGGCCTGCCATGGCCAGCCGTTTTGCCAGTACTGTTCGCACAAAGCCTGCCAAGCGGCAAGATCGGTGGGCTGCTGTCGAAGCGATTGAAAGCTGGGGCGCATGGGGCATCAAACCGTTGATCAACGGTTGATGCTCATGCATGCTCCATGGTTTGAATATCGCAGAAATTTGCTAGCGTCGTTAATGGGCAACCCAGGCCCCGGCTCACGCCGCTTGGGCAAGGTCGATGGGCGCTGGCGGCAGCCCTGCACAGCGGCGCGCGTGCATGATGGCGTAGGCCTGCTCCAGATGGCGGGCAAAGCGCTTGGCGTCAAACAAGGGGGCCTGCGGTGTTGTTTGGACCAAGCGCTGGCGCAATGCCCGCAGCGCATCAGGCTGCTGCCACAAGCGCAAGGCCATGGCCTCGTAATCGGCCATGTCGGTGGCGATCAACTCGGGCAGGCCCACGGCATGCAGCAGGCTCGCGGCCACGCGCGAGGCAAAGGAGTGCCCCGGGCAGGTCAGCACCGGCAGGCCCGCCCACAGCGCGTCGCTGGCGGTGGTGTGGGCGTTGTAGGGGGCGGTGTCCAGAAACAGATCGGCGCAGCGATGGCGTGCCAAGTGCTCGGGCAAGGGCATGTGCGAGGCAAACACCAGTCGCTGCGGATCCACGCCCGCGGCCTGCGCATGCGCACGCAGGTGTTGTCGTGCCAAGGGGTTGTCGGCCAGCAACCAGAGGACGCTGCCTTCGCAGCGGCTGAGCAAGCGCATCCACACCGCAAATCGGTCGGGGGTGATCTTGTAGTTGTTGTTGAAGCAAGCGAACACAAAGCCCTGCTCGGGCAATCCCAGCTCGGCGCGCGTGAACTCGCGCGGGGCGATCCGGCGCTGCGGATCGTTGACCTGGTAGGAACCGGGCAGCCGCACCAGCTGCTCCGACCAGTCCTGCTCCACCCCGGCAGGCAGCACCACCGCGTCCCCAATGGCGTAGTCCACCCAGGGCACGCCCATGCTGCCGGGAAAGCCAATGTATTGCGCCTGCACCGGGGCACAGCGGTAGGCCATGAGGCCCGGTCGTCCATCCTGGGTGTAGCCCTTGAGATCGACGGCAATGTCGATGCCTAGCTGGCGACTGAACGCCGCCAGGTCTTCATCCGATCGATCGGCCACCTCATGGAAGTGGTCGAAGCCCTTGCGCAAGCGCAGGCGCATCGCGTCCTCCAGATCCGGGCCAAAGGAAAAAGCGTGCCATTCGAAACGCTCGCGGTCGTGCAACTCGAACAAGGATGCCATCAAGTAGGCCGTGGCGTGGTTGTGCAGATCGGCCGAAAAATACCCGACGCGGATTTTCCGGCCGGGCGGCGCAAAATCGGTGGCCGCCACCTTCGGAGGCGGCAGCTTCAGGCGCGCGTAGGTGCGCGCCGACTGCAGGTGCAGCCCGGGATCGTCCACCAAAGAGACCACCGTGCCTGGCGTGCAAACGGCTTTGCCGGCCTGCAAGCCCTCACGCAGGCGCTGGTGCTGCTGGGGCAGGTCCTGCCAATCGCAGACCATCATTTGGTTCAGCAGCAAATCGCCCACCAGGAACTCGATCTGCTCGGGCTCGAGCGCCATCGCCTGCCGGAAATGAGACAGCGACACCGCATAGTCCTTGCGTCGCCAGTATGAAAAACCCAGGTTGTGGTGCGCCTGCGCCAGGTCTGGGCGAAGGCGCAGGGCCTCGCGCAGCACCTTGATGGCCTCGTCGTAGCGGCGGGTCTCTTTGTAGAGCACCCCCAGGTTGTTGTAGGCCTCGGCAAAATCCGGGCGAATCGCCAAGGCCTGCCGGTAGCAGCGCTCGGCCTCGTCCCAGCGGCGCATGTGCCGCAGCACCAGGCCCTGGTTGAGGTAAGTGGACTCGTCGACAGGCCCCAGTTGGTGCGCCTGTTCATAGGCCATGAGGGAGGCCTGCATGTGGCCGGACTGCTGCAGAAACAGGGCTTGAAGCAGCCACAAGCGCTGCTGGCCAGGGTGCATGTTCAGCAACTGCTCGCCCGCCGCCACGGCGCGGTCGACATGTCCCGCCTGGAACAAAGCCTGCATCAGCAGTTGGCCCGCCTCCAGGTGCCCGGGATCGTGCGCCAGCAACGATTGGGCATGCGCCATGGCGCGGCCCCAGTTTCGATTCTGAAAACACAGCCTCGCGCAACGCAGCAAGCCCTCGGGCCACTGGGGCCGCAAGGCCACCGCCTGCTCCAGCCACGCACAGGCCTGCTGCCGATCGCCAAGCGCTTGCCAGCTCATCGACAGGTTGTTGAGCACATGGCTGTCGTGCGGCGCACATTGACGCGCCTGTTCAAAATAATCGCGGGCCACCGCCCAGGCCTGACGACCATAGGCCATCACACCCAACAATTGGCAGGCGGCCGCGCGGGTCGGCAGGTGCGCGGCGTGGGCCAACAAGGCCTCGCACAATGCCTGACAACGCGCCAAGTCGCCCGCTGTCCAAGCCGCTCGCGCCTGTTCAATCTCTGTGTCTTCTGCCATGTCCCAACAGCCCTGATGATGGCGGTATCCTAACCGCAAGTCTCAGGGCCTGGCCGGCCGCCACGGGGATCAGGTCTGCGCGGACCACAGGCTTTGCAGCAGCACAGCGTCGCTCATCACGCCGGTCAGGGTGACCGGCTGGTCAAACACATGGTCGATCACGGCCAACGCGCTGTTTTTCGTGGCGGTGGTGCCGTCCACCAACGCCAGCAAGTCGTTGATGCGCGCATCAAACCCTTCTTCGGATTGAATCGACAGCTTGTTGACGTAGTACATGCCCACATCGTGCCGATTGCCCAGGTAGCCACGGTCCTCGGGCCCGCTGGTGATCGCATAGGCGCCCAGCACCAACTCGCCCACGAATGCACCGCGGTTGTTGAGATAGTCGGGGTGCAGCGGGTCCAGGGCATTGAGGCGCTCGGTCCAGTAATCCCAGCCCCCCTTGTCGGGCTCTCGGCCAAAGCAGTTGACATAGACCAGCCGCACAAAATCGCGGTTGCCCGCGTTGGCGGGGAACAAGGCCTGCGCCTCGTTGCTCCAGGAAAAATCCTTGGAGATGCGGGCAAAGTCCTTGCCCTCGTTCATCTGGCTGCGCATCCAATACTCGAGGCCGGACACATCTGGCGCGCGGCCAAAAAAGGCCAGGTACAGGTCAGTCAGCTTGGCCAGCTTGTCCTGCGCCACACCGCCAAGCAGATCGGCGACTGGCAAGCGGGTGGTGAAGTAGCTGCCAAACTCCAGCGCTTCAATGCTCTCCAGGGTCGTGGTGTAACTGGCGTACTGGGCCGTCAGCGTACCGCTTCCGCTGATCGTGTAGGCGTTGGGGAACATTCGCAGAACGGCGGTGTCCTGCCCTGCCCCACCCAACACCCGGTCATTGCCCAGGCCCACATGCAGACGATCGTCGCCTGACGTGCCTTGCAGGCTGTCATCACCGTCGCTGCCCCGGGTGCCCGTGCCGACCCCAGCGGTGGTGAAGACCAGGTCGCGGTAGGCCTCGGCGTGGTTGCCCGCCGCATCCTGCACCGCCCCATCGGCCACGACCAGGCGGTAGCGGGTGCCGTTGACCAGATCCTGTGTGGGGTCGATGGTCAGTGTGTTGCCCGACCAGTTCAGGCGCGCGCTGTTGCTGGCAAACGATTCGACCAGGTTGCCGCTTTGGGTCTCCAGGCGGAAGGCGCCGCTGCCCGGCTGCACCGCCTCGTCATAGACCAATTGAAGGGACGCCCCCACGGCCACCTGGCGCGCATGGGCCGCCGGGCTGCTGCGCAACAGCGCTGGCGCGGTGGTGTCCGGGATGGCGTCGGTGTAGACCTGGGCAATGCCCTGCTGGGTCTGTGCCACCTGCGTCTGGCTGGTGCTGCTGGCCACCGCCTGCAGGGCCGTGCTGAGCGCCGTGCTGACGCTTTGCGCCTGTTCACCGCCCACCACAGGCGCCAGCACCTGTTCGATCACGGTGGACTGGCTCAGGTCCAGGGGGCCACCCGAGTGCTGCAGCACCACCTCGGCCAGCGTATCGGCCAGTTCGTCGCTGTCGCCCGAGAGGCTGACCGCCAAGATGCCCGCCAGCGCCAATTGCACGTTGAGCTTGTGAACCGCCAGGGCCTGGGCATCGTCGGTGGCGCTGTCCATGGGGTCAAAGCTCAGCAGGTTCAGGCTCGGGGTCAGGCCAAAGACCTGGCCCACGCGGGCGGCGGCGTCGTGGGCGGTGCTGCCCTGGTCCACCATCGACTGCACCAAGGTGGTGATGGGGCTGACCACGGTGGCGCCCTGCGGGGCGCGCAAGGGCAGCACATTGGGCAAGCCGGTGTCCACATTGGTGCCCCCAACAGCGATGATCGGCCCTGCGGCCGCCACCTCGCCGTCAAAGCCGCCCTGGGCATCGGCGACCAGGCCCGTGTCCTCGCTTGGCTGCGCAATGCCATCGCCGTTGCTGTCGACAAAGATCCGGGCCCCCGCGACATAACCGTCGATGACCTTGCCGCTCAGCCGGGCCTTGGTGTCGCCCAAGCGCACCGCGATGATGTCGCTGGTCTCGAGCTTGCCGTCGCTGGCGGTGACCTTCAGCACAAAGTCGGCAAACCCCGTGGCCTTGAGCTGGGTGCTGACCACCGCCGCCGCACTGGCGCTGTACTTGAGCCAATTGGGCAAGTCGGTGAAGGGGTTGCCCGGCACAGGGGACCCCGAGCTCAGGAACTGCGCCATGGCGCGGTCCAACGGGGCGTATTGCACGCGGATGCTCAGCGGGTCGCCATCGGGATCCATGAACTGCTTGTCCGACAGCAACACCTTGACCTGCGCGCTGTGGGCAAACACCTGGTCGGGCACCGGCTTGAGCAGGACCGGCGCGTCGTTCAGATTGGCCACCGAGGCGGTGGCGGGACTGCTCACCGATTCCACCGTGCCATAGGCATCGGTGTAGCGGGCCATGGCAGTGACCGTCTTGCCCACTTGCGCCTGGGTCAGGCGCAAGGTGTTGCCGGTGCCCACCAGGGCGCTGCCGGCGTACCACAGGATCTGGGGCGCATGCGGCATGCCATCGGCGTCCTGCACATCCTGGCTGGCGGTCAGCAGCTCGCCCTGGCGGGCATTGCCCACGATGCGCACGCCCCCGGTCGGGCGGTCGTTCACGTTTTGCACCGGGGCGGTGGCCGCACTGAGCACGCGCTCGGCGGCGCCGAAGGGATCGGTGTACGTGGCCACCACCGTGAGGGCCTTGCCCACCAGCGACTGGGTCAACGCCAGGCGCTCGCCGGTCCCCACCTCCTGGTTGCCGCTCATCCAGCGGTAACTGCGCGTTGCCAGGCCGTCCTCGTCAGCAATCTCGTCGCGCACACTCAGCCACTCGTCTTCGCGCAGCGTGCCGTTGACGGCCAAGGTGCCCGTGGGCAGGTCGTTGACGTTCTGCACCCGCGCGCTGTCGCTGCTGCTCACCACCTCCAGCTGGCCCAGGCCATCGCGGTAGGCCACCTCCACGCTGATCTTGCGGCCCACGGTGGCCTGCGTCAGGGTAAGGCGATCCTCCTGGCCCACTTGGACCAACTGCCCATCGGCAAACCAGGCGTAGC
>JACCDU010524182.1_pt1 | contig 14080 bp, 2 predicted proteins | sample 7446081 | NCBI WGS metagenome assembly JACCDU01 (sample SAMN15323447, study PRJNA562643) | freshwater metagenome | isolation source: river surface water | place: USA:Blue River Watershed | collected 2017-08-17 | reverse complement strand
GGTAGAATAGTGTGTGCCGATGAAATAGATTCGTTGTCGGATTATCGAATCAAAAAAGAAGTGCAGCCATTGGATATTGCATTTGTAAAGCAGTTTCTGAAAGAAACTACACCGGTCAAATACAAATATAGTAATCGTCCGGATACAGATATATTTACGTATGGGTTTATCGCGCAAGAACTGGTAAAGAAAGACTATCCCGATTTGTATAGACTCGAACCTAATGATGAGGCTGAAGAAATAATCGAAGAAGACGGGTTTGTAAATCCAAAGGGAGCTTTGTTCAGTATTTGTTACAATAGCATTATTCCTATGTTGTCTTTGGCGCAGAAGGATACATACAATGAAGTAGATGAGCTAAAGGCAAAAGTCGCTTCATTGGAAGAGCGATTGGCTAAGTTAGAATCCCTTCTTGAAAATAAATAAAATATCATTGCTCTTCTTTTTTTATGTTCAATCGTGCCTTCGTATTAATATAGAGAATCATGTCTTCAAACAATATTAGTAATGATATTGCCGATAATGCATCGCCACCTACATACACCAACGCAAATGTCCCTACGTTGGATATGGATGGCAATCTAACTAATTTATCCAATGTCAGCACAACTACATTAACGGTCAATGGCGTAAATATTAATAGCACTGAAATTGGATATCTTGATGGAGTGGTGCCGGGGTCGGTTGTTAGCAATAAAGCGCTGGTGGTGGATAATGCAAATGCTTTATCGGGATTGTATTATTTATCTATCTCAGGATCGAATAACGACGCTTTCCGGATATCCAATTCTGTTTCTTCAGGCAGAGCAAGTATTCTATTTACCAATAGCGGCAGCAGATCGTTTGAGCTCGGATTGAGAGGTCCCGCGTCATCAACTCCCGCAAATGGATTTTATATCTACGACAATGCAAATTCGGCATATAGATTAATAATTGACGCATCAGGCAATGTTGCAATTGGAGCGAATTCGTCATCATATCCACTGCACGTTGTTGGTAACATTAATACAACTACCGGTTATTTGTTGAATGACACGAGTATGTTCGCAAGTGCTCTAACAGGTGTATCGGATACTTCAGGCGCAATCGCAAGCAAGGCACTTATCGTTGATAGCAATAAATCGATAACTGGCATAACATCACTGACATCTACAACATTGATAGGAACTACTATCAATGCTACTTCCGCGTATCAACTTAATGGAACCTCTATGTTCGCAAGTGCTCTCACTGGGGTTTCCAATACTTCGGGGGCAATCGCAAGCAAGGCACTTATCGTTGATAGCAATAAATCGATAACTGGCATAACATCACTAACATCAACAAGTCTTATTGTATCCGGAACAACCGCATCAACATCATCGGCGACTGGAGCATTAACGGTAGCCGGCGGAATTGGTGTGAGGGGGGCGCTCAGCGGAGGCGGCAATACTATTGATTATACAGCAACCGCACGATCGGAATCGTTAATTAACTATACGGATACGAGCAATACATTCAATAATGCTTTTGCCACGACAGATGCAACACCGCGTTATACGTATTACTTTGGAGCGCCCACATACACCGGCACCACCGCCAGAACTACAACAACCGCAGCCACGATGATGATTAGTGGCGCGCCAGTTAGTGGAACAAATAATACTATTACTAACCCATACGCGCTAATCATTGGAAGCGGAAGATCATCGTTTGGCGGTTCTACTACATATACGACTACCAACAATGCGGATCAAGTTATATCTATTCCCGCAATAACACTGACCGCATCCGGCATTGCATCCCCAGACTCGGCTCATAGATCAGTCTTGAATATCGGAGCACCTACTTTAACATCTTCTACAACGCTAACGACGACAAACGCATCAACGCTCTATATTGCCGGACCCCCCGCTGCAAGCGGTTCTATGACAATCACAAATGTATATTCGCTATATATCAATAGCGGTAATGTATATTTCGGCGGAAACGTATTATCCAACAAACTACTCGGCGTATTTCCAAATGCCATTCCTACTATTGACACGACGCGTCTTATTCAAGCTATTGACAGCGCGCAAGCATCGGCCAGCGCTCGAGCGATTACATTAGGCAGAGCTTACTCATCGCTTGATTCGGCAGCGCTTCTTTACTCATGGACAAGCGCGGGTTCAACGTCAAACTATGTTTCGCTTGGATTATTTGGATCATCGTCTTTTAATAACACACTTGTTGTTCATGGTAGCGGCAACGTTGGAGTTGGTACAACCTCTCCATCGCATTTACTTGATATTAACGGGACCGCGCGCGTTGCCGGATCGCTAACAGTGAGTGGATCCGGCAGTCATACAATCGCAGGAACGCTCTCTGCGACTCTTGCGAGTGGTGCGCAAACTGGAATCACTTCAGTTGGTACTCTGAGTAGTTTGACCGTATCCGGAGACGTATCAATCACAACTGGTAAGCTAACTATTGGAGCTGGTAACGACATCACTTCTACGATTGCCAGTTATATCAAAAGTGTTTCTTTAGGTTCTGCAGTTGCAAGTACGATAGTTGCCCTTGATGCATCAAAGAACTTTTCGGGAATTAACGATCTATCCTCCAATGAGATAAGTCTTGGCGGAACGGCAATCTCATATACATCGGCGAGTGTTATCGCCACAGAAACAGTATTGACATTAAAGGCTACTACGCTAACCAATACATCAGCAGCAGGAACGGATGCGATACATCGATGCGGTGCCTATATCAAGCAACCAACGATCAGTGCGTCCAACGCTGTTATCACCACAACAGCATCGACCGTGTTTATTGATGGGCCTCCGCTAACCGCTGGTAGTGCAACAATCACAAATAGATACGCTCTGTATGCGGGAGGTCCAATGTTTACACAAGGCGTTTCTACATTTCTATCTGGTAGCTACTCCCGCGCCCATCGATGGTCCAATGACAATGCTCTACCAATTACAGTCGATTTGCAAATCTTCAACGGAAGCAACGGAACCGCATCCAATAATGCACTCTTTGGAACTACAACAGGCAACTTCTTATCATTCATGACTAATGGATCCCAACGAATGACTTTGGATATTAGTGGTAATGTTGGCATCGGGAATGCTGCGCCAAGTTTTCTTCTTGATGTGAGCGGAACGACTCGCATTACTGGAGCCACTACAATAGGCGGGGCACTTACGCTGACAGCCGGAACCGCATCGTCATCCACATCTACTGGATCATTAGTGATAACGGGAGGAGCCGGCATAAGCGGTGCGGTGTATATTGGAGGACTTACAAACATTGCTGGTATAACAACATTGACAAATGCGACCGCGTCATCATCAGTATCGACCGGCGCGCTTGTTGTATCCGGCGGTGTTGGGATAGGGGGCGCCAACTATATCGGTGGAGCACTCAATGTAGCGGGCGTTGCGTCATTCACAAGTGGGACCACATCGTCATCAACAACTACTGGTGCAGTGGTCGTAAGCGGAGGGGTTGGTATTAGCGGAGCTACTTACATAGGAGGAATCGCAAATATAGCAGGCATAACATCGATAACAAATTCTACCTCATCGACGTCTTCTTCTACAGGAGCGCTTGTAGTATCCGGCGGTGTCGGGATAGGAGGCATTTTGAATATTGCCGGAGCGCTCGCGGCATCATCATTGACTTCGTCTGGTAATGCAACAATTACAGGAACTCTCACTGCCAACAATACCGGAACCAATACTATCGCCGGAACGCTTGCCGCATCGACATTAACTGCGTCTGGTAATGTAACAATTACGGGAACTCTCACCGCCAACAATACCGGAACCAATACTATCGCCGGAACGCTTGCTGCATCAACCTTGACAACATCGGGATCCGCCACCTTTGCTGGAGTGTTGAGCGCAAACAATACCGGAACCAATACTATCGCTGGAACTCTTGCATCTACCAATACCACAATTAGTGGAACATTAACTGTAAGCGGAACCGGTTCGCATAGCATCGCTGGAACACTTGCGACATCAACATTAAATGCAAGTAATACTATCGGCGCCGGTTCGACAAGAAACTATACAACAGCAGGAACAGAACGCGCTTTGTCTATCCAATCAGCTACCTATACAAATAACACAACAGCCGCCAGTGGCACGGATGCTGCGCATAGAGCAAATGTTTATTTAGGGCCGACTACAATTGCGGCAACCAACGCTTCGGTTATAACTACCAATGCATCAACATTATACATTCAAGACGCTCCAGTCGCAGGAACTAATATGACATTGAGCAATCGTTATGCTATGTATGTTGCCAGTGGAATGAGCTATCTTGGAGGAGGAGTAAATGTAATTGGAACATTGGCAGCATCTGGCATAACTACGATATCAAATAATACAACGTCATCGAATGCAACATCAGGCGCGTTAGTTGTGACCGGCGGAGTTGGTATAGGAGGGGCTTTGAATGTTTCAGGATTAATTACTGGAACGCTCGCAACGGCGGCTCAAACAAATATCACATCAGTTGGAACGCTTTCTAATTTAACAGTGAGTGGGACATTAACGCTTGGTTCGACCGTAGTTTCGGCTTCTGAACTTGCTGTAGTAGATAGTGTTGTTGCCGGCACGGCCAGTGCAAACAAAGCGCTTATAGTCGATAGCTCCCGCGATATTTCAAATATTAATACATTGAGTGGAGCATCCATTTCACTGAGCGGAACTGTTAATGATACTTTATCATTAACAAATACCAATACTGGGGGTAGAGCGAGCATAAAATTTACAAATGACAATCAGTTTGTTGAGCTGGGATTAAGAGGATCCACATTAGGTCCGGCCAATTCATTCTATATCTATAATCAAAGCACGTATAGATTACTTATTGATTCAACTGGTAAAGTCGGAATCAATACAATAGCTCCAGCCTATCAATTGGATGTGAATGGAACACTCAACTGCACTTCGTTATACATCAATGGATCGTTATTTAACGCATCGGGTATCCCTTCGTATTGTTCTGGTATAACGACCACAGGAACGGCAGTTGCGGATAAGGTTTTAACCGTAAATAGCGCATTGAATGTAAGTGGGATTAATTCGCTTTCGGCAACGAATATAACCGGAACTCTACAAACCGCCGCCCAGACAAATATAACTTCCGTTGGGACTTTAACGGGATTGTCGCTAAGTGGCGCTACCAGTTCTACATCCAATATTTTAATTTATTCCGCAAATACATCTTTCGAGGATACGGTAGTCACAAATGAATACGATTTAGTTATAAATAATCAAGATACAACAACTGCCGAGCAATGCGGAATCGCATTTCTATGTGCTACTCAAAGTATATCAACAACCACGCCAACGTGTGCAATTAGAGCATTCAGATCCGGACTGAATGGAGCAGGAGGAATCGCTTTTGCTACCAGAGATTCTACGACACAATCTGCAAGCTGTAGCACTAAACTGGTAATCACCGGTTCTGGAAATGTTGGTATAGGAACAACCGCACCGGCCGTTGATTATCAATTTGATGTGGCCGGCAGGGGTCGATTTACTACAGGATTATCAGTGGGAACATCTACTCAAACCCAAGCAAATCGATTGCTCGTTTTAATTGATTCTACTCAAGCAAATTCTGATTTCAGAGTTATGATGATTGGAAAAGAGATATCTGCATATAACTGCGGATATGTAAGATATGTCCATGGCGCTAATAGCAGCACAACGGCAAATTATATATCTTTAGGGATACATAGCAGAGATGATATTATCAGCTGTTTTTCATCCGGAAGAGTCGCGGTCAATTCATCCTCCAATCCCACCTATACATTTTATGTAAATGGAACTGCCGGCGGAACAAGCGCATATACCAATGCTTCAGATTATAGATTGAAATATGATTTGTCAAATCTTGATTATGGACTTGATATAGTTAAACGTCTTAAGCCCATTAAATTTATGCAAAAGGATTATCCCGATAAACATCAAATTGGATTTCTGGCTCATGAGGTTCAAGAATACATACCAGAAATCGTATCCCATAATAAAGACGAAATTGATGAAAATGGAAACCCCGTATATCAATCAATGCAATATGCGCTCTTAACACCAGTCTTGGTGAAAGCGGTTCAGGAGCAACAAGAACTTATAGAAACGCTGCAGCAGCAATTGGCGAATGCAATGAATGAGCTTGCGGATATCAAATCAAGACTATGAGCATTCGTTGCGCATGTCTCTGGGTGATATGGTTATAATAATATTATTGGATTGTTGATTTTTTTTCTCCGCCCATAGTCTGTTCTTAAATATAGATATACATCAAACAGCTCATATAATATAAAAAATGTCCTCTGGAGGAGGGTCTAATATAACATCAGATCTAACTGATCTGATTCTCGTGGCTAATGCCGGCAATAGTTCATTCGTGGTAACCACTGATAGCACTCCATCGATATTTGTCGATAGCGATGCTAAAGTCGGCATTAACACACTAACGCCAGCTTCTCGCCTCGAAGTGAATAGCGAAGATGGCATGTGCATTACTGTTCGTAATAATAGTTCAGAAACGGCGTATGGCTCAATTGGAGTATCAAGCACCGGCGATGTTTCGATTGCCCCCAACGGATCCAATGTCACAATCAATAAATCGCTAAACATACCAAACCACAACGGAAGTACCGTTGGACTAAAACTTGCTGGTGTTACGGTGACTGCCACCGCGGCGGAACTAAACACATTATCCGGAACTACTTCTGGCACGGCCACTGTAGGCAAGGCGATCGTATTGAATGAAAGTAAAACAATCACCGGTCTTAATGGGTTATCTGCTACAGAACTAACAGGCACGCTCCAGACTGCGGCTCAGCCTAACATCACATCAGTAGGAACTCTTTCTAACCTCGCGGTAAGCGGTAGCGTTTCGGCCAATCAACTAACCGGCACGCTTCAAACTGCGGCTCAGCCTAACATCACGTCGGTGGGAACGCTTTCTGATCTCACGGTAAGCGGCGGTATATCGGCTAATCAACTAACCGGCACGCTTCAAACCGCGGCTCAACCCAACATCACTTCAGTTGGTAATTTGTCTTCGATTACTGTTGCCGGAACTACTCTTAGTGATGAACTTGAATATCTTGATGGCGTAGTGGAAGGAACTGCCGCTGCGTCTAAAGTTGTCGTGCTTGATGCGGACAACTCAATTGCCGGTCTTGGATCGGTTTCGGCTGATGAGCTCGCAGGCACGCTCCAGACCGCTGCACAACCTAACATCACATCTGTAGGAACGCTTTCTAACCTCGCGGTAAGCGGTAGCGTTTCGGCCAATCAACTAACCGGCACGCTTCAGACTGCGGCACAACCCAATATTACTTCAATTGGTAATCTATCTTCGATTACCGTTGCTGGCAATACAGTTGGATCTGAACTTTCTTATATCAAAGACATTACCGCAGGAACTGCTGCTGCAAGTAAGGCCGTTGTTCTAAACTCATCGAAATCAATATCTGGTGTAAATGCAATTTCGGCTAATCAACTAACGGGCACCATTCAGACTGCGTCCCAGCCTAACATCACGGAGATCGGTCCTTTAGCGTCTGTTAGCATCGCTGGACATAGTATTGGATCCGAAGTTGCTTGCATTGATAATGTAGTTGCAGGCACGGCCACCGCTGGAAAGGCAATGGTGCTAAATAGTTCAGGAGCCATTACCGGTGTTGGGTCTCTTTCCGCATCATCACTGAGTGGAACGCTACAAACTGCGGCGCAACCTCAGATAACATCAGTGGGAACACTTACTGATTTGACCGTTGGCGGAGGCGTCAGCGTAACCTCTACAACTCAATCTGATAGTCTAACTACCGGAGCGCTTAAGGTTGCCGGCGGAGTTGCCGTCGCAAAGAATATCTATGTAGGCGGAATTATTGATGCGCAAGGATTCAAGATTGATGGAGTGGATCTTTCAGCGGGCGGAGGATCTGCTCCCAGCTACTGCATGGGCGTAACCCCCGGAACGGCAAGCAATGGCAAAGTATTGGCTCTTGATAATGATGGTGCGATTAGCGGAATCCTATCACTATCAGCAAGTAGTATTTGGGGTGAGTTGCAGACTGTTGATCAACCCAAGATAACATCAATTGGAGAACTAACTGCGCTTGCAGTCGGCGGCGCTGTCGAATTTAAAACCACTACTGACGCAACGAATTCAACAACTGCTGGAGTTAAGATTGCTGGTGGTTTAGCTATTGCAAAAAAATTGCATGTGGGAACCGGAATTTACGGAACTCTACAAACATCCAATCAATCTGGAATTACTCAGGTTGGAACACTTTCTGGACTTAACGTGAATGGTGCAGTGACATTCAATAATGGAGGAGATTCAAGTTCTTCAACTACTGGCGCTTTCACTGTTCTTGGTGGAGTTGGAATCGGAAAGAATCTATACGTTGGAACAGGAATTTACGGAACGCTGCAAACAGGGTCGCAAACCAATATCACTCAAGTTGGAACACTATCCAGCCTTACCGTATCCGGAGCTATGTCGGCTTCGCAAATTACGGGAACGCTACAAACGCCATCGCAAACTAATATCACTTCAGTTGGCATTCTGACCAGTCTTGATGTAAATGGTCCAGTTAGCTTTTCATCAACAACCGAATCAAGTGGTTATGCCAGTGGAGCCTTACAAATCGCCGGCGGCGTTGGAATCGCAAAGAAGCTATATGTTGAAGGTGGCATGTATGGAACTCTACACACGGCCTCTCAGCCTTATATCACTGCAGTCGGAACACTTTCATCGCTAAATGTATCTACCGATATTACAGCAACAGATATATACGGCACGATACAAACCGCGGCGCAGCCACATATCACAAGTGTTGGAACTCTATCTTCGCTAACCGTTTCAAATGGAATCACCGCCAGCACATTTACCGGAGATATAGTAACTGGAGTGCAAACAGGTATAACACAAGTAGGAACATTAACTGAACTGAATGTGGCAGGAGATCTATCGATTACATCTACGACCGATTCTTCAAATCTAACAACTGGATCCATTAAGACCGCCGGCGGCATGGCGATCACTAAAACGCTGAGAGTAGGAACTGGTATTTACGGAACTCTACAAACTGGTTCGCAAACTAATATCACTGAAGTTGGAACACTTACTGGATTGACATCATCTGGAGATGTAGCCATTAGTTCTGCCACGGATTCAACAACTCTAACCAGCGGATCTATTGTTACCGCGGGTGGCGTTGGTATCGCAAAGACATTGAATGTGGGAACCGGTATTTATGGTTCGATTCAAACGCCATCTCAAACGGCTATTAACCAAGTTGGAACACTTTTATCTTTGGATGTGAGTGGAGGCGTAACCTTAGGATCTACGACCGATGCCAATAGCTATTCAAGCGGAGCGCTGCAGATCGCTGGCGGAGTTGGTATCGCGAAGAAGCTATATGTTGAAGGCGGCATGTATGGAACTTTGATGACGGGGTCTCAACCCAACATAACCTCGGTTGGAACACTTTCAACACTGACCGTCAGTGGAGATCTTAACGGAACATTGGCTACTGCGGCGCAACCTTACATCACGTCAGTGGGAACTCTTACAGGCTTAGTAGTAAATGGAAATATTGAAGGAACTCTTATCACAGGACCTCAGCCGCATATTACAAGTGTTGGAACTTTGGCTTCTCTTAATGTCACTGGAAACGTTTCCGGAACTCTAACTACGGGATCTCAGCCGAACATTACTTCGGTAGGAACATTATCCTCTCTTAATGTAAGCGGTAGTCTAACTCTTGGAACAACTACGATCTCGGCAAGTGAGATTGGCGTTCTCGATGCTGTTGTTGCTGGAACTGCTGCAAACAGCAAAGCACTTGTTCTCAGTTCAACTGGAACTATTAGTGGTATTAGTTCTCTTTCGGCTACCACTCTATCGGGAACACTAAGCACTGCTGCTCAGCCAAATATTACTTCGGTGGGAACACTATCTTCTTTAACCGTAAGTGGTGCTGGTAGTTTTGGAAGTTTGACTGTTAATGGCGTCGCAGTAGGAGGGGCCCCTGATTATGTTCTTAACATTACCCCAGGAACAGCCGCCGCCAGTAAGGCACTTGTTTTAAATTCAAGTAGTGCCATTACTACCGGTATTGCTTCATTATCTTCGACAGTGGTAAGAGTAACCGGTACTACTAATGCCACCAGCGCAACAACTGGGTCATTAATTGTTAGTGGAGGAGTTGGAATTACCATGGATACTATAATTAATGGAGTTTTATACCCAAACAATAGTGGAGATTATACTTTCTCAAGTTCTTTCTCTAATCGAGGTCTGTCAGTTAATAATAAAACTTATAATAATTCTGATTCAACGGCGGGTTCAACGGACGGAGTGTTTCGTGTTACATCATATTTTGGAACTCCTACGTATACCGCAACAAACACCGGCGTAACAACTACCAATGCTGCAACGGCATACATACAAGGGGCTCCAGTTTCTGGAACAAATAATACCATTACAAATTCCTATGCATTGTATATCAATGGTGGCGAAACATACACAAAGGGACAGATTTCTATTGATAATAGTACCGCGGCAACATCGGCTACCACTGGTGCATTAGTAATTTCTGGAGGTGTTGCTACTGGAGGAAATAGTTGGGTTGGCGGAACTCTTCGAGTAGCATCTACCACAGCATCTTCAAGTTCAACCACTGGCGCGTTAGTAGTTTCCGGAGGTGTTGGCGTAGCAGGTGATATTTGTGTAAAATCCGGTTCGTCGATTGGAATCGGGCTGGCGCCAGTTTATAGTTTAGATGTTCAAGGAACAAGTAATTGGGCAACTACTGACGGTAATCCAAATACTTATAGATATAATGGCGGCAATGGTGGGGATGGTAATTGGAATAACCAGACGGTAACTATTTGTGCTCGGTTTAATGGCGGCGTAGCGGTTACGAATGCTGCTATTTATGTTTCTTCGGATCAAAGATTAAAGAAAGATATTAATGAATTATCATCGGAGTTTTGCAAACAATTTATTCAAACGACAACTCCTGTATCATTTAAATACAAAAAAGATAATACATTGAGTTATGGTTATATTGCTCAGGATTTAATAAAGCGAGGATATGATGTTTTGACAGTATCCAGCCCTGATGAGAATATGGAGGAATACGAAGACGAAGACGGATTTATAAGTAATGCAGGAAGCTATTTCAATGTATCCTACCAAACGGTTATTCCCATTCTTGCAAAGGGATTAAAAACTGCATATGAAGAAAATATGGATTTATCCGCAAAAGTAGATACCCTAAATAATGAAATAAATCAATTAAAAGATACTAATCAACAAATGCTGGATATGATTACTAAATTGTCTGCGCGATTAAACCAACTGGAGCAAAACTAAAATATCACACTTCTTAGAGAATCGTATTACATTTTTTATCTCTGCGATCAATATAATATATAATAATGTCATCTGGAGGCGGAGGAGCAAGTCCTCTTTCAAATCTGACAGATCTCATCTTAGTAGCCAATGCGGGCAATAGCTCGTTCGTAGTAAATACAGATTCCACTCCTTCTCTATACGTCGATAGCAATGCCAACGTTGGCATCAACACACTTGAGCCTGCGTCTAAGTTTGAAGTCAATAGCGCTTCGGGAGAGTGTATTACGGTTCGTCATGATGGATCCGAAACTGCGTATGGTTCTATCAACGTATCGAGCAACGGCAATGTTGCGATTAATACTAATGGACAAAAAATAACTACCAACAAATCTCTTGATATCGTTGGTCATAATGGTTCTACCACGGGCCTTATGCTTGGCGGTTCAGTAGTAGAAGCAACCGCCGAAGAACTTAATCGCTTAGCTGGCGTATCTGCTGGATCAGTTGTAGCCGGCAAAGCGATTGTTGCCAACGAAGCCAAGACACTTAGTGGCCTTACTTCTATTTCAGCAACTGAGCTATCTGGAACGATTCAGACCGCTGCCCAGCCGAACATCACCAGTTTAGGAACGCTTACATCATTGAACATTAGCGGCACGTTCTCAGCCGCGCAACTATCGGGCACATTACAGACCGCAGCGCAACCTAATATCACTTCGGTAGGAACGCTTTCTGACCTAACGGTAAGTGGTGGAGTGTCCGCCGCCCAACTAACCGGCACGCTACAAACTGCGGCTCAGCCTAACATTACTTCAGTGGGCGATCTATCTTCATTAACGGTATCGGGTACCACTGTCTCAAATGAATTAGAATATCTTGAAGGAGTAATCGCCGGAACCGCTTCGGCCAGCAAAGCAGTTGTCTTAGATGCAGATAAAGAAATCACTGGCATTACGGGCCTATCGGCAACATCGCTTACCGGAACACTACAAACTGCGGCTCAGCCCAATATTACTTCAGTGGGAACGCTTACGTCTCTATCTGTTGGAGGTGGCGTGTCTGCATCGACCTTATCTGGAACTCTACAAACTGCGGCTCAACCTAACATCACCAGTGTTGGCAATCTATCGACTGTGAGCATCGGCGGATCTACTATTGGTAGCGAAGCCGCGTTTCTATCGGGAGCAACCGCCGGATCTGCTGCCGCAAGCAAAGCTCTTGTGCTCAGCGCGGGTAAGGCGATAACTGGAATTACATCTCTATCGGCCACTCAGTTATCTGGAACTCTACAAACTGCGGCTCAGCCCAACATTACTTCTCTTGGTAATCTTTCGTCATTATCAGTAGGTGGATTTAGTATTGGAACAGAAGCTGCTTATCTAAGCGGCGCTACCCCCGGCACGGCCGCCAATAGCAAAGTTCTTGTCTTGAATGGATCCGGAGCGATATCTGGTATCAGTAGTTTATCGGCAACATCACTATCTGGAACACTACAGACCGCGGCTCAACCTAACATCGCCAGCGTTGGAACACTTTCTTCACTTGCGGTCAGCGGAAGTGTAAATCTTACATCTGGAACCGATGCGGTTAATACTCTATCTGGTGCGCTTAAGGTAGCCGGCGGTATGTCAGTAGTAAAGAACATGTTTGTTGGCGGAATTATCGATGCTGCCGGTTTCAGAATTAATGGGACTCCAATTAGTAGCGGAGGAAGCGGCGGCTCGGTATCTCTACCTTCATATGTATCTGACGCAACTGCAGGAACTGCCACGGCGAGTAAAGTTCTTGTGCTTGATAGTTCGAGCAACGTAAGCGGCATTGGTTCGCTATCTGCCACATCCCTAACCGGCACGCTACAAACCGCGGCGCAACCTAACATTACATCAGTTGGAACTCTTTCTGGGTTATCAGTTAGTGGAGCCGGTAGTTTTGATAGTCTTACTGTGAATGGCGTTGCTATCACTGGCTCTGGAGGTGGAGGTGGAGGCGGATCTGCATCTCTACCTTCATATATCGCTGATATTACTGAAGGAACTGCTGCTGCGAGTAAAGCGGTTGTGCTTGATAGTTCAAAGAATGTAAGTGGGATTAATCAAGTATCAACGAGTACTGCGATTGTAACAAGTACAACTAATTCGTCGTCATATGATACCGGTGCGCTTACTGTAGCTGGCGGTGTTGGTATCGCAGGAAATATCTTTATTAATGGATTATTAACTCGGCGAGCTCCTATTTGGGTTCGGTACACAAGCAATGTATCGTCGCAACAGTTTGTGATTCCGGAAAATATTAGATTAGTAAGAGTATATGTGGCGGGGAAAGGAGGCAATGGGTTTTTCGGTATAGGCAGCGGCGCCAGCGTTGGATGCGGTGGCGGTGGCGGAGGATTTGCCTTCGGAAGTATAATAACTACCCCAGGTTCTTCTATTAATATAACAATAACCAATTCAAATAGCATAGTTACATATAATGATATTACATTTACCGCAAATGCTGGTGGCAATGCTACGTCTAACACCAAAGGAACTGGAGGAACTGCCATAATAACCAAAACAAGCAGTTCTATCATTGATAGTGGGTTTTATACAGGAGGGAGTGGGGGTGCGGGACCGGGAGGAGGCGGTGGTTCTTGTGCGTCGCCTCTGGGTAATGGATATGACGGTGGAATTGGTCTTGGCGGAGGGGGTGGCGGAATTGGAGGGTCCGG
>JACCDU010374101.1_pt1 | contig 14086 bp, 14 predicted proteins | sample 7446081 | NCBI WGS metagenome assembly JACCDU01 (sample SAMN15323447, study PRJNA562643) | freshwater metagenome | isolation source: river surface water | place: USA:Blue River Watershed | collected 2017-08-17 | reverse complement strand
GGCTTGGAAGAAATTGCTTTCCTCCACTCGATTCATCGCACGTGCTGATGAATCAAATTCTCCACCGTGTATCCGGACGCGGTGAAGAAACTTAATTGTTAGCTGACTTATCACGTGATCAGCCCTTTTCCTTTACTGCAGACCCAGGAATGTAAATTGCCTGAGCCAAAATTTGGGTCTTGCTCGCGTTGAGCAAGAGACGAGTTGTGATCGTCTTAGGTGTGCCAACTACGTCGTAGCCACGGTCACCGACCGGATTGGCCAACTCTGAAGTTGGGGTTGAGGTTAGCGAAATTGTAACGGTCACAAGGTACTGCCCGTTGGACATTCGCTCAAAATCGACGCTTGTGGCGGAGGCGTTAGCCACCTCCCAATTGCCGTTTACGCCTAGAGCGACGTATCCAACCTCATACTGAGTGCCGTTGCCGTCTACTGTGATGGTCTGATCGACAATCACATTTGGTCCACCCTTGGTTGTGACGGCTTGGGTGGCCAAAACTGTGCCTTCTTCGGTCGCGACAGGTCGGTTATTGCTAACCAACATCTTGCCGAGACCGCTCTCACCTGTGACGGTGAAACCTGTTGGGGTGCCATTGGCATCAAGACCGGCAAATGAGAGCTTGCTGCCCTTGATATAGACACCGGCTGTCATCGCATCAGACTTCTTTGCTGGTGCTGAGACAGATACTGAAGGAGCTGGGCTTGCTGACTCAATCCCCGCCTTCGCAGCAGCAGGTGCTGTTGGGTCAGCCTGGCCCTCTTGCTGGACAGTTGGAAGGATTGATCCTTCATTGCCAGTTAGTGAGTTAAAGCCAAGGAATGCTGTGACCACCAATAGTAAGGAGAGAGCGACCTTGGATGACTTTGCAGCAAGGTCAGCTGCCTTCTTATAGGTAGTTGAAAGCATGTCGAGAGCGGTCAAGCCACGCTCTTCATCAATAACGAGTTCTGAGAGTACGCGGCGAAGGCTGGTGCGAGCGCGGGAGACTGTGTGGCGAACCGCTGTCTCCTTGATACCGAGCTCTGCGGCGATTTCCTCTGTAGAGCGGCCTTCCATCTCCCACATCACAAGCGCTGCACGCTCAGCTGGAGAAAGCATTGCAAGGGCCTGGCGAATGATTGCTGCATCTTCAGCCTGTGAAATTGCTGCTGAGTGATCGCCATCTACCTGCCATGCGGCCTCAACCTCAGCCTGGGCATCGTCAATAACAACGAGGTTAGGGCGGCGACCCTCCATGCGGAAGTAATCGATGCAAAGGTTCTCAATGGTGCGGTGTAAATAGGAAAGAGCGTGATCTGTTGACTCAAGCTCAGGAGCTGCCAACATAAACTTAATAAGGGAGTCTTGGGTGATTTCTTCAGCCTTAGCGGAATCCTTCAAAACACGGTTTGCATGGGCGAGAAGTTCTGAACGGTGCTCTGTGTAGAAAGCACCGAGCTCTGCAACGGTCCACACGCGGGGACCTGCAGGAGCTGCAGACTTCTTAATTGCCACTTTATTGGATCCTTTTTAACCGGTTTGGTACTGCAGGAACACCCGTCGGCGCTTCTATAGCCTTCTACGAATCCAACTCTATATTGTCGCGGTGAAGGGACAAAACGGACATTTCGACAATTTGGCCTGCCATCTATCTGAATACTCGGTGACTAGACTTCCCAAATGAGCGCAATACCAGCCTTACTCAAGGCGCCAGCAAGAGCATTACTCAAGAAAGTTCCTACATCTTTACTGGAGAAGATCGAGGATGCGGTTCAGAAGCAACTCGGCAAGGGCTCTGGAGCTTGGTCAACCAAAGATGAGGCGCGACTAATTGCAGACTTCGCAAAATCGCTCCAAATAAATAATGTCGTCGCCATCGACGCTGGAGCAAACGTAGGCAATTGGTCAGCAGAACTTCTCAAATGTTTACCAACCGCAAAAGTATTCGCATTTGAGCCAAGCCAAACAGCCTTTGATGAATTAGAGGTCAGATTTTCTAACGATAAGCGCGTTACATGTATAAAAATTGCTTTGGGCAAAGAGAACACGACTTCGTTTTTATATGCAGATAAAGGTGGCAGTGGGCTGGGAAGTCTCACCAAACGTCGCCTTCATCATTTTAATATCGATTTCTCTCATCAAGAACCTGTCGCAATTAAGACTTTGGACACTTGGGTTAAAGAAAATTCTGATCATAATTTTCCAAACATTTTGAAAATGGATGTAGAGGGACACGAATATGATCTCTTACTGGGAGCAACCGATACTTTAAGGAATATTCAAATTATTCAATTTGAATTCGGCGGAAGCAATATCGATACACGAACTTTCTTCCAGGACTTTTGGTATTTCTTTAAGGATTTAGGATTTGAAATTTACCGAATCGCACCTTCAAAGCCAATTCTGATTAACATTTATTCCGAACGTGACGAAATTTTCAGAGCAACAAATTACATTGCGGTCCGCAAGAATGTTAATGCAACAATTTAAATACCTTCGTCAAAAAAGTTTTAATCTGACTGTCCGCGGACGACAGTTCCTCAATAAGAATAAAACTAGCTACCCTTACATCAGCGGGGATGCCTTTGCAAAATACTGTGACTTTTCTATTTACAGCAATACGGAATTTGCTTACGAGCAACTAATTACTGCTAAGTCTATTTTTTGCCCTAGCGAGAAACTAGAAGAGTTCTTAGAATCCTATGGCGACCACATCTCTGCCGAAGTCTTGATCTTTGGTAATACAGATCGAGATTTTTATGAGTTAAATTGCAACTTTCCTCCTTCCGTGAGGTGCGTCTATCTTCAAAATTCTCATATTTCCGATGGTTTCATTCGCACATTACCTATTGGCATTGAGAATCTTAGATACGGGCGTAACGGACTGCCTCCTCTCTTCAAGAAGAAATTTGCAGAGCGAGACAAGAATGGAAAAATCCTTGTAGGGCCTTTTTCTCCTACACATCCCGAGAGAATCGAACTCAACGCCTGGAAGAATATCCAACATCCACGGTTACAAATCATCTCGGAACACTTGCAACCAAGAACTCTTGCTTCGCTAGCATCTACGTACCAGTTCATAGCTTGTCCAAGAGGGAACGGCACTGACACCCATCGCTTCTGGGAGACGCTCTATAGAGGTTCTATTCCTGTTGTGAAAAAAAGTGCATGGTCTGAATCCATCAAAGAATTCGATGTTCCGATGATCCAGCTCGAGAGTTGGGATTTTGACGAATTCTTAATGCAAAGCGAGGCCTTGAAATCACACCGAATCGATCCTGAAGGAATTTCCGTGCTCTGGATGCAACATTGGGAACGAGTATTAAATTAAATCTGGAACCATTTTTTCACACGATTCTTCAGTGATTCAATCGCACGGATTCTGCGAAGGTGATTTAAGCCTGGAATAAGCGCAGCTAACATCCAAACATTCTGGCGCAATTTTCTTCCTTTAAGAGCAAGAATTAATGCTCTGAGACTGAATGAAACACTTTTCTGCTTGTTGCGCGCCTCTTCTAAACCCAGTTGCAGTGCACGTTCCCAATTTGGACCGAAAAGCGGCAAATATTTTGCGTGAATATGAAGTGAGAAGATAGTTGTTCCGCTTCTATCTGAAAGTACGCCAGATTCAAATTTTAGTTCTGTGTCAACTGGGTTTAGGTCATGAGATAAATCTCCGACATATCTTCTCCGTAGCCCAAAAGAATTCTTCGGATCTTGACCGAAATACCAGAGCCCTAAATTCAAAGGATCAAAGATTCCGCCGAAGTTTTTTAGGCTGGCGTCTTCTGTTTTGCTTATGTTTACTTGCTGTTTAGTGTTGGCATGTGTCAGCGAAGGCAAGTATTCATGATGAGATTTCAAATTATCTGCTGCGTCGTGTAGCACAAGCATGTCATTCGTGCCAGGATTCAAGCGCGCCAATCGAGAGACCTCTCCCAACAACGCTTGAGTATGATTTACCGTTGGAAAATGCACGATTGCTGCAACATCTACTTTCGAGTTCACTCTCAACCAAGCAAGTTTCTCGAGCCTAGCGAAATCTTCCCATGGGAAGTTAGGCATCAAAATTACATCCGACTCAATGTGAGTTAATGACCGGGTTGGATGATTTAAATGAAATTCACCAATTGCGAAAAATCTCTGCAATGTATATTTCCAAAAGCCCTTCCTGAAATCGAAATCCAACTCCTTGGACATTTCTGTAAATAGATCTGCCTCTAGCTCGTCAGTATTAACTTTAAACTGCTCGATTTCCTTTGGTAAATCAAAGTTTTGGTTGAGGCTTGTGATTAGGACAAGATTCTGATTCGGAAAGATGTTCAGATGGCGTTTTAAGCTTAGTTTTAAATGCTTGGGAAGATTAGGGCCAAGGTGTACATAAACAGCAATCGGTAGAGTAGTTTGATTAAAATTAAGCATTCTTACTATTTTTCATAATTAAACTTAATGGGTAACGGCAAATTCGTAGAAAAGTGAATAGCGGGGAGAGACGACGCGAATGATCGGTGATCCGAGCATTTATTAGGGCAGGATTGATGAAAATTGTTGCGCCATCTAACTTCAGAGCTGAATGAAAGGGCACGTGCTCGCACACACGTTTCCCCTCAGGAGTGATACCAGAATAATTTGATTGTGATGTCAATACAGAAGATCTATAAATAGCAAACCCACCAAAAGCTGAATCTACTTCTATCCATTCTGAATCTCTCGGAATTCTTAACATTCTTGAGCGCATAGAAAAGGTAATTGCGGATTCCGGAAACCTTGAGTATTTTCTGTAGAACGCGTGCTGCTCCCAACAATCATTTGGAGACCAAAGGGGGTGCCGCAGTGCCCATGCATCGTAATATCTGCCACTTTGATTGGCTGTGACTACATCCCAGTCATCACGCTTGAAACAGGAATGCACCGCACTTACGGAGATTTTTTTATTGAGATTGTTGAAATCTGCGATGATTACAAAGTCGTATTGATCCAAACGTGAATCGGCACGTAAATATTTCAGATAAGCGTTTCGCGCCTGAGCCATATTCTCGGTCCGAGAAAGATTATCTAGATGTTCCAGATGTTGAAAGGAGAAGTTTGCCAAAGTGTTTGTATATTGTTGCAAAACTGTTACCGACGCGTCTGCACTACCAGACTCAACAAGATGCCAATCAATTCTTGAAAATTTGCTTAGTGCTTTGGTGAGTCTTTCGATATCTCGACTAAGGCTCTTCTCGATATCACGAACAATTCCGACCACAATGACTGAGCCACGCATTGGAAAAGCCATTCCGCTATTATTTGGGCGCAATTCGGACATATCTAATTATCCCATAGGGAAGCGTTTATCTACTAAGATGAGGATTGTTGGACTTGAAATATTATCCAACTGAATCAAGGAATCGAGGAATGGCATTGATGGCCGCGACTGACTACAAAGAATTAAGTGCATGCGTCGCGTGTGGTAATTCCAATTTAGTGACGACACTAGACCTCGATCGCCAACCGCTAGCAAATGATTTTTTAGCTCCCGGCAGCGTCCTAGACTCTTACCCACTCAAACTCATGCGGTGTAAGGAATGCTTCCACTCACAACTCAGCATCGCTGTAGATCCGTCACGATTGTTTCGAGATTACTCATACGTGAGTGGAACATCAGAGACCTTAAGTCACTATTTTGACGATCTCACAAGAGATATCGTCTCTCGATTTGGCTCGGGGAAAAAGATTTTAGACATAGGTTCTAATGACGGAAGCTTTCTTGAAAAATTTGCTCAAAGTGACTGGATAACTCTCGGGGTTGATCCGGCAGTCAATCTCATCCCTGAGTCAGCAGCAAGGGATGTTATAACCATTCCATCATTCTTTGACGAGCGTATGGCATCTCTTCTAACTGATGATTTCGAAGTCATTGTGGCGATGAACGTCTTCGCCCACACTCAAGACCCGCTCGAAATTCTAAATGGAATTAATCGATGTCTCTCAGATTCTGGTCGAGCTTTTATCCAAACTTCACAAGCAAATATGTTCACAACAGGTCAATTTGACACGGTTTATCACGAACATATTTCATTCTTTTCAGTACGTTCTATGAAGGCTCTCCTTAAACGGGCAAATTTAAGTTTAGTTGATGTCTCTATCGTTCCAATTCATGGGATGTCATACCTATGGGAGATTCAAAAGAACGGGGATCATGGTTCTGAGATTTCCAGAGAGAAAGAAGAGCTTGATTTCGGACTGTACGGAGAAGAGTTGTATGAAGATTTCGCTTCACTTGCACTAGCTAAAGCAAGTGAAGTGAAGGAAACTGTCAATGAATACCGAAGAAAAGGTTTCAAAATTGTTTCATACGGGGCAGCTGCAAAAGGTAATACGTTTATCAATTTTGCAGACATTACTCTTGACTACATATTGGACGATACCCCACAGAAAATTGGAAAATTATCTCCCGCCGGTAATTGCATCGTATCCCCGCCAACAATTTTGAATAGACTTGAAGGCCCAATTCTCGTAATCATTCCTGCTTGGAACTTTGGTGTAGAAATACTTCAAAAAATTCGAAAGATTCGTAATGAGTCACGAGATATGAGTCTTGTATATTTCCCAACCACTGAATTACGGCCAGTGAATTAATATGGCAACAAAAATAGGCTTGCCTAACAACTCTAAACGTGTAAACTTTGAGCAATGAATGAATCAAAATTAAAACTTTTTGGAATCGCAGGTTGGAGACTTGCACCAAAAGAGCCCAGGCATAATACGTGGCACAATGCGCTTTTTGATTCATCGAAGAAATTAAATATCGATTTAGAGTATCTTGGGCTCGTCAATACTCACAAGACGAATTGGATAACTCAAGTTCTCCCTGATTCTATTTTGCGGAGATTTCCTTACGTCAATCTATTCTCCTTCATCAAAGTTGTCAGGGTAATGCGTCAATCGAAGGGAAACCTAAATATATTCTATATATTTGAAGGATCTTTGTTTTGGGCATACCTACTGACATCTATGAGTATTTTTGTTCCCAATTCAACAGTAATTTGTAATTTGTTTTCATCAAGTAAATACAATAAGCGTTTGTTCAAGAATGAATCAATCAGACTCATTTATCTTCTGCTATTTAAAATACTTCTGAAAAATGACCGAGTAGTCATAACTTTTGACACACAGTTGATGACAAATAGATTCAACAAGCTGAGTGGTTTGAATTTGATTCGTTTCCCTGTTCCATCGTCTTTTCCTTTCAATAGGCGCATTAAGGCTCAAGAAAATGTCCACCAGAGAGTTCTCGTAAATTTAAGATCTTTCCCTTTAAATGATTTGCATTATTTACTACAGAATTCTTGCATGGATTGCACTTTTGTATTCCCTCGCGGCCCTCTTGCATCTGTACCTCTCTCGATTGAATTCGGTAAGTATGAAAACGCAGAATTTGACGAAACGGTTGTTCCAGTAACTGAGTACGAGAGTTACATAGACTCATTCGACTACATGATTTTTTTGTATGAGCCTTCAATTGATGCCTCAGGAAGAATTCTTGACTCAATCACACGGGGGTTACCCACTTGTGTTCCTCGTCAAGCCACGGAATGGTCATTTATCGCGAAAATGTGGGGAAGGTCGTGTTTATTTGATTGGAATGAACTGCAAAATATTTCTCAAACTTTTAACCATCCGGTGTTTACCCTTCCGAAGATTGACCAAGAACCACCTTTCACACCCAAGGGCTCTATTGCAGAGCTCATTGAAATTGGTTCACGTACTTCTCATTCCGATCACAACTACGGGATATTCACTAAATTATTAGTGTTAAATGCCATATTTCTACATTCTGTAGTTTTGACGCTTGTGAATGGAGTGTTCGGCGTTGTAACCAGAATTAAGCAGGTATTTTCGCGATTAGTTCGATAACTTTATAAAAAGAGCATGTTACGATTCTGTATATTTGATTCATAAATGTTCTTTAAGAAGGCGGGCGAGACAACATGAATAAGAGTGACAAAGTATTAGTTGCTGGCGCAGGTGGTTTTATTGGCGGATGGCTTATTAGAGACCTTATAAAAAAAGGTTACAGAAATATTGTCGCGGCCGACATAAAACCTTTATCTGATTGGTACCAAGTTTTTCAAGAAGTTGAAAATGTAGAGACGGACTTGCGAGACTCCCAAAATTGCGTGAAAGCAATGAAGGATGTCGAAATCGTATACAACCTAGCCGCCGATATGGGGGGAATGGGTTTCATTGAAAACAATAAAGCACTTTGCATGCTGTCTGTTTTGATAAACACTAATCTAATCGATATTTCACGTAAGCAAGGAGTAAATAGATTCTTTTACGCTTCTTCAGCCTGTGTTTATAGACAAAACATGCAACTCGAACCGCACAATTTAGGGCTGAAAGAGAGTGATGCATATCCTGCCGATCCGGAAGATGGCTACGGCTGGGAAAAACTTTTCAGCGAAAGAATGTGTAATCATTATTTCGAAGATTTCGGACTTCAAGTTCGCGTGGGTCGTTTCCATAACGTGTATGGCCCATATGGAACTTACGATGGAGGCCGGGAGAAAGCTCCGGCAGCTATTTGTAGAAAAATCGCTGAAGCGGTGATTTCCGGAAATCACAGTATTGAGATTTGGGGCGACGGAGAGCAGACTCGCTCCTTTACATTTATCGACGATACTTTGAAAGGGATTGATCTTTTAATGAATAGTGGTTTCAATCAACCACTTAATATCGGCTCTAGTGAGGAAGTAAGCATTAATCAACTTGTTGATATTGTCGAAGAGATTGCCGGAATAAAGGTGAAAAGGAATTACGCCTTAGATGCTCCAAAGGGTGTGCGCGGGAGAAATTCAGACAACAGCCTCATTCGGGAATTATTTGACTGGGCCCCCAGCGTCACCTTGGTGGAAGGCTTGACGCAAACATATAACTGGATTTATAACGAGTTGGTTTGAAGTTTAATTACTTTGTGAATACCATCTCTAAGTTTGGTTTTGGGTTGCCACAGATTTAACAAATACCTGTTCGGAGTGTTCTTGATATCTAATTGAACGGTGTCTCCTGCTTGGCCCGGAAATACCTCGGCGCCGAAATAATCACCAATGATATTTGCCACCTCTAAAATTGAGTTCCACTCAAAGTTTGCTAAGTGCAATTCCTCGGACTGAGAAATTGAATTGTAGTTCAACATAATCGCCTCAAGACCTTCACAGCAGTCTTCGGCGTACAGGAAATCTCGAGTTTCAAGACCTTGCGTTCTCATATTGATCTTGCCCTCTTCGCTCGCCATTTTAATAAAATCGCTGATAACATGAAACTTTGAAACATCACTTTCATGTCCATAAACGTTCCAGAATTTAACAACTCTGCCACCAACAGCGGCTGTATGACGTTCGCCAATAGCTTTTAAAAGTCCATACGTCGACTGTGACATATTTGACATTTGGCTACTTGCGAATAAGAAGGGTTTGTTGAACTTTTTCAAAGTTGAAATTGTGTTCACTAAAATTCGTAAATTATTATCGATAAAATCATAAGTGTCTTGGTATGTAGCCAAATAGTGAGATCCTCCGGCGTCAAAAGCTAGGAAGAATACAAAATCAGCTTTCTTCACAAGTCTTTCAAATTCCTCTGTCGGAGTTTGGCGCAAGTCCTCAATTTGGTTTGATGCTATGTCATATTCAAGCACTTCATAATTCTTGTCTTTCAAGAAACCTGTGAGGTGGCCACCGACTTGTCCTGCAGATCCTAGAACAAGAATTGATTTAATCATAAGGTTGATACTCTTTTCTCTATAACCACTAATGAATTGTGCGCGATTGATTTTAACCCAGTTTTGTCTCTCTGAAGGGAAACGAACCTGACGTAATTGTCACTGTCTTTAAGCAGTTTTGCGTAGCTCTCGAGGTCATCGAGCACTACATCTTCTATTATGTAAATGCCTCCAACTTTAAGGTATGTAAATGCATTTTCAAGAAGTATTTTGCCTGCAAAATATTCATGAAGACCATCGTCAATCATAATGTCAAATTCCGTGCAGCCCGACTGTTTAAAAAAATCTTTAATTGAATCTGAATTAGTTTGATCCATAACTTTAGTCTTAATTCGATTCTCTTGAATTAGGCTGCGAGGGTCAATATCTACACCATAGACTTGAGCATTAGGAAAAAAATCACGCCAAACTCTTAATGATGCTCCGGGTTTTCCTTCGAGCTTAAAATGGCCTTTGACGTCCGAGTTATTTGTTCCTATTCCACATTCAAAGACATTTTTAACTTCGAATCTAGACTTGGAAAAGAGGTCATAATAGAAATCGCTATAAGTATGGCTTGGCCAAGCAGCAGCCGAATCGTAGTCTAAATTGGTTCCTTTATCTGTTCCATACTTATCGCAATATTCAGCTAAAAGGTTTTCTTTATGAAAATAGTTAATTCGCATAGAGCGATGAAAATTCGAGTCAAATTCTGATCGGTGCTTTGAGAATAGCCTAAATCCCCAAAGTTCCACAAGGCTCGAATTAAGAAATTTCTTATCTAGGAATTTAATAAAACCCTTTGCTAGAGACATAAGTTAATCGTATATTGCAATATGTTAAATTCGCTACACATTCACCAATTTAAACTAAAAATCAGATATTCCTACAAGTCTTGAGCCATAAACTAGTCGTTAAGGTTCCTTAATAATTTTTCAAGGTATGTACCATATTCGCTGTTTCCGTAGAACTTTCGCCTGTCCTCTAAAGCAGCTCTTGCAAGCCAACCTCTTGAGTATGCGATTTCTTCAAGGCAAGCGATTCTCTTTCCGGTGCGCTCTTCTAAAACCCGCACAAATTGTGCAGCATCATTCAGAGATTTGGGAGTTCCAGTATCTAGCCATGCCACTCCAGTTGGGAGAGCTACATATTCTAAATTATCGTTATCAATATAATGCTGCATGATGCTGGTGATCTCAAGTTCACCTCTCTCGCTAGGCTTTATATTTTCAGCGATTCTTACGACGTTCGAGTCAAAATAATACAGACCTGTGATCGCTAAATCTGATTTTGGGTTCTGTGGTTTTTCTTCAACCGATACAGGCTTCGAATTTTCATCTACGTTGAGTACTCCATAATCAACTGGGTTCGCAACTTGATATGTGAATACTCTGGCACCTTTTGCCACAAGTGGCTGAGGCAAATGCTCCTCCAAACCAGAACCGTAAAAAAGATTATCACCTAAAATTAATGCGACATCGTCGTTGCCAATGAATTCTTTACCGATGATAAATGCTTGTGCGATTCCTTCAGGTTTAGGTTGGGTCTCATACTTAATCGAAATGCCGAAAGTTGATCCGTCGCCTAGAACTGTTTTGAAAGCTGCTTGGTCTTCTGGCGTAGTAATAATCAATATCTCTCGAATATTGGCCAGCATGAGAATTGAAATAGGATAGTAAATCAGTGGCTTGTTGTATATCGGTAGAAGTTGCTTGCTTACACCAAGAGTGATTGGCCAAAGACGACTGCCTGTGCCACCGGCAAGAACTATTCCCTTCATGTGAATATGATACCTTTGGAGTATCTTTTCCTTCACATTGAGACTGGCTATAGATGAGAATTTTAGTAACAGGCGGCGCGGGCTTTATTGGCTCGAATTACATTAATTCTCTTTTGGCAAATCCAAGTCAATTTGAAGAAATTATCGTTTTAGATGCCCTGACGTATGCAGGAAATCTTGCCAATCTGAATCAAGCTCTAACGAACCCCAAAGTAAATTTCGTCAAGGGCGACATTCGAGATGCGCATTTAGTTGGCTCTCTGATGCCTAAAGTGGACGTAGTAGTTCATTTTGCCGCTGAATCGCATGTAGATCGCTCGATTTCAAATCCTTCTGAGTTCATCTCGACGAATGTATTAGGCACGAACACTCTTCTCGATGTTGCACTTCACTCAAATATTTTCAAATTTATTCATGTATCAACTGATGAGGTCTATGGTTCTATCGACGTTGGTGCTTGGGACGAAGAATGGCCACTTTCGCCTAATTCTCCTTATTCCGCCTCCAAGGCTGGTTCGGATCTCGTCGCTCTGTCCTACTATCGAACCTATGGTTTACCCGTTGTCGTGACACGTTGTTCAAACAATTACGGTAAGTACCAATTCCCTGAAAAGTTGATTCCACTCGCGATTTCAAACCTTATCGACGGTAAATCAATCCCAATTTATGGTGATGGACTTAATTCTAGAGATTGGCTGGATGTGCGAGATCATTGTCAGGCAATCAACTTAATCTTAGAGCACGGTAAATCTGGCGAGATCTACAATATCGGCGGTGGAAGAGAGTTAAGTAACATTGAATTAGCAGGACTGCTTCTGAAAGAATTTAGACTAGACGAATCATTCATCAAGTTTGTTGATGACCGTAAGGGGCACGACCGAAGATATTCGGTTTCCTATGACAAATTGGCCCGCACATGTGGGTACGAACCAAAACATGTATTCGAAGAATCTTTGAGGGAAACCGTCGATTGGTACCGCGCAAATGAAGCCTGGTGGCGGCCCCTGAAAGCTAAGTCCTGACTTTACGATGAGAGTCGGAATCACTGGCGCTAAAGGGCAGCTCGGACAAGAACTCTCGGCGTTTCTCGCTTCTGCTGGTTACACAATTTTTACTTTTTCACGCCAAGATCTAGACATTACCGATCCTCGAACCTTTGACAAAACTCTTTCGCACTTGAATTTAGATTTCTTGATTAATGCTGCTGCTTTTACAGATGTGGATTTGGCAGAGGCAAGAATCGAGTTAGCTTTCAGAATAAATGCAGAGGCTCCCGCAAATCTTGCAAATTTTTGCAAAAGTAACGGAATAAAGTTGATTCACATTTCAACCGATGCGGTATTTTCGAGCGAGTTTCCAATTTTTTTTGAAACGACCTCGAGTACTAATCCAATTAATGCTTATGGAAGAAGCAAGGCGGCTGGCGAAATTTCGGTATCCGCTGTTTACCCCGAAGGCAGTTGGATTATCAGAACTGCCTGGATATATGGAAAGTTTGGCGGCAAATTCGTTCATGCAATCATGAATAAGGCCTTTCATGCGTCAACATTATCTGTAATTGGTGATCAGTTTGGTCAACCCATCTCGACCTTAGCCCTGTCTAGCTACATTGATGCCTTAATTAAGCAGAACTCCAGTCCTGGTATCTATCACTGTGCAAGTCGGGATTATGTTTCTCGATTCGAATTCGCACAAGCAATCCTTAAGAATATCAATCTGAGCACAAGCAAAATTGAAGAAACCCGATCGAAAATAGAGCCAAATAAGGCTCAGCGGCCCAAATATTCTCTATTGAACATTGCTGTACCAAACAACACTTTAGATGTAACTATAGAATCATGGAATTTTTATTTAACAGATTTTCTCCAAGATATAAGGGGCAATAGGTGACAGATACAAGTAAGTTTAGAGAGTCGTCCATGAAGGGTTTATGGACGCGAGTTGCAAATCAGAATTTAGATACTAGGGGTTCGACAACAGAGTTCTTCAACATAAATGAGTTACCTGTCCAGTTTATAGGTACGACAATTACTCAGATCTTAGAATCAAGGAGCTCATACGGTGTTATCCGCGGAATCCACTATGCTTCAACAAACAATACCCAAGCAAAGATTGTGCGTTGTATGGATGGCACCATTCTAGATATCGTTATTGATTTAAGAGTCGATTCTCCAACCTTTGGAAAATTTGAAACATTTGAAGTGAGTTCAAGTAATAACTTAAGTATCTACATTTCACATGGTTTCGGACACGCTTATCAAGTTCTCTCACAGTCCGCAACGGTTCTCTATGCGCTGCAAACAGATTTCAATTTCTCAGAAGAATTCTCAATAAATCCTTTTGATGCGGATTTGAACCTTCCTTGGCATGATATTCCGGCAATCTTGTCACCAAGAGATGCAAGTGCCCCTGGGTACGAGGTAGCAATCAACAATTCACGTCTAGATTAAGTGGTTAGGGTATCGTTCTGGTATGAAACTTATCTTCCTGGTTATCGCCAGTGAGGATTCTATTCATCAACAAGATCTCTTGACACAACAAGATACTTGGGCGCGTGCACTCCCGGGCGGTGTTAGTGTCGTTT
>JACCDU010343433.1_pt1 | contig 14089 bp, 9 predicted proteins | sample 7446081 | NCBI WGS metagenome assembly JACCDU01 (sample SAMN15323447, study PRJNA562643) | freshwater metagenome | isolation source: river surface water | place: USA:Blue River Watershed | collected 2017-08-17 | reverse complement strand
TTGCACGTCGTCTTGGGTGATGCGGCCCTTAACGCCAGAACCTTTGAGCTCTTCCAAAGGAACGCCAAGTTCGCGTGCGAACTTGCGGACCGAGGGGGATGCATGTGGCAGACCCAAGGTGGGTGCGCCAGGTGCGTGCGCTGGTGTTGCTACGGCAGCCACCGCAGCGGCGACAGCTGTAGGTGCAGCGACAGCGGCAGGCATGGCAACAGCTGCTGACGCAGAGGCTGCAACTGCAGAAGCGGCAGCCGCCACAGGTGCAGCAGCGGCAGACACAGTGCCTTCCAAAATCGCCAGCAAGTCACCGATGTTGACGGTGTCGCCCACTTTGACTTTGAGCTCTTTGAGCACGCCTGCGTGAGAGGATGGAATTTCCATCGACGCTTTGTCAGACTCCACGGTGATCAGCGATTGCTCCACCTTGATGGTGTCGCCGGGCTTCACAAACACTTCGATGACCGCCACGTCTTTGAAATCGCCAATGTCGGGCACATGAATTTCGATGGGGCCAGATGCTGATGGCGCGGCTGCAGCCACAGGGGCCGCAGCAACTGGGGCTGACGCAGCGGCAGCTGCAGGAGCAGCAGCGGGCGCGGCAGCCGCAGGGGCTGCGGCAACACCAGCGGCTTCCACCACCAACACCACTGAGCCTTCTTTGACCTTGTCGCCCAAAGCCACTTTGAGCTCTTTGACCACACCGGCTGTGCTCGATGGAATTTCCATCGAGGCTTTGTCTGATTCAACCGTGATGAGCGATTGCTCAGCCTTCACGGTATCGCCCACTTTGACCAGCAGCTCAATGACCGCGACTTCGTCGAAATCCCCGATATCCGGGACTTTTACTTCTACCAATGCCATGTTGTGTCTCCCGAATTTTTAAGCGTACAGCGGGTTGATCTTGTCGGTTTTGATGCCGTACTTCTTGATGGCTTCAGCCACTTGTGCCACGGGCACGGCGCCTTCTTCGCTGAGGGCTTTGAGTGCTGCGACCACGATGTAGTGGCGGTTGACTTCAAAGTGCTCACGCAGCTTGCTGCGGAAGTCAGAGCGACCGAAACCGTCGGTGCCCAACACTTTGTAAGTGCGGCCTTTGGGGATGAACGGACGAATCTGTTCGGCATAGGCTTTCATGTAGTCGGTCGATGCGACCACGGGGCCGACATAGGGCTCCAACTGCGCAGCCACGAAAGGCACTTTGGGTGTCTCGGTGGGGTGCAACAGGTTGTAACGCTCAGCATCTTGGCCATCGCGTGTGAGCTCGTTGAAGCTTGGGCAGCTCCACACGTTGGCAGCCACGCCCCAATCGGCTGCGAGCAAGTCGCGTGCAGCGATGGATTCACGCAGAATCGTGCCCGAGCCCAACAAGTTCACGCGCGGTGCTTTCTTGGCGCCCTCGCCTTGTTGCAGCAAGTACATGCCTTTGATGATTTGCTCTTCGGTACCGGCTTTGAGGCCAGGCATCGCATAGTTTTCGTTCAGCAAGGTCAGGTAATAGAAGACGTTGTCTTGCTTCTCGACCATGCGCTTCAAACCGTGGTGCAGGATGACGCCGACTTCGTGGGCGAAGGTGGGGTCGTACGACACGCAGTTCGGGATGGTGTTGGCCATGATGTGGCTGTGACCATCTTCGTGCTGCAAACCTTCGCCGTTCAAGGTGGTACGGCCCGAGGTGCCGCCCAACAAGAAACCGCGTGCCTGCATGTCGCCAGCAGCCCAGGCCAAGTCGCCAATGCGTTGGAAACCAAACATCGAGTAGTACACGTAGAACGGCACCATGATGCGGTTGCTGGTGGAGTAGCTGGTCGCAGCAGCAATCCAGCTCGACATGCCGCCGGCTTCGTTGATGCCCTCTTGCAAGATTTGGCCTGCCACATCTTCTTTGTAGTACATCACCTGGTCTTTGTCGACCGGTGTGTACTGTTGACCTGCGGGGTTGTAAATACCGATTTGGCGGAACAAGCCTTCCATACCAAAGGTACGGGCTTCGTCCACCAAAATTGGCACCACGCGTGGGCCCAAAGCTTGGTCACGCAAGAGTTGCGTGAGGAAGCGCACATAGGCTTGGGTGGTCGAGATTTCACGGCCTTCAGCCGTAGGCTCCATCACCGATTTGAAAATGTCCAGCGATGGCACGGTGAAGCTCTCGTCGGCTTTGGTGCGGCGGTGTGGCAAGTAGCCGCCCAAGGCCTTGCGGCGCTCGTGCAGGTATTGCATTTCAGGGGTGTCGTCTGCAGGCTTGTAGAACGGAATCTTCGACAACTCGCTGTCTGGCACCGGAATGTTGAAGCGGTCACGCATGTAACGGATGTCATCGTCCGTGAGCTTCTTGGTTTGGTGCACGTTGTTCTTGCCCTCACCGGCTTTGCCCATGCCAAAACCTTTGACGGTCTTGATCAGCAGCACGGTAGGCTGACCTTTGTGGTTCACGGCCTCGTGGTAAGCCGCGTAGACCTTTTGGGGGTCATGGCCGCCGCGCTTCAGCGCCCAGATTTCGTCGTCGCTCATGTGCGAGACCATTTCCAGCGTGCGTGGATCGCGGCCGAAGAAATGCTTGCGCACGTAGGCGCCGTCGTTGGCTTTGAACGCTTGGAAGTCGCCGTCCAGCGTTTCCATCATGATCTTGCGCAAAGCACCGTCTTTGTCGCGGGCCAACAGCTTGTCCCACTCGCTGCCCCACAAGAGTTTGATCACGTTCCAACCGGAGCCACGGAATTCACCTTCGAGTTCTTGCACGATCTTGCCGTTGCCGCGCACGGGGCCGTCCAAGCGCTGCAAGTTGCAGTTGACCACGAAGATCAGGTTGTCGAGTTTTTCACGCGCGGCCAAGCCGATGGCGCCTAAGGATTCGACTTCGTCCATCTCGCCGTCGCCGCAGAACACCCAGACCTTGCGGTTTTCGGTGTTGGCAATGCCACGCGCGTGCAGGTACTTCAAGAAACGGGCTTGGTAGATCGCCATCAAGGGGCCCAAGCCCATGGACACGGTGGGGAACTGCCAGAACTCGGGCATGAGTTTGGGGTGTGGGTAACTGGACAAACCTTTGCCATCGACTTCCTGGCGGAAGTTGAGCAACTGCTCTTCGGTCAAGCGGCCTTCGAGGTACGCACGGGCGTACACGCCGGGGGACACGTGACCTTGGATGTACAAGCAATCGCCACCATGGTTCTCGCTCTCGGCGTGCCAGAAGTGGTTAAAACCGGCACCAAACATGTGGGCCAACGAAGCGAAGGAGCCAATGTGGCCACCCAAGTCACCACCGTCTTCGGGGTTGTGACGGTTGGCCTTGACCACCATGGCCATCGCGTTCCAGCGCATGTAGGCACGCAGGCGCTCTTCAATTTCGATGTTGCCTGGACAGTGCGCTTCTTGATCAGGTTCGATGGTGTTGACGTAACCCGTGTTGGCAGAAAACGGCATGTCGATGCTGCTTTCGCGGGCATGCTCTAACAGTTGCTCTAACAGGAAGTGCGCACGCTCGGGGCCCTCCGCGTTGATGACGGCGGACAGCGCGTCCATCCATTCACGGGTTTCTTGGCTATCGGTATCGTTTGCGGCGAAAGTGCGCAAATCGTTCGGTTGTGCTGACATGCTTGTCTCCTATGTGTTGCACTTGTTATGACTCGAATGTAGCGAAGTTTCGCACATTTTTAACAAATTTCAAATAGCGACTATTGATTTCTTATTATGAAATTTAAAGCCCAACCATAATCCTCGTTCCATGAACAAAAGCCGCTCTTCTTCTTTGTTTCATCCCTTGATCCATCGCTGGCGTCAGTGGTGGCGCATGCAAACGCCCAGCCGTCAAGACCGCTATGCGTTCATAGCGCCATTAGCCGCGGTGGTACTGTTCATGGCAGCGATCACCAGTGCGTTTTGGTATTTGAAATACGAGGAACTGGAGCGTGAACAAGAAGTGGTGCGTCGCGATGTGGAATACGCGCAACAGCGCTTGCGTTTACGGCTATTGGACAAGCAAGAACAGGTCATGCGCATTGCACGCGACATTGCCAACCACGAAACCAACTCAGCAGGTTTTTTACGCGATGCACAAAACCTGCTCAACCAAACCCCAGAGCTGACCAGCCTCACTTGGCTGGACGCCCGCAACCGCGTGCGCGCCAACTATGCCAGCGCCACGGCCAGCCCGAGTGCTATCCATCAGGTGGGTGAATCACTGAACCAAACTCAAACCCAGAGCACGTTTGACTTGGCGCGTGACTTACGCCAACCTGTTTATTCGCAACCCATCACCTACACACACGCCAGTCAAGCCTCAACCACACAGCTTCAGGTGCAAGTGCCCATCATGAACCACGCCAAGTTTGAGGGCGTGGTGATGGCTGAATACACCATGGACGGCATCTTGCGCTATGCCGTCCCCGACGAAATTGCCAGCAAATACGCGGTGTCCTTGCGTGATGTGAACAACAACGTACTGGCAGGTCAAGCCAACAAAGCCCGTCCGCGTGTGACCGAAGTCTTGCCCTGGCTGCTCAAAACCAATGAATACGAGGTGCCCATCACACCTGTGGGCTACGCCCTGTCCTTGCACGCCCAAACCTATCGCACCTCACAAGGTTTGATCGGCAATGGCATGTTCTGGCTGGTGACCTTGCTCAGCGCGATGACCGCCTGGATGTTGATTGGCACCTGGCAACACACGCGCAGGCGCGTGCAAGCCCAGCAAGCCCTGATTGCAGAGACCAACTTTCGACGCGCAATGGAAAACTCGGTGCTCACCGGCATGCGCGCCATGGACCTCAAAGGTCGGATCACCTATGTGAACACCGCGTTTTGCCAGATGACGGGCTGGCGTGAAGACGAGCTGGTGGGTCGTGAACCCCCTTTTCCTTATTGGCCTGAGGAAGATCGTCAAAGTTTGCAAGAAAAGTTGCTGCAAGAGCTCGAAGGCAACACGACGGCGAGCGGATTTCAAGTGCGCGTCAAACGCAAAGACGGCCAGATTTTTGATGCACGTTTGTATGTGTCGCCCTTGATTGATGCGCGCGGTCAACAAACCGGTTGGATGACGTCAATGACCGACATCACCGAACCCAACCGCATTCGCGAGCAACTCTCGGCCTCGCACGACCGTTTCACCACGGTGCTCGAAGGCTTGGATGCCTCGGTCTCGGTCGCGCCCCTGGGCAGCCAAGAATTGTTGTTTGCCAACAAGCTCTACCGCCAATGGTTCACCACCACCACCGATGGTCACCTGAACTTGGTGGCGCAAGCCGGATTGCCACGCACCTCTGCACAAACCCCAGCAACCGAAACCAGCACGCTGGACACGCGCGAAGATGCCGACGATTCACTCGCCGGTTTTCCAAGTGACGAGATTGCCACAGCGCCGCCGGCCCCCAGCGAAAACGCCGAGATTTTTGTCCCTGAATTGGGCAAGTGGCTCGAAGTGCGCTCGCGCTACCTCAACTGGGTCGACGGTCGTTTGGCGCAAATGGTGATTGCCACCGACATCACCCCCCGACGCCAGGCCGAAGAGCAATCACAAGCCCAAGCCGAACGTGCCCAATCGGCCAGCCGCTTGATCACCATGGGTGAGATGGCCTCCAGCGTTGCGCATGAACTGAACCAACCACTGACCGCGATCAACAATTACTGCAACGGCATGGTCTCGCGCATCAAGTCGAACAACTTGAGCGAAACAGATTTGCTGACCGCATTGGAAAAAACCGCTCACCAAGCACAACGTGCCGGGCAAATCATTCAGCGCATCCGCAGTTTTGTGAAACGCAGCGAACCCAACCGCACCATAGCCGAGGTCGCGCCCATGGTGGCCGAAGCGGTTGAACTCGCAGGCATTGAACTGCGACGACGCCAAGTGCGCCTGAGCCAAGTGGTGGCGCAACGCTTGCCCAAGCTGCATGTGGACCCCATCTTGATCGAACAGGTGCTGGTCAACCTGATGAAAAACGCAGCTGAGTCGATTGACTCATCGGAGCGCCCGTCCAGCCGCCGCCAGGTCGAACTCAAGGTGGTGCCACGCACCGAAGAAGGCCAAGCCGTGGTGGAATTCAGCGTCAGCGACACCGGCCGGGGTTTGGCCCCCGAAGTGTTGGAGCGTTTGTTTGAAGCCTTCTTCTCGACCAAGCCAGAAGGCATGGGCATTGGTCTGAATTTATGCCGCAGCATTGTCGAATCTCACCAAGGCCGAATGAAGGCTGAGAACCTCTACAATGCCGATGAAATCACGGGCTGTCGCTTTTCCTTCTGGATACCGGCTCGATAAGGTTGGAGTTTTTTTGATGAGCTTGATTCCCAAAAAAGGTACGGTCTATGTTGTCGATGATGACGAGGCCGTTCGCGACTCACTGCAATGGTTGTTAGAAGGCAAAGACTACCGTGTGCGTTGCTTCGATTCCGCAGAAACTTTCCTGAGCCGCTACGACGCGCGCGAAGTCGCCTGCTTGATTGTGGACATCCGCATGGGTGGCATGACCGGCTTGGAGCTGCAAGACAAACTGATTGAACGTAAATCGCCCCTGCCTATCGTCTTCATCACCGGTCACGGCGACGTGCCCATGGCGGTGAACACCATGAAAAAAGGCGCGATGGACTTCATCCAAAAGCCCTTCAAAGAAGAAGATCTGGTCAGCCTGGTTGAGCGCATGCTCGAACACGCCAAAGATGCATTTGCCGAATACCAGCAAGCCGCCAGCCGCGACGCGCTGATGGCCAAGCTCACCACCCGTGAAGCCCAAGTGTTGGAACGCATCGTGGCCGGTCGCTTGAACAAGCAAATTGCCGACGACCTGGGCATCAGCATCAAAACCGTGGAAGCGCACCGCGCCAACATCATGGAAAAGCTCAATGCCAACACCGTCGCCGATTTGCTCAAAACAGCACTCGGACAAAACGCACCCAAGGCTTGATGCGCCACAGTTCGCGCTGAGACGCTCGCCGCGACACCCCACCCACAACGCCCGTTCACCACGGGCGTTTTCAATTCCACCTTCTCGCTGTATACACAAGACCATGACTGCACAACTGATTGACGGCAACGCCCTTTCCAAACAACTGCGCGCCCAAGTGGCCGCCGACACCGCCCAACTCAAAGCCCAAGGCCTGACACCCGGCTTGGCCGTGGTGCTGGTGGGCGATAACCCCGCCAGCCAGGTCTATGTGCGCAACAAGGTCAAAGCCTGCGAAGAAGCGGGCCTGCATTCGGTGCTCGAAAAATACGAAGCCAGCATGAGCGAAGCCGACTTGCTGGCCCGCGTGGAAGCGCTCAACAACGATGCGTCCATTCACGGCATCTTGGTGCAACTGCCCTTGCCTGCCCACATCGATGCGCAAAAAGTGATTGAAGCCATCAGCCCGGCCAAGGACGTGGACGGCTTTCACATCGCCAGCGCAGGCGCCTTGATGACGGGTATGCCCGGCTTTTGGCCTTGCACCCCCTATGGCTGCATGAAGATGTTGGAGAGCATTGGTTATGACCTCAAGGGCAAACACGCGGTGGTGATTGGCCGCAGCAACATCGTGGGCAAACCCATGGCCTTGATGTTGCTGCAAAAAGATGCCACGGTGACGGTGGCCCACTCACGCACCCAAAACCTCAAAGCACTCACCCTGCAAGCCGACGTGATCGTGGCGGCTGTGGGCAAACGCAATGTGCTGACGGCCGACATGGTCAAACCCGGCGCTGTGGTGCTCGACGTGGGCATGAACCGCAACGATGAGGGCAAACTTTGCGGTGATGTGGACTTTGAAGGCGTGAAAGAAGTCGCCGGCTACATCACCCCTGTGCCGGGTGGCGTGGGGCCGATGACCATCACCATGTTGTTGGTCAACACCTTGGAATCGGCGCAACGGGCCTTATCTGAGAAACATTGAGGTTTTTGACATGACACACGCCACCAACCCGCTGCTCGACTTTTCAGACCATCCGCTGTTTGACGTCATCCAACCTGAACACATTGCGCCTGCACTCGACCAGCTGTTGCCTGCTGCGGATGCAGCGCTTGAGCAGGTCACCGCAGCTGACTTCCCAGCTGAATGGAAAGCCATTGCCGCAGTACTTGACGTGTCCACCGAAAAACTCAGCCGCGCTTGGGGTGCGGTGAGCCATTTGCATTCTGTGGCAGACACACCCGAACTGCGCGCGGCCTACACCGAAGCGCTGCCACGCGTCACCGAGTTCTACACACGACTGGGCGCTGACGAGCGTTTGTACGCCAAGTACAAAGCGATTGATGTGGCCAGCTTGAACACTGAACAAAAACACGCCCACAGCTTGGCCATGCGCAACTTTGTGCTCTCGGGTGCCGAGCTGGTGGGCGCGGCCAAAGAACGCTTTGCTGCGATTCAAGAGCGCCAAGCCGAGGTGAGCCAAAAGTTCAGCGAGAACGTGCTCGATGCCACTGACCAATGGTCGGCCATCGTGACCACCGAAGAGTTGGCCGGTGTGCCCGACGATGTGCTGCAGACCACACGCGCTGCGGCAGAGAAAGATGGCGTGGCGGGTCACAAACTGAATTTGAAAATGCCGTGCTACCTGCCCATCATGCAGTTCGCCCACAGCTCAGCCCTGCGCGAAAAGCTCTACCGCGCCTACGCCACACGGGCCTCGGATCAATCAGAAGCCGTGCAGGCAGGAAAAACCGAACAAGACAACACACCGTGGGTGAAAGAAATTTTGGCTCTGCGCCAAGAAGAAGCCCAGCTCTTGGGCTACGCCAACTATGCCGAAGTCTCGCTGGCCACCAAGATGGCGCAGTCGCCCGCCGAGGTGATGGCCTTCTTGCGCGACCTGGCCCAACGCGCCCGCCCCTACGCTGAACAAGACGTGGCCGAAATGCGCGCCTTTGCCGCCGAGCACCTGAACCTGCAAGACCCACAGCCGTGGGACTGGCCCTACATTGGCGAAAAGCTCAAAGAAGCGCGCTATGCCTTCAGCGAGCAAGAAGTCAAACCCTACTTCACCGCGCCCAAGGTGCTGGCTGGTTTGTTCAAGATTGTGGAAACCTTGTTTGAGGTCAGCATTCGCCGCGACCGCGCCCCCGTGTGGCACCCAGCTGTGGAGTTTTACCGCATTGAGCGCCACACCGAAGAAACGCGCGCACGTGGCCTGCCGCCCGTGCTAGTGGGCCAGTTCTACCTGGACCCCGGGGCACGCGCAGGCAAACGCGGCGGCGCATGGATGGACGATGTGCGCGCCCGCTGGCTGCGCCCAGACACCAACACCTTGCAAACCCCGGTCGCACATTTGGTTTGCAATTTCGCCGAAAGCGTGGGCAACAAGCCACCACTGCTCACGCACGACGATGTGATCACCCTCTTCCACGAATGTGGCCACGGCTTGCACCACATGCTCACCCAAGTGAACGAGCGTGATGTGTCTGGCATCAGTGGCGTTGAGTGGGACGCGGTCGAGCTGCCCAGCCAGTTCATGGAAAACTTCTGTTGGGAGTGGAGCGTGTTGCGTCACATGACCGCGCATGTGGACACCGGCGAGCCTTTGCCGCGCGAACTGTTCGACAAAATGCTGGCCGCCAAAAACTTCCAAAGCGGTTTGCAAACCCTGCGCCAAATTGAGTTCTCGCTGGTGGACATGCGTTTGCACACCGAGGGCGAAAAAGCGCAAGACTTCATGCAGGTGCTGCGCGACGTGCGCGCCGAAGTGGCCGTGTTGCAAAGCCCTGCCTGGGGCCGCACGCTGCACACCTTCAGCCACATTTTTGCGGGTGGCTACGCAGCAGGCTATTACAGCTACAAATGGGCCGAAGTCCTGTCAGCCGACGCTTATGCCGCGTTTGAAGAAACGGCAGGTGTTGACGGCGAACCGAGCATGGAAACAGGCCGTCGCTACCGTGAAGCAATTTTGGAAGCTGGTGGCAGCCGCCCTGCCATGGAATCGTTCAAAGCTTTCCGTGGTCGCGCACCGCAACTCGACGCCTTGTTGCGCCACCAAGGTATGGCCTGATTTGCAAGCCACTGAACTCTCCGCCTTGCTGGTCTTTCTCACCGCCACCAGCTTTACCCCAGGCCCTAACACCGCGCTGTCCACCGCCATCGCGGCCAACAGAGGCCTGCGGCATGCCTTGCCATTTGTAACGTCTGTGTCGCTGGGCTGGGGCCTGATGCTCAGCATTTGTGCTGGCGGTGTGGGCGCGTTGATCGTGGCACGGCCCGAATTGCGTTTCGCCATTCAAGTGATTGGCGTGTCGTACTTGGTGTGGTTGGCCATCAAGCTGGCGCGCAGCACAACATCACCCAATGCCCAAGCGGAACGCTTAGAAATCACATTTGTACAAGGTGTGCTGCTGCAGTTTGTCAACATCAAGGCCTGGATGTTGGCGCTGACCTTGGTCAGCGGTTGGTTGGCAGGACATGACGATGCGCCGCAACGCTTGACCATCGTCTTGCCGGCCATGATGACTTTCGGGTTCATCAGCAACCTTGCCTATGCCCTGATCGGGTCCATGCTGAGGCATTGGCTCAATGGTCCCAATCACACCGGCCTGCGCAGACAGCGGTTCAATCGTTGCATGGCCGCTGTGTTAATTGCCACCGCCGCGTGGATGACCACCTTCTAAGCGGCCTGACGCTGTCTTAAAACTTCAACGTCTTCACACCCGTTGAGGTGCCCAATAAGCACACCTGCGCCTTTTGATGCGCAAATACACCCACGGTGACCACGCCCGGCCATTGGCTGACTTCTGTTTCAAACTGCAACGGGTCGCTGATTTTCAAGCCCGTCACATCAACAATGTGCTGGCCGTTGTCGGTGACCAAGGGTTGACCGTCTTTCAAACGTACTTTGGCGCTGCCGCCCATGGCTGCGAATTGGCGCATCACGCGTGCCGTGGCCATGGGAATCACTTCCACCGGCAAAGGAAACGCGCCGAGTGCATCCACCAACTTGCTCTCGTCAGCAATGCAGACAAACATCTTGGATTGGGCTGCAACAATTTTTTCGCGCGTCAACGCCGCGCCACCACCTTTGACCATGTAGCCTTGGTGGTCGATCTCGTCCGCGCCGTCGATGTAGACCGACAGACTCTCGACATCTGCCGCTTCAAACACCTGGATGCCCAAGGCTTGCAAACGCTCGGTGGACGCGACTGAGCTCGACACGGCACCCTTGATTTGGTCCTTGATGGTGGCCAAGGCGTCGATGAACTTATTCACGGTAGAGCCTGTGCCCACGCCCACCACCTCGCCGGGCACCACGTATTGCAGCGCGGCTTGGCCCACCAAAGTCTTCAATTCATCTTGTGTCAGGGTGGCGGCGTGTTGTGGGGTGCTCATGGGCGAAAATCCGAGGTTGTATTGACCAAAGCTTGAGATTATCCATGTCGTTGTTGCCCTATTCGCTCGCCCGCCCTTTTCTGTTTGCCATGGATGCCGAAACCGCCCATGAGCACACGCTGGCCATGCTGGCCCGCACACAAAACACACCGCTGGCCTGGACCTACTGCCAAACCCGCGTGCAAGACCCCATTCAATTGGCCGGCCTGAGCTTCCCCAACCGCGTCGGCTTGGCTGCAGGCTTGGACAAAAACGCCCACTGCATTGACGGTTTGGCGGCCATGGGATTTGGCTTTGTCGAAGTCGGTACCGTCACCCCCAAAGGCCAGCCCGGCAATCCCAAGCCCCGTATGTTCCGTTTGCCCGAGGCCCATGCCTTGATCAACCGCCTGGGTTTTAACAACGAGGGCTTGGATGCTTTCTTGGCGAATGTGAAACTGGCCAAGTTCCGCAGCAAGTCAGGCACCCCCATGCTGTTGGGCCTGAACATCGGCAAGAACGCCGCCACACCCATCGAGAACGCAGCAGACGACTACCTGATTTGCCTAGACGGTGTGTACCCGCATGCCGACTACGTGACCGTCAACATCTCCAGCCCCAACACCAAAAACCTGCGCGAACTGCAAAGCGACGAGGCATTGGACGCGCTGATTGGCACCCTGGCCAAACGCCGCGCCGAACTGGCCCAACAGCACAACAAGCAAGTGCCGGTGTTCATCAAGATCGCACCTGATCTGGACAGCGATCAAGTGACGGTGATTGCCGCCACCTTGAAGCGCCACTGCGTGCATGAAGGTACACCTTCGTGGGGCGTGATCGCCACCAACACCACCATCGCACGCGATGCGGTGCAAGGCATGGTCCATGCTGACGAAACCGGCGGCCTGTCAGGGGCACCTGTGTTTGAAAAGAGCAATGCCGTGATTCGCCAGTTGCGTGCGACCATGGGTCCGAGCTTTCCCATCATTGGCGTGGGCGGCATTTTGAGTGGCGCCGATGCGGTGGCCAAAATCAAAGCAGGTGCAGACGTGGTGCAGATTTACACCGGCTTGATTTACAAAGGCCCGGCCCTGGTGAAAGAGGCGGCCCTGGCGATTCGCGACCACGCCTGATCACACCTGGCCGCGCTCAACGGCCTCAGGCAAAAATCGTGCGATAACCTTCAAACCGCTTGGACCAATACACATGGTTCAAGCGCTCGGCTTTGACGCCGGTTTTTTCATTCGCTGCATGGATGAATTTGCCGGACCCGATGTAGATGCCCACATGGGAAAACGAGCTGCCTAAGGTGTTGAAAAACACCAAATCGCCAGGATGGGCTTGGCTGGGATCAATGGGTTTACTGGCATTGGCCAGTTGTGCCGCGTTGCCACGCAAGGCAATGCCTGCAGACTCTTTGTAGACAAAGCTCACCAAGCCTGAACAGTCAAAACCGGTGTGCAGTTTTTTGCCACCGTACACATAGTTGCGGTCCAGCATGGCCATGGCTTGCATGACCACGTCTTGGCGCTTGGCTGGGTTGTTCGGATAAGAGGCGTCGCTGCTCGGTGCTTCTATGACGACCTGCCGCGGCGAGCTGGCGCAGCCAAACAGCAACGGCGCCAAGCAAGCACTGAGAAACAAGCGTTTGTCCATGGACCAGATCCTACGACAAGGCCCGCACCACGGCTTGACCAATGGCCAGCGAACTGGTCAAACCCGGTGACTCAATGCCAAACAAATTCACCAAACCCTTGACGCCATGAACAGCCGGACCTTGGATGCAAAAGTCCGCTGCCGCATCTTGCGGGCCTGAGATTTTGGGGCGAATGCCTGCATAGCCCGCTTGCAAAGCGCCATCGCGCAAGGCGGGCCAGTATTTGCGCACCTCGGTGTAAAAGAGTTGCTCGTGTTCGGGCGACACCACCAAATCGTCAGGGCTGTCCACCCATTGCACATCGGGGCCAAACTTGGCTTGGCCACCCAGATCCAACGTCAAATGCACGCCTAAGCCTGCCGCTTCAGGCACGGGATAGATCAAGCGCGAGAACGGTGACTTGCCCGCCAAGGTGAAGTAATTGCCTTTGGCAAAGTAGGCTTGGGGCACATGCTGCGGGGCCAAACCTTGGAACTTCTTTGCAAGCCAGGGCGCGGTCAAACCCGCTGCGTTGACCACGGTTTGGGCCATCAACTCGCTGCCATCGGCCATCTGCAACACAATGCCTTCGGGCAGGCACACAGCGCCCAACACAGGCGACGCCAGAGCAACGATGCCCCCCGCGTTTTCAAAATCGCCTTGCAAGCTCAGCATCAAACCATGGCTGTCCACAATGCCTGTGCTGGGCGAATGCAAAGCACCCACACAAGACAAGGCGGGCTCCATGGCATGCACGGTGGTGGCGTCGAGCATCACCACATCGCTCACGCCGTTGGTATGGGCTTTTTCCAAGATGGCTTGCAATGCTGGCAGCTGAGATGCGTGGGTGGCCACAATCAATTTGCCGCAGCGTTGGTGGCCAATGCCACGCTCAGCTGCATAGGCGTAGAGCATGTCACGCCCTTGCACGCACAGCGTGGCTTTGAGCGAGCCTTGTGGGTAATAAATGCCCGCGTGAATCACTTCGCTGTTACGCGAACTGGTGCCGGTGCCGATCGCGTCTGCGGCCTCCAGCACCAGCCACTCGCGGCGGTCTGCGGGGGCGGCTTGCACCAAGGCGCGTGCCACGGCCAAACCCACCACACCCGCACCAATCACTACGCCATTGACTTTGTCCAACCTCGATCTCCTCGTTTCACGGCCCTCTTTCACACCCCCTATTAGAACCAAAACAACGAAGGT
>JACCDU010094581.1_pt1 | contig 14091 bp, 12 predicted proteins | sample 7446081 | NCBI WGS metagenome assembly JACCDU01 (sample SAMN15323447, study PRJNA562643) | freshwater metagenome | isolation source: river surface water | place: USA:Blue River Watershed | collected 2017-08-17 | reverse complement strand
CTCTGGCTCACGCGGTGAGATGAGATCGATTCGGGGTAGTTTGGTAGCGACAGGAGTGTGACGATGAAGACCATCCCTCATTGGATCAATGGGCAAGCCAAGCAAACAACCTCAGGCCGTTTCGGAGATGTGTTTGACCCAGCACTAGGAGCAGCTGTTTCTAAGGTTGGCTTTGCCGACCAGGCGGACATCGACTCAGCTGTTGCTGCAGCTAAAGCTGCCTTTCCCGCATGGCGGGACTTAGCACTTGGTAAGCGCCAGGGAGTCATCTTCAAGTTCCGCGAACTACTCGAAGCCAAGAAGTCCGAGCTTGCGGCAATCATCACTGAAGAGCACGGCAAGGTTTTGTCAGATGCACTTGGCGAGATTACTCGTGGGCAGGAAGTCGTTGATTTTGCATGCGGCCTGCCACACCTTCTAAAGGGTGAGTTTTCGGAGAACGCCTCAACCAATGTTGATGTTTACTCGATTAAGCAACCCCTTGGTGTGGTGGGGATTATTAGCCCCTTCAACTTCCCAGCAATGGTGCCGATGTGGTTCTTCCCGGTTGCAATCGCAGCCGGAAACACAGTTGTACTAAAGCCAAGTGAAAAAGACCCATCTGCTGCTATCTGGATGGCCGAGCTTTGGAAAGAAGCCGGACTGCCGGACGGTGTTTTCAATGTTCTCCAGGGCGACAAGATCGCGGTGGATGGACTGCTTACCCACCCTGATGTTCAGTCGATCTCGTTTGTTGGTTCCACTCCGATTGCTCGCTACATCTATGAGACCTCCGCCAAGCAGGGAAAGCGTGTTCAAGCACTTGGAGGAGCTAAGAACCACATGCTGGTATTGCCAGACGCCGACCTAGATCTAGTTGCTGATTCTGCAGTAAACGCAGGCTTTGGTTCTGCTGGAGAGCGCTGCATGGCGATCTCGGTCGTGGTGGCAGTTGAGCCGATTGCTGATGAGTTGGTTGCTCGCATTTCCGAGAAGATGGCAACCATCAAGGTGGGAGATGGCCGTCGTTCCTGCGACATGGGACCACTTGTGACTAAAGAGCACCGCGACAAGGTTGCCTCCTACATCGAAGCAGCAGAGGTTGACGGCGCAACGGTTGTAGTTGACGGCAGGGGTGTGGTTGCTGATGGCAACCCAGCTGGCTTCTGGCTTGGACCAACACTTATTGACAAAGTTCCTTTGAGCTCGAAGGTCTACAAAGAAGAAATCTTTGGGCCAGTGCTCTCGGTTGTTCGAGTGCAGAGTTACCAAGAGGGGTTGGACCTGATCAACTCCGGAGCGTTTGGCAATGGAACTGCTATCTTCACCAACGATGGTGGTGCTGCCCGCAGGTTCCAAAACGAGGTTGAAGTTGGAATGGTTGGAATCAACGTTCCAATTCCTGTTCCGGTTGCCTACTTCAGCTTTGGTGGTTGGAAGCACTCACTCTTCGGTGACTCTCGTGCTCACGGAGAAGAGGGGTTCAGATTCTTCACCAGGACCAAGGTAATCACCTCCCGTTGGCTTGACCCATCTCACGGTGGGATAAACCTGGGTTTCCCTCAGAACTAACCTGAACTAAACTTTGTAGCGACCCCCCGTGTGGCGTCACCTTGGCTAAGCCCCCAGGATCGAGAGATAGCAAGGGTAACTGAGCTCTGATGGGTGCACGGGGGGTCCTTTTATCTCAAGTGAAGCATTCACTCTGGGAACTTGTTGAATTTATTGGACTCAGGAGAATAAATGAAACTTACCCCGCGCAACAGAAAATTCATCGCATTCATGTCAGGCCCTGGCGGTCGAATTGTGCGAGGCGGCGGCGGAGTTGCATTGGCCGTTTTTGCACTGACGCAGCTGGGCTGGTTTTTGGCCCTACTTCCTCTCGCAGCTTTCATGATCGGGACTGCAGTAGTGAACTACTGCCCAGCAACTTTGATGTTTCCTGAACTTCGTGGCCAGGCGAACATAGTTAAGGACATGCCCTCCTACAAGCTCAAGTAACTGCCGCCTGTGGAGCGTTGTATGTCGTTGTCGGTATCTGCAATTAGGCTTGGGGCGTGACCACAGCCCTCTACCGCAGATACCGCCCAGAGTCTTTCTCTGAGCTGATTGGTCAGTCGCAGGTTACCGACCCACTTATGTCTGCACTTCGGGCCGACAGGGTAAATCACGCCTATCTTTTCTCCGGCCCTAGGGGTTGCGGAAAAACCACCTCAGCGCGCATTTTGGCTAGATGTCTTAACTGTGCTGAGGGTCCAACTGATACCCCTTGCGGCAAGTGCCCAAGCTGCGTTGAACTCAGCCGTGGCGGATCTGGCTCATTGGATGTAGTTGAGATTGATGCTGCCTCTCACAATGGTGTCGATGATGCTAGAGAGCTCAGGGAGCGAGCCATCTTTGCCCCAGCTCGCGATCGCTACAAAATCTTCATCTTGGACGAGGCCCACATGGTCACAACCCAAGGCTTCAACGCACTGCTCAAGATCGTTGAAGAGCCACCAGAGCATGTGAAGTTCATCTTCGCTACTACCGAGCCTGAGAAGGTAATCGGAACTAGCAGATCTAGAACCCACCACTATCCATTCAGACTTGTCCCTCCGGGTGAGCTGCTCGAGTATCTGCAGACTCTGTTGGAGTCTGAGGGCTACAGCGCTGAGGGCGGAGTACTGCCGCTAGTAGTCAGAGCTTCAGGTGGTTCGGTTCGCGATTCACTTTCACTGCTTGACCAGCTAATCGCTGGCAGTGACACCAAAGAGATTGCTTACGACCGGGCAGTCAACCTTCTAGGTTTCACTCACGATCAGTTGATGAGCGAAGTAATTGACGCTTTCGCAGAGCTAGATGCAGCCAAAGCGTTCAGCGCGGTCGACAAGGTTATTCAGGCGGGTCAGGATGCCAGACGCTTCTTGGAAGACCTTCTAGAGCGCCTTCGCGATTTGATGCTGGTCTCTTCACTGGGAGATGGCGCGAGAGCAATCCTTAGGGGATTGGGTCCAGAGCAATTCGATGTCCTAACCATTCAAGCCAACCGTTTTGGTATGCCGCAGCTAACCGCTGCTGCCGAGGCCACCTCAAAGGCGCTCTCGGATACCACCGCTTCTTCAAACCCAAGGCTTCAGCTTGAGTTGCTATGTGCGAGAGTGCTGGCCCCTGCAATCGATGCATCCCCCGCTCCAGCTGTTGCTCCAAGGACGGCACCTGCTTCCCCCGTGGCTCCAGCGCCAGCTGCCCCTGCACCGGTTTCCAAGGCAGCCGAAAAGCTAGCTGCCGCAAATCCAGAGCCGCTTCAAAAGCCTGAGCCGGAGGTTGCCAAGCCTGCAGCAGCACCTTCACCTGCAGCAACCGGGGTTCTAACCACGGCTGGTTTCAAGTCGGGCTGGCAGGGCATCTTGGATGCCTTGGCGAAGCAGTCTCGATCTGCTTGGGCGGTGGCCTTCACCACAAAGGTTTTGGATTACCAGGATGAAGTGCTGACCCTTTTGTTCCAAAGCCAAAAGGATGTTGATGCATTCAAGGGCTCGCAAGGAGCATCTGAGGTATTGCGTCAGGTGATCTTTGAGCAGTTTGGTGTGAAGGTGAAGTACAAGGCCAAAGTGGCCGACTCAGTCTCAATTGCCCCTGTAGCACCTGTCATCGAGCCAACTGCTCCTGAGGAGTTTGTTTCCGAGGAGGAGTTAGAGGATGCCACTGAGGCAATCCCAGTGGCTCAGGTTCAAGTCGAGGAAAAAGCTGGAGAGTTCATGCTCCGCGAAGTCCTCGGCGCTCAGCCACTGAAGGGCGATGACTGATGTACGACGGCATCGTTCAGGATCTCATCGATGAGCTCGGTCGCCTCCCAGGGGTTGGCCCAAAGTCCGCTCAGCGCATTGCCTTTCACCTGATTGAAGCGGATGCAGAGGTGGCCAACACTCTCGCCACAACATTGCAAGAAGTGAAAAAGCGAGTGCGATTCTGCGAGGTATGCGGAAACATTGCCGAGGCGGAGCGCTGCGGCATCTGTGTTGACCCGAAGCGTGATCTAAGTTCGATCTGCGTGGTTGAAGAGTCGAAAGACATTGCAGCTATCGAGCGAACCCGCGAATTCCGTGGTCTGTATCACGTGCTTGGCGGAGCAATTTCACCAATTGCTGGAGTGGGTCCAGACCAGCTTCGCATCAAGGATTTGATGAAGCGTTTAGCTGATCCGGCAATAAAGGAAGTGATCCTTGCCACCAACCCAAACCTTGAGGGTGAAGCCACCGCAACCTACCTTTCCCGTTTGCTCGGCTCAATGGAAATCACAGTTTCTAAACTCGCCTCTGGCCTCCCTGTAGGTGGAGATCTGGAATATGCCGACGACATGACCTTAGGAAGAGCCTTTGAGGGTAGGCGCAGAGTCAACTAGACTTTGCCCAATGCCAGTGCTGGCCCAAATCCCCATCTTCTAGGAGTGTTCGTTGGCGCTAATCGTGCAAAAGTTCGGCGGTTCATCAGTTGCTGATGCCGAAAAGATAAAGCACGTAGCTCAGCGCGTCCTGCAGGCCCAGGCCGATGGGCACAAAGTTTGCGTAGTGGTTTCTGCGATGGGTGACACCACAGACGAACTAATCGACCTAGCCGATTCGGTCGCCACCAGAAAACAATCTCGCGAAATGGACATGCTCCTAACTGCTGGAGAGCGTATTTCTATGTCGTTACTGGCTCTGGCAATCAACGAGCAGGGTGGCAAGGCCAAGTCTTTTACCGGTTTTCAGGCGGGCATCTCAACTGACGATGTCCATGGGTCAGCTCGCATTTGGAAGATTGAGCCAACTCGAGTGAAAGAAGCTCTCGATGCTGGCGAGATTGCAATTGTCGCTGGGTTCCAGGGCTTTAGCTTCGAGACCGGGGATGTCACGACTTTGGGTCGCGGTGGATCAGACACCACCGCGGTTGCGCTCGCTGCAGCCCTAAAGGCAGACATCTGCGAGATCTACTCTGATGTTGATGGTGTCTACACCGCAGATCCAAGAGTGGTTCCACGAGCCCACAAGCTTGCACAGATCGACATCGATTCGATGCTGGAACTTTCCTCTTCAGGAGCCAAGATCCTCTACATCCGCGCCGTCGAGTTTGCTCGCCGCCACCAGGTTCCACTTCGCGTTCGTTCAACCTTTAGCCTGGACCCAGGCACCCTCGTCTACACAAACCAGCCAGGAGAAGACATGGAAGAGCCACTAGTTTCAGGTGTTGCTACCGATGACACTCAGTCAAAGATCACTGTCGTGGGTATTCCAGACCGCCCTGGTAAGGCAGCCGAGCTATTCAGCATCGTCGCAGAGGCTGGCGCAAACATCGACATGATCGTGCAGAACGTCTCTACCACCGAGACTCACCTTTCGGACATCTCTTTCACCTTGCCTCACGGCGACCGCCACAAGGTTGTTGAGGCGCTCAAGGCAAAGCAGTCCGATGTTGGGTTCAAGTCAGTTTCTTATGACGACGAAATCGGCAAGCTTTCGATCGTGGGTGCTGGAATGAAGACCTCCTCGGGTGTCTCAGCAAAGCTGTTTGGTGCATTGGCCAAGGCAGGCATCAACATCGAGATGATTTCTACATCCGAGATTCGCATCTCGGTTGTGACTCGTGCGGACCAGCTCAAAGAGGCAACTCGAATCGTGCACACCGCATTTGAACTTGATGCTGCTGACACCGCAGTTATTTACGCAGGAACCGGAAGGTAATCCGAATGTCAAAGCCAAATCTCGCCCTCGTTGGAGCCACCGGTGCCGTTGGCACCGTGATGATTGACATCATCAACAACCGCGAAAACATTTGGGGCGAGATTCGCCTGATTGCCTCTGCCCGCAGCGCAGGCAAAGAGATCATGGTTCACGGCAAGCCTCACGTTGTTGTTGCGCTCGAAGATTCAGCGTTTGACGGCATCGACATCGCAATGTTCGATGTTCCAGATGAGGTTTCAGAGGTTTGGGCACCAATCGCTGCCGCCAAGGGCGTAGTTTGCGTTGACAACTCTGCCGCGTTCAGAATGAACCCAGAGGTTCCACTGGTTGTCCCAGAGGTAAATCCATTTGCCGCAAAGTCAAGACCACTTGGAATCATCTCAAACCCGAACTGCACCACTCTCACGATGATGGCTGCACTGGGTGCTCTTCACAACAAGTGGAAGCTGACTGAGCTGGTGGTATCAAGCTACCAAGCCGTTTCAGGGGCGGGAGCTGTTGGTATCGAGCAACTAACCGCCGAGGTCGCTGCAGTTGCCAAGAACGCTGAAGCTGGACTCACCAGTGACAGTGTTGCCGCCACCCTTGCTGCTCAAGGAGTATCTCAGGCTGATTCTCCTTGGGCTGTGCCGATTGCACTGAATGTGATTCCAGATGCTGGTTCCATGAAAGATGGTGGTCACACCTCCGAGGAGCTGAAGGTTCGCAATGAGTCTCGCAAGATTTTGGGCATCAAAGACCTAAAGGTTTCAGCGACTTGTGTTCGCGTGCCAGTCCAGGTCTCACACTCACTTGCCGTCCACGCTACCTTTGCCAACCCACTAACCGCTGATGAGGTTAGAACCGTGCTTGAGGCGCAGCCAACTGTGGTTGTGATGGATGACCCAGGCAATGGAATCTTCCCAACCCCCGCTCACGTGGCCGGACAGGACCCGACATTCGTTGGTCGTATTCGTCAGGCGGAGGATTTCCCAAACACCATTGATCTGTTCGTCGTGGGAGACAACCTTCGCAAGGGTGCAGCGCTAAACACCTATGAAATTGCAGAGCTAGTCGCCGCAGAATTGGCTTAGTTCAGTTCAATCAGGGTTGCACTCGGCGGGCAAAAAAGCCTGACCGGAGCGTAGATGCTGCAACCTAGGCCACTGGAAACATGCAGCACGCATCGCTGGCCTTCAAAATCCCAACCCGATAGACCGCTTGCATATTGTGTTGGCAAGTCGCAATTGGAAACTAAGGCCCGTTGGCCCGGGAAGCAGATTTGACCACCGTGGGTGTGGCCGGCGAGGGTCATTGGAGCGCCATGCTTTGCAAAGGCCTCAATTACGCGCAGGTATGGCGCATGGGCCACTCCCAGCACCAAGTCACTAGAGTCAACTTCTTTGGCCTGCCTAGGCAATGAGTCCAGGTCGTCAAGGTTTTCGTGGGGATCATCAAGACCCATGAACCCCAGCCGCATTCCTGCGGTTGTGAGCTTGGCGGATTTGTTGTTCAAGTTCTTCCAGCCAAAGTTTTCCAGCTCATCGGTAAAGCGCTTTGTGTCTAGATTCCGCTTTAGCGAAACTTCTGATGGTCCCCGAAAATAGCGAAGCGGGTTTCGGGGTTCTGGGCTGCGGTAATCGTTGGAGCCATTTACAAAAACCCCAGGGAACTTCGCCAGCGGGCTCAGGGCACCCAGAGCTGGGTTGATTGCATTTGCATGCCCAAGGTTGTCGCCAGTGTTGACTACAAGATCAGGCTCAAGGTCTGCAAGAGAAGCAAGGAACTCGTTCTTCTTTGTTTGCCCTGGAGCGTAGTGCAGATCTGAGATGTGCAGAATTCTCAGAGGCTTCGGAGAGACTCCTTCAACCGCAACAGTGTGAAGTTTGAACGGCCCTGAGTTTCCCGCTAGCCACATGTGTTTGGAATCAGCACGATTGCGCTGGATGGGGTTGCAGGGGCTCCAGCTTCAGGAAGTGTTCCAAAGGCAGATCCATTTGGCAGGGTTGGATCACACTTAGTGAGCAGGGCGGTCTGAGAGCGCTGCGGCAGGGTCACAGTAAATCCAAGGGCCTGTAGTTGAGCAGTAGCGCCCTCAATCGTCAGACCCGCGACTTTCGGAACTACAACCTGGCCACCTCTGGATATGTAAACCTTCACGATGGTTCCCTTGACTGCGCTAGATCCGGCAGCCGGGAGTGTGTAGGCGACTGTTCCCGCAGGTGCGGATGAAGGCACGGCACTCTTGATTACAGCAACGTTTAGGCCACCTGAAATCAGAGCTGTCTTTGCACTCTCTACCTCAAAGGTGGAGACGCTAGGGACGGTCAACATTGTGGGTGAGATGAACCTTGCGTCGGCCTCTGGGAATGGGTCGCCGCCATACTTGCCGTTCACCTTGGTCATGATTGACTTCCAGATAGCGTGACGGATGGGTGGGACCTGTCGCCCGTTGACACTCTTGTTGGACTGGGTGGTAAGCCCCGTGACGTTTCCAACCCAAGTGGCGGTCGCAACTTTTGAGGAGTAACCAGTCATCCAAGTGTGGACACGAGAGTCGGTAGTTCCGGTCTTTCCAGCCAGCGGGGTGCCATCGTTTGGATTCGCTGCAGTTCCGGTTCCACCGGTCATTACCGCGCGCAAAGCGTGGGTCATTGCAGCTGCAATCTCTGGGGTTACCGCTTGAGCGCAAGCCGTCTTTGGAACTGGCAGCTCTTCTCCATCCTTGCGGATGATGACCTTGTCAATTGCAACAGGGGAGCAGTAGATGCCGTTGTTTGCGATAGCTGCGTAGGCAGCAGCCATGGTTAGCGGTGCGATTTCATTGGTTCCAAGGATGGTTGCCGGCACATAGAGCAGCTCAGTGCCATCGGCTCGATGGACACCAAAGTCCACTGCGGTGTCGCGAATCTCACAGAGATCAACCTTGGACGCCATGGCGGCAAATGCGGTGTTCTGTGAGGTGACTACAGCCCTAGCAACAGAAATCTGGTTGACGGTTTTGTCACCGGAGTTGTTAACTTCCCAGAAGCCAACCACCGAACCGCAGTTTGCGCGGAACTCTTTCGCAACGTCCCAAATCTTGACTGGGTCAGGCTCTCCATTTTGGTCAACGTCCTCACCGGTCACGATTCGGCCATCTACGAAGTCGCCGAGGCTACCGCCATTCTTGAGCCACTCGGCGAGGGTGAAAATCTTGTAGGTAGAGCCAGGCTGGAAGCCGGAGGAGCCACCAAATGGCTTGTCGGTGTTGAAGTTAACGCTGGTTCGGCCAACCTCTGGCTCATCGCTCTGATCAAAGAAGCGATTCTGTGCCATTGCAATAACTCGGCCAGTACCAGTCTCAATCGAAACCGACGCGGTTCCAAAACCCCACTCGTTGTCGGAAGGCAACATGTCCATGGTTGCCTGCCAAGCGGTCTCTTGAATGTCTAGATCCAAGGTGGTGTAAATCTCAAGACCACCGCGGCGAAGAAGCATCTCGCGGTCTTCAGCGGTCTGGCCGAACTCTGGAGAGTTTCTAACTGTCCAGACTGTGTAGTCGCAGAAGAAAGCGGTGGTTTGGTTCTTCTCACAACCAGGGGTGGTTGGGGTGATCTTGGTCTGGATTGGGCTTGCCTTATAGGTTTCTGCCTGCTCCTGCGAGATGTAGCCGTTGTCGGCCATGTTCTGAATTACGTAGTTGCGACGTCCGATACCACGCTCAAGGTTCTCTGCACTGTCTGGTTTGTAGTCATTAGGTGACTTGAGCATTCCGGCGATGTAGGCAGCCTGAGGAACCGTGAGGTTCTTGGCAGTGGTGCCGAAGTAATACTGCGACGCAGTTTCTACACCGTTGATCTGGTTTCCCAAGAAGACCAGGTTTAGGTAGCCAGCAAGAATGTCTTTCTTTGATGCGACGGTCTCAAGAGCAATAGCAAGTCTGATCTCACGAAGCTTTCGGGCTACCGAAACCTCGGTTGCCTCAGCAATGGCTTCGGCATCTCCAGTGAGGTTTGCGACCTCAACCATGGATTGGCGGACGTACTGCATTGTGATGGTTGAAGCACCTGGACCATCACCAAAGGTTGCGAGGTTGGTCAAGGTCGCACGAATCAAAGAGATGATGTCAACGCCGCCGTGCTCATAGAACCTGGGGTCTTCGGTTGAAATAACAGCGTTCACCAGGTTTGGCGATATGTCCTCGAATGGAACTTCAATTCGGTTCTCGTGGAAGAAGGTTGCGATCTTCTCGGGTTTTCCATCCCTGAGCGCATAGATGGTTGAAGACTGGGACGCGTTTACCGGTCTGATGTAATCAGGCAGTGACTCGAACATGCCAACACCCTGAGTTGCAACTACCCCCGCTACTGCAACCGCTGGAGCCATGATGGCCACGGTCAACATGCCGGCGACTGCGCTGAGCAAGCTGAACCTCAGAAAGTTAAGCCAGGTCTTTGGGCGCTTTGCGGACATAGACTCTAGGTTACCTTTTGCTTTCTGAAACGGAGCTGTAAATGACCAAGTGGGAATACGTAACTACCCCCCTGCTACTTCACAAAGAAACCCAGATTTTGAACACCTGGGGTAACCAGGGATGGGAGTTGGTCCAGGTGACCCAGGGCCCTGCGGGCGGACTAATCGCTTTCTTCAAGAAGCAGGTGGCTTAGATGTCAGTTGAGCAAAGACTTAGCGAGCTTGGCCTAACCCTTCCTCCAGTCGCCGTGCCGGCAGGAGCCTATGTTCCCGCCATCATTTCCGGAAACCTAGTTTTCACCGCGGGTCAGATTCCCTTGGTTGACGGAACCCTCATGGCAACCGGAAAAGTTGGTGCGGAGATCACCCCAGAGTTCGGCAAGGAGATCGCTCAGCGTTGCGCGCTAAATGCAATCGCTGCGGTCAAGAGCGTGCTTGGCGATCTTTCCCGAGTCACCAGAATCGTCAAGGTTGTCGGCTTTGTTGCTTCAACTCCTGATTTCACCGGACAGCCAGGGGTAGTAAACGGAGCCTCTGAGCTTTTGGCTGCAGCCTTTGGCGAAGCCGGAGCGCATGCCCGCAGTGCTGTTGGCGTGGCGGTTTTGCCGCTAGATGCCCCGGTTGAGGTTGAGCTCATCGTTGAATTTAAGTAGCTAACGAAAAATCCCCCGACAAATTGCTGTCGGGGGATTTTTCTTTACCTAACTATTCGCTTGCACCCGCATTGATGCGACCGGTAATGGTGTCCATCACAGAGGTGTCTGCAAGAGTTGTGACATCACCAATTGGTCGATCTTCTGCAACATCGCGAAGCAGACGGCGCATAATCTTGCCCGAACGAGTCTTTGGCAGCTCGTTCACAACAAAGATTGTGCGTGGCTTGGCGATTGGTCCAATCTCCTTGGCGACGTGATCGCGCAGGATCTTGGAAGTGTCATCCTCGCTACCGATTTCTCCCGCTTGCGATCTGCGAAGGATTACGAAAGCAACAACTGCTTGTCCGGTCGTCTCATCCTTTGCGCCAACTACTGCAGCCTCAGCTACGTAGGGGTGGGAGACCAAAGCTGATTCGATCTCAGCGGTTGAGAGGCGGTGGCCCGAAACGTTCATGACGTCGTCAACTCGACCCAACAGCCATAGGTCGCCGTCATCGTCGAGCTTGGCACCATCGCCAGCGAAATACTTGCCATCAAAGCGTGACCAGTAGGTCTCTTTGTAGCGCTCTGGGTCTCCCCAGATGCCACGAAGCATCGAAGGCCATGGCTCGGTGATGGTCAGGTAACCGCCGTGGCCTGGGCCAACAGTCCTACCCTCATCGTCAATCACAGCCATCTCGATTCCTGGCAGCGGAACCTGTGCACTACCTGGTTTGGTGTGGGTGACTCCAGGCAGTGGCGAAATCATAATTGCGCCGGTTTCGGTTTGCCACCAGGTGTCTACGATTGGCGCCTTGTTGCCGCCGATTACATCGCGGTACCACATCCATGCTTCAGGGTTGATCGGCTCACCAACGCTGCCGAGCACTCGAATTGAGCTGAGGTCATTCTTGGTGGTTACTGAGCGACCGATCTTCATGAAGCTGCGGATTGCCGTTGGAGCGGTGTAGAGAATGCTGACCCGGTACTTCTCAACAATCTCCCACCATCTGCCCCAGTCTGGGCTGTCTGGTGTGCCTTCATAAATCACCTGAGTCGCACCGTTGGCCAGTGGGCCATAGGCAACATAGGAGTGACCAGTAATCCAACCCACATCAGCGGTGCACCAGTAAATGTCTTTCTCTGGGTGCAGATCGAAGACGTTCTTGTGGGTGTAGCTAGCCTGAGTCAGGTAGCCCCCCGAGGTGTGCAAAATTCCCTTTGGCTTTCCAGTTGTTCCAGAGGTGTAGAGAATGAACAGCGGGTGCTCCGCGTTGAAACCCTGAGCGACATGCTCTACGTCAACGCTTGCCAATTCATCGTGCCACCACAGGTCGCGACCATTAGTCCAGTCGACCTCGTTGCCACAACGCTTAACCACTAGCACGTGCTCAACAGTTGGACACTTGCCTTCTGCCAATGCCTCGTCAACCGCTGGCTTTAGAGCGCTTGCCTTGCCCTTGCGGTAGCCACCATCGGCTGTGATGACCAAGGTGGCGGCTGCGTCTTGAATTCGGGCCGAAAGTGAGTCGGCGGAAAAGCCACCAAAAACCACTGAGTGCACAGCGCCCACGCGAGCTACCGCCTGCATGGCAATGATCGCCTCAGGAATCATTGGCATGTAGATTGCGATGCGATCACCAGGCTGCACGCCCAATTTGATCAGAACGTTCGCCGCCTTCTTCACTTCGTTCAGCAGCTCGCGGTAGGTGAAGACCTTGGTGTCACCAGGCTCGCCCTCGAAGTAGAGAGCTACTCGCTCACCGTTGCCAGCTTCAATATGCCTATCCAGGCAGTTGTAACTGACGTTCAGCTCGCCATCGTGAAACCACTTTGCGAATGGTGCGTTTGACCAGTCGAGGGTTTGGGTGAATGGTTTGTGCCAGTAAAGCTCTCTGGCTCGATTCGCCCAAAAGCCAAGGCGATCTTTTTTTGCTTCTTCATAGAGTTCGGGTTTTGCAACGGCGTTGCTCACAAACTCCTTGCTCGGCGGAAACTTTCTGGTTTCTTGAAGCAGGTTTTCAATTTCAACAGACATCATTGTCCTCCAGGTGTTGACTCTCCAAATAATGCCAGAACTCAGATTGATTTTGGACCGAGAAACCGAATTTATGAAACTGAGTCTTTCCAATTAGTCTCCATTTGGGGGACAAAAATAGGAATAGAATTTTGGCCAACTGGTTCAACCAGTTAGCGGTGCAACGTCCCCCCATGTTTGCACCGCTCGGCGGCAGGTTTCCCCCAAACCTGCCGCCCCTTTCTTTTTCCACAGGTTCGCTTACTCGCAGAGCAAACCTTCGCGGTTTCCCGCAAGCTCTTGCCATGAGCCTTCCCAAGCCACTTCAAGACCTCTTGTCACCGGGGGTGACCGATGTCCTGGTGTCTGGCCCGCACTATTGCCAGCTCGATAGAGGTCAAGGCCTGGAAGCAGTGGCGGTGGATTTTGGAACAGAAGACGAGCTGAGGCGAATGGCGATCGAACTGGCCTTACAGGCTGGTGCTCGAGTAGACATCGCAAAGCCCATCTCAGATTTCTCGATCGGGAACTTGCGCTGCCAAGTGGTTTTGCCATTTGGGGTTTCAAATCAAACCCTGATCAGTATTCGCAGGCATCCCGGCATTCAAGTCGAGCTCCACCATCTAGTTGAAGCAGGCATGCTCAGCCATGAGCAGAGTGACTACCTGAAATGCGCACTTGGACAGCGAAGGACAATTTTGATTTCAGGTCCAACAGGCAGCGGCAAAACCACACTGCTCTCCGCACTGATTCATCATTTGCAGGAGCCCACCATCTGTATTGAGCACACCCCAGAGCTGAATCCCAACTTTCCCGCCATCGGGTTAGTGGAACGGGAGGCAAATCAAGAGGGTGTTGGGAGGATAGATTCCACCGAGTTGTTGGCCCATGCTCTTCGAATGCGCCCAGACCGGCTGGTAATCGGCGAGGTGCGCGGCAGGGAGTTTGGCGCACTGCTGCTAGCGATCAACAATGGGCATCCGGCAATGGCGACTTTGCACTCCGATTCACTCGGCTCGCTAACTAGACGACTTGGAGTCTTGGGCCACATTGCTGGGCTGGAGCCAGCTCTCAGCAGCGAGCTTTGTCGGTCAATTGACCTGGTGATTCAACTCTCGAGCACCAAACAGAGACGAGTTGAGTCTTTTGCTCGATTGGTGCAAGGACCTTGTGGGCTTGAGGCGGTCGAAATTGAAGTTTGAAAGATTCGCAGCACTTGTTACCTCTGGGGTGCCAGTTACCCAGGCGGTGGAACTGAGCGATGTGGAGAGCGAGGCGGAGTTTGCGCTGCTGAAGTTGGCGATTCAAAACGGAGCACCGGTGG
>JACCDU011080071.1_pt1 | contig 14092 bp, 12 predicted proteins | sample 7446081 | NCBI WGS metagenome assembly JACCDU01 (sample SAMN15323447, study PRJNA562643) | freshwater metagenome | isolation source: river surface water | place: USA:Blue River Watershed | collected 2017-08-17 | reverse complement strand
TGAAGGAAAAAATCAGCGAACTCAACAGCCGTGGTCTGCCCCAAGGCGTGGAGATCGTGCCTTTTTACGACCGCGCCTGGCTGATGGACAAAACCCTGACCACGGTGTTCAAGAACCTGGTCGAAGGCGCTTTGCTGGTGTCTTTGGTGCTGTACATCTTTTTGTCCAATCTGCGTGCCAGTCTGGCGGTGGTGGCGGTGATTCCGCTGGCTTTGCTGGCCACCTTCCTGGGCCTGAAGATCATGGGCATCCCGGCCAACTTGTTGAGTCTGGGCGCAATGGATTTCGGCATCATCGTGGACGGCGCCGTCATCGTGATTGAAAACATCATGCACCGCCTGGCCGAACGCGGCGAGGGCATGAACGAGAAAGAACGCAAAACCCTGATCACCGAAGCCACCAACGAGGTGGGACGGCCCACCTTGTTTTCGATGCTGATCATCATTGCTGCCCACATCCCGATCTTTGCGCTGCAACGCCACGAAGGCCGAATCTTCCAGCCCATGGCCTTGTCGGTCACGGCCGCCCTGATTGGCGCTCTGGTGTTCTCGCTCACCTTGGTGCCTTTGCTGGCTTACTGGATGTTGCGCAAAGGTCTGCCGCACCACGACAACCGTGTGGTCGCCAAATCCAAGCAACTCTATGCCCCCGCCCTGGATTGGGCCATTGGCCATCGACGCCATGTGGTGGCCATCGCCGTGGCCTGCTTTGCCATGGCCATGGTGGCGGCGTCTCGCCTGGGCTCCGAATTTTTGCCCGAACTCAACGAAGGCACGATCTGGGTCAATGTGCGATTGCCTGCCAGCGTGGCCAACGACGAAGCCACGCGCATCCTGAGTGACATCCGGCGTACTTTGCGCTCAGTGCCCGAAGTGCGGACCACCGTGTCCAAGGCAGGCCAACCCGAGGACGGCACCGACCCCAAAACCATCAGCATGGCCGAGGTCTTTGTCGATCTGAAGCCACCGGAGCAATGGCGCAAAGGGATAACCCGTGAAAAGCTGATCGAGGAAATGGACCAGGCCGTGTCGGCCTTGCCCGGCATGGAGCCCACCTTCTCTCAACCGATTCGGGACAACGTGCTCGAATCAATTTCACAGATCGACGGGCAAATTGTGATCAAGATCGCAGGCGATGACCTGACGGTGCTCAAGCAGACGGCCGAAGCGATTGAACGTGAAATCAAGCAAGTTAAAGGCGTCAGCCGCGCCGAAATCGACCGCCAGGGAGAATTGCCCCAGTTGCTCATCAACATCCAGCGTGAGCAAGCCGCTCGTTATGGTTTGAACGTGGGGGATGTGCAGGACGTGATCGAAGCCGCACTGGCGGGCAAGGGGGCGACCACGCTGTGGGACGGCGAGCGACGGTTTGACGTGGCGGTGCGTTTGCCGCAAGAGCGCCGCAGCATTTCGGAGTTGGCCGCCATCCCCATTCCCACACCCGATGGTGGTTATGTGAACCTGGGCAGTGTGAGCAAGATCGAACAAACCAGCGGTGCCATGAACATCGCACGTGAATCGGGGCGTCGCACCATGGCCATCGGCATCTTCATCAAAGGACGCGACATGGGCTCGGTGGTGGGCGACATGAAACAAAGTGTTCAAAAGAACGTGAAGATTCCTGCCAATTACGTGGTCAACTGGTCAGGCGAGTTCGAAAACCAGGAACGCGCCATGCAGCGCCTGAGCGTGGTGGTGCCCATCTCGCTTTTGCTGATTTTTGTGCTGTTGTTCGATGCGTTCAGCTCGTTCAAAAGTGCCGCGCTGATCCTGATCAACGTGCCCCTGGCCTTGATTGGCGGCTTTGTGGCCTTGTGGATTTTCAACATCCCGCTGTCCGTTTCAGCCGCCATTGGTTTCATTGCCTTGTCTGGACAGGCGGTGCTCAACGGGGTGGTCATGTTGTCGGTGTTCCAGCAATTGCGCAACGCCGGTCACACCGTGCTGGAAGCCGTCAAAGAAGGGGCTTTGCAGCGACTGCGCACGGTGTTGATGACCGCCATGCTGGCGGCCTTGGGTTTGTTGCCCATGGCCATGAGCCACGACATCGGCTCTGAAACCCAACGCCCTCTGGCCATCGTGGTGATTGGTGGCCTGTTCACGGCCACCTTGCTGACCTTGCTGGTTCTGCCGGTGCTGTACGTGTCCTGGTTCAAAGACCGCACACACCATCATGGCACCAACGCGCACGGCACAGCGCATTGATAAAAAGCCCGGCATTAGCCGGGCTTTTTGTTCTGCCCGGGCCTTCAGCCCAAACCAATGGGCGAGGGCGCACGCGTCACGATCAGGCTGAACAGCTTTTCGTATTCCTGTGTCGGTGGGTAATGACCGGTGAGCGGGTCGGCGTTTTCAGCAAAAGCCTTGTCCAGCAATTGCCAGTCTTCATCGCTGAGACACCGCTCGGCTTCGGGCAAGATGACGGTTTCTTCCAGATTCATGTGTTCCAGATAGAAGTCCACATACTTCTTGAACGCGTCTTCAAACGCCTGGCGGCGCGTGGCTCCCAGCAACTCCCACGCCATCAGCAGGTGCTGCAAATCGCGTGCGGCTTTTTCGCTGTACATGTGGTCGCGCTCCAGCTTGTCGATGGCCCCCATCACCTTGGGCGTGGCCTTGACGACCTTGGGAAACAGCAAGTTCGATTCCTTGGGGTGGTGCAGGCGCTCTGGAAATTCGTCGATGTAGAAAAGCATGGCCCGCACCACTTCAAAAAAGTTGCGACGGTCATCGCTGGGGCCGCGCTCCACCATCATGCGCATGGACTGCAACATGGCCGCCAAAGAAGCATGTTCGTCGCGGATGGTTTGCAGGCTGCTGTGCTTTTTCATGGTTCCGATCTCCAAATCAATGGGGATCAGTGTGCAAGCCTGTTCAGTTTTGCATCGTGACCTAGGTCAAGAAATGCGCACGGACCAGCGCGTTCAGCGTCTTGTCGGCTTCCAGCGCTTGAGCAACAAGGCATTGCTCATCACGCTGACCGAGCTGAGTGCCATGGCCCCCCCGGCAATCACCGGGTTGAGGTAGCCCATGGCGGCCAGGGGAATACCAGCCACGTTGTAGGCAAAGGCCCAAAACAGGTTTTGCCGGATCTTGGCGACCGTGCGGGCGGAGATGTCCAGAGCATCGCCCACCAAGGCCACATCGCCACGCATGAGGGTGATGCCCGCGGCGTGCATGGCCACATCGGTGCCATTGCCCATGGCCAGCCCCACGTCGGCAGCGGCCAGGGCTGGCGCATCGTTCACGCCATCGCCCACCATGGCCACAATGCGCCCGCCTTCGCGCAATTTTTGCACTTGAGCAGCTTTGTCGCCGGGCAGCACATCGGCCAACACCTCGCCATCTTCTGGTCGCAAACCCAGTCGCCGGGCCATGGCCTTTGCTGCGGCCTGGTTGTCGCCCGAAATCATGACCAATTTCAATCCACGCTCACGCAAAGCCGCCAGGGCCTGTGCAGCCCCGTCCTTGGGCTCGTCCCCGAAAGCCATGAGCAAGACACCTTGAACACCCTGAGGCGTGCGTTCGGCCAGCGCCGACAAAGTTGCGCCTTGGGCATGCAAAGCGTCAATGTCTTGTGCCCAAAAAGCACTGTCCATGCCCTCTTCTTGCAGCCAGCGAAGACTGCCCAAAAGCAGCGGCCTGCCGTCAACGCGCGCCTGCACGCCTCGCCCTGGCACGGCCACCAGATCTTGCGGTGCCTGAACTGTCAATCCTTGTGTGTGTGCCGCATTGAGAACAGCGCGGGCCAAAGGATGCTCACTGCCACTTTGCACGCTGGCAGCCCAGGCCAATGCGGTCGCTGCGTCATGGCCTGGCGCAGGCACGTGATTGATCAGGCGAGGTTGACCCACCGTGAGTGTGCCGGTCTTGTCAAAAGCCACGGTTTGCACGCGGTGCGCCATTTCAAGTGCTTGGGCGTCCTTGATCAAAATGCCATGCTTGGCCGCCACACCTGTGCCCGCCATGATGGCCACCGGTGTGGCCAACCCCAAGGCACAGGGGCACGCAATGACCAGAACCGCCACGGCATGGATGAGGGCGGACTCAAAACTGGCCCCCATGAACAGCCAGACAGCCAAGGTCAACAGCGCCACCAACAAAACCACCGGCACAAAAATCTCGGCCACTTTGTCCACCAGGCGCTGGATGGGGGCTTTGGCGGCCTGAGCGTCTTCGACCAGCCGAATGATGCGCGAGAGCACCGTTTCATGACCGACAGCGGTCACACGCATGAGCACACGGCCATCGCCGTTGATCGAGCCTCCGGTCAAGGCCGCGCCCATGGTTTTGGACACGGGCAAGGGCTCGCCGGTCAGCATGGACTCGTCGACCTGGGTTTGGCCCTCAATGAGCTCACCGTCCAGCGGAAAACGTTCGCCGGGTCGCACCAGCAACAGATCACCCACCAGAATTTCGGCCACGGGCACATCAACTTCACCCTCGTCACTGATCCAGTGCGCCTTGTCGGGGCGCAAGGCATGCAGGGCGCGGATGGCCTCGGTGGTTTGGCGCTTGGCGCGAGCTTCCAGCCACTTGCCCAACAAAACCAAAGTGATGACCACCGCCGAGCCTTCAAAATACAAATGGGGCGCGTGTCCCTCATGTGCGGTCAACCACAGCCAAACCGACAGCAACCACCCCGCTGTGGTGCCCAATGAGACCAGCAAATCCATGTTGCCGGTCATCGCACGAAGTGCATGCCAACCGGCCTTGTAAAAGCGCGCCCCAAGAATGAACTGCACCGGTGTGGCCAAAGCAAATTGCAACCAGGCCGGCAGCATCCAGTGTTTGCCAAACAAATCACCCAACATGGGCAAGACCAACGGTGCCGACAACAGCAAGCCCCAGGCGACTGGCGCAAAACCTGTCCATGTTGAAGTCTGACTGGCTGCTTCTGCGGCCTCAGCTGTCAACGGCTCATAACCTGCATCACGAATCGCACGCCGCAGCCGGGCTTCAGTGACGTCGCCTGACTGCACAACGATGCGTGCCGATTCAGTGGCCAAGTTGACCGTTGCCGACTCAACACCAGGGACCTTGTGGAGTGCTTTTTCAATCCTCGCGACACACGATGCACAGGTCATGCCGCCAATACCAATATTGACGGCAGGTGTTTCAGGCTTGATATAAGTCATGTCTTGGACTCGGTTTTGGACTATGCTTTGAGCATACCCGTGAGGGTTTATCAGAAAGTCACATCATGAACCAGATTTTCACCGTTGAAGGCATGACTTGTGGTCATTGCGAGAAAGCCGTCACCAAAGCATTGTTGGCCCTGGATGCTCAGGCCAAAGTCGTGATCGACCGCACGCAAAACAAAGTGCAGGTGGATTCCGAAAAACCTCGCGATGCATTGGCACAGGTCATCGCCGATGAAGGTTACCGCGTCACCGCTTGATCGATTCACACACACGGAGTTTCCATGACAAACAACATTGGTGGTGCCGAGCGCATCGTGCGCATTGTGGCCGGGCTCATTCTGGTGGCACTGGCTGCCACAGGCCAGGTTGGCCTATGGGGCTGGTTAGGTCTGGTGCCTTTGGCCACAGGCCTCGTGGGTTGGTGCCCTCCTTACAGTTTGCTGGGCATCAACACCTGCAAAAACCGCAAGCCTTGATCTTCAAGCCCGTGACCAACGGGCTTTGTTTTTTCCGGCATCATGCAGGGCATGACTTCTTTTGCTCATGTCCAGAATCCCCGCTCTGTTGATGCCTTGATTGCCGGTCGCGCCACGCGCGACGGTGCAGGTGTTCGTCTGACCCGCGTGCTCACGGGCGAATTGCAGCAACGCCTCGATCCTTTCTTGATGCTCGACCAGTTCGGCAGCAACGACCCCAAGGACTATGGTGCTGGTTTTCCGGACCACCCACACCGCGGCTTTGAAACCGTGACCTACATGATTGCCGGGCGCATGCGTCACCGCGACAGCGCAGGCCATGAAGGCCTTTTGCAAAACGGTGGCGTGCAGTGGATGACGGCTGGCCGGGGTCTCGTGCACAGCGAAATGCCCGAGCAGGAAGAGGGCTTGATGGAAGGATTCCAGCTCTGGCTGAATTTACCTTCAGGTCAAAAAATGTGTGCCCCGTGGTACCGCGACATCCAAAGCGAAGACATCCCTGAAGTCCGCACCGCTGAAGGTGTACTGGTGCGTGTGATCTCGGGCCAAAGCCACGGTATACAAGGTGCCATGCACAGGCCAGCACAAGACTTTCCCACCGATCCCCTTTATCTGGACATCCACTTTGAGGGCGAGCAGCCCTTCACCCAAAACATCCCCTCCGGCCACAACGCTTTTGTGTACGTCTACCGAGGCACCTTGGATGTGAAAAGTGCGCAAGGTTCACAAACCGTGCCGCTTCAACGCATGGCGATTTTGAAAAACGATGGCGACGGCGTACATCTGCGCGGTCAGGCAGGCACACGCGCTTTGTTGATCACAGGCCAGCCTTTGCGTGAACCGATTGCGCAATACGGTCCTTTTGTCATGAACACGCGCGAAGAGTTGATGCAGGCTGTGGAAGATTTCCAGGCAGGCCGTCTGGGTGCTTGATCGGGTTGTACGTTTGCTGAACTTTACAGAGTCCCTGCAATCGCTGAACACACCAGACACATGCGCCCGCCACACTCTGGACATCCCATCACCGAAAGGATGTTTCTCATGAAAACGATTCGCAACACCTTGATCGCCAGCGTTTTGCTGGCAGGTCTGTCTTCTTTGGCCTTTGCACAGGCTGGCCCAAACCCTGAAGCTCCACGTGCAGAACGCATGACCAAAATGCATGAGCACATGGCGCAACGTCATGCACAGCATTTGACGGAACTCAAATCCCGTTTGAAATTACAAGCAGACCAGGAAAGCGCATGGAACACGTTCAGCCAAGCCATGCAAACCCCCAACCATGCAGCAGCTCGTTTGGATCGTGCGGCATTGGAAAAAATGAGCACGCCAGAACGCTTGGATCAGATGCAAGCCCATAAGGCACAACGTGATGCAGAAATGCAAAAACACATCGATGCCACCAAAACCTTTTATGCCATCTTGAATTCCGAACAAAAGAAAGTGTTTGACAAGGAAACAAGCCGTTTCATGCACAGCATGAATGAACATCCTCATCGCCGTCATTGAACGTTGTTGAGGCATGGTCCAAGGCTGCCTCAAGGGGCAGCCTTTTTTGTTCTTGACCTGCATCAAGCCATTCCAAGGTCTGGCTCGTTAAGCTTGACGCATGCCAGACCCCCAACAACTTCCCACTTCCAGAACAGCAACGCCTGTTTTTTTGCCTCCTGTTTTGCCCATTGCCTTGGACCAGCCCTTGCAATGGTTGGCCTTGGGATTCAAGGACTTTGCCAAATCTCCTTGGCTCAGCACATTGCATGGTCTGCTGTTGGCGGCGTGGGGAGGTCTGATCACCTGGTTGGCACATGACCGGTTTTGGTTGCTCGCAGGTTCTTTGTCAGGGTTTTTGGTCATTGCCCCGGTTCTGGCCACCAGCTTGTATGCGATGAGCCGTGCCATAGAACGTGGCGAGCAAGTGAATTTTCAATTGCTGGTACGCACCTGGTCGCAATGGCAATTGCGTTTGCGTTACCAGCCTGACAGCTATTGGAGCTTGATCCGTTTTGGCTTATTACTGGCATTGGCAGCCAGTGGCTGGGTTTTGACATCTTCAGCGCTGATCACTTTGTTGGCACCAGTTCCCATTCACACCCCTTTGGATTTCATCCGCCATGTGGTGTTGAACCCGAATCACTTCCTCTTTGAAGTCTGGCTGGGATTGGGAGGTCTGATGGCCGCACCGGTTTTTGCTTCCAGTGTGGTGTCCATGCCGCTCTTGCTCGATCGCAAGGTCACCGTTCTGCAAGCGGTATTGACCAGTTGGAAAACGGTGATCACCCACCCACTGCCCATGGCATTTTGGGCTTTTCTGATCATGGGTTTTTGCCTGCTGGGCATTTTTTCGCTTTTTCTGGGCTTGATCCTGGTTGTTCCCATGCTGGGGCATGGCAGCTGGCACGCCTACAGGCACCTCATCGATGCTTCGGGCTTGGAAGAACGCATGTCCGGACAGGGTGATCGCTGATGTTTGGCTTCAGTGAAGAACAATTCGCCTGGTTTGGCTTGACCATTGGTGTCGGTGCCTTCATGTTGTACATGCTGTTCATCATTGGACAACTGGCCTGGGAATCCAAAGCCGGAAAATTCGGCACTTTTGTCATCTTTCTGGGACTGGCTTTTGGCATGCTGGGCTTTGTGGCCAAAGGCATCATCCAGTGGATTCTGGGAGCTTGAAATACCTTTTTGGACAAAGCTGTGGATAAATAAAGGATAGGCCACCAGTTATCCACAGACCTGATCACTTTGATGAAGTTATTCATATTGGACAGACAGTCCAAAAGCAAAGGAACCCACAAGCATGGAAACAGCCTAAGTCCTTGTCAAAAAAAAGAAAAAGTCGATTGTCCACAAGACGCCACTGCCCTTATCTACTACTACTAATTTAAAATCTAAATCTATAAAAAAATAACAATCAACAAGTGCACTGTTAAGATTTCGATCTTTCCTTCTTCATTGGCACCATGGCCTTCGTTTCAGACGCCCCTTTTTCCCAGTCTTATGACATCAAAAGCGCTGATTTGCCATTGCTCGCTTTGTTGCTCAAAACAGTCAATATTGATGCTGTTTCTGCAGCCCTGAGTCATCAATTGGCGGAGAGCCCCGGGTTTTTTGACCATGATCCTGTGGTGATCGATGTCACTGCCCTACCTGAGGACCTGTCAACAGCCATATTTGATTTGCCCGCATTGCTCAGCATTTTGCGTAAGCATGGTTTGGTGCCTTTAGCCATCAAAGGAGCTCACAGCGATTTGTTGGCTGTTGCACAAGGTGTCGGGTTGGTTGATGCCTCGGATGCCCGTATACGCCGTTCTGTGCCGGTTGCTGAGGCACCTGAACCGGTTGTGACGACATCTGCACCTGCTACCCCTTTAGGGGCGATGGTGATTGACAAACCTTTGCGTTCTGGCCAACAGGTGTATGCCAAAGGGCGTGATCTGGTGGTCATGGGGGTAGTCAATCCCGGGGCTGAAGTGATTGCCGATGGTTCCATTCATATTTACGGCAGTTTGCGTGGCAAAGCCATTGCAGGCGCGCGTGGCCATTTCAATGCCATGATTTTTGCGCAATCGATGGAACCTGAACTGATCTCGATCGCCGGTGTTTACCGCACCAGCGAAAATCCTTTACCTGCCCAAGTGGCGGGTTTACCTGCACAGGTTTGTTTGCAATCAGGCCCTGATGGCGACAAATTGCTGATTTCTCCCTTAAAACCTTGATTTGCTTTTACCCTTGTCCAAGAAAGAAAACCCCATGGCAAAAATCGTCGTTGTGACTTCCGGCAAAGGTGGCGTTGGCAAAACCACGACCAGCGCCAGTTTCGCCACAGGCTTGGCCTTGAAAGGCTTCAAAACAGCTGTGATCGACTTTGACGTCGGTCTGCGCAACCTGGACCTGATCATGGGCTGCGAGCGCCGTGTGGTGTATGACCTGATCAACGTGATTCAGGGCGAAGCCAATCTGAACCAGGCCCTGATCAAGGACAAGCAGTGCAGCAACTTGTTTGTCCTGGCAGCATCCCAGACGCGAGACAAGGAAGCCTTGTCGCAAGAAGGTGTCGAAAAAGTCCTCAACGATTTGAGCGACATGGGCTTTGAGTACATTGTTTGCGATTCGCCTGCCGGTATCGAAACCGGTGCGCTGATGGCCATGCACTTTGCCGATGAAGCTTTGGTGGTGACCAATCCTGAAGTGTCTTCGGTGCGCGATTCAGACCGTATTTTGGGCATGCTGGGCAGCAAAACCAAACGCGCTGTTGAAGGCCTGGAGCCGATCAAGGAACATTTGCTCGTCACGCGCTATAACCCCAACCGCGTGGAAGATGGTCAGATGTTGTCCTTACAGGACATTCAGGACATCTTGCGCATCAAGTTGTTGGGTGTGATTCCTGAGAGCGAAAACGTTTTACAGGCGTCCAATCAGGGAACACCAGCCATTCACATGGCCAACAGTGATGTGTCAGAAGCCTACAAGGATGTGATCGACCGTTTCCTGGGTGAAGACAAACCCATGCGTTTTACTGAAGCTGAAAAACCTGGTTTCCTGAAACGTCTGTTTGGAGGCAAGTGAACCATGTCCTTTCTTTCCTTCCTGCTGGGCGAAAAGAAGAAAACCGCCAATGTGGCCAAAGAACGTCTGCAAATCATCTTGGCGCATGAGCGCAGTGGCCGCAATGCTGCTGAGCCCGATTACCTGCCTGATTTACAACGAGAATTGGTTGCTGTGATCAGCAAATACATCAAGATCAATCCGGATGACATCAAGGTCAATCTGGAGCGTCAGGACAATTTGGAAGTTCTGGAAGTCAAGATCGAATTGCCCGACGCACGTTGAGACTCAATTGGACAAGTCTTTGAATGGCTTGAGTCTTGAGCATGCTACAAAGGCCACCAAAAGGTGGCCTTTGTTTTTCAGGCTTTCTGAAGTGATGCCCATAGAGCTTTGGCCGCCCGCATATTGCGTTCCTTGACATGTCCGAAGCCTTTGATGTTCTCTGCCACTTGAGCCACCTTCACTGCATGAGCATGTGTCTCCAAGCTCAATGAGCTCAAAATATTTTCAATCTGCTGCATGTATTCAGCAATCAATGCACGTTCGCTTTGGCGCTCGTGTGTGTAGCCAAAAACATCCAGTGCTGTACCGCGCAAGCCTTTGAGGCTGGCCAGCACTTTGAAGACCGTCAGCATGGCAGGGCCCATTTTTTGTTTGGTCAATTCGCCTTTGGCATTGCGCTTGGCCAGCAGGGGAGGTGCCAGGTGGTAATGCACTTTGAAGTTGCCTTCAAAACTTTCTTCGATGCGCTGCAGAAATTTTGATTGCGTGTGCAAACGGGCCACTTCGTATTCATCTTTGTAGGCCATCAATTTGTAGAGCTGACGGGCGACAGTCTCTGTCAGCAAAGTTTTTCCCAAAGGAGCTTCGGCCTGTTTGACGCGCTCAATAAATGTCGCGTAACGCTGGGCATAGGCGGCATTTTGGTAGTCGGTCAAACGTGCCATCCGGTCTTGCACCAAATCATCCAGACTTTCGCGTTTTTTGAATTGAATGGTTTGTGCGGGTTGAATTTGTTGCATCAACACATCCAGGTGGTGTGCTGCATGGCGTCCCCATTCAAAGGCCATCAAGTTGTTTTGAACGGCCACTTCATTGAGTTCAATCGCACGGATCAGGGATTCACGGTGCATCGGAATCCACCCCTTTTGCCATGCGAAGCCGAGGATCATGGGGTTGACGTAAATCGTGTCGCCCATCAGCTGTTTGGCCAGTGTATCGGTATCGAAGGCGCTCACACCTGAGGAACCGACTTGTTGGTCAATTTCGGCAACACATTGTTCGGACGGGTTTTGCCAATTGCCGATTTTCACAAAAGCTGCGGTCGGTGTGCTGCTGCTGTTGAGGGCGACGTGGGTGCGACCTTTGCGCATGCGAAGCAGGGTCTCCTTGGACGCCGTCACGATCGGATCGCAGCCCAAAATCAGATCGGCTGCAGCCATGCTCACCCGTGTGGTTCGGATGTCGTCCTGGGTGTTGGCCACCAGAATGTGGCTCCAGGTTGCGCCCCCTTTTTGAGCCAGGCCCGCAGCGTCCTGGGTGACGATGCCTTTGCCTTCAATGTGGGCGGCCATGCCCAGCAATTGTCCGATCGTGATGACCCCGGTGCCACCTACACCCGCCACCACCATGCCCCAAGGTTGTTGCGTGTCGGGTAAGGTGGGTTCTGGCAAAGTGCCCAATTGCGCAGGCGACAAATTGCTTGTGTTCTGTTTCGATTTCTTTTTGAATTGACCACCTTCCACCGTGACAAAGCTGGGACAAAAGCCCTTGAAGCAACTGGTGTCCTTGTTGCAAGTGCTTTGGTTGATGGTGCGTTTGCGTCCGAGATCGGTCTCTAAAGGTTCGACCGACAAGCAATTGGATTGCACCCCGCAATCACCGCAGCCTTCACAGACTTCTTCATTGATCATCACACGTACAGCCGGATCAACCATGGTGCCACGCTTACGGCGGCGCCGCTTTTCGGTCGCGCAGGTCTGGTCGTAAATGATGACGGTGGTGCCCTTGATCTCGCGCATTTCACGTTGGATGCGGTCGAGTTCATCGCGATGGAACACACGCACACCTTCGGCCAGTGCCACACCATCGTATTTGAAAGGCTCATCGGTCACGACCACAATGCGGCCGGCACCTTCCGCACGCATGCTCATGGCCATTTGCACCACGCTGTGGCCTTCGGGTCGTTCACCGACCTGTTGGCCGCCTGTCATGGCCACGGCATCGTTGTAGAGGATTTTGTAGGTGATGTTCACACCCGAGGCCACACTTTGACGTACAGCCAGAATGCCGCTGTGGAAATAGGTGCCATCGCCAATGTTGGCGAACATGTGCTGATCGGTGCTGAAGGGTTGTTGTCCAGTCCAGGGCACACCTTCGCCCCCCATTTGGGTAAAGCCCACGGTGCTGCGGTCCATCCAGATGCTCATGAAATGGCAGCCAATGCCTGCCATGGCGCGTGAACCTTCAGGCACCTTGGTGGAGGTGTTGTGTGGGCAGCCTGAGCAAAACCAGGGTTGACGGTCGGCGGTGGTGCCCATGGTCAGCGCTTGCATGGCGTTTTCTTTGCCATCCAGAATGGCCAAGTGCGCATCGATTTGCGCTTGCGTTTGGCTGTCCACACCCAATTTTTTCAGGCGCTTGGCAATGGCGCGGGCAATGATGGCAGGCGTTAAATCGGCATTGGCCCTCAAGAGTTTGCGTTCGCTCGGGTTGGGGATGGACCATTCACCACCGGAAACATCACCTTCGTTTTCGTCAAATTTGCCCAGGATATTGGGCCGTACATCGTCTCGCCAGTTGTAGAGCTCTTCCTTGAGCTGGTATTCGATGACCTGGCGCTTTTCTTCGACCACCAGAATCTCGCGCAGCCCTGTTGCAAATTCTCGTGTGGTTTGGGCTTCCAGTGGCCAAACCACGTTGACTTTGTGCAAACGTATGCCTAATTGTTGGCAACGTTCGTCATCGAGTCCCAAGTCCAGCAAAGCTTGTCGCGTATCGTTATAAGCCTTACCGCTGGCGATCAGGCCAAAGCGGTCATGGGGGCCTTCGATCACGTTGTGGTTCAGGCGGTTGGCTCGGATGTAAGCCAGTGCGGCGTACCACTTGTAATCGAACAAACGGGCTTCTTGTTCCAGAGCGGTGTCGGGCCAACGGATGTGCACGCCGCCAGGCGGCATCACAAATTCGGGCAACACGATCTGTACACGTTCGGGGTCGATGTGGGCTGTGGCGCTGGACTCGACAATTTCCTGGATCGTCTTCATGCCCGACCAGATGCCGGCAAAGCGGCTCATGGCCAGAGCGTGCAGGCCTTGGTCGAGGATGTCTTGCACACTGGCCGGAAAGAACACCGGCAAGCCGCAGGCTTTGAAGATGTGATCGCTCTGGTGTGCCGCTGTGGAGCTTTTGGCCACGTGGTCGTCACCGGCCACGGCCAACACGCCGCCCCAGGGCGTGGTGCCGGCCATGTTGGCGTGTTTGAAGACGTCCGAGCACCGGTCAACCCCCGGGCCTTTGCCGTACCAGATGCCAAACACACCATCGAACTTGTTGGTGCCGGGCGGTGCAAAGCCCAGTTGCTGTGTGCCCCACAAGGCGGTCGCGGCCAGCTCTTCGTTGACACCCGGCTGAAAGACGATGTTTTGGGCTTTCAGGTGGTCCTTGGCTTTCCACAGCGACTGGTCATAGCTGCCCAGCGGCGAGCCGCGGTAGCCGCTGATGAAGCCGGCGGTGTTTTTGCCTTGCAGGGCATCGCGCTGCCGTTGCAGCATGGGCAGTTTGACCAAGGCTTGCACCCCGCTCATGAAGGCGCGGCCCACATCCAGACTGTATTTGTCGTCCAGCGTCACGGTTTCCAGTGCTTGGCGAATCGAGTCGGGTAAAGGAGCATTCATGGCGTGTGTCCTGCAAGTGAAATTCAGGC